>Ga0335074_10015099_pt1 | contig 10842 bp, 8 predicted proteins | sample Lox_Sample_23_FD_206715 | JGI IMG/M metagenome (GOLD analysis project Ga0335074, IMG submission 206715) | Soil microbial communities from Loxahatchee National Wildlife Refuge, Florida, United States - Lox_Sample_2.3 | ecosystem: Environmental > Terrestrial > Soil > Wetlands | place: USA: Florida... | reverse complement strand
ACGATAATTCGCAATTCAGCCATCTCAAGCGGCGCGCCAGGCAGGCCGGCGTCGCGCGTGTCGTCTCGTTCGGGCAACACGAGAAGGCCGACGCGCGGCTGATCAAGTGCGCGCTGCATGCCGAATGTTCGACCGTCCAGGCGGACATCCTCGGCAGCGAGCTGACTTATAAGATCGGCGCGCCCGGCCGCCACCTTGTGCTCAACTCACTCGCCGTGCTGGCGACGTGCGTCCTCGTCGGCGCCGATTTGGCGCTGGCAGCGCTGGCGCTTGCCGAGCTCAAACCGGTCTCGGGGCGCGGCACAGTCATCGAAATCGAGCTGCCGGGCGGACCGGCGCACGTCATCGACGAGAGCTATAATGCCAATCCGGCTTCGGTCGCTGCGGCACTTGCTTTGCTTGGCCAGGCGCGGGTCGGCGCGCAAGGCCGCCGCATCGCCGTCCTGGGCGACATGCTGGAACTGGGGCCGAAAGCGCCGGTGCTGCACCGCGGCCTGCTGGAGCCGGTGCTCGCCAACGCGGTCGATCTCGTGTTCTGCTGCGGGCCATTGATGCGGGCATTGTGGCAGGCTCTTCCCGCCGGCCGCCGTGGCGGCTATGCAGAGGATGCGGCCGCGCTCGAAGCGCTGGTGCTGTCGGTGATCCGCGCCGGCGATGTGGTGATGGTCAAAGGCTCGCTCGGTTCGCACATGGCGCCGATCGTCAAGGCGCTGCAACGGCAATCGGCGCGCCACGAAGCACTCGAAACCGCGTCCGCACAAGGTTGATGCGATGCTCTATTGGCTGGTCGATCTGTCGGACAAAGTCACCGTCCTCAATGTCTTTCGCTACATCACGTTTCGCACCGGCGGCGCGGTCATTACTGCGCTGCTTTTCGTCTTCCTGTTCGGCCCCGCCATCATCGGCCGGCTGCGATTGTTGCAGGGAAAAGGCCAGCCGATCCGCAGCGACGGCCCGAAATCGCACATCATCAGCAAGGCCGGCACCCCGACGATGGGCGGGCTGATGATTCTCTCCGGCATGCTGGTGTCGACTTTGCTGTGGGCCAACCCGAGCAACCCTTACGTCTGGGTGGTGCTGTGGGTCACACTCGGCTTCGGGCTGGTCGGTTTCTACGACGACTATCTGAAAGTCACCAAGCAAGCGCACAACGAATTTCCCGGCCGCACGCGGGTCCTCATCGAAGCATTGATTGCGGCGGTGGCCTGCCTGGCGCTGGTCGAGCTCGGGCGGGTTCCATTCTCCACTTCGCTGGTGTTTCCGTTTTTCAAGGAGTTGGTAGTTGATCTCGGCTGGTTTTTTGTTCTGTTTGCGACCTTCGTCATCGTCAGCGCCGGCAACGCGGTGAACCTGACCGACGGCCTTGACGGTCTCGCCATCGTCCCGGTGATGATCGCAGCGGCGAGTTTCGGCATGATCGCCTATCTCTGCGGCAACCTGGTCTTCGCCGACTATCTGCAGATCCATTATGTCGCCGGCACGGGCGAGCTTTCCGTGCTGTGCGGCGCAGTGCTCGGCGCAAGCCTCGGCTTTCTCTGGTTCAATGCGCCGCCCGCTTCGATCTTCATGGGTGATACCGGCTCGCTGGCGCTCGGTGGCATGATCGGCGCAATCGCAGTCGCCACCAAGCATGAGATCGTGCTGGCCGTGATCGGCGGCCTGTTCGTGCTCGAGGCGGTGTCGGTTATCGTACAGGTGGTTTCGTTCAAGCTCACCGGCAAGCGCGTCTTCAAGATGGCGCCGATTCACCACCATTTCGAGCAGCTCGGCTGGACCGAGCCGCAAATCGTCATTCGTTTCTGGATTGTCTCGGTCGTGCTGGCGTTGGTGGGACTCTCGACCTTGAAGCTGCGGTAGCTTCACGTGATCGCGGTTACGGCCTTTGCGGGACAAAAGGTCGCCGTGTTCGGGCTGGGCGGCTCCGGTCTTGCCAGCGCGCGTTGTCTCCTGGCCGGCGGCGCCGACGTCGTCGCATTCGACGACGACGCGCAGAGCGTCGCCAAGGCTATCGACGCCGGCATTGCCTGCGTCGATCTGCATGGCCTCGATTGGTCGAAGATCGCGGCGCTGGTGCTTGCGCCCGGCGTTCCCCTGACGCACCCGGCGCCGCACTGGAGCGTGCAGCTCGCGCAAAAGGCCGGCGTTGTTGTGATTGGCGACATCGAGCTGTTCTGCCGCGAGCGTCGCCGCATCGCTCCCGATGCGCCGTTCGTCGCTATCACCGGCACCAACGGCAAATCGACCACGACGGCCTTGGTCGCGCATATCGCGGCGTCGGCCGGCATGGACGCGCAGTTGGGCGGCAATATCGGCACAGCTATCCTGTCGCTTGAGCCGCCGCGGGCAAATCTCATCCAGCCTTTACGCGCTCACGTCGTCGAATGTTCGTCTTATCAGATCGATCTCGCGCCCTCGCTTGATCCGTCGATCGGCGTTCTGATCAATCTCAGTGCCGATCATCTCGATCGTCATGGCACAATGGAGCATTACGCGGCGGTGAAGGAACGCCTGGTCGCTGGTGTGCCGAACAGCGGCACCGCCATCGCCGGCGTCGATGACGATTGGTGCCGGGCCATTGCCGATCGGCTGGCGCGCGCCGGTAAGCGCGTCGTTCGCGTTTCGGCGCGGCAGAGTTTGCCTGACGGGGTCTATGTTGAGAATGCGCGCATCTTGCGCGCTGCCGAGGGAAAGTTATCCGTGATCGCCGAGATCGGCGGCATCGGTTCGTTGCGCGGATCGCACAATGCACAGAACGCCGCCTGCGCGGCGGCAGCGGCGTTGGCGCTCGGCCTTGCTCCCGCCGCGATTCAGGCTGGGCTTCGCTCCTTTCCCGGTCTGGCGCACCGCATGGAAGAGGTCGGCCGGCGCGGCACCGTCCTGTTCGTCAATGATTCCAAGGCGACCAATGCCGATTCGGCGGCGCAGGCGCTCGCTTGCTTCAGCGATATTTTCTGGATCGCCGGCGGCAGATCGAAAACCGGCGGCATCGTATCACTGCGGGAGTTCTTCCCGCGTATCCGCAAGGCTTATCTGATCGGCGAGGCCGCGACCGAATTTGCGGCGACGCTGGGAAATTCCGCGCCTCACGAAATCAGCGGAACGCTCGGTAAGGCGGTGGCGGCTGCGGCGCGCGATGCCGAAAGTTCCGAAGTCGCCGAGCCAGTCGTGCTGCTTTCGCCCGCTTGCGCCTCGTTCGACCAGTTCCGCAATTTCGAGGTCCGCGGCGACGCTTTCCGGGCGCTGGTCCGCGCGCTGCCGGGGATAAAATAACCGGTCATTTCGGGCTCGCCTCTCCAGCGTGCCCCGGAATGACCGCGTTCTTAATCCCGTGGCAACCATCCCGGTGCACCACTAGGCGGGATTTCCTTGGGGACGCCGTATTTGGGGTGGGTCATGGCCTCGCGCGCACAGCCGACGCCTTTGAGCGAATGGTGGCGGACAGTCGACCGGCTGACGCTGGCGGCGCTGGGCGCGCTGATGCTCGGCGGCATTGTGCTCTGCCTTGCCGCCAGCCCGCCGGTGGCCGCGCGCATCGGCCTTGATCCGTTCCATTTCGTCGACCGGCAAGTGCTGTTTCTCATCCCCGCCGCCGCGGTGCTGATCGCGACTTCATTTCTATCGCCGCGCGACATCCGCAAGTTGGCGCTCGTCGTTTTTGTCGCGAGCCTCGTTCTGGTCGCCGCGACGCCGTTTTTCGGACCGGAAATCAAAGGCGCGCGGCGCTGGCTCATCATACTCGGCGTCAACATCCAGCCGTCGGAATTCCTCAAGCCGGCCTTCGTCATCCTGATCGCCTGGCTGTTCGGTGAGTCCGGCACGCGCGCCGATATGCCGGCGAACACCGTCGCGCTTGTGCTGCTGGTCGTGGTCGTTAGCTTGCTGGTGCTGCAGCCGGATTTCGGCCAGACCATGCTGGTCACGCTGGTCTGGGGGGCGCTGTTTTATATGGCGGGTATGCGCTTGATTTGGGTGATCGGACTCGGCGCCACGGCGACCGCCGGCCTGCTGGCAGCGTTCTATACGGTCCCGCACGTGGCGCAGCGCATCAATCGCTTCCTCGATCCCGCCTCCGGCGATACCTTTAATATCGATATCGCGACGGAATCGTTTATCCGCGGCGGCTGGTTCGGTCGTGGCCCGGGCGAGGGCACGATCAAGCGCATCTTGCCGGAGGGCCACACCGATTTCGTGTTCGCGGTGGCGGCGGAGGAATTCGGCGTCGTGCTTTGCCTCATACTCGTTGCGTTGTTTGCTTTCATCGTCATCCGCGCGCTGCTTAAGGCGAGGAACAACGACGATCCGTTCATTCGTTTTGCCGCCGCCGGACTGGCGATTCTGTTCGGCCTGCAATCGGCGATCAACATGGCCGTGAATCTGCATCTCATGCCGGCCAAGGGAATGACCTTGCCGTTTATCTCCTACGGCGGTTCCTCGCTCATCTCGCTCGCCTACGGCATGGGCATGCTGATCGCGCTGACCCGCGAACGGCCGCAGGCAAAGCTTGCCGGCGAAGTTGAGCTTGCCGCGAGCGTGGCGTGATGCAGGCAGCGGGCCGGGCGCTGGTCCTGGTCGCGGCCGGCGGGACGGGCGGCCATTTGTTTCCGGCCGAAGCGCTCGCGGCGGCGCTTGCGCAACGCGGAGCAGCCGTGCATCTCGCCACCGACCGAAGAGCGGCGCGCTATGGCGGCGCACTGCCGGACCAAGCCGTCCACGTCGTCACCAGTGCAACGCTTCGCGGCCGCGGCCCGATCGCCTTGGCGCGAACCGCCGGCATGCTCGGCATCGGTCTCGCCCAAGCCTGGGCTTTGATCGGCAGGCTCAAGCCCGCCGCCGTGATCGGCTTCGGCGGTTACCCGACCCTCCCTCCGGTTCTGGCAGCAAGCTGGCGCGGCGTGCCCACCTTGATTCACGACGCCAATGCCGTCATCGGGCGGGCCAATCGACTTTTGGCCCCGCGTGTCACCGCCATTGCCACGACATTCCCCGATGTCTTCCGCGGCGCGCCGCAATTGACGGCGAAGGCGACGTTGACCGGCAATCCGGTCCGCCCGGCCGTCGTCGCGGCGGCGGCAACGCCTTATCCGGCATCGGCAGAGCCATTGCGGGTCCTCGTTTTCGGCGGCAGCCAAGGCGCGCGCATCATGGCCGATGTCGTCCCCGCGGCAGTCGAACGGCTCGAATCAGGCCTGCGTGCGCGCCTTGCGGTCGTCCAGCAGGCGCGCAAGGAGGATGTGGAACGCGTTCGCAGCGCCTACCGCAGCATTTCGGTCGCGGCCGAGGTCGCCGCGTTTTTTCCGGATTTGCCGGTCCGCATGGCGGCGAGCCACCTGATCGTGGCGCGTTCGGGAGCCTCGACAGTCGCCGAACTTTCAGCGATCGGCCGCCCCGCTGTGCTGGTGCCGCTGCCGCACGCGCTCGATCAGGATCAATTTGCCAATGCCGGCGTGTTGGAAAACGTCGGCGGCGCAATTCGGTTGGTGCAGGAGGACTTTACCCCGCGGCGGCTTGCCACCGAGATCGCGGCGCTGGCGGTGCCCGAGCGGCTCGCGGTGATGGCGGCGGCCGCGCGATCCCTTGGCCGGCTCGATGCCGCCGACCGGCTTGCCGAACTCGTGCTCAAGGTAGCGGCGACCAGCGCAAACCAGTAGGTTCTGCGGCGCTTCGCGTCAGGGAGATTCCATGAAATTGCCGCTCAACATCGGCCCGGTGCATTTCGTCGGCATCGGGGGCATCGGCATGAGCGGCATCGCCGAAGTCATGGTCAACCTCGGCTATACGGTGCAGGGCTCCGACCAGGCCGAAAGCGCGAACATCAAAAGGTTGCGCGAGAAGGGCGTCAAGATCGCGATCGGACATTTGGCCGACAATTTGGCGGACGCCGAGGTCGTGGTCATCTCCTCGGCGATCAAACAAGACAACCCGGAATTGGTCGCGGCGCGGGCGCGCCGGTTGCCGGTGGTGCGGCGCGCCGAAATGTTGGCCGAACTGATGCGCTTGAAAAGCTGCATCGCCATTGCCGGTACGCACGGCAAGACCACGACCACCTCGATGGTGGCGGCGCTGCTCGACGTCGCCGGCTTCGATCCGACGGTGATCAATGGCGGCATCATCAATGCCTACGGCACCAATGCGCGGCTCGGCGCCGGCGACTGGATGGTGGTCGAGGCCGACGAGTCCGATGGCACGTTTCTCAAGCTGCCGGCAAATATCGCCATCGTGACCAATATCGATCCCGAGCACCTCGATCATTTCAAAAGCTTCGAAGCGGTGCAGGACGCGTTTCGCGCGTTCGTCGAGAATGTGCCGTTCTACGGGTTTTCGGTGATGTGTACCGATCATCCGGTGGTGCAAAGCCTAGTCGGCCGCATCGAGGATCATCGTATAATTACCTACGGCGAGAATCCTCAGGCCGACGTGCGCCTCATCGACGTCTCGCACGCCGGGGGAACATCGCGGTTCACCATTGCGCTGCGCGACCGCAGCGGGCAATCGGTGCGCCAGATCAAGAATCTCGCGCTGCCGATGCCGGGCCGGCACAACGCGCTCAACGCCACGGCGACGGTTGCGGTGGCGCAAGAGTTGGGCATCGCCGACGACGTGATCAGGGCGGCGCTTGCGGGTTTCGGCGGTGTGCGGCGCCGTTTCACCCGTACCGGGACGTGGCGCGGCGTGACGATCATCGATGATTACGGCCACCATCCGGTCGAGATCGCCGCCGTGCTTAGCGCGGCGCGTGAATTGACCGAGGGGAAGGTGATCGCCGTCGTCCAGCCGCATCGCTACACGCGGCTTGCCGCCTTGTTCGAGCAGTTCTGCACCTGCTTCAACGACGCCGATGCCGTGATCGTCGCCCATGTCTATCCGGCCGGCGAAGCGCCGATCGCCGGCATCGACCGCGACGCGCTGGTGCAAGGCTTGCGCACCCACGGGCATCGATGCGTCGTCGCGCTCGACGGCCCCGAGAAGCTTCCGTTGCTGGTCGCCGCAATGGCTGAGCCCGGGGATTATGTCGTGTGCCTCGGCGCCGGTTCGATCACGCAATGGGCCTACGCGCTGCCGGCAGAATTGGCGGCGACAAAAGATTGAGTATGATCCGGAAAAACGGAAGCCGGTTTTCCGAAAAGATCATTCTCCACTAGAATGATCGCGCGATGGTCAAGACCTGTCTGGCGGTGCGCCACGTCGCCTTCGAAGATCTCGGCCTGCTTGGGCCGCTCGTCTCCGCTCGGGGCTATGACGTGCGTTATCACGACGCCGGCACGCAGGCCTTCGATGTGGAAACGGTTCTGCAGCCCGATTTGTTGATCGTGCTCGGCGGACCGATCGGGGTCTATGAGCGCGACGCCTATCCATTCATCGCCGCAGAGATTACAGCGATCAAAGCGCGCCTCGCCGCAGACAGGCCGATGCTCGGCATTTGCCTCGGCGCGCAGATGATGGCGGCGGCGCTCGGCGCGAACGTCGCACCGGGGCCGATCAAGGAGATCGGCTGGGCGCCACTGACGTTGACCGCCGCCGCTCAAAAATCGGTGCTGGCGCCGCTCGGCAGCACGCCGGTGCTGCATTGGCACGGCGACAATTGCGAGTTGCCGGCCGGGTGCACAAAACTCGCTTCGACGCCGCATTGTCCGGTGCAGGCGTTCATGCGCACCCAATCGCAACTCGCGTTGCAGTTTCATCTGGAGACCGAGCCGGCGCAGTTTGAAAGTTGGCTCGTCGGTCACACCGTCGAGCTCAGCAAAGCAGGAATCGATCCGGGCGAATTGCGTGCGCAAGCCAAAATGCTCGGGCCCGCGACCCGCCGGCTTGGGCAAACGGTGCTTGCCGCTTGGCTCGATAAAACTACAGAGACGGCATGAGTTTTCCCGACATGACCGCGGCTCTGCGGGCGAACGCGCCGGCGCTGCGCGGGCGACTGTTGGCGAACCAATCGCTGGCCGAGTTGACGTGGTTCCGCGTCGGCGGACCAGCGCAAGTTTTGTTCATGCCGCAAGACGAGGAGGATCTCGCTTATCTCTTAGCCAAACTGCCGGCCGAAATTTCGGTCACCGTGATCGGCCTTGGATCCAATCTTATCGTCCGCGATGGCGGCGTGCCGGGCGTGGTGGTACGCCTGGGCCGCGGTTTCGGCGACATGGCGGTTGCAGATTTGCAGCTGCGCGCCGGCGCCGCGGTGCCCGACGTTAAAGTGGCGCGCTCGGCTTACGAGGCGAGCATCGGCGGGCTTTCGTTTCTGCGCGGCATTCCCGGCGCCGTCGGCGGCGCGCTGCGCATGAACGGCGGCGCCTACGGCCGCGAAATCAAGGACACGCTGATCGCGGCGCGCGCCGTCGACCGGGCCGGCCACGTGCATGTGCTCGGCAACGCCGACATGCATTACGCCTATCGGCGCTGCGGCGCGCCCGATGATTACATCTTCACGCAAGCGACGTTCCGCGGCGAACGCGGCGACCCGGCCGCCATCGCCGCCGAAATGGAGAGAATCACCGAAGCGCGCGAAGCGACGCAGCCGGTCAAGAGCCGTACCGGTGGTTCGACCTTCAAAAATCCGCCCAGCGGCAAAAAGGCCTGGCAGCTCATCGATGCCGCCGGCTGCCGCGGTTTACGCATTGGCGACGCGCAGGTGTCGCAGATGCATTGCAATTTTTTGGTCAATCTCGGCAACGCAACGGCTGCCGATATCGAGACGCTGGGCGAGACCGTACGCCGGCGCGTCGAAGAAACCTCCGGCGTCGATCTCGAATGGGAGATCAAACGCATCGGGGTGACGAAGTAACGCCGCGGAACGTGCTAATCTGGATTTATGGCGAACAGCGACCCCATCCTCATCGTCGGCGGCGGTCTTGGCGGTCTCACGACGGCGCTGGCATTGGCGCGCCGCGGCTACGCCGTGCGCGTGCTCGAAGGCGCGCCGGAGTTCGGCGCCATCGGTTACGGCATCCAATTCGGACCCAACGTCTTTCACGCCTTCGACCGTCTTGGTTTGATGGAGCCGGTTCTCGCCGCGGCGGATTCGCCTGCGGCGGTTTTGATGTGGGACGCGCTTGACGGCAGGGAACTGCTGCGGATGCCGACCGGCGCTTCGTTCCGTGCCCGGTTCAAATATCCCTACATCGTGGTTCACCGCATCGATCTGCATAACGTGTTGCTTAAGGCCTGCCGGGAGAGCGGCGCGGTCGAACTCATAGCCGAGGCGATGGTGACCGGGTACGAGGATCGCGGCAACGGCGTTGCGGTGACGACCGCGGACGGCCGTACGTTCTCTGGTGCCGCGTTGGTGGCCGCCGACGGCTTTCGCTCGCTGTTCCGCGCCAAATTGATCGGCGATGGCGAGCCGCGCCCGGTCGGTTATGCGGCGCTGCGCACCATCGTGCCGATGAGCGCGGTCAAGGTCGATGTTCCACGCGACAGCGTCCTGTTGTGGGCCGGACCGGGCTTTCACGTCATCCACTATCCGCTGCGCCATGGCACCGAGTTCAACATCGTCGCGGTGTTCCGCACCCCGGCCCATTCCGAAAAGGGCGATGCGGCGTCCTATCGCGCCGAACTCGAACAGATCTACCACGATGCCCACCCTTCGATACGCGCGCTCAGCGCCATGATGGACCTGCGCTGGCGGCGCTCGGTGGCCGACCGCAATCCGGTGCGGCACTGGCATAAAGGCCGCATCGTGCTGCTTGGCGACGCGGCGCATGCGCCGCTGCAATCGCTGGCGCAAGGCGCCGGCATGGCGATCGAGGACGGCTTCTGCATTGCCGCGTCGATCCATGCGGCAGACGGGGATTTTGCCGTCGCGTTTCGCCGCTTCGAGGCCGCTAGATTGACCCGGACCGCGCGGGTGCAGCTGGAATCCCGCTTCATCTGGGATACCGTGCTCCATCCGGAAGGCGTGGCTCGCGACGTGCGCAACGAAACCGTTGCCGATTGGGATGATGCGCACCTGCTCGAATGCATGGCATGGCTCTACGACGGCTTTCGCCTGCCGGCCGACGCCGGCCGGTGAGCCGCTCGACCTTTCGCCAATTGTGGATTCTATTGATGACCCAGCGAATCAGCGCAATGCGCTGCAGCATCTGGCTGGGGTATGACCAAGCACGTTGCCGTTCTGATGGGGGGCTGGTCCGCCGAGCGCGAAGTCTCGCTGCGCTCGGGCCGAGCGTGCGCCGACGCACTTAATCGCCTCGGTTATCGCGTCACGCCGATCGATGTCGGCCGTGACGTCGCGGCGGCGCTTACCGTGACCAAGCCGGACGTCGCGCTCAACGTGCTGCACGGCCGGCCCGGCGAGGACGGCACGCTGCAAGGCCTGCTGGAAATTCTCGGCATTCCTTACAGCCATTCCGGTGTACTTGCTTCCGCACTTGCCATGCACAAGGTCTGTGCCAAAGCGCTGTTCCGCGCCGCTGGCATCCCGGTCGCCGAGGATCTGGTGGCATCGCGGCTCGAAGCCGCGCGACGGCACCTCATGCCGCCGCCCTACGTGGTCAAACCGATCGCCGAAGGCTCCAGCGTCGGGGTTTTTATCGTCAGCGAGCAACACCCGCATCCGCCGCAGGAACTTTACCGCGACGACTGGTCGTTCGGCGAAGAAGTCCTGATCGAGCGCTACATTCCAGGCAAGGAACTGACCTGTGCCGTTCTCGGCGATCAAGCGCTGGACGTGATCGAAATCGTGCCAGCGACTCGGTTCTACGATTACGAGGCAAAATACGCAATCGGGGGGTCCAAACACGTGCTGCCGGCGCAAATTTTACTAAATGTTTACCAGGAGGTCCGCAGACTCGCTTTGGCTGCCCATGGCGCGCTTGGCTGCCGCGGCGTGAGCCGCGCTGACTTTCGCTA
>Ga0335074_10015098_pt1 | contig 10842 bp, 9 predicted proteins | sample Lox_Sample_23_FD_206715 | JGI IMG/M metagenome (GOLD analysis project Ga0335074, IMG submission 206715) | Soil microbial communities from Loxahatchee National Wildlife Refuge, Florida, United States - Lox_Sample_2.3 | ecosystem: Environmental > Terrestrial > Soil > Wetlands | place: USA: Florida... | reverse complement strand
TAGTGGAGGCTTCAGACGGTAATCCCAACATTCTTCCTCTTGTCTGCTTCGTCGGCGTGGAAGCCAAACACCAGCCTGAATAAATCCTGTAACCAAACGTATTGCCCACTCCTCATCATCCAACCAACGCTCTTGGCAACATCAGGCGCTGAAGCTCTCTTGCCAGGAGGAGGCAGGTTAGATGCGGATCTAAAAGCGGGGTCTGACAATACGAGCTCTTTGTAAGATGTTAAAAGATTAGCGTGCCATGCCAGCGAGCCAAATGATCCTGTGGGAAGGGACTTGACAAATGCCTGAAGAGCATTGGCACCGCTTGAATTGGGACCATTGATCATCGTACTCCGATTAAACCCTACATTCATAGCAGCCTTCAGAATGAGTATTTTTAGGCGGGTAAGATTGACATCTTCGACGCCAGGTGCGGTCTTGATAGTACTCGACGTTTTATTACTCCCTTGGGAGTACCCCGAAAGGTTTGAGGAATTGCTTGACCAGCGGGCAGTTGAGCTTCGGTTGCCTTCAGTGCCTAGTACAAGAATATTCGGTATAGAAGGAGAGTTATCTTCGGGTGAGATCGGCGTGTCTTCGAATTCGGTGGTAGGCGTCTCCGGTATGCTGAAACGGGGTTCATTTCGTTCCAGGAGACTAGGTAAGCTTGATAAGCTGCTATTTTGCGTGTGGGTTGATCGACTAAGTTGATCGAATGACTGCGAGAACGTAGTCTGGCTTGGACGGGGTGTCCCGCGTTCAGGCCGGACCTGCGTCCAGCCTTCGCGGAAAAGGTCACATAATTCCCAACATGCTTGAACGGCTGATCCCAGAAGCTCCTCATCTGCAGGCTTTCCTTCCCGCCTGTTTTGACGGAGGCTAAAGAGCATTTCAGCCAAAGACCAACAGGCCCGTAATAAGGAGTCGGTCTCTTCTGCTAATTCACTTCGTTGTTTCATCAGTCTGTGACATAAGGTGATATAAAAGTCAAGAGTCCGTTCACGGAACGCCTCGGGAAGATTCCGATCATGAGTGTTGAAAAGATGATTATTTAGCTCGAAGCTAACTCGCAGAACCGAATCTGCAATCTCATCCTTATGTTGACGGACATCAAACAATGCTTGACAGAAGTCTCTGCAGAGGTCTAGTGTCGGGCCAACTTGAAGGTCCTGATGGTTGTCGCGGCCCTCGTAGAGCTTCTGGCACAGTCTCCAGCAACACTTCCAGGCCTTTTCATGTGCGTCACCAGTGCCTGAATAGCTAAAAATTCGTTCTCGATGTATGGAGCTAAGACTTGCTAGAGTGTTGCATAAAGTCCAACACTCATGGAGCGCAGTTTTCAACGCATTGACTTCATGATTAGGGCTTTGGACTAGGGGAATATCCGAATAATCTTCATTGTCATCTGATTCGCGGGCGTCTTCCGGAATACCTGCAAGACGTCTTAGTTGGTCATGATTATCTTTTATTGAAATATTAGTACCTTCGAGGCTGCTTGCGCTGCTTGATCGTAATCTCGCTTTGTCAGTAGACAACACGTCTATCTCCTGTCGCGTTTGAGCGCGTGGAGTAGCGTTCTCTAACGGATACGCTGGAGGACTAATATTGGTCGTGAGGGGAGGGGGTGAAACTGGGCTCGATGTAATGGTCTTTTCGATATCAGCATGTAGTGATGTTAGTCATGTAATCTGCGTTTCTTACCTTGTCGCCTCCTGTTGGAGCGAGTTTGGAATAGCGGAGCATTTGACCTTGTTCATACGGTTTCGGAGTTGATCTGTCAATAGTTGGGGGTGACTGTGGAGGATTCGTGTTTTTCGTGTTATTCTGCATGAGTCAGCTTGGTAAACATCGTTACAACGAGTGCTTCATTAAGCTGCTCACAAAGGTCATGTAGCCCTGTGGCGCATGTATAACCGATTCCGGTTCATCCTCCTGTTTTGATCGAAAGTAAACGGGCATGTCCGTATTCATTCTTAGGCCCTCCCCCGCCTTTGGTGGTTCCAATGGCGATTCCTGAACTTCCGATGCATCATCTTCTATGTCTGTCGACTCTGTCCCGTTTGAGGTTACGGGAGATGGGCCGACCATATCACTGGGACTGGCCATTTGCGCTGCGGGTGATAGCCCCGCATCCATTGAGTTGGGACGGAGAGATGACTCTTCGGCGGAGCTACGCGCGGACCTGAGTCTAGAGGTCAGTAATAGAATCGCATCTAGAGCGCGTCAAGCCTAACTTACAGAGATTGAAATCTTTGATTATTTGGCAGGCCTGGGGAATTGGGCGACAACGAGAACTCTGTGTAAGGTGATAAAGTTGACATCATGTTGGATGGTGATGTGACCAATGGCGACTCGAGTGCCATTGTCAATGCAGGACGATAGCTGTCTGCCCTTTCGAGTACGGCGGGATGCTTTCTTTAGTAGGAAGCTGTCTCACCGCCGTACGGAAAGTAATGAGGATGATTTCTTTGGAGGTATTGATGGTTTTGTTGTGGGGAGGTCACCCGAGGCTGAAAACAGTTTGGGGGCTGGGTAGCTTGAAGCTCTTTCGCCGTGCCACGAGTGCCGTAATCCTGCACGGCCGCGATTGCAGACCTACTGCTTTGCTACCACATGGTCAGAGATGCATGCTGAAGAGTTGAAACAGCTCTCACAACGGTGGTGCTGTGCCGTAGGCCAGCCTATCTTTTCTGGATGACTGGTGTTTTTGTTTGGCCCTGGGTTAATCCTTGCAGAAACTCGAAGGCAGAGGCCGTCTTGTCGAGCACGACCGTGACGGGATCTTGCGGTCAGATGTCAGCACAAAGTGCGGATACTGGCCAACAATCGGGGGAGAAGGGCAATCAGGTCTTGAGAGCTTCGAGACATGCAGAGGTCGAGATGGGGTGTGAAGCGACTATGAATTTTAGTCTACATGAGGTGCAGATGCGCGTCTCTTGCGCAGAGGTTAGGAGATTGCATGAGCCAGTGAGAAAGGGGGTCCGGTGTTGGCGGGGCTCAAGGCTGCATACTGCGACAGGCATCTGGGCGCTTAACTTTGCTATTCACCCTCCAAGAGGTCGACAGCGCCATCGCGTATTCAACCATGTTGTTATGTGCAGAGCGTCGGTACAACCCATCCTTGTATTACGGCCTTGCAACTTTCTTAAGCCAACGAACTAAAGCATGTATTGCTTCTTTAGCAGTCCGACGAAATACATACTTGCATGAGGTTTGTCAAGTGATGGCGATAATGATCTGATCAGGAGAACACACCCGGCAACTGCTGTACGTCTCTTCCACAAGCCAAAATGCGGCAAAAAGAAAATAGTACGCCGCGACTGGCGCCGTTGTTGGCAGCAATAGGGCCTGGGCCTAAGACTCCCAATGTGACGGGCTATGGGTTGATACGAGGGAGCAGCCGTGACGAGGACCAGCCATTGTGCCGGCGTTCTGGGATTCACTTTGACTTTCCCTTTCGCTCCCGTCTGTCGGGTCTGAAAATATTTAGCCTAATGTCCAAGGGTCACCCTTCAGTTTCCATCTCAGTCTGGTCACTCACATCCGAGCCTTAAATGATATAGTATAACGTCAGCGTTATTGATCCGGCCTCTTATTCGATGTTGACTCGGCATTGGGTCAAATAATGTGAACTGTCAATCTTCCAGCACACAGTCACTTGGACCGTGCGCGAACAAGTGTCAGCCCTCTATGTTTCTGGGATTGCCTAATGCTCATCACTTCGATATTAGTTCGGCCCATGGCGTCAGCTGTCTCCTTTCAGAGGCTTATTTCCCGCACTGGAGCCGGGACTTGGTCAATGTGTATGTACGGCGCAGCTTTAGTGCATAATTTGCGCAGTTTCTTGAACCTGTGTTTCGAGACATGGAGCCGCTAATGGCGCTTGACTTTTTCATATGATTCGGGAGGAAGTTACCTGTATCCGGATGAAAGTCCGCAGACATGCTGGTTCAGGGCCGCATGCAAGCCGTCCCAACCGTGCCTCTTACGGGAGCTATGAGTCTCAGAGTCTAACAAACAAATCTCTTCGTGATATGTGCGTCTACGACACGTAATTGCCAATCAAACATGTTGCTTATTACCTATATGAAATGTAATGGGGGCCGGAAAGACTTCAGCCCTGCACGATGTAGCAATTTCAAGATGTCATTGATCTATAACGCCATCACTGCCCCGCTGGTTTGGACAAGAACTCAATTCGTTACCAAGGGTACAAAATGTTGGTGGCTTCAGACGGTGTAGGACGGCTCGGAGGCCAGGACGAAGGAGGCTATCAAGTTTTCCCACACTCTTGGCGCCATCTCGGGCCCTGGCTGCACACATCAAGTACAACGCATAGTAGACGCTGCGACCTGTCATATGGCACAGCACGCGATGCGGTCGCTGGAACGGCCTCGTAGTGCAAGTTGTTCTAATTTTCCCTACTCCTAATGCAAGCCTCCTAACGCCTCCCAATACAAACGCAGGTACGCCTTGTATGTGCCACACTCCAAGTATCGACAGAAAGATAAACTGCGCCGTAAGGAGTGGGCCTTTTCAATCAAAGGCCGCCTTTCTCGTGTCTCGATCCGCCGGATTGTATCTGTGGTCCCGTCAGCCTCCGTCTCCAATCAACCAGCCAGTTGACCTGAAGTATCGTAGAGAACTGGGAACCCCATACTTCAGAAGTTTTTCGATGAGGTCGACATGTGTCATGACCATGCGGCGACAGCAGTAACGCTTGAGCGCCAGTTGATCCATTGCGTCACTGTTTATGTATGTCAATGAATGCCCTTCAAGATGCATAAGCAACGAACATACCCATCTTTGCTGCCTTCAGCTAGAAGCTTTACGAAGGGTTCCCAGAGATCACCGATTACCTGATGTGAGGGGCGTCAGAGATCGGCTCATGATGTCGTGATATAGGTAGCATACCTTGCCGCATGAGAAACAGCGTACTGGAATGATCATGATGTATAGTGTAGCTAAGAAGTCCACTTCTGAAGTTCAAAGCTCTGAGCTGGTGTTTGATCTCTAGCTGAATGTTGTCGAAACTTTTTTGCTCCAAACAATTATAATGCTCTGAATTTTAGCGCGGTGATGTTTATGCCTAAATTAACAGGCATTAAATCTTATCGGTTACGGCCTGAGGAAAGGTATCGCGATAAAATTTATTTCACAACATGTGGGGTGTACAGCGTACACATATACCACAGACGGCCTCTGACAACAACATGGCTTCAGTTCTGAAGCGCAAAAGAGGCCCTCTGGAGGTTTCAGAACCCTTTAAAAGGTCGAGACCCGGCCAAGACATCCCTCAATCTTCGCCAAGCCTGGATCTCTCGAAAGTCGGATGGAATGCAGCGTTCGGACCTAGTAAAAATCAGAAGGGTACCACTGATGGGGTCAATGGGGACGAAGCGCCTGGATTGGGGGACTCCAATTCTTCGGAGGCTGAGGAGTTCGAAGATGTAGTTGAACGAGCTCGCACAGAGAAGCAAAAGAAGAAGAAGCCTAAAAAGAAGGCAGCGTCGACATGGAAAATGTCAGACCCCATTGGAGGCCGTATGATAGGAGTTGATCCCGTTTTTACAGAAAATGAAAAGTAATAGCTATATTCATAATAGGTTCAGAGCATCAATACTAATTTGACGGCAGATTTCTTATTGTCGCACATCGAAAAGTAATCAAAGTATATTCGACCTCGCACTCTCTCTTACATCGCTCGATAGACCTCTCTATAGATGGACCTCAAAAATCATTGGCTCATATAATCGATTATGTTCTATCACCAACTGACCCAAACATTATCTGGGTTGCGTGCTCGAATGGTTCGCTTTACAAGGTCAATTGGGTGTCAGGAGAAGGATGGGAGAGATCCTGGAAGACTTCATCGAATGGGACGATTCACATGACAGTAGCATCCATGAATTCGACTGAGCACAGGCGGGATGTCATTTTCACCACCGATAAGCATGAAGAGGGATGGCGGATTTCTGCCCACGAATTATCGTATTTAGGCAGTTCCACCGCCACCCTGTCTCGCGTGATTTACACCTCAACTCAGCCGATTCAGCTTCTTAAGGCAGTGGACGAAGGTGCCATCATTGTCGCAGCTTCCGAGGAGAGGGTACTGCTTGGGTCGCTCCGGTCCACTAACTTTAGCACGGTAGACAAGATCAAATACGAATTCCGAATCTTCGAGTCTACCAACTTCGTGTCTTCGCTAGATGCTCGAGTATCAAAGCGAGGCTCTGGTACAAAATTGGATAAAGTCAAGGTTGTTGACGTGGTGGTAGGGGATGCGAAAGGCGCAATTTTCGTGCACAATGACCTGCTCCGAAACCTCATTGGATCCCAGAAATCAACGACTGACGCCAAGTATCCGATCAGTTTGATCCCTCGAAAGCTCCATTGGCATCGCAAGGCTGTGCATTGTGTCAAGTGGTCCTTAGATGGTTTGTCTTGCTTCATTGTTTGAAGATTTCGGACCCGAATTAACTCTCTACAGGAAACTATATCATATCGGGAGGCAGTGAAACAGTATTGGTACTGTGGCAACTCGATACAGGCCGACAACAGTATCTCCCTCATTTATCTGCAACGATTCAGAATATTGTGGTATCTCCTAGGGGAACATCTTACGCGCTTCATCTTGGAGACAATTCTACCATGATTCTGTCAACTTCAGAACTGGTACCCACGGCATACATCGCTGGCATTCAATCTCACGTTATTGGGCGTCCTAACCCTGATTCTCTTGTGTGGCGCCTCGAGGACAAGGAAAGTGGACGCCCGTTTATCCCACATACTCCAGCAGTTATTAATCCAGCCCATCCGGAAAAGCTTATACTTGCTGTTGGAGAAGCGCAAGAAATCATGCCAAGTTCAGATAAGGCCCTCAGTGCACCATTCTTACAAACTTTTGACATCGCTTCCAATCACAACACGTCACGACAAGCAATAACTCGGACTAACATAACGAATAAGAATATTGCGCCTAGCGCTCATTCAATATCCGAACCCGTCATTACACACATACATATCAGTCATGACGGTATGTGGCTAGCAACCACTGATGAATGGCTTCCTCCCAAGCACGATGTTAAGGTCTTAGGCCATGACGAAATGAATCTTGAAGATGAGCAGCGCCGACGCCGTGAAGTGTTCCTTAAATTTTGGCAATGGAATAAATCGGGTGACAGTTGGGATCTAGTCTCTAGAATTGATGCGCCGCATATGATGGCCTTTGAGAAGCACGGTGCAGGCCGCATCCTAGCACTTACTGCAGATCCCACCTCGCACACCTTCTCAACCCTCGGTGAAGATGGCATCGTTCGGATCTGGCGACCACGAATAAGGAAGCGTGATGGAGTTATTGTTCGTGGCGGAGACGGGGAAGCTTTATGTAATTGGCACTGTCAGCGACGAGTATCTCTCGGTACTGTGGTTTGGGACGACGATGTAGTCGGTTACACACAGGCAATGCCATCCCACGGTTCTCTCGCTTTCTCCGAAGACGGCTCACTCCTCGCTGCGGCTATTAGCGGCTATGAGGATGGGCTTGTTCACCTGATTGATCCAATAAATGGCATGATACAATCTTCGCGTTCCCTCATGTATCGCGGCGATCTAATCAGCCTGGCATTCTCAGTCCAGTACCTCATCACTCTCTCCGACGAATTACGAGTGTATGATCTTGTACTCGACGAGCTCAAGTATGGAATAATACTCGGGGACGCTCAGAATTTACTACTTCTGGAGCAAAAAGCGGAAATGATGCACCTAACAGTCGACCATAATAGCCACTCCTTCGCCGTCGCATTACCCCAGAGCAGGGACTGGAAACTCGGCGAAAAGAAGTACGACGATTCGGTTTCACGAGCATATTCCGAAATCGCTGTCTTTGACCCCCGACAGCCTGCCCCGTTATATACCAAACGCCTACCATCTCTCGTCACAGCCCTCCTCCCAGCACGAAGTTCACCCGGCTATATCGTCCTCGACGCCGCCGCAGAAATCACTACCATAAGCCCTAAAGCAACCCAGACACTCACATCCATGGCCAAGCCTATGGTCGAGCTCCGTCTTGACATTAGGGGTGGGAGCGAAGAGGCGCCGGGTATGGACCTTATGCAAGTCGTTGATACTGAAGCGGACGCTGAGATTGAGGAAGAGACGGCGACTATCTCGATGCAAGACCTGGAAGACAAAGACGGTGGTGATGATGATGGCCCTCCAGTCGTGACAGCACACCAATTATCCCAAGTCCTCGACGTCGGCCCTTCGTTCGCGCTACCTCCTATAGAAGAGCTTTTCTACGCTGTAGCGGGGCTTTTTTCGAGTAAGCCGAAGCACAAATCGGAGGCGATAGCGACTGAAAAGGTCTCGTGATGAATGAAAAAGTTGTTCTGTATAGCATAGCGTGGGAGTACTAGTCTTTGATTTACGGTTACTCATACATATGTCGTAGGAGTGACGAGGTAGCATAGCTTCAATATAAAGTATATATTTCTATCCACCCTAAGGTATTCGTGGCACGGATCAAGTAGCGGAATTAAGTACTCTATTTGTGATGATAAATACCATCGTCGCCGTCTCTATATATACTAAGAAATCTAATTAAGGTGTATGTGAATAAATAAATCATGCCATGCGCAAATCCCTTCCCCAGTCCAGGCAGCTCCTCCCAAGACCTCTGATCAAAATAAAACTTTTTCCCAGTAGCACTCCCATTTGAGGCTTGGACCCCCCAGTTAGCTTCCCACCGCCGGACCAAACCCATAACAAACCGGCGGCGGACCAAACGCGATGGCGACATTGAAGACAGGCACATCCACGAACGTCGATTGCGACCCCAAGAGGTCTGTCGTCCCTTGTATGGAGAGATTCGCGCCAACGCTTAGCGCGAGGCTGACGCTGTCGGTGTGAGACGTGGAGCCACAGACGCCGCTGTCGTCTGTGGAGGGGGCGAGGGGCGTTAGTTTTGGTTTTGGAAAGGGGAGGGAGGGGATGAGATAAGGGGATGGGGGGAAGGCAAGATGAGAGATAGGAGAATAGGGTGATGGGGAAGAGGGAGAGGTGAACTTACCATGTGCGAGTGTTGCGGTGAGGGCTACGTCTGGGATTTTGAGGTTGAAGTCCAGCTCGACGCCGGTGCCAAGGACTTCAAGCGCGATGCCGACTTTTGCATTCCCGAAAACAGAAATGCTAGAGGAGATCTTCTCGCTGACATTCATTGGGCCTGCAGACCAGACTGGAACCCAGCCTGAATATGTAGCACCTTGATCGTCGCCAAGGACGTTAACCACAGCCGTGGATGAGTCCGGGATCGTTCCAGTGATGCTGGTTGAAAGCGTGGCTGTACCTGTTACTCCAGTGATTCCAAATCCAGCGCCTAGAGTCAGCTCTGGACCGAGTGTAACGAGCCCCGGGATTTCGAAGCCTCCAAGGGGTAATGTGAAGAAGTCCCAGGGTGCAGGATTGAAGCTCAATGTAGGGTCAGTAGCTGAGACAGAGATGGCCAGGTTGAGGTCCATCTGGACTCCTGTCGGATTAGCGGTAACCGTAAAGGTTTTGACGTCCCACCATGACGTTTCGACATGGCCAGCTAGGGTGAGGGTGCCTTTAGTGCCGCAGTTTGAACACGTAACACCGACGCTGAGATCTGGAACTACATTCACAGAAGTGGTAAAGCTGGCAGGAAGTGTGGCGGTAAGATCAAGGTTGATCTGCTTGTCGAAGCTCATCCGACGTGCTTTGCTTGAGGTTGAGGCACTATATTGGCCGAAGTCCAGATTGTATGTATGTGCAACCTCTGTCCATTCTTTCTTCGTGGCGTTGAGATGAACAATGAGATACTCAGGATCGTAGTCGACGTTACTGACCACCCAGGGCTGTCGCGAGTTGTCTGTCCCACATCCAGGGTAGTTGGCAATCATTATAAATGTACGCTGTTCGTTGAAATTAACCCAATCCCAAGACTGGATTGCATTTTGGTAGCTGGAGTTGGACTTGAAGGACATAATCATGTTCTGGCTACAATTAACTGCGTTCAGTTCCTGAGAAAACCGCTCCATGGATATGATAAGCTCCTCATCTCCAGCAAACATGGTCATGTTTACGAAGACATTATCTGCGCTACCTTTGTATAGAGCTTGATTAGCACTGCACAGCATATTGAAACTGTGGTTGACTGTTGCTTACCTGATGCTGAATTCCATACCATATGCTCATTGTCTAACAACTTTAAAGAATCATTCGTAGACCTCCGCCTAACGTTATCACTCCAGCCATGATCGGGAACCGGCTCGAGGATTAGACGGCTTGAGGTCTGTATTGCAGTCGCCAGCTGACATAGAAATGGAACAAAAAGAATGAATAACGAAGAATGCATTTCAAAAAATACGTCCGTTCACAAATTGGAAAGAATGATCCAATATCCGAGATCTGACGGTGTGCTCCACAGAGCTGACGGAACTCGAGCGCATGCATATCAAAAAAAAATTTCGGGACAATCGACATTACTATATATTTTGTCCCGTGATTGTCTCCCTCATCTGTTCATGAAAGGTGAAACAATACGATGAACCCGTAGGCTTTCTCGCATCCTTGGAGCCAGTCTTACCGGTTGGGGTCCCACGTAAGTTCCAGGGTGCCCACGACAATGCATCGTTCTGGAAGCATGATGGAAGAACCTCTCAGAGGCTTAGGATCCGCTATACACCTCGTCTGTGCACAGACTTTACGACAGATAAGGAAGCTCGTTGAGTGACTAGGATAGAGTGGAAGGTAATCCTACCCCTTAGACAAGCTTAAATATAAATGGGGCTGAGCAGCCGCTGCTTTAAGGTTACCCTAACCGAGGGTGGGATG
>Ga0335074_10015097_pt1 | contig 10843 bp, 9 predicted proteins | sample Lox_Sample_23_FD_206715 | JGI IMG/M metagenome (GOLD analysis project Ga0335074, IMG submission 206715) | Soil microbial communities from Loxahatchee National Wildlife Refuge, Florida, United States - Lox_Sample_2.3 | ecosystem: Environmental > Terrestrial > Soil > Wetlands | place: USA: Florida... | reverse complement strand
CTGGTCGCCGGCCTGCGGCACTTCATCCACGACATGGCCGCCAACAACGGCCTGCCGTCGATGGTCGACAAGTCAAAGTTCCGGTTGGGCGAGAACCTCGGGACCTCGAAAGGCAAGGTGGTCTATGCCGAGGATCACCTTGAGCTGATCCAGTACGCGCCCAGGACCGATGAAGTCTGGAAAGTGCCGGTCTTCATCGTACCGCCGCAGATCAACAAGTTCTACATCTGGGACCTCGCCCGCAACCGATCGATTGTGGAATACCTCGTCGGCCAGGGCCATCAGGTGTTCATCGTCAGTTGGCGCAACCCAAGCGACGCGCAGGCCGACTGGGACCTGGAAAGCTACGTCCTGGCGCTCGACCGCGCGACCGCGGCCGCCTGCGAAATCGCCGGCTCAGAGACGCTGAACATCGTCGGAGCTTGTTCCGGCGGGATCACTGCGGCGCTGCTGATCGCGCTCTGGGGCGCCCGCAAGACGAAACGGGCGGAAAGCTTTTCGCTCCTCGTCGCGGTCATTGACGCCGAGGGCAGCGCGGACACCTCGCTGGGCCTCTTCGCCAATATCGAAGTGTTGGAGCTTGCAAAGCTTTTCTCCCGCTCGAAAGGCGTCCTCGAAGGCCGTGACCTGGAACGCGCCTTCGCCTGGCTCAGGCCCAACGACCTGATCTGGGCCTATTGGGTGAACAACTACCTGCTGGGCCAGGAGCCGCCGGCCTTCGACATCCTTTACTGGAACGCCGACACCACCAACCTGCCCGCGGCACTTCATGGCGATCTTCTGGACCTGCTGAAAAACGGCGGCATGGCCCGCGGCAATGGACCGACCATCAGCGGCCACAAGCTGGACCTCGCCCAAATCACCTGCGACGCCTACCTCGTCGGCGGCGAGACCGACCACATCACGCCCTGGCGCGGCACCTACCTGACGACCAAGGGCCTGGGCGGCAAGTGGCAGTACGTGCTCAGCCAGTCCGGCCACATCCAGTCGCTGATCAACCCGCCAGGCAACCCCAAGGCGCGGTTCCTCACCAATGCCGCCAATCCGCCGACGGCCGATGCGTTCCTGGCCGGCGCCGAGACCCATCAAGGCAGTTGGTGGCCGCACTGGACCGAGTGGCTCAACGCGCACGGCGGCCACAAGGTCGCGGCCCCCGAGGCGCTGGGGTCGAAGCAGCACAAGCCGGCCATCGACGCCCCCGGCACCTACGTCCTGGCAGCCGCGTGATGACCGGGCAAGCTGATATTCGCAACCTTCAGGTCGCCGGGCAGGACCTGCGCATTGCCATCATGGGACAGGCCGATGCATTGCACACGCTGCTTGTCTTCAACGGCATTGGCGCCAGCCTGGAAACCGTCGCACCTTTCGCCGAGCGGTTCAGGTGCACACGGATCGTGACCTTCGACGTCCCCGGGGTTGGCGGCTCGCCCGCCCCGAGTCTCCCCTACCGGCTGAGTTGGCTGTCGCGGCTCGCCGCCCGGCTGCTGGACAAGCTCAACATCGGCACAGTCAACGTTTTCGGCGTCTCCTGGGGCGGAGCGCTCGCGCAGCAATTCGTTCACGACCATCCCGAACGCAGCCGGACGCTGACGCTTGCCGCCACGTCGGCAGGCTTCGTTATGGTGCCCGGCGACCCCAGGGTGCTCTCGAAGCTTGCCACGCCGCGCCGCTACACCGACCCCGACTACATGCTGACAGTCGGCCCCGGCATCTATGGCGGCCAGCTTCGGCTGGACCGCCAACGCCTGGAAGAACACGCAGCGGCCCTGCGCACCGGCAGTTCGCGCGGCTATCTGTTCCAACTCCTGGCCGGGGTCGGCTGGACCAGTTGGTTGTGGCTGCCGCAGTTCAAGCTCCCGGTACTGATCATGATGGGCACGGACGACCCGATCGTCCCCGTTGTGAACGGCCGGATGCTCGCCAGCCGCCTCCCCGACGCCCGACTCGAGTTGATCGACTGCGGCCACCTGTTCATCCTAACGCATCCGGAACAGACAGCCCAGACCATCGAGCGCTTTCTGTTCGAAGCGTTCGCGACAGACGCCGCGGAGTGTGCCCCGTCGCGCTCACGTATCTGACTGCCCTCACCACGCCAGGCTGACCTGGACTTCGCCATAGGAGACATTGTGGCCGCCTGCGGCCCGGATGGTATCCCCGGCCTGGAACTGCACGAACTGGGCGCCAACGGTGACGTTCGCGTTGACCTGCTTCGCCACATCGAGCTGGAGATACGCACCGGTCCAAAGGTTGCCGTGGCCGGCCGTGTTCGGAACAGGCTGCACGGGAATCGTGTAGACGGCATCATTGGTGGTCTCCCGCCATTGGAAGCCGAGAGCGGCTTGCAGCATCCAGCCCCTGGCGGGGGCGACGCTGAAGAACGGCTTCACATGGACCAGGTTCGCGTAGGTTGTGAGGCCCGCCAGCGAAAAATACCAAGCGTTCGGAAACAGCGGGTTGAACGTCCCGAAGGTGCCGTGGCTCGAGGTGTTTCCCGACGCGGCGTCAATCTGCAACCCCAGCTCGGGCGACCAGGGCGCACCAAACTGGTAACCGCTGCGTTCCCCGAATGCCCACGCCAGCGCGGGCCGGCCACCGATGCTGCCTTCCTGTATCATTGCCTCGATGTCGAACACAACCGGCCCATGATCGTTGGCATAGTGAGCGTCGAACGCATTGCGTTGCTCGGTGCCGCTTGCCCCGATGAATTTCGCGTTGTCTCGCTTATAGCGCAGATAGTACACGGCCAGGTTGCCAGGACCGACATCCCGGCGCTCCACCCGAAATCCGTCCAGTTGCAGACTTTGGTCCGAATAATCGTCGAACATGGCGTCGTTTTTGTACTGCACCGGTTGGCTCACGAAGGAGATGATGCGCCAGCTGGGGGTCTCGTAATCGACCCAGATCGCATCATAGGCCTGTCTGACATTGGCGCCATCGCGGTCGGACACGAAACGCTGCTGGTCGAAGGCAAATTCCTGGCGTCCAATTCGTACCTTCAGGACGCCATCGCCCAAATCTCCCACGTGCGCCAGGAATGCTTCTTCCAGATCCAGCCGATCGGCATCGGCGGGGGTAACGATAAGCTTGCCCGGCGCACGATCATCCTGCAATTGCACGAAAGCCTGCCATCCGTAGATCCGTAGATCCGCATCCACTTCTGTCCGATCAAGCAGGTACGTGTTGCTTTTCTCACCCGGTGTGCCGTAGTTGGGATTGCTGACTGACTCCATCCGTTCACGCGCATTGGCGCCGAGCGACAGCCAGACCTGCCCATCGGGCGAAAGCGGGATGTACTTCAGTGCGTCGAGCGGTTCGGTTTGCAAAGCCGGATCGGCAAGGACGGACCAATTCTCTTCCCACCGCTGGTCCTGGATGGTTGGCCGTTGCGGCGTATTGCTGCCGTCGGTCGGTGTGTCCTGGGTTTGCGCCGCCGCGGCGTTGGCCAGCAGAAGAAGCACAAGGCCAATCCAGCCGCATTGTGTCCTTCTCACGACGCCTTGGCATGGATTTCGGCGATATAGCCGCCTGGAAATGCCACGATGGCGGCGCGGCGGCCGTCCGCTGTGTACGGTTCCACCAACACGCGTGCGCCGGCGCTCGTGGCTTTGGCAAGCGTGGTCTCAAGATCGGGAACCTCGTAACCGGTCGTTTCATTGCCATATGGGTAGGGAAGATGGCCGTCTGTCACCAGGATCCGCAGCGGCCCGAACGGAGACGCGATCTCGATGCGGCGATAGGTATCCTTTGGCCGGCCGATCTCAATGCCCGGCGCATTCGCGTCATCGGAAACCACGTGTCCGCCGGAAAAGTGGATAAAATCCCGCATGAAGGCGGCCACTGCATCGGGCGATACGTAGATCCGGTTCTCCGGGGTGGTCTTCAGCGGTGGATACGATGGGGCGGTGGTGTGCCAGTAGAGCTGCATGTTCACGCCGCCTGGCCACTGGATGACCACGTCACGCCCGATCGGGTCAGGGAACGTCGATACCACAACGCTGGCGCCATTCGCGCGGGCTTCCTGTACCGCCGCGTCCAGGTCGCGGACCAGGTAGCCGGTGCGCTCAGAGCCAAACGGATAGGGGACCGGCGTGCGAAATCCGAACACCGACACGGTACCAACAGGAGTCAGAAGAAGCTGCGAGCTGGTTTGGCTGGGTGTCGGCGTTACTGTCACGACGACCTGTTTCGTCGAGGTCCCGCCGAACGTCTTGAGAAAGCTCGTCACGAAGCGATCGACATCGGCCGGCAGCACGTACACGTGCGTCGTGTCGTATTGCGGGCCGACAGCTTCTGTCTTCACCTGCCCCACAGCCGAGACAGGCAGGACGGCGACGGCAATGCCGAGCGTAACCAGAGCCGATAATTTTACGATGTTCATTACCGGGGCCTCCAAATTGCCGAAGCGGATCACACCGCCCAGCAGGAGCAGCCGAGGGCGCCCCAAAACGATTTCAGATCGGCGATCGGCAGCCGCGCCGACCAGGCGGTTGCATGCTGATGGCCATGCACGGCACAGGCGCTCCCACAGCCGCAGTCCAACGCGAACGTCCGTTGTGCCGCGGCGGACCCGGTTGCTCGGGGCGTGGCGCCCCACGCGCCGTAGCCGCCGAAACGCCGTACCGGCGACCAATCCGGCATCGCCGGCGGTGGGGCTGCCGCGTCCAGCGAGGCGAATGAGCCCGCGGCATAGACAATCCTGCCCCCGACGATTGTCAGTTCAGACGTGGTGTCTGCGATATCGCTTTCGGGGCAGGAGAAATAGTCGCGATCGGGCACGATCAGGTCGGCGAACTGGCCCGTCTGGATACGTCCCTTGTTGCCTTCTTCGTTGGAGAACCAGGTGACGTTCTCGGTCCACATACGCAGCGCCATCTCCCGGTCCAGGCAATTGCGTTGCGGATAGATCCGTAGCCCACCCACGGTCTTGCCCGTGACGAGCCAGGCCAGCGACACCCAGGGATTGTATGATGCGACACGGGTGGCATCGGTTCCGGCGGAAATCCTGACGCCCTTGTCCAGCATCTTCACAACCGGCGGCGTGGCTTCGGCCGCGCCAATACCATAGCGTTCGACGAAATATTCGCCCTGATAGGCCATGCGATGCTGCACGGCGATGCCGCCGCCAAGCGCTGCGATGCGGTCGATCGATTGATCGGAGATGGTCTCCGCGTGGTCGAAGAACCAGTGCAGCCCTTCCAGTGGAATGTCCTGGTTCACGCGTTCGAACACATCCAGCGCCCGCGAGATCGTTTCGTCATAGGTCGCGTGCAGCCGCCAGGGCCAGCGGTTCTGTGCCAGAATACGGACGACATCCTCCAGCTCGGTTTCCATTTCCGGTGGCATGTCGGGACGCGGCTGACGGAAATCCTCGAAATCCGCGGCCGAGAAGACCAGCATCTCGCCACCGCCGTTGTGCCGGAAATAATCGCTGCCCTGGCGATATTTGGAGGTCCTGGTCCAGTTCAGGAAGTCTTCCTTTTCGGCCTTGGGCTTCTGCGTGAACAGATTGTAGGCGATCCGGACGGTAAGCTGGTTTTCGTCGGCAAGTGTCTGGATAACGGCGTAATCTTCCGGGTAGTTCTGAAAACCGCCGCCTGCGTCGATCGCGCCGGTCACGCCCAGGCGATTCAGCTCGCGCATGAAATGCCGGGTTGAATTCACCTGATAGTCGAACGGCAGCTTCGGCCCCTTCGCCAGCGTCGCGTAGAGAATGCCCGCGTTGGGCTTTGCCAGCAGAAGCCCGGTCGGATTACCGGCGGAGTCGCGCATGATCTCGCCGCCCGGTGGCTCCGGCGTGTCCTTCGTGTAGCCAACGGCACGCAATGCCGCCGCGTTGAGAAACGCGCGATCGTAGAGATGCAGCAGGAACACCGGCGTGTCCGGGGCCGCGGCATTCAGTTCTTCTATAGTCGGCAGCCGCTTCTCGATGAACTGGTGTGCCGTGAAGCCGCCGACGACGCGTACCCATTGCGGCGGCGGCGTGATCGCGACCTGGCTTTTCAGCATCGCCATGGCATCTGCGAGCGAGCGGACCCCATCCCACCGCAGTTCCATGTTGAAATTCAGGCCACCGCGGATTATGTGCAGGTGGTTATCGATCAGCCCCGGGAGAATGCGCCGGCCCTTCAGGTCGATAATGCTGGTGGAGGGCCCGCCCAACGGCAAAACATCTTCGCTTCGGCCAACCGCCGTGAATTTGCCGTCCTTGATTGCGGCCGCGCTTGCCGTGGGATTCGAACGGTCCAGCGTTGTGAACAATCCGCGATGCAGGATGAGATCGGGCGCGCCGGTTTCGGTGGTCATGAGCATTTCTCCTGAGAGCCGGCTGTAGCGAGTTCCGCTTCGTCCGCATTACGGCCTGGCAGCCGGCCAAACACGTGCGCGGTGCACTTCGATTCTTCCCAGGCGACGGAAAAGACCGACCCCGCCCACATCTCCTTGCTGACAGGAATGATCTGTTCTCCGAACAGAATACCGAGCAAGCCCACAAGCGCGACCAGCGGCGGCGCCGGGGAGCGGACATTGATCACGCTGTAAATCACGCCAACAAGAATGCCAGCACCAAGCGACAGCAAATACATTCGCATCAGAGCGCCCTTTCAACGAAACGAGAAGTGCCGGGAAGGCAGCCAAGGATGGCTGCCCCGCTTACGGGTCTGTCCCGACGTTCCCGGAACGAAGTCCCGACGATGATTGGGTGCATGCCCGGTGCCATTGTCTGCACCCTCCGGGCAACAGCATCACACCGCAGGTACGGGGGCCAGTACCTCATGCGGCTTCGACGTACGTTCTGCTGCCTTGTGCACCATCGTGTAGGCGTAATCCACACCCATGCCGTAAGCGCCGGAATGCTCTCTTACGATGGCCATGACCGCGTCATAGGTTTCCTTACGGGCCCAGTCGCGCTGCCACTCCAGCATGACCTGCTGCCATGTCACCGGAATCACCCCGGCCTGAATCATGCGCATCATGGAGTACTCGTGAGCCTCCTTCGACGTGCCGCCGGAGGCATCAGCCACCATGTAGATCTCGTACCCGCCGTCATGCATTGCTGACAGGGCAAAGGTGTTGTTGCAGACCTCGGTCCACAGACCCGACACGACGACTTTCTTGCGGCCGTTTGCCTTGAGCGTGTCCCGTACTTTTTGGTCGTCCCACGCATTCATGGACGTTCGCTCCAGCAGCCTGCTGTCTGGGAATACATCAAGCAATTCGGGATAAGTGTAGCCCGAGAAGCTGAGGGTTTCGACAGTGGTGATCGTCGTGGGGATGTTGAAGACCTTCGCCGCCTTCGCCAAAGCGACCACATTGTTCTTGAGGACCTGCCGGTCAATCGACTGTACGCCGAATGCCATCTGAGGCTGTTGATCGATGAAGAGCATTTGACAGTTCTTGGGCGTCAGAACTTCAAGCTTTGTGCCCACTGAACCTGACATATCGAACCTCCTGGTCCTGATCGATACCTGATGACGCACCGCTGGAGGCTTCCACTGCCAACGCAAGCACAGACTCTTACCCCGAGACGGCGACCCAACTCTCTTACGAAATGGACGTTGGACGCTTGGATAAACGTCGAATTATTTGGTAAAAACGTTCGAATAGTCGGCAAAAAACGTGTAGCCCCGCCGGTAACGCGCATGTGAGAGGCGGGCGAGTACCGTCTCGTTGACACCGCCTACATTGCGGTAGCTGGCCGAACGCCGGCGTCTGGAAGGTGACTCAGCAATGACGTCGCCGCTGCGTAGCGTAAGTGCATAGCTCGAAAGGCGCCCAAGATAGGGCAGCCAGGGTGGCGATGGGGTCCCGATCGGCGCCGGCCGGAACCACACCCTGGACGAAATTCGGATGGGATATCAACGCTTTTGCGCCATTTGACCGGGTCGCATTTTGACGCCGATCAACAGACCACGCCCGCACCCCACCGGGCGCTTGCCACGACCCGACGGCGTGCAATCGCGGTGCTTGGGCTGATGGCACCCATTTTCGCCGCGACGCATGCCGTATTTCCGTCAATTGCGGTACAAGCGGCGCACGCCGCGGCGCATTCTTTGGCTTCGAACATACAGCTCGGCCGAGTCCAGGAGGAGACCCATGAAGATCACCATGAACGTCGACTGCACGCCGGAAGAGGCCCGCGCTTTCTTCGGCCAGCCCGACCTCAAGCCGATGCAGGAAGAGTTGATGCAGGAGATGCGCAATCGCCTACTGTCCGGCATGGCGGCGATGGATCCGGCCGAGCTGCTGCGCACCTGGATGCCGATGATGGGCGGGCTCGAACAGATGCAGGACTTCTTCGCCAGGATGACCGGCGGGAAGCGGGAAAAGTGACTGCCCTGCGTGTATGCTCAGGCGCCAACCGCCACTCGCTGCGTTCGGAATCGATGTGGCGTTCCGCCGTACCAGCGCCGGAACGCCTGGGTAAATACGCTTTGCTCGGAATAGCCGAGCGCCTCCGACACCTCCGACAGCGGCAGGCGGGTATTCGTGACCAGCGACAGCGCCCGCCCCCGGCGCCACTCGTCCAACAGGTCACGGAAGCTCAGCCCCTCCGCTTGCAGACGCCGTTGCAGGCTGCGCGGCGGCATCCGCAGGCTGTCGGCGACCCGTTCCAGCGTGCAGTGGCCCAGTTCCATCTGCCGGGCGATCTCGGCCCGAACGTCCTCCGGGGTGCCGCCTTCGACCTCAGCCCGCGCGGTCGCGAGGTACTTCCTGATCAGCGCGTGATAAGCCACGTCGCTCGTCTCGATCTGCCGGTCCAGCAGCGCCCGGTCGAAGGTCAGCGCGTTGCGTTCGGCGCCATAGCGGATCGGACAGCCGAAATGCGCCGCAACGGCACGGCTCGAGCTTCCCTTGTCGTGGACAAACGCCGCCTCGACCATCGGAACCCGCGCGCCCGCGATCGAATCGATCACCAGCTTGCCCTGCGCCATGACCAATTCGGTATTCTCCCGGCCCTTCGGCGCATCGTCGCGCTGGTTGAGGATAAGCGAGGCGGTGCCGCCGTCCACCTCTTCCTCGAATGCCGCCACCGTGGCGTTTGCGTGAATAACGAGATTGGCGATGATCGCCTGCAACGCTCCGCGCACGGTTCGCTCCATGCGCGTGACCAGCGCCACCGGCCCCAGGAAGTCGATCTGCTGGTAGCGGATCATGCGAAGCCCGATGTCCGGCAAGTCCCAGGCCACCGCGCAGCGCCGCAACAGGTCGCAAAAGCTGCCGTAGTCGATGGCCGTCTCCGGGCTCCGCAACACGGCCGGATTCAATCCCGACGCACGCATCAGGACATCGATGTCCGCGCCTCGCTCGGCTGCGACCTCGACAAGGCCACCAAGCTTGGTTGCTCGGGTGTAGTAGCGTCCTCCCATAGCCTTCGCTCACGCGCGCTTTTTCAAACTAAACCCGAATGCCGCCGCCGGCAATCAGCGCGACGCCGCCAGGACGATCGGATGCCCGTGACGCCAGCACAATGGAGGATATCATGACCCAGACTTCCGACCTATGGCCCGGCGACTTCTACAAGATGCGCGAAACGTTGCCGGTTGAGGACCAGGCGCTGCTCGCCGAACTTCGCACCTTCCTTGAGACACGCGTCGCTCCCGAAATCAATACCTACTGGATCCGCGCGGAATTCCCTCACCACCTGGTTCCGGAGATCGCCCGCTTCGGCATTGTCGGCGCCTCCTACAAGGGCTACGGCTTCCGCGGCCGCTCGCCGATCCTGGACGGCTTCATCGCGCTGGAACTCGCGCGCATCGATTCCTCGATCGCCACCTTCGTTGGCGTCCACGGCGGGCTCTCGGCCGGCTCGATCTACCTTTGCGGCTCGGACGAGCAAAAGCAGCGATGGCTGCCGGCGATGGCGCGCATGGAGAAGCTGGGGTCGTTCGGTCTGACTGAACCCGAGGTCGGCTCAGGCGCGGCTGGGGGCCTGATGACCACGTGCCGGCGCGACGGCGATGACTGGGTGCTGAACGGCGCCAAGCGCTGGATCGGCAACGCCAGCTTCGCCGACCTGAACGTGATCTGGGCTCGCGACGTCGACGACAGGCAAGTCAAGGGGTTCGTGGTCGAAAAAGGAACACCCGGCTTTTCCGCCGAGGTGATGAAGGACAAGATCGCGCTGCGCGTGGTGCAGAACGCGATGATCACGCTCAGTAACTGCCGGGTGCCGCACGCCAACAAGCTGGCGAACGCCAACAGCTTCGCTGATACCGCCAAGGTCCTGCGCATGACCCGCGGCTTCGTCGCCTGGGAGGCCACGGGCTGCGCGCTCGGCGCCTTCGAGCATGCACTCGCCTACGCCAGGCGCCGCAAGCAATTCGGCCGGCCGATCGGCAGCTTTCAGCTCGTGCAGGATCAGTTGGTCCGGATGCTGTCCGGCGTCACCAGTTCAATGACTCTATGCCACCGCCTCAGCCAGCTCGAGGAGCAAGGCCAGGGCAGCGAGGAGGCGGCGTCGCTCGCCAAGGCCTACTGCACCGTCTCGGCGCGGCAGACCGTCGGCCTCGCCCGCGAACTGCTCGGCGGCAACGGCATCCTGCTGGAAGAGCAGGTCGGCCGGTTCGTCGCCGACGCCGAGGCAATCTACTCCTACGAGGGCACGCGCGAGATAAATACGCTGATCGTCGGCCGCGCGCTGACTGGCATTGGTGCGTTCGTCTAGGCCGCTGTCAGTTTCCCTTACCATAATGAGTAGACTGGCCAGTACCTGGAATCACAGAAGCGCGATACAGCCCGACCCCACGTCATTGTTGGGGTGGACGGCCCCACGGCATTGCGTGCCAAACTTGGGGCTGGAAGCAACCAAGATCGGAGCCGTCCATGACCGAGATTAGCCGCATTG
>Ga0335074_10015096_pt1 | contig 10843 bp, 7 predicted proteins | sample Lox_Sample_23_FD_206715 | JGI IMG/M metagenome (GOLD analysis project Ga0335074, IMG submission 206715) | Soil microbial communities from Loxahatchee National Wildlife Refuge, Florida, United States - Lox_Sample_2.3 | ecosystem: Environmental > Terrestrial > Soil > Wetlands | place: USA: Florida... | reverse complement strand
TCCGCGCCGATGTTCCGTTCAACGTTGCAGTCGCCGTGGCAGCGGCCGGCGGCAACGCGCGGCCGGTCTGGGTCAGCAGGCGAACTCCCGAGGCTTGGACACGGACTGTTCCGCCGGGCTTGGTTGCAGTGCCGGTGATCGTGGCGGCCAGCGTGACCGTCCCGGCCGCGCCGCCCCCCTGCGAGCGCAAGAACGGGTCGGCCATGGCCAGGTTGATAGTGCCCTGGGTCCTCAGGTCGAGGGGCGCGGTGGTCGTAAAGGGCGCCTCGCCGGTTAGTGTCAGATGCGACGGTCCGGCCGTAACCGTCGCATCTACGCGCGCGGTAGTCCCTTGCAGCGTGGCGTTCGCGGTGAAGTTGGCCGGCGGCAGGTTGCGGCCGGTTGCGTTCTCAAGGCGCACCCCGGCACCGGTGGCGTGGATCGTGCCGGCGGGGTGCGTCGCCGTGCCGGTGATGGTGGCAGCCAGCGTGACCGTCCCGGCCACACCGCCCCCCTGCGATCGCAAGAACGGGTCCGCCAGCGCGAGGTTTATGGTGCCGTCGGTCCTGAGGTCGAGCGGCGCGGCGGTGGTGAAGGGTGCCTGGCCGGTTAGCGTCAGGTGCGACGGTCCCGCGGTGACCGTCGCATCTACGCGCGCGGCAGTGCCCTGAAGTGTAGCGTTCGCGGTGAAGCTGGCCGGCGGGAGGTTGCGGCCGGTTGCGTTCTCAAGTCGCAGCCCGGCACCGGTGGCGCGGATCGTTCCGGTAGGAGCCGACGAGGTGCCCGTTAGTTGCGCGTCGGCCGAGACCGTGCCGGTTGCGGCAAGACTCGGGGAGACCAGCGCCGCTAGACTCACCGGCACGTCGTGCGCGCTCGCGGTCAGGTCGAGCGTCGCGCCCACCCGGCCGTTCACCTGAATCACTGCATCGCCGAGGGCAAGGCGCAGATCGTTGATGTTCACGCCGTCGGCAAACGCGAACCGCGCCGGAGCGAGCAGGTGCAGGTTCTGCTGCCGCCAATCGCCGGACAGCGCGGACAGGGTCACGGTCTTTGCCGGGACGTCCACCGTCGCGGTGGTCGCTAGCCGAGCCTCGGATCCGTCGAGCTTGGGCAGCGAGGCTGCAAGCTGCATCTGCAACTGGTTGGCTGGCCCCTTTGCGTCAAGGTTCATCGATCCGGTCAGCGAGCCGGCCGAGAGGCCGGCCACCACCATGTGCGCATCGACTGATGGATGGCTCGCCGGATTGGCGATCGTCGCATTCACGGTTGCATTGGCAACCGAGCCGGTGCCGGACACGCCCGTGTCGTGCAGCTCGGCGATCACCACGGCCTGTTCGGGCGTCGCGTGCAGCGTCAGATGTGCGCTGCCGGTGACGGGTTGTCCGACCAGCGGGGCGAAGTCGGACAGAGTCTGCACCGCAAGGGTAAGATCGCCCACCGGCACGGTCGCGCCCGCCGGCAGCGTCAGCGCGCCCTCGATCGCTGCGCTTTTCCACGTCGCCTGGTGGATTGTCAGTTGCATCGCGCCATCCGGCTGGCGGGTACCGGTGAGCGCAAGCTGAAGCGGCGAGCCGAGTAGCGCACCTTGTGCGCTGACGGTTGCCTGAGGCGCGTGCGGCAGCCCGACAGCCTGGAGGTGCGCCGTAAAGGGGCCGGAGGACTGGCCCGGCATCCCGACCTCGCCCGCCAGATCAGCGGCAAGAGCAAGGTTCTGCTCCGAGCCGGTGAACTGGCCGTGTGCCTGTAGCGCGCCGGCAAGCTTGGGATCGACCGCGGCAAGGCGGGGCAGGGCCACCGACCAGGCAAGATCGACTTTCTGCGGCGAGACGGCGCCGTTCGCGGCCACGGACACGTCTTGTCCGTCAACTCTTAGCCGGCTCAGGTCCAGGCTGTCGCCGGCGAGGCTGGCGACGAGTGCTAGCCGCGCCGAGGTGCCGATCAGCGCCGGGCCAGGGCTGGACCCGCTGGTAAGACTCACCGTGCCGTCCAGCGCAAGCTGCGTGGCGCCCGATTGCCGGGACGCTGTCAGGTGTAACGACGTGCTGCCTTGCAGGTCCAGCCCCTCGGCGGCGGCCAGCGGTCCGAGCTGCGGCACATTAAGCTGCAGCTCCGCCTGCTCAACGCCGGCTGTCCGCGCGGTGCCGGATGCGTCGATCAGCGGATGGCGCAGCGTGAAGGCGACCGGCCGATCCGGGGCGTCCAGCCGGGCATCGGCGGTCAGCAGAATCGGCGCGGCAGCGAACACGCCCGGCTGGCGGCCGGGCACCGTCACGCCGTCGAGTTCCGCGCGCACCTGGACCCGGCCCCTGTTGCCGGTGGCGTTGACGTCGATCCGCTGCACGGTGGCACCCGACGCGGCGAGGGCATCGATCCGGAGCGAACTCGTCAGATCGGGATTGGTGAAGCCGCCGCTGATGGTTGCATTCAATGCGGCCGACTGGAACGACAGGCCCGGCCGCGGTGTCATCGCGGGCGCGGTGGCATCGACCTTCGCCGTCAACGTCTTGCCTTCAAGGTTCACATGGCCTTGCAGGTTCGCCCGCAGCTTCCCCGCCGTCAGCGCGAGCTGCGTTGCCAGGTCGCTGCGTGGTCCGGCAACCGAAGCGGCGAGGTCGATCGGTCCAATATCGGGCAGGCTCGCTGCGTTGGCGATGAGACCACCCGGCATCTCCTTGACGGCGAGCTGAGCATGGATCGATGCGTGTGTGAGGTTGGCGGATAGATCATACATCCCACCGCCACCGATCCGGGCAGCCTTAAGGTCGATGTCGGCGTTGTCGAGCGACACCCAGGTCAAGCTGCCATCGAGTTTCAGGGTCGCCTCGGTTCCAGCGACCGCTTGGGCGATCGTCAGCCGCTCGACCCGCAGATTGTGGACCTCGGTCTTCGTCGTGCCTGCCGCGCCGCCCGAAGACGAGCTTTGCGGTAATCGCAGGAACTCGCCGTGGCCGACACGTAACAGGGCCACGTCGATGTCGTTGTCGATCAGTCGGAACGGCGACCAGACGACGTTGACGTCCTGGAACCTCGCGTAGATGCCCTTGGGATCGAGAAGGTCGACTTCATTGGCGGTCACCCGGCCACCCCAGTGGATTTCCAGCCCTTTCGTTCGGGCGGTTGCGGTTGCCTTCGACACGACCCAGTCGAGGATAAGCGGCGAATGCGCGACCACCACGACCAGCACCGCCAGCACGGCGATCATCAGCGCAACGGCGCGAGCGAGGCGGCGCATCAGAACGACTGCCCGATGCCGATATATAGCTCGAAACTGCCGCTGTTCGGCAGGCGGACCGCCGGGAACGCCACCTGCGCCCGGATCGGTCCGAACGAGGTGAAATACAGCACGCCCGCACCGACGCCAACGCCGTATTTGCTGGAATAATTAGTGCCTCGCGCGGTGACTTCTCCGGCGTCGGTGAACAGGGTAAAGCCCCAGTTCTGCAGGAAGCGCTGGCGCAGTTCGACGCTGCCGGCCGTGATCGCCGTCCCGCCGATCGGCGTGCCGTCGGCGAATTGCGGCCCGACCGACTGGAATTTGTAGCCGCGGACGGTGCCGCTGCCACCGGCATAGAAGCGCATGTCGGGGGGTAGGTCGAACACGTTGGAGACCAGCGCATCACCCGCCAGCCCGCGCAGCGCCAGCACAGTCCGTCCGTTGCCGACCAGGTCGAAATAGGTCGAGCCGGCAAGCTGCGCGATCAGGAACGTGTGGTGCGCGACGGTGAGCGATTGCGTCGGGGTCAGCGTCAGGGCCGCGCGAATGCCGTGAGTCGGGTTCAGCAGGTTGTCGGTGTCATCGAATTTCGCGGTCAGCGGCACGCTCAGCAGATTATAGCGGGTGTTGACGCCCTCCTGGGTGATCTCCTCTTCTTCGCCGGCCAGCCCATAGCTGACGGTCCAGTGCGGCGACAGCTTGCGGGTGATCACGACGGACTGAAGCAGAGCCTTCTGCGAGTAAGCAAGCAGGTCCTGGTCAACGGCGCCGAGATTGACCTCCAGCGATTGGTCGCGGGTCAGGAAATCCGGTTTGATGAACTGCGCGTTGACCTTGTAGCCGGGGTGAAGCTCGGAATTGCCGCCACCCTGGAAGGCTGCGGTCAGGTTCAGTTGCTCGGCGTTGCCGAACAGGTTTCGGTCATGCCAGCCGGCGGTCAGCCCGATGCCGAGATCGGTCGAATAGTTCGCGCCGAAATCGACCGCGTGCACCGGTGCTTCGCCGAACACGAAGGTGACCGGCAGCGTCCCCTGCGGATCAAGCTGCCCCGCCGGTTGCGCGCGAATGTAGGAGAACACCGGCAGCGACGCGAGATCCGCACGCGCCGTCTCGATCGAGGTCGGGCTGAACTGCTCACCCGGATGAAGCAGGAGTCGTTCGCGGACGAAGGACGGGTTCACGCCGTGCAGGCCCTGAAAGGTGATCGGCCCGATGTCCACGCGCGGGCCGGTGTTGACCTTGAACGCCACATCCATCGATTGGGTGCCGAGATCGACCGTGGCGGGCTCCAGATCCACCTTCGCCAGGGCATAGCCTTCGTCGCGGAGCGCGCTCAGCAGCCTCTGTTGGGCGGCGAGCACCGAGCCGGAGAGGGCCGGCGCGCCCGGTGGTAGGTCGAGCTTGGCGGCAGCGTCCGGCGGGACCTGCCCTTGCAGCGTGACCTGCCGGAGATGGAACTCCGGGCCGAGCGTGAAGTTCACGGTGACTTGCGCCGGCGGACTGGCTGGCGCCCCTTCCAACAGGTTCACCAGGGCCGGGTCGTCGATCGGGTGGCCCTGAATCCGGATCTCCACCCGGCCTTGGAAATAGCCGAAGCTCTGCAGTGCGGTCATGAACCGGCCCTGGTCGTCGCGCGCCCGGGCCACCAGGGCGAACGGGCCGACCGGCGCCGTCTGACGCAATGAAACCAGGTTGGACGATCCGCTCAGCGCCGCGTCCAACGCGCTGTTGCCGGTCTTGGCAAAGGTGACCGTGTAGGGCTGCGGGTCGGCGGCGCGCGGTGCCGGCGCGGCCACCGCGATGTATCCCGCAATGACCAGTGCCGCGACCACGCGACCCGAAAAAGGGGCGCGTGCCATGCGCGGAGCGTAGGGGAAAAACAAGTCAGACGGATGTCAAGCGACGGTCACGGTCGCGCCATTGTTCCGACATGCCCCGCGCGGTATCGCAAACAAATGCGTTACGCGCCACGCCGACTCGGCCGCGCTGGCCATCGCTCACCGCTGCTCCGCCGGGGATCGGCCGGAGATCCCGGCCTCAGCCCGCTGCTGCGTCGTCGCAGATGGCCGTTGGTGCTGGGCTCGATCCGGGCCGCCCGCCGGCTAGTGCTGCTGCTGCTCTGGACATTCCTGGCGATGCCGGTTCAGGCCGTTTGTCTGCTGCTGCCGGGTCGGCCGAAGGTCGCGTTCGCGCGGATCTATTGGGCATTCTTCTGCCGCCTGCTAGGGATGCGCGTGCGGGTGATCGGCGTACCCGCCCACGCCGATCAACGGCATGTTGTCTTCGTCTCCAATCATTCATCGTGGATCGATGTGCCGGTCCTGGGCGGCCGGCTTGACGGTTGCTTCGTCTCCAAGGGCGAAGTCGCGGAGTGGCCGCTGGTCAGCGCGATCGCCCGACTTGGCCGCACGGTGTTTGTCAGCCGCCAGCGCGGCCTGATCCCGCGGGAGCGGGACGATATGCGCGCCCGCCTGGCCAGGGGCGACAATCTGATCCTGTTCCCGGAAGGCACCACCTCGGACGGATCGCGCGTGATGCCGTTCCGATCGTCTTTCTTCGCGGTGGCGGAAGGCGCCGACCCGCCGCTGATCCAGCCGGTGTCGGTGGTTTACGACCGGTTGGCCGGGCTGCCGACCGGACGGGCGACGCGGCCGCTGTTCGCATGGTACGGCGACATGGATATCGCCTCGCACTACTGGCGGCTGGCGCGGCACCAGGGGCTGCGGGCAAGCGTGTTGCTGCACGCGCCGCTCGATCCGGCGGCGTTCCCCAATCGCAAGGCCTTGTCGCAGGTGGTGTGGCGCGTCGTCGCGGATGGAGCTGCGACGCTGCGGCAGAACCGGCCCGCACAGCCGATTGCTGCCGCCATCCCGCCGGGCGGTGCCGAGCCGGCGGGGGAAACGGCGTATGCGTAGGGCGGCGGGGGCGCGCCGGTCGTGGCCGTCCGCGAGCACCCTCACCCGCGGCGCTTTGCGCGGTGATCCTCGGGTCATGCCCGAAGGCAGGCCTCTCGCGCAGCGCCGGAGAGGTGATAGATTCTGCTGGACGATTCTGTCACAATGTACTGCGTGAATGGAGGCGAGCTCACGACCCTGCGCTCGATCGGACGAAGACTGCCGACGCCCCCCACCTCTCCCGCTCCGCGGCAGAGGTGGACGGGATGCGGGTGAGGGCGGCAGCAATCCCTGGCCCCTCTAACCGCAAGCGGCTGCACGTGATCACCTGGGGCTGCCAGATGAACGTGTACGACAGCGCGCGCATGCAGGACGTTCTCGCCCCGCTCGGCTACTCGCCGACGCCGGCGCCCGAAGATGCCGACATGGTGATCCTGAACACCTGCCATATCCGCGAGAAGGCGGCCGAAAAGGTGTTCTCGGAGCTTGGCCGGCTGCACCGCCTGCAACGGGCCAAAGAGCGGGCCGGCGGCCGAATGATCCTGGCGGTGGCCGGCTGCGTCGCCCAGGCGCAAGGCGCCGAGATCCTCGCTCGGGCGCCGCATGTCGATATCGTACTGGGTCCGCAGACCTACCACCGGTTGCCGGAGATGGTCGCCCGCGCCGCGCGGGCGGGCGGCGCGGTGATCGACACCGAGTTCCCCGCCGAGGACAAGTTCGACCACCTGCCCGATGCCTCCGCCCCGCAAGGTATCACCGCGTTCCTGACGGTGCAGGAAGGCTGCGACAAGTTCTGCAGCTTTTGCGTCGTTCCCTATACCCGCGGCGCGGAGCAGAGCCGGCCCGCTGCCGCGGTGATCGCCGAGGCAACGCGGCTGGTTGCCCAAGGCGCGCGCGAGATCACGCTGCTCGGGCAGAACGTGAACGCCTGGCACGGCGAGGGGCTCGACGGCGGCACATGGTCGCTGGGCCGGCTGATCCGCGGTTTGGCCGAGCTGCCCGGACTTGGCCGGCTGCGCTACACCACCTCGCATCCGCGCGACGTGGACGCCGAGCTGATCGCCGCGCATCGAGACGTGCCGAGGCTGATGCCGTTCCTGCACCTTCCCGTCCAGTCCGGCTCGGATCGAATCCTGGCGGCGATGAACCGAGGACACGGCGTGGACGACTACCTGCGGGCCATCGAGCGGCTGCGCGCCGCCCGGCCCGATCTGGCGCTATCCTCGGACTTCATCGTCGGCCACCCGGGCGAGACGGAGGCGGATTTCGCCGCGACGCTTGCCCTGGTCCGGCAGGTGGGATTCGCGCAGGCTTTCAGCTTCAAATACTCGGCGCGGCCGGGCACCCCGGCGGCCGCGGCACCCCACCAAGTCCCCGAACCCGAGAAGGAGCGGCGGCTGGCCGAGCTGCAAGAGTTGTTGCGGGCCCAACAGGCGCGGTTCAACGGCGACTGTGTCGGGCTGGACCTGCCGGTGCTGTTCACCGGCGCTGGCCGCCATCCCGGCCAGATCGCCGGGCGCTCACCGTATCTCCAGCCGGTGCATGCCATCGGTCCGACGGCGCTGATCGGCACCGAAATCATGGTGCGAATCGCCGCCACCCTCCCCAACTCTTTGTCTGGAACCCTCAGCACGGAGCGAGCCTGCGCTTGAGCCACATCGCCATCGTACCCACCGCCCAATCTCGTCCGGACGGCAAGGCCGTCACCCTCCAGTTCAGCGACAACACGCTGCTCCCGCTCCTCCTTGGCGACCACGACCGCCATCTTGTGCGCCTTGAGCAGGCACTCGGTGTGCGGTTGTCCTGTCGCGGCAACCGGGTTGCGATAGCCGGCGAGGCATCGCGTGTGGATGCGGCGCAGACCGCGTTGGAAGGCCTGTGGCGCCGGCTGGAACGCGGGGAGAACGTGGGGCGATCGGACGTGGAGGCGGCGATCCGCTTCGCCGACACTGAAAGCGATCCGCGGCTGCCACTGCCGGATATGCCGGCCATTCGGACGCGGCGCGGTGCGGTGGGCGCCCGCAGCAGCGGGCAGGCGGCTTACATGGACGCGCTCAGCCGGCACGAAATGGTGTTCGGCGTGGGACCTGCCGGGACCGGCAAAACGTATCTCGCTGTGGCTCAGGCGGTGGCCATGCTGCAGGCGGGGCAGGTCGATCGCATCGTCCTATCCCGACCTGCCGTCGAGGCCGGCGAGCGACTCGGGTTCCTGCCCGGCGACATGAAGGAGAAGGTCGATCCCTATCTGCGCCCGCTCTACGACGCGCTGCACGACATGATGCCCGCGGACCAGGTGATGCGCCGGCTGAACAACGGCGAAATCGAGGTGGCGCCGCTCGCCTTCATGCGGGGCCGCACACTGGCGCACGCCTATGTCATCCTCGACGAAGCACAAAACACCACTCCGGTGCAGATGAAGATGTTCCTCACCCGCATGGGCGAGGGCACGCGCACTGTAATCACCGGCGATCTGAGCCAGATCGATCTGCCTCTTGGCGTCCGGTCCGGCCTGAAGGACGCGTTGGAAACATTGGAAGGCGTTGCCGGCATCTCGGTGATCCGGTTCGATAAACGCGACGTCGTGCGGCATCCTCTGGTGGCCCGGATCGTTGAAGCGTATGAGCAGCGCGAGGCGGCGGCCGGAGATAAGCGCCGCGAGACTCGACGGGCACGCGAGGCGGCCCCTGTCACACAACAGCCGGTGGAGTTAGGCGCCGGCAAGTAGCGATGGACCCTGCAAGTACATCCCCCGCGCGAGCGGGGATCCACGAAGAACTGGACATTATCGTCGCCGATGCGGCTTGGCACCGGCTTGTGCCCCGCCTCCGTCGGGTGACCGCGCGGGCGGCCCGGGCTGCGCGACTGTCGGCGACGATCCTGCTGACGGACGACCGAACCGTGCGTCGTCTGAACGCGCGTGACCGTGGCCACAACAAGCCGACCAACGTGCTGTCTTACGATCGGCCGGCGCCTGGCCTGCCCGGCCAGATCGTCCTTGCGGCGGGCGTGGTCCGCCGCGAGGCCGCCGCCGGCTCTCGCCCCGTGGCGCACCACCTGGCGCATCTGGTGGTGCACGGCGCACTGCACCTGGCCGGCCACGATCACCTGCGGGCGGGTATGGCGCGCCGGATGGAACTGGCGGAGGCGCGAATCCTGCACCGCATCGGCGTGCCGAATCCCTGGAAGCCCCGCGCATGAGCACCACCTTATCGCGGCTGAGCCTGTTGGGCCGCGTGCGTGCGTTGCTCAACGGGCGCGCGACAGAGCCGAGCGTGCGGGAGTCGATCGCCGAGCTGGTCCAGGAAGCGGCGGCCGCGCCGCAGACGCCGGGCGTCGCGCCGGAGCTCGACCGGCATGAACGGGCGCTGATCGCCAACGTGCTGCGGCTACGGGGGTTCACCGCCGGCGACGTGATGGTGCCGCGCGCCGACATCGTGGCCATGCGGGCGGACATGACGTTCCAGCAGGCGGTCGAGCAGATTCGCGACGATGGTCATTCCCGCCTGCCGGTCTATCGCGAGCAGCTCGATGACGTGCTTGGGATGGTCCACATCAAGGATGTCTATGCTTTTGTGGGCCGCCCCGAGGAGTTCTCGCTGGAGAAGATCCTGCGCCGGCCGCTGATGGTGCCGGCACAGATTCCGGTGCTCGACCTGTTGCTGCAGATGCGCCAGGCGCGGATGCATCTCGCGCTGGTCGTCGATGAGTATGGCGGGATCGACGGGCTGGTGACGATCGAGGACCTCGTGGAGACGATCACCGGCGACATTGCCGACGAGCATGACGAGATCGAGGCGCCGATGCTGGTGGAGCGGCCGGATGGCACGCTGGATATCGACGGGCGGCTGCCGGTGGAGGACTTCGAGCAACGACTGGGGCACGTACTCACCCCGACGGAGCGTGAAGCGGACATCGATACGGTCGGCGGGCTGGTGTTCACCCTTGCCGGGCGGGTGCCGGCCCGCGGCGAGGTGATCGGGCATCCCTCGGGCATCGAGTTCCGCATCCTGGAGGCGGATCCGCGCCGAATCCGCCGCGTCCGCGTGCGGCGCGCGGTCGCGCCGGCCCGCGCGGCGGCTTAGTTAAATGGCACGCCCGAGACTGAGAGCGGCGCCTCTCCCGCGCCGCGGGAGAGGTCGGTTCGCGCAGCGAACCGGGTAAGGGTCCTGCGCGCCGGGCAGCCCCACCAGCGGCGCGGGAGAGGTAGACCTTCGCCCGTGCTCGCCTATACTGTCCGGGCGCCGCGGGTGTAGCTCAATGGTAGAGCCCCAGCCTTCCAAGCTGGTTGTGCGGGTTCGATTCCCGTCACCCGCTCCGGACTCATACTTGACACCGGCGCACCCGCAGCCTTTCTACGCCCCCTGCTCGCGCGCCCCGTTGGGGCAGCGAGGCCGACGGGCCGGCGTGCAGGGGTGTAGCTCAATTGGCTAGAGCGCCGGTCTCCAAAACCGGAGGCTGGGGGTTCGAGACCCTCCACCCCTGCCAGTCAGGGCACGATTGAACATTAACAGCCGAGGAATGGTGACTGGCGTGGCGGTTGATCCGGCAAGATTCGTCCGAGAAGTACGAGCCGAGGTGGCGCGCGTTACCTGGCCCACCCGCAAGGAAACGATGGTTACCACCGGCCTCGTTCTCGGCATGGTGGCGCTCGCGGCGTTGTTCTTCTTCTGCGTCGATCAGGTGATCGGGCTGCTTGTGCGCATGCTGTTCGGCGTTCCCGGTTGACAGGGGCGAGGGCAATGGCCAAGCGGTGGTA
>Ga0335074_10015094_pt1 | contig 10844 bp, 11 predicted proteins | sample Lox_Sample_23_FD_206715 | JGI IMG/M metagenome (GOLD analysis project Ga0335074, IMG submission 206715) | Soil microbial communities from Loxahatchee National Wildlife Refuge, Florida, United States - Lox_Sample_2.3 | ecosystem: Environmental > Terrestrial > Soil > Wetlands | place: USA... | reverse complement strand
TGACAGCCGAGCGCCGTGAAAGAGCGTTCGGCGTCTTCTACACCGGGACGATCGGCGCCGGCGCAGTCTCTCCCGTGCTTTGCGGCCTGTTCAGCGATGCGGTCAGCCTGCCGGCGGCGATGCTGCTTGTCGCCTCGGCTGTGCTGCTGACGCTGCCGCTGGCGTGGCGGCTCAGCCGCATCATCGGCCCGACGGCGTAGGCCCATGATCCCCCGTCGCAGCCTGGTCGTCACGGTTATCGGCGCGACCCAGACGATCGCCTGGGCCTCCGGGTATTACATGCCGGCGATCCTCGGCGCTCCGGTCGCACATGCGTTGCATCTGCCGGCCAGCCTCTTTTTCGCCCTGTTTTCCGGTGCGTTGCTGCTGTCGGCGCTGGTTGGCCCGGTAGTCGGGCGGCTGATCGACCATTACGGCGGCCGCCTCGTCCTTGCCGTTTCGAACGTGGTGCTCGCCGCCGGCCTTGCGGCGCTCGGCGCCGCGCACGGGATCGTCGGGCTGACGATCGCGTGGGTTGTGCTCGGCCTCGGCCTCGGCATGGGCCTCTACGACCCGGCCTTCGCGACGCTGACTTGGCTCTACGGTCGCGAGGCTCGCGCCGCGATCACCGGCATCACGCTGATCGCCGGTTTTGCCAGCACGATCGGATGGCCGGCGAGCGCACTGTTTCTCGATCATTTCGGCTGGCGTTGGGCCTGCCTCATCTGGGCCGGCCTCAACCTGTTCCTCGCCGGCCCGGTCAATCTGCTGCTGATCCCCCGCCGCGGCCTGCCGCCTGCGCGGCCGCGCCCGACAGCCGAAATCCGCGAGGTCGAGCCGCCGCGCGGCGCGATGCCGATCCTCGCCTTCTTCTTCTCGGCGAGTTGGTTCGTCCAGGGCGCGATGGCGGCCCATCTTCCGGGACTGCTGATGACGGCGGGCGCCTCGCCGACCGCAGCGATCGCCGCGGCCGCGATGGTGGGTCCGGCTCAGGTCGGCTCGCGGATCGTCGAGTTCGGCCTGCTGCGCTCGGTCAATCCGGTCATATCGGCCCGCATCGCCGCGGTGCTGCACCCGATCGGCGCCGGTTTCCTGGTCGCATTCGGCGGCCCGGCCGTCGCCGCCTTTGCGGTACTGCACGGCGCCGGCAACGGCATGATCACGATCGCGAAGGGAACGCTGCCGCTGTCCCTGTTCGGACCGTACGGTTACGGCCGGCGCAGCGGCCTGTTGTCGGCGCCGGCGCGGGTATCTCAATCGGCGGCGCCGTTCCTGTTCGGCCTGCTCCTCGATCATGTCGGGACGAGCGCGGTCTACCTGTCGGCCGGGCTCTCCCTGGCCGCGTTCGCATCGCTCTTTGCGCTGCGGTCGCGCGCCACCGCAGTCGCGGCTTCGTCAGCCGCCCGGAGCGGCTGAACAGCGGCGCGCGGGTCGGGCTTGCTCCGGCCGCAAATTCTCTTCGAATTCGGCCAGGCGCTGCAGCAGCGGCGCGATTCCGGGCTCCTCGACGAGGCCGATCGCCGCGTCGATCGATACCCAGGACAGTCTGCGCTCACCCTTCTCGGGCCACTTCTTCAGGCGTTCCGTTACCCGCAGCAGATATACTTCAACCGTCGCCGCACGCACCGCACCCGACCGCAGGCGTTTGAAATAGGTATAAAAGCCGAGCGGCGTCGAACGCACGACGCCGCGGACGCCAGCCTCTTCGTAGGCCTCCTGTTCGGCGGCGGCGCAGGGCGCCGAGCCGGAATCAATATTCCCCTTCGGAATAATCCACCGGCCGGTCTCGCGCGATGTCATCAGCAGCACGCGGACTTCGCCGGCCACTATCCGATACGCAATTGCGCCGGCCTGATGAAGGATCGCGCCCGTCACCCCCGCTGTCCCAAGGTTGGAGCAAGCCATTTGGGAGCTTGATGCGTCGTTTCAACCTGCTCGATACACTCAGTCTAAATAAATTCGTTTCGAAATCTTGACGCTCAGGCGCATGCCGGGCTTGACCCGGCCATCTCCAGACCCGCGGGTCAAGCCCGCGGGAGACGTCGGAAACGGATCGATGCCGGTCAATGAGACCGCGCTAGAATCTAGCTGCGGTGCAGCAGCAGCTTGTCGAGTTCGAACCACACGCCGTCCAAGGCTTGCGCCATGATCGCGGCGTCGCGCAGCGTCTGCGGCAGCAATTCGGGGCGGCGGCGCAGCACCTCTTCGGTCACATCGAGCGACTCTTCGGCATGGCGTTCCTCGACGCCCTGGGCAAAGCACTCGGCGAAATAGGGTTCGTCGACAACCCACGGGAAATGCACCGCGAGCGCGTCCGCCAGCGCCCGCATCCAATCGTCCGACAACATTTCGACGACGCACCACGGGCCGAGCGAACGGGCGTAAAGCTCCGGCACGAGCCGCACGAAATTCGCCGCGTCGCCGTCGAGAAGCCGGCACAGAGAGGCGGCGTCGCCGAATTCTTCGTCGTCGAGCAGCAGCCTGGCGCCCATTCGCCGGAACGCCCGCGTCAATTGATAATGGTGCGTATCGCCGCCGGGCAGCCCGTCGTCATCGATGAAGATCTGCAGCTTGCGCTTGCGCATCGCGGGGCTGTCAAGATGCGGCAGATGATAAACCGCGGCCCGGGTCGCATGCATTGCCGCCTGGTAGATCAGGTGAATGCGGCCTAACAGCATCGGCGATCGGGCGATCGTCGGCGATGCATCCGCGAGCCGCGCGAAAAACGGCATCCGCGAGGGCCGATGGTCGCGGGCGATCGCGTCGATTTCGCCTCGGAAGTGGGCGGCCTCGTCGGTTTGTATCGCAACGACGGCGGGCTCGAATTCAACCGGCTTCCGCAACACGTTTATCCGCATACCCGCAACTCCGTTAAATGCAAATTGGCGCTGCGTTGCCGATCCAAACGCCGACGGTCGCCGCGACTTGCCGCTTTATCGCTGCAATCGCCTAACGACCGGTAAACGTGGTTGGCAATTATGGTGAATTGTCATGATGCATGGACACGCCCGCCCGCCCGCCGGGCGATTACCGACATATGGTTAATTCGAATTTTTAAAGGTACGTTTTATATTAGGTTTTTATTTACCGCATTCGGAGCGTCGCTTCGCTGCGGCAGCGGGGCATCGTTCTGCCAGCCGCCGGGCGAAGCGCTCGACCCCGCCGGAAAATCTCGTGTGAGATCCTCCGGGCGAGGCAACGCGACCAGAGCGCGTCAGGCGTCGGGCGGGAAGAACACCAGCGTGCGCACCTCGATGCTTTCGCGCGGCGGCGCGCCGGGGGTCAGCGGGTTCTCGAACGAGGTGTGGAACGACAGTCGCGCGCGGCCGTCATTGGCGCTGTCGTGGACGCGGATCAACAGCACCTCGTCGGTCTGCTGCTCCGAGAAATAGTACCAGCGGTGCCGCGGGCTGTATTCGACCCGCGAGGTCTCGCCGCGGACATGGGCGTAGACGAGGTCGCTGGCGATCAAATCGTCGTCGGTGAAGCTGCGCGCGTCGCACAGCGCCAACGGCGAATCCAACACCGGCCCGCGGATCGGCCGCCAGACGTTGACGATGCCGAAGCGGCCCTGCAGCAATTCTTCTGCTTCCTCGGGCAGGTGGTCGCGCACCCGCCTGGGCGCCGAGTTGACCGTGTGGTCGTTGTGCACCTGGCGCGACGGCACCGCCATGCCGGGCTTCGTCGCGTTGCGCACGTTGTGGTCGAAGACGACGACGCGGCTGGCGCCGAGCCTGTCCTTCAGCAATTGCTCGACCTCGGGGTAGTAGACGCGCTTGATCGCGTCGGCATCGTAGAAGTTGGTGACGGAGGTCGGCGCCTTAACGAGCTGAAAGCCGTTGCGGTCGAGGGTAAACTCGTCTTCGCGGCCGCGTGCATCCTCGATCGTTACCGCGCGCGGATCGTCCTCGCCATTCCAGCGCGGCACGCCGGGCGGCGGCTCGATCCGGTAGCGGGCCGGCTTTTCGTCGCCGCGTTTCAGATAGTGCAGCGTCGAGGTCAGCGTCTTCGGGGTAAAGGCAACGTCCAGCGGCATGATCCAACCTCCTGCGAATTACGGTGCGCCGGGGCCAAAAGCCGCTTCTGCGCAACGGTGCCGCCATTATCGCCGCGCATTCGGCTGTGTAAACCGCATTCCGGGGTTCGCCGGCAGAGCCGATCGGCCGTCTACCGTTCTCGGCGCCAGTGCGACGCGGTGGCCGGACATCGGACAAACAAAACGGGCGCAGCCGAGGCTGCGCCCGTCCTTCAACCGAAGCGGCTCAATGACCGTTGGGCGTCGGCGCAGCCGGGGCCGGGGCGGGAGCCGGCGGCATCGGCGCCGGCGCCGGAGCCGGCATCGCGGCGGGAGCCGTCGTGCTTTCGGTCGTCGTCTTCTTTGTCATGTGATGCATGACGACGTGATGGCGCGTCATGTGATGCATGACGACGTGGCGGCGATGCATGACGTGATGCGGGGCGGGGCCGAGCCGACGCACCACCGAATGGCAATGCATGCGGCGGTGCCGGATGATTGCGCATGTCGTGATCCGCTCAAAACGGATCCCATGGTGGATAAAATGCACGACGTGGCGATACATCGGCGCCGGTGCCGGCGCGACCATCGGCGGCGGTGGCGGCGGCGCAGCCATCGGGGGCGGCGGCGGCGGGGCCGGAGCTGGCGGCGGCGGCGCGGCCTCCGGTGTGCAGGCGGCGAGCAGCGCCAATGCGGCGACAACGATCAACGGTTTGACGGATTTGAGCACGGAACTCTCTCCTGAATGAGGCGGCGCCATATGCAACAAGATTGCACATAGCATTTCCGTCCGCGCCACTAAAGCGTCTATTTTAAGAAGCCCCAGGGTTGCATTAAACCCGTGTGTTTCCGCCTCGCGATGGCGGCGTTGCGCACCGCTCGGCCCGCGCGGGGCACCGAATCGCTCAGCCCTGCCGTCCGGTATGGCGCAGCCGGTAGTGGGCGCCGACGGTCGGCAGGCCGTCAGCGGCGACGATACCGCGCCCGCTCAGGTCGATCAGATGCGCCAGAACCGAGCGGCCGGCCGCCGGGCGCAGCGCCGGGTTGAGCCCGGCATAGAGCCGATTGACGATCTCCTCGATCCTCTCGCACCCCCCCTTGAGGCAATCGACGATGCCGGCCTCGCGCTCGCGGCGATGCGCGATGAAGGCGCGGACGTGACGGTCGGGCTCGGTGATGGCGGGTCCGTGCGTCGGCCAGTAGGTCCGGTCGCGGCGGGCCAGGAGCTTGTCGAGCGATGCCATGTAGGCGGCCATGTCGCCGTCGGGCGGCGCGATGACGCTGGTCGACCAGCCCATGACGTGATCGCCGGAAAACAGGATGCCGGCCTCGGGCAGCGCAAAACAGAGATGGTTCGACGTGTGCCCCGGCGTGTGCACCGCCTCGAACCGCCAATTGCCGCCGACGATCGCGTCGCCGTCATGCACGACGACATCGGGGACAAAATCCCAGTCGCCGCCCTCCTCGCTGCCCTCGTCGCCGCGCCGGCCGCCGGCATGCGGGCCGAACCCGAAGGTCGGGGCGCCGCTGGCCGCCTGCAGCGCCGCCGCCGCCGGCGAATGGTCGCGATGCGTGTGGGTGACGAGAATGTGGGTGACGCGCTCGCCCGCCAGGCTCGCCAGCAATGCCGCGACATGCTCGGCAAGATCGGGGCCGGGGTCGATGACTGCGACCTCGCCGGCGCCGATGACATACGTACCCGTTCCGCGGAAGGTGAACGGTCCCGGGTTGTTCGCGATGATGCGGCGGACACCCGGCGCCACCGGCTCCAGCCGGCCGTATTGAAACGCGAACTCGCGACGAAACGGAATATCGACGGGCATCCGTGCGCTCGCCCCTACCATTTGTTGCGCAGTTCGCGCAGTCGCAGGAACACGGTTTTCTGGTCGGGATGCTCCGGCAGGTCGGGGAACGCCTCGCGCAGGCGGCGGATCACCGAGGGGCTTGTCAGCCGGAAGAATGTGTTGATGTCCTTTTCGAGGCCGAGCGTCGTCACCAGCGCATGGCCGGGGTCCTGCGTTTCCATGTCCGGCAGCAGCGACCTGGCGCGCGCGTTGTCGGGCTCGCGGTCGAGCGTGAACCGCAGATTGTTGCAGATGTAATCGTGGCCCGGGTAGACCAGCGTATCGGCCGGCAAGTTCGCCAATTGCGTCGCAAACGTGTTGTAGAGTTCGTTCGGGTGGCCGCCGTTGTGGCAATTGCCGGCGCCGGCATTGAACAGCGTATCGCCGCAGAACAGGGCCGGCCGGTCGGTGTGCGACAAGACGCAGACATGCGACATCGTATGCCCCGGCGTGTCGAGGCATTCGAGTTCGACGCTGCGCCCGACGCGGATCACGTCGCCGGCCGCTAGGCCGCGGTCGATGCCCTCGATCTGGTCCTTTGCGTTGACGTGCGCCAGCAGCCGGGCGCCGGTCGCCGCGATCATGCGGTCATTGCCGCCGGTGTGGTCGCGGTGATGGTGCGTGTTGAGGATCTGGGTGATGCTCCAGCCCTTGGCCTTCGCCGCCGCGAGGCATTTTTCGGCGTCGAGCGGATCGACCGCCAGCGCCTCGCCGGTATCGGGGCAGGCGATCAGGTAGTTGAAATTGCGTCCGGCATTGGCCGTCCAGATCTGTTCGACGAGCATCCCCGGCTCCCTTCATCAAGGTCTGCTGCACTATAGACCCCCTCTCCCTCACTGAGGGAGAGGGTAGGGCTGAGTGGGCTATCGGCGGCCTTTCGCTCAGCCTTGCCGGAAGAAGCGGCCGGCATTGTCCCAGAACAGCTTTTTCCGCGTCGCGCCGTCGAGGCTCTGCCAGGCCAAAATATTGGCGATCGAATCAGGAAACTGGCATTCCGAATGCGGATAGTCGGAGGCGTACATCAGCACGTCCTCGCCGAGGAACCCCGTCACCATGCGGTACATGTCCTCGCCTTCCTGCCGCTCGATGGTGCAGAAATAGCGGCCGCTCTTCAGGTATTCGCTGGGCTTCATCTGCAACTGCGCGGTCGAGCCGACATAGGCGTACTGCTCGTCCATGCGGCGACCCCAGAACGGCAGCCAGCCGAAGCCGCATTCGAGCGTGCCGAAGCGCAGGCTCGGATGGCGGTCGAGGATGCCGCCGCCGATAAATGCCGCGACAAACCGCATCGCCCCCCACGGGTGCGATGCCAGCCGCCCGAGGAAGATGTTGTCCCACATGTCGTCATGGCCCGGGTAATAGGGCGGGTTCCACGTCGAGGAATGGTGCACGATCGGCAGATCGTATTCGGCGGCGGTGCGCCAGATCGGGTCGAGACTCGGGTGGTCGACCGGGATTTTATAGATCTGCGGCTTGACCGCGGCCGCCCATTTCGATCTCCCCCATTTCCGGATTTCCTCGACGGCGCCGGCGACATCGCGCGTCGAGGCGACGATCGGCCCTCGCAGCCGGTCGGGGTATTGCCCGCAGAAATCTTCCATGTGGCGATGAAAGGCGCGGATCATGCCGGTTTCGAGCGAGACGTCCTCGACGCCGACGAGGCTCGACCAGCCGCCGGGCACCAGGAAATGGGCGTCGGTGCCTTCGTCGTCCATGTCGGCGATGCGGTTGCCGGCGTTGTCGTCCTGCACGCCCGGACGCGGCACCTTGGCGCCCATCCACACCGTGTCGCGGCCGCTGTGGTCGGGCCGCGGCCCCGCCTCGCCGAGCACCCGGCGATAGAATTGCGGCTCGATGCGATAGCCGTGCAGCGCGCCCTGATACTCGGCCGATTGCCGCATCGGCACGCGGAAATGCGCCAATTCGGCCAGCCGCGGCCGGAACTCGGGGTCGACGTAGCGCTCGATCACCTCTGCCGCCGGCAGCACATGCGTATCCGCATCGAACACGCGGAACCCGTTTTTCATCGCGCTCCTCCGAACCTTTGAATATTCGATGCCGTCGAAATAATCCCGCTGAGCCTGCCGGTTCAAGCCTCCATCGCAATGCGGCCGAACCGTGGCGGCCGGCCGGCCGGCGCTCGACGAATTCCGGCGTCGCGCTCTCGACTTCAAGGCCGAGAGCGCCCAGTTGAAGCCTTTGATTTCCAAACGGCGGCCCGAGAACACATGATGGCGGCGCGGCCAGCCTCCGGAAAAGGCTGCGGCATGCGTCGTGGCCTGCGCATCGTGGGCGGCGTCTATCGTGGCCGGCGGCTCGTCGTCCCGGCCGGCGCAGTCGTGCGGCCGACCGGCGATCGCGCCCGCGAAGCATTGTTCAACATCCTGTCGCACGGCGATTTTGCCGCCTCCGGTCTGCCGTTCGCCGGGCGGCCGGTGCTCGACGCCTTCGCCGGCACCGGTGCGTTCGGCCTCGAAGCGCTGTCGCGCGGTGCCGGGGCGGCGGCGTTCATCGAAAACGGCCGGGAGGCCCAGGCCGCGCTGCGCCGCAATGTCGCCGCGCTCGGCGAAGCGGCGCGCGCCTACGTCGTCGCCGGCGACGCGACCCGGCCGCCGCGCGCGCCGTTTGCCTGCGCGCTCGCCTTTCTCGACCCGCCTTACGACTGCGGCCTCGCAGAGCCGGCGCTCGCGGCTCTCGACGCCGCCGGCTGGCTTGCTCCCGATGCGCTGACGGTCATCGAAATTGCCGCATCCGAGACCTTGCGGCCGCCGGCCGGGTTCATCATCGTGGACGAACGCAGCTACGGCGCGGCGCGGCTCCTGTTCGTGCGCCGCGGCGGCACGTCACCGGGAGAAGCGGAATGAGCGACGATTTGCGGACCGTCACATTGACAGACGGCGAGAGAGTGCCGGCCTTGGGCCTCGGCACCTGGCACATGGGCGACGACCGCCGCCGTGCCGGCGTCGAGGAGGCCGCGGTCGCGCTCGGCATCGAACTCGGCATGACGCTCATCGATACGGCCGAGATGTACGGCAGCGGCACCGCCGAGGAGATCGTCGGGCGCGCCACCAAAGGTCGCCGCGACAAGCTCTTCATCGTCAGCAAGGTATTGCCCTACAACGCGTCGCAAAAAGGCGTCGTCGAGGCGTGCGAGCGCAGCCTGAAGCGCCTGCAGACCGATTGCATCGACCTCTATCTGCTGCACTGGCGCGGTTCGGTGCCGTTGGCCGAAACGCTCGCCGGCTTCATGCGATTGCAGCGGGACGGCAAGATCCGCCACCACGGGGTCAGCAATTTCGCCGCCGACGACATGCAGGAATGGGTATCGTTGCAGGGCGGCGAAGGCGTTGCGGCCAATCAGATCCTCTACAATCTCGCGCGCCGCGGCCCGGAATGGGAGCTGGTCCCGTGGTGCCGTCAGCGCCGGATCGCGGTCATGGCCTATACGCCGCTGGGGCAGGGCAGCTTTCTCGGCAATCGGACGCTGGCCGAAATCGCCGCTCGGCATGCGGCAACCCCGGCGCAGATCGCGCTTGCCTGGCTGCTGCGGCAGGAGGGCACGATTGTGATCCCGAAGGCGAGCCAACCTGACCACGTGCGCGACAACCGCGCCGCCCTTAACGTCAAGTTGACGGATGCCGACCTCGCCGTGCTTGACCAGGCCTTCCCGCCGCCCCGGGGCAAGACCGCGCTCGGCATGCTGTGAGCGACCGACCGCAGAACGCGCGTCGTTAAGCCGCCGTATCGACGCGCAGCGGGACAGGGAGCAGCAAAGGCTAGCCTGAGATGGCGTCGGCTTCCCGGCGCAGCCAGTCGCGGAAGGCGCGGACCTTGGGCCGCGCCAGCGCGCCCGGCGCCGTGACGATGTAATAGGCGAACAGGTCGGGCAGCGCCAACGAGAACAGCCGCACGAGGCGGCCGGCGGCGATATCGGCGGCGGCGATCGTGCTGTACGCGAGCGCGACGCCATGCCCGGCGATCGCCGCGTCCAGCGCCATATAGCCGACGCTGAACGTCAGGCCGGGCGGCGTCGGCGCGCCCTGCACGCCGGCGGCCTTCAGCCACATCGTCCAGGTCGGGGCCAACGGATCGCGATCGATCGCCTGGTCGTGGATCAGCGCGTGGTGCAGCAGGTCGGCCGGCGCGCGCAGCGGCGGCCCGTGTTCCAACAGCCGCGGGCTGCATGCCGGAAACACCTCGTTTCTCGCCAGCAATTCGACCTCAAGACCGGCGTAGCGGCCGGTGCCGTAGCGGATCGCCAGGTCGAAATCGCCCTTTGTCAGATCGACGATTGCGTCGCTGGTCGAAATGCGCACGTCGATCTCGGGGTTCTGTTCCTGAAACCGGTGCAGCCGCATAACCAGCCACTTCGCGGCGAGCGAGGGAGAGGCGGTGACGGTCAGCGTGCCGGTGTCATTGTGCGCCCGCAGCCGGCGCACCGACGCCTGGATAGCGGCGAACGCCTCCGACAGGCCGGGCAGTAACAAGCGCCCGGACGGGGTCAATTCGACCGAGCGGCTCAAGCGGTCGAACAGCCGGATTCCGAGATCCGCTTCGAGCGCGTGGATCTGATGGCTGATCGCCGCCGGCGTCACGCTGAGCTCGTCGCCCGCCTTGCTGAAGCTTTTCAGACGGGCGGCCGCTTCGAACGCCCGCAATGCGCTGAGCGGCGGCAGGTGGCCATTCATTGCGATGAACTTTCCTCATGTCACCGCTGAGAAACTCTCGTTTGTGAAAGATCCCGCATTGCATACTTGATGACAAGTCGCTTCGCGGCAGGAATTTCACGGCTGTAGAAGCGATGAGGAGAGCTCATATGTTGGCAACTAATTTGCTGCAGCCGTCCGCCGGGTTTGCGAGCGGACTGCGCCGTGGCGCGGCGGTGCGTGACGGGTGGCGCGCCGCCTGGCGACGGCTCGTCGCAATACGCCGCGAATGGCGCCGCCGCAGCCGCGAGCGCGCCGAGCTTGCCCGGCTCGACGACCGGGCGCTGCTCGACATCGGGC
>Ga0335074_10015092_pt1 | contig 10844 bp, 14 predicted proteins | sample Lox_Sample_23_FD_206715 | JGI IMG/M metagenome (GOLD analysis project Ga0335074, IMG submission 206715) | Soil microbial communities from Loxahatchee National Wildlife Refuge, Florida, United States - Lox_Sample_2.3 | ecosystem: Environmental > Terrestrial > Soil > Wetlands | place: USA... | reverse complement strand
GCCGGCGTATTCGTCGCAAGTGCCTGCAATTGCGCGATTGTCAGCGGAATGATGACCAGCAAGCCGACGACGACGATCACCGTGAGCGCCAGAAACACGAGCGCGACCGCAAGCGGCCTGGGAATGCGCCGCCGTACCAGGCTGCTGGTAACGGGCTGCACGCCGAACGCGATGAACGCCGCGATCAAGAAGATCGAGAGCGTGCGCGGAATGTGCATCGCAAAGACATACAGCACGATCAGCACCGCGATCGCGCCGATCGTGAAGAACAGGCGGCGCCAGCCGCGCGGGCTTATAGCGTTTTGCACAGCAGCCGCCGCTCGGTGCGGTAGCCGGCCCGCTCGTAGAGCGCGCGGGCCGCGGCGTTCTCCTGGGTCACCATGAGCGCCATGTACGGTGCGCCGCGCTTTCGGGCCTCGTCTTCGGCTCGCGCCAGGAGCGCCGACCCGACACCCGTCCGCCGCGCCGCGTTCTCGACCGCCATGTACACCACGAACGCTTGGTCATCGCCGGTCACTTCGTCGGGCAGCGAATCCAGCATCAGGAGAAAGCCCGCCGGAACGCCCTCCGCTTCGGCGATCAGCGCGACGTGGTCGCGAAGCGCGACCACCGAGAGCAGCCGCTCGAAGTTCGCGAGGACGTCGGCGGGTTGCGCGCGACGCAGCGACGAGACGCTGTCCATCGCGGTGCGCTTGCCCAGCGCCTCGATGAACGCGCGGTCGTCCTTAGTTGCGGCGCGAACCAGGATCGTCAATCGCCACTCCGGCCGCACATTGCGGACACTCGCCCGGCTCGAACGACTCGAGCGGCATCTCGAGTAACGCGCGCGTGGGAACCCCGAATTGAGCGTCGCCGCGCTGCACGATGATCCCGACGCCCGCCACCTGCGCGCCGTGCGCCCGCACGACTTCCATAACCTCGCGCACGGAAAGGCCGGTCGTGACGACGTCTTCCACGACCAGCGCGCGGTCGTCGGCTCCCAGCCGGAAGCTGCGCCGCAGCACCGGCACGCCGTTCTCTTTCTCGACGAAGATCGCGTCGGTCCCGAGCTGACGCGCAACCTCGTAGCCGAGCACGATGCCGCCGACGGCGGCGCTGACGACGATCGTCGGCTTCACGCTACGAAACGCGGCGGCGATCTGCTTCGCGACCGCTTCGACGAGCGGCGGACTCTCGAGAATGCGAAATTTTTGGATGAACCGATCGCTGTGACGGCCCGAACTCAGGCGAAAGTGTCCGCGCAGGACGGCGCCGCGATCGCGTAAGGCGCGCTCGAGGTCCAACGTGGTGCCGGTGTCAGGCAAGTGCGTGCATCTCGTCGAGCACGGCGCGCGCCGCGGCTGCCGGATCCGGCGCTTGCGTAATCGGACGTCCAACGACCAGATAATCCGCGCCGGCAGCGACGGCCTGCGCCGGCGTCATGACGCGCTTTTGATCGCCATGCGCTTCACCCAAGGGCCGAATGCCCGGCGTGAGCGTCAAGAAATCACTTCCGAAGAAGCCTTTGAGATCCGCGACCTCGTGCGCGCTGCAGATAACCCCCGCGCAGCCCGCGTCACGCGCGAGCGCCGCGAGCCGTGTTGCGTTCTCGGCGGGGCCGCCTTGCAACCCGAGTTCGGCCAAGTCTTCGCTGCCGTGACTGGTGAGAATCGTTACCGCAAAGACGAGCGGGGTCGTGATGCCCAACTCGGCGGATCGCGCCTGGGCAGCATCGACGGCGGCGCGCATCATCTCGATGCCGCCGAGCGCGTGCACGTTGACGATATGCGCGCCGGGGCGAACCAGCTGCTCCATCGCCGCGCCGACGGTACGCGGAATGTCGTGCAGCTTTGCATCGATGAAGTAACGGACGTCGCGCGCTTCACAATACGAGAAGATCCGCTCGGGATAGCCGAAGAGCGATTCGAGGCCGATCTTGAAGATGACGTCGAGCTCGTAGAGCCGGTCGATCAGCCGTTCCGCATCCTCCGCGGCCGGTACGTCGAGCGCCACGATCAACTGCGCCATGCGCTCACCCTTCGTCTCCTTCGTATTGGTAGGGGTTGCTGAAGCCGACATTGGCCTTCCCCACGATTTGCGCAAGCGAGCGCAAATGACGCTCCCGCAAGTATAGCACGAGCTCGTCGACGATCCGGACCGGCGTCGCCGGATCGGTGAAGTTCGCCGTGCCGATCGAGATCGCGCTCGCACCCGCAAGGAAGAACTCGAGTGCGTCGCGCGTCGTTTCAATTCCGCCTTGACCGACGATCGGGATCTTTACCGCGCGAGCGATTTCGTACACCGCAAGCACGGCGATCGGCCGGATCGCCGGACCGGAGAGCCCGCCGGTCACGTTGCCCAGACGCGGTTGCCATCGTTCCACGTCGATGGCCATGCCCCGCACCGTATTGATGACGGCCAGCGCATCGGCGCCGGCCCGTTCGGCCTCCATCGCAATCGATGCAATGTCGGTAACGTTGGGCGAAAGCTTCACGATCAGCGTTTTGTCCGTCGTGTCGCGCACCGCGTGCACGACCTTTGCGGTGAGGTTCGGGTCGCACGCAAACGTTTCACCTTCGCTCGCGACGTTCGGACAGGAGATGTTGACCTCGATCGCGTCGATCTCGTCGCGGGCGGCGAGGCGTTCGCCGACGTACGCGTAGTCGTCGACGCTGAATCCCGCGACGCTGCCGACGACCGCGCACGGACGGCTCGCGAACTTTGCGACCTCGTGTTCGAGATACCAATCGATGCCGGGATTCTGCAATCCGATGGCGTTGAGCATCCCGGCCGGCGTGTGCACCAACCGCGGAACGGGATTCCCCAGGCGCGGCAGCCGGGTGACGCTCTTGAGCACGACGGCGCCGATGCGCGCGAGATCCACGAACGGTGCAAACTCTTCACCGCTTCCGTAGCAGCCGCTGCCCATGAAGGTCGGATACGGCAGCTCGAGTTTGCCGATCTTCACGCTGAGGTCGATACCGCTGACGTTTACCATCGTAGCTCGTGGGCCCAGAAGACCGGGCCCTCCTTGCACACACGAGCGTAGACGACGTCACTGCCGTCTTGCTCCGCGGGCGGAAAGCTCGGGGCTTGTTTCGACGTACGCACGAGCGGCACGACGCAGCCCCAGCATCCGCCGACGCCGCATGCAAACGTTTCTTCGAGCGAGAGCTGCGCCGGCACGTTCATCTCCGCTGCTACGCGCGCGACCGCGCGCAGCATCGGCGTGGGCCCGCACGCAAGCACGAGGTCGGGGGTCTCGCTCGTTTGCGCGAGGAGGTCCGAAACGTAGCCCGCGTAGCCCACGCTGCCGTCATCGGTCGCCACGAGTACGTCGCAGCCCGCGCGCGCAAAGCGCTCGCGATCGACGAGCAACTCGGAGGTTCGTGCGCCGTAGTAGAGGCGAACGCGCGCTCCGGCGTGCACCAGCGCTTGCACCGGCAAGAAGACCGATGCGATGCCGACGCCGCCGGCCACGATCGCAACGTCGCGCGCGCCGTCGATTGTAAAGCCCGTGCCAAGTGGACCATAGACGCCGATTCGATCTCCGGGACGCAGTGCCGCGAGTTCGGCAGTACGTTTCCCAACCACGAAAAACATGACGCTTGCACGGTTGCCTTCGGCTTCGTAAATACCGAGCGCGGTCGAAGCAACCTCACCGCTCGGCGGCATCGCCATGACGAACTGCCCCGGTTTCGTCACGCGAACCAGTTCCGGTGCGTCAAATCCGAGGAGAACGATCTGCGGTGCAAGCTCTTGCCGATCAACTACGAGCGCGTGATGGAGAGCTGCGGAGGTCACGGCGCTGGCCATATGCGTGGATCCGTTTTTCGCCAAATTTTAAAAAAAGTCTGCGATTCGGACTGAACCGTGATGCGACATTAGCCGTTAATAGGTATAGAAGAGTGAAAACTCGGAAAGGAGGGTCCGCAGATGGCAGGTCTCATGGTCTTCAAATCTCTGGCTGACGCGCTTCGCGCCGGTTACCAGGTCTACGACCGTACTGCGGACGGGTATCTCGTGCGAACGAGAACAGCCGCAGGATGGGCAATCGCGCTGGTGTCCTTCAAGTAGCTCCTCCCGAGCGAGTCCGCCTTTCTTCATAGCTTTCGCCTCCTAGCAGTGGCAAACGACGACGCCGGCTCTCAAAGAGCCGGCGTTCATCGTTTTTCTTTACAAATCTCAGCGTTTCTGATCTGGGGGCGGAGCCGGCCGCTCGATCTCCGGTGTCGAGCCGGGGCGCCAGGCGTAGGGTCCGCTCGGCGGCGGCGGTACGTTGCTCCCTTGGCCGGGCGGCGGTCCAAAGGTCGTGCCGCGATAACTGCCCGGTGGTCCGAAGACGGGGAAGCGCGCGCCGTTGAGCACCGCGTTCACCACCTGCGCAACGCCGACGAACATGGGAATCAAGCCGCCGAGCAGCCACGGTCCGGCGTAACCGATGTGCGCCAGCGGGCCGATCGAGCCAAGGCCGATCAATAACGCCAGGCCGATGAAGCTCAGGCTGACCCCGCGGCGCAGCTGCCGCTGCGCGTACCAGTAGTCCGAGCTTGCCGGCGGCGGCATCGGGCCACTCTGCCAGCCGGGCGTGGGGACGCTGTGGGGGAACCCCGTCGGGGGCGGCACCATCCCGCGACGGATCATCTCCATGCGCTCTTGATGCGAGAAGACCCGCGAGATGATCCAGACCGCGACCGGTGCTCCGAAGATGAGCATGATCGCAAGTGCGGCGACGTAGTTGTCATCCATTTTCCGGTGCTTCCTACAGGCGCGGTCCCCAACCCTCGAAGGTGGGGCGCAGAGCTTGCGCGGAGTTTGCGGTTCCGGCCGGAATCGTCGGCCGCGAACCATGGGGTAGCGTTTTGTTCAGTGTCGTTGCCAGGACCATGATGGGGTGGGACCTCCGTGGTTTGTCCTGCCACAGATACGCCCCGGTGCCCCTGGTGTTTCAACCGCCGCGCCGAAACAACCGTGCGCACCCGCGCGTACCTCCGACGTGGCTGCAGCAGTGGTGGAGGCGCGCCGGATAGACTCAACGGTACGCCCCGGCCCCGAAGACGGAGAGCTGGTGGCAATGACGCTCGGAGGGAACTCCGAGGCCTTTGCGACGCTCGTCGAGCGGTACGACCGGGCAGTCTATCATCTCGCCTATCGCACGCTCCACGACGTCGAGGAAGCACACGACGCGGCGCAAGAAGCCTTCTTCAAAGCCTACCGGTCGCTGCGCACCTTCAAGCCCGGCGCAAAGTTCTCGACGTGGATCTTCGCGATCACCTACCACGCCTGTTGCGATCGGCTGAACCGCCGCAAACGTTATAGTAATGAAGAACTGCCGGATCGCGCCGATCCGAGCCCGGGCCCGGAGATGCAAGCGATCGCGCTCGACCAAGCGCGCCGCCTGCACGACGCGATCGAGGCGCTTCCCGAAAAATACCGAACCGTGATCACCCTCTATCATCTGCAAGGCAAGCAGTACGAGGAGATCGCGACCGTGCTGGGATTGCCGATGGGCACGGTAAAAACCCATCTATTCCGCGCAAAGGAGCAACTGCGCAAGCTCCTGCGCGCGGAGGAGGTAGCCGAATGAATTACAACGACGACGATGCGCTCGATGCGGCGCTCTTCGCATTACCGCTGGAAGAACCGCCCGCCGGCTTGCGCGCGGCGATTCTTTCGGCTACCGTTTGCCGGCCCGAACCGCTCTTCTCGTTCCGTGAACTCGCCGTCCTCGGCGCGCTCTGCGCGGTCGTGGTGTGGCTCGTCGCCGCGGTCATCGCGGGCGGCGGCTCGCTCTTCGTCCATTCGCTGCAGGCGCTCGGTGCGCTCACGCTTCGCGCAGCGAACAACATGACGCTCGTGGCCTGGATCGCGGCCGGCAGCGCAACGGCCATCTGGATCTCGATTTTCACCGGTTTCCAACCGCGCGCGGAGGGCAAGGCGGCGCAGCGTCGCTAATCCCGCTCAGGTATGAGCGAGCCGGAAAAGCGCTTCAAGATCCTGGTCGTCGAGGACGACGCAGCAATCAGCCGCGTCCTCAACCTCGAACTCGCGCACGAGGGCTATGAGGTCGACAGCGCACACGACGGGCTGGAAGGCCTCGAGAAGGGCCTCAAGGAGCCCGATCTCATCATTCTCGACTTGATGCTGCCGCGGATGGACGGCCTGGAAGTCACGCGCCGCATTCGCGCCAAGAGCCGCGTGCCTATCATCATGCTCACCGCGAAGGATCGCGTGCCCGATCGCGTGAGCGGTCTCGACGTCGGCGCCGACGACTATCTCACCAAACCGTTCGCGACCGAGGAGCTTTTGGCACGCGTGCGTGCTCGTTTGCGCGAGCGCAAACCGCAAGGGAACGTCATCGCGCATCGCGACGTGGTGATGGACCGCGACCGCCACGAAGTCATGCGCGGCGGAAAGCCGATCCAGCTCACTGCCAAAGAGTACGCGCTGCTCGAGTACCTCTTGCTGCACCGCAACAAGGTCCATACTCGCGACGAACTCTTCAACGGCGTGTGGGGAAGCGACTTCCTCGGCGACTCCAACCTCATCGACGTCTACATTCGCTACCTGCGCGGCAAGATCGACGAAGGCTTCGACGACAAGCTCATTACCACGGTGCGCGGCGTCGGTTATACGATCAGGGATTGAAACTTTCGCTTCGCTGGCAGATCGCCGCCGCCTACGCGCTGTTGCTCGTGGCCGCGCTCGCCGCGACCAGCGTCGTCATCGTCTGGCGGTTTCAAACGATTCTCTACGACGAAGCCCGGTCGCGCATCGACGCGACGATGTCGGAAATCGCGAGCGCCGCGCAGCCGATCAATCCGTTTCCCTACAGCGGGGTGATCGACGAATCGTTCCTGCAGATTTTCAACAGCAATAATCTCGCCGCGTGGCAAAGTCCGACGACCTCCGTCCAGGTCGATACCACCAGGGGCTATCCGATCGCCCGTTCGCCGAATCTCGGCTCGCTGAGCATTCCGCCGAACACCACCCTCACCGCGAAGCATCCGCGGGCGTTTCGCACCGTGCGCATCGGCGGCCGGCCGTTCCTCGTCGAAGATCATCTCTTGCGCAGCGGCACGTTCGCCGTCGTCGTCCACGTCGCTGAATCGCTCGACGAGCTCAACCGCACCTTTGCGCAGACCAGCCGCACGATCGTCGTCATTCTCATCGCCGCTGCATTGCTGGTCGTCGTGCTCTCGGCGTTGCTCGCGTCGCAGGCGATCGGACCGATCACGCGCCTTTCGCGCGCGATGCGTGAAATCGGCAGCGAACGCCTCGACCTGCGCCTCCCCGGTGCGCGGCGCAGCGACGAGATCGGCGAATTGACACGCAGCTTCAACGATCTCCTGGCGCGCTTGCAAGAGGCATTTGCGCGCGAGCGGCAGTTCATCTCCGACGCATCGCACGAGCTGAAAACGCCGCTCACGTCGATCAACGCCAACGCGCAACTGCTTCTGCGCTGGGGCGATCGCGATCCAACGATCCGTCGCGACAGCCTTGAAACGATTCAGCACGAGAGCGCCTCGCTGGCCGAGATGGTGAACGGCATGCTCACGCTCGCGAAGGCCGACCGCGGCGACACCATTCCCAAAGAACCCGTCTCGCTCTCCATCGTGGCGCAAGAGGCGCTGCGCAACGTCGCACCGCGCGCCTCCGAAAAGAACCTCGTGCTCGACTTCGAGGCGCCGAATCCGTCGCCACTGGTCGAAGGCGATTCGCACTTGCTGCGTCAGCTGGTGAGCAACTTGGTCGACAACGCCATCAAGTTCACGAGCGAAGGCGGTGTGAGGGTTCGAATCGGCGAGACCGAACGCGACGCAACGATCGAGGTCGAGGACACGGGTCCGGGTATTTCACCCGACGAGCTCGCTGCGGTCTTCGAGCGCTTTTACCGCGCCGACAAGGCGCGCTCGCGCGACGTGCCGGGGACCGGACTCGGTCTTGCCATCGTTCGCTCGATCGCCCACGTGCACGGCGGCGAGGTCGAAGCCCTACGCGCTCCCGGCGGTGGTGCCCTTTTCAGGGCACGCTTTCCGAAGATCGATCGGACGCTCACCCAGTCTTCATGAAGCCGGACAGGCACGCGCCTATCATCAAGGAGTGATGGCGACCACTTGGCGGCGGGGGCTCGCAGGGCTCCTGTCCGTTTTTGCGTTCCTGGTCGGCATGAGTGGTCGCGCCCATGCCGCGACGACGCTCATTCCCACGACGCCGGCGCCGTTCATCGTCGTTGCGCTCGACAGCGGCAACGTCACGATTCACACTTGGGACCGGCCGGAGGTCCAACTGTCGGCCGATCCTACCGTGATGTTCAATCACGCGCCGCCGCGCATGGTCGCATCGCGTATTCCCGCGCAAATCCCGCTCTGGTCGCAGACGATCAGGACCGCCGACGGCGAGAGCCTCGAGCTCTCACCCGAGCTTTTCCCGCTTCCGCCGTTTGCGCCGGGCGAACACGACGCGATTGTGATTCGCGGGGTGGGCGACGTGACGCTCACCGTTCCGGCACAAGTCCCGCTCGTCATGGCCAACGTACGAGTGGGCTCGGTGATCGTCGACGGTTACTCCGGAACCGCGTTCGTCGCGCACGTCACCGCGGGCGAGGTGCACATCGCCAACATGACGACGACCGCCGCGGTTCAGGTCAACAACGGCAGCGTCTTTATCTCCAACTCGAGTTTCCAGCGGTTGCGCTTACGCACGGGACGCGGCAGCGTCTTCATGGACGGCTGCCAGACGAGCCAAATTCAAGTCACGACCTTGATCGGCTCGATTCTCTACGACAACGGCAGTTTCGAACCGGGACTCGCGCACTTCGAGAGCGATCGCGGCACGATCGCCATCGGCGTTGCCGGCGGAGCCGAGATCGAAGCGCACTCGGGCAGCGGCCGCATTCTCTACAATCTCGGCCAGGCCGGCAATATCAATCGCACGCCGACCGACGCGCAAGCGACGCTCATGGGCGGCGGTCCGGTCATCACCGCGACGACCAACCGCGGAGCGATCATTTTTTACCGCGGCGCGCTGCGCGACTATCCGGAACTCGAGCGTGCCGCGGGTCCGAAAATTCGCGGGGATGGGCGCCCGCCGCAAATTCCGCGTCTGCAGCGCCTAAAGTAAGTATTTGCGCATCAGCGCCATGTCGAGTTTGAACGTGTGCTGCGGCAGCACCGCCTCGACGCCGTAACCGCACGCCTCGAAAAACGTTTGCGCAGCCCGCTGATGCGGCACCATCGCCGTCATCTTGTGGCAGTTGTAGTAGTTGGCGACGTTCTCCATTTCGGCCAGGATCGCGCGCGCGTGCCCGGCGCGCCGGTGCTGCGGGTCGACGATCAGCCGCTCGACGTGACCGAGCGACGCTGCCACGCGCATTGTCCCGCCCGCGACCGTCGTTTCGCCCTCCTTGGCCGCAAAGCCGTAGCATTGCTCGTGCCAGATCACCGGGAACTCGTAGAAGGCGCGCAGCGCTTCCCGTTCGTGCGCGCGATAGAATTCCTCGAGCGCCTGCGGCTGCAGGCGCACGATCTCAACCGGCAACCGCGGCGACCTCGGTGTCGAGATCGACTTCGAGCCCGTCGTAGGCGGCGATCGCGCGGATACCGAGTTCGTCCTCGAGCTCTTGCGCGAGCTTGCGCGGATCGGCCTCCAGCATCTTCGTGCCGAAGTGCTGGAAGATCGCCACGCGCGGTACGATCTCTTCGACGACGCGGCGCGCGTCGGGCCAGGTGAGGTGATCGACGTTCATCGCGTCCTGAAAGCGCAGCACGTTGACGATCAGCACGTCGGGATCGTGCTTCTTGTAGTCCGCGGCGAGGCCGTCGAAGTACTTTCCGCACGGCATGTACGAAACGCGTAATCCGTCGCCGCTAAAGTGCATGCCGTAGGTCTGCACCGCATGATGGTGCGCGAGCGAGGTCCGTATCTCGACCTCCCCGACGGCGTAGGGGCCGCTTTGCGGCTCGAGCACGTCGATACGCTCGACGAAACGCTGCGCGTAGGGCAGCACGGTCGGTTCGTCCACGAGCGCGTCGTTCGGCGCGAGTAAGACGCCGCGTCGCCGGAAGCCGCCGGAGGTCATCGCTTCGATCATCGCCGTCGCGTCGGCGGCGTGATCGAGATGCTTGTGCGAGAGGGCGATCGCCGCGAGCTCGCGCGGATTGCACGGCGGCACGTGCGAGAGCGCGCGCACGAGCGCGCCGGGCCCGGGATCGACGTGGATCTGCGTCTCGCCGAAACGCAGCCACATGCCGCCGGACGCGCGAAACTGCCGCGCGACGACGAAACGTGCGCCGCCGCTGCCGAGAAAGAGCACCCGCGAAGCCATGACTCAGGCGATTATAGGCAGTTGATCGAAATTCCCGGCCAGGATGTTCTGCGACGGGCGGCCCAGCCACCGCTCGAGTACGGTCGCATAGACGCTGCGAAAATCGAGCGTGTAGCGCACGTTGCCCATGTTCGTGTCGGTCAGGTCGGGCGGCGTTCCGTAGAGGCCGCCTTTCACGCCGCCGCCGATGACGAAGAGCGGCGAAGCCTCGCCGTGGTCGGTGCCGCCGCTGCCGTTCTCGGCAATGCGCCGGCCGAACTCGCTAAACGTCAGCGTCAGCACGCGCTTGTCGTTCCCGTGAGCGGCGAGGTCGCTGTAGAACGCGCTCATTGCGTCCGAGAACTCGCCGAGCAGACGGTCCTGCGTGCCCTTTTGACTCACGTGCGTGTCGAACGAGCCGTGCTGCACGTAAAGCACGCGCGTGCCGATATTGCTGCCCGCGATCTGCGCGGCGAGGGCAAGACTACGGCCCAGCGGTGTCGCCGGATAGGTTGCGTCGGTCTTGTAGCCCGCGACGAGCTTCGGCAGCTCTTCCGAG
>Ga0335074_10015091_pt1 | contig 10844 bp, 5 predicted proteins | sample Lox_Sample_23_FD_206715 | JGI IMG/M metagenome (GOLD analysis project Ga0335074, IMG submission 206715) | Soil microbial communities from Loxahatchee National Wildlife Refuge, Florida, United States - Lox_Sample_2.3 | ecosystem: Environmental > Terrestrial > Soil > Wetlands | place: USA: Florida... | reverse complement strand
GAGACCAGGAGTGAGGACGGGGACGCTGACCGAGCAGTTCGGGTCGGTACTTCCCGACGGGCAGTTCGAGCCGATCGCCGAGGTGACGATCGTGGCGGCGAGCAGGTTATTGCCGGTGTCCGGGTTGTCCACGGTCACCGTGCCCGTCACCGTGACGGTGCCGCCTACCGGGATACTGCCTGTCCACGTCACCCCGGTGGAGGTCACGACCAGAGTTCCCGAGGTCGCGGTCTGGTCGCCGTTAGAAGTGGCGTCGTCGAAGACGTTGGTGGCGTCGGTAGCTATCGTGATCCCGGTGTACGGCGCCTGGCCGTTGTTGGTGAACGTGGCCGTGAACCGCACGATGCCGCCAGGCGTCGTGCTCGACACGTTCGCGGTGTTGGTGATTGTCAGTTCGGCTACCGGCACCGTCGATGAGCAGCGCGGGTCGGTGCTGCCCGAAGCGCAGTTGCTGCCGGTCGAGGCCGATGTGAGCGTCGTCGTCAGGTTCATGTCGCCGGTGTCCGGGTTCTTCACCGTGACGGAGAAAGTGACTGTAACGCTGCCGCTGGCAGGTACCGTGCCAGCCCAGGTCAGGTTGGGGCTAGTGAAGAGCACGGTCCCCGCGGTGGAGGCGGCGTCGTTGTTGTAGGTCGCGTCGTCGAGCACGCCGGACAGCGGGAGGGTGAACGCCGCGCCGCTGTACGAAGACAAGCCTGAGTTCGCGATCGTCACGGTGTAGCTGACCGTTCCACCCTGGGCGACGGCGGTGACGTTGGCCGTGTTGGTAAACGTGAGCGTGGCCGCGTTGACCAGGGTGATGGTGAGCGAGCAGCGCGGGTCGGTGCTGCCGCTCTGGCAGTTGCTGCCCTGCGCCGACGAGGTGACCGTGTTCGTGAGCGTCGTGTCGCCAGTATCCGGGTTGTTGACCTGCACCGAGTAGGTGACCGTAGCGGAATCGCCTGGTGACAGGTTCCCCGTCCACGTCAGGTTCGGGCTCGTGTAAGAGACCGTGCCCGCGGTGGTGGCGGCGTCGTTGTTGTAGGTGGCGTCGTCGATAACTGAGGCCAGGTTGTCGGTGACTACCGCTCCGGTGTAGGAGGTCTGGCCCGAGTCGGTGATCGTGATCGTGTACGTGATCACCTGACCGGGAGTGGCGGTCGGCGTGCTTGCCGTCTTGTCGATCGTCAGTCCAGGCGTGAGCACCGCAACTGAGAACGTGCACGCCGTCGGCGTGTTCGATACGGGGCAGGCGCTGCCGGTCGCGGCCGAAGTTACGGTGCTGATCAGGACCTTGTCCCCGGTGTCCGGGTTGTTCACGGTGACCGAGAAGGTCACGACCGCATTCGCCCCTGCGGCCAGGCTGCCAGTCCACGTCACTACCCCGCTTGCGTAGCTCACCGAGCCCGTCGTCGCGGTCGCGTCGCCGTTGTAGCTCGCGTCGTCCGCCAGGCCAGTCAGCTTGTCGGCGACGCTGATCCCGCTGTAAGAGGTCTGGCCCGAGTTGGTGATCGTGACCGTATAGCTGACGGCTTGCCCGGGGATCGCGGTGGTGGTGCTTGCGGCCTGGGTCATGGACAGCCCGGGCACGAGAACGGGAACGGAGACCGAGCACCTGGAGTCTGTGCTCCCCGGCGGGCAGTTGCTGCCGGGCGCGGCGGTTGTGATCGTGGAGGCGAGCAGCTTGTTCCCGGTGTCGGGGTTGCTGACGGTGACCGTGCCGGTGACGGTGACCGTGCCGCCAACCGGAATACTGCCTGTCCAGACGACACTGTTACCCGTGATGGTCAGTGTCCCCGAAGTCGCGGTCTGATCGCCGTCAGGAGTGGCGTCGTCGAACACGTCAGCCGCGTTGGTGGAGATCGTGATCCCGGTGTAGGGGACCTGGCCCGCATTGGTAAACGTGGCCGTGAACCGGACGACGCTTCCCGGCGTGGTGCTGCCCGCGTTCGAGGAATTCACGATCGTCAGCACCGCGACAGGTACCGAGACCGAGCACCGTGCGTCTGAGCTGCCAGGCGCGCAGTTGCTTCCCGTCGTGCTTGACGTGACCGTGGAGGCGAGGATGTTGTTGCCGGTATCCGGGTTCTTGACCGTAACCGAGAACGTGATCGTCGCGGTCGCGCCGACCGCCAGGTTGCCCGTCCAGGTCAGGGTCGGGCTGGAATACGACACGCTGCCAGCCGTCGCCGAGGCGTCGCCGTTGTATGTCGCGTCGTCGAGCACGCCGGACAGGCCGTCGGCGAAGGTCGCCCCCGTGTAGGCCGTCTGGCCCGAGTTGGTGACCGTGATCGTGTAGGACACGACCGCGCCGGGGGTCGTGGCCGAAGTCCCGGCCGAGGCCGAGATGGTGAGACCGGGCACAAGGACGCTCACGGTGCTCGAGCACCGCGAGTCGGTGCTGCCGGACGCGCAGTTGCTTCCCGCCGTGGTCGACGTCACGGTGGCCGTGATTACCTTGTCGCCGGTGTCTGGGTTCTTGACTGTCAGCGAGAACGTCACCGTCACGTTAGCGCCGGCGGCCAGGTTGCCTGTCCAGGTCAGGGTCGGGCTTGAATACGACACGCTGCCCGTCGTGGCCGCCGCGTCGCTGTTGTACGTCGCGTCGTCAAGCGCCGAGGCCAGCGACACCGCGAAGGTGGCGCCGGTGTACGCGGTCTGGCCCGTGTTCGTCGCGGTCACCGTATACGACACCGCCGAGCCTGGCGTAGCCGTTCCCGACGCGGCAGACAGCGAGATCGTCAGGCCGGGCACCAGTACGGTCACGGTCGTCGAGCATCGCGCGTCTGAGCTGCCGGACGCGCAGTTGCTTCCTGTCGTCGTCGAGGTGACCTTGCTAGACAAGCTCTTGTCGCCGGTGTCCGGGTTGTTTACCGTGACCGAGAACGTGATCGTGGCGACCGCGCCCACGGCGAGGTTGCCCGTCCAGGTCAGGTTCGGGCTCGAATAGGAGGTGCTGCCCGAGGTCTGCGCCACGTCGTTGTCGAACGTCGCGTCATCAAGCACCCCGGACAGTGAGTCAGTGAACGTCGCGCCCGTGTAAGCGACCGTGCCAGCGTTGGTCGCCGTGATCGTGTAAGTGACCACCGATCCTGGCGTCGTCGTTGACGCGCTGGCGGTCGAGCTGATCGTCAGGACCGGGGCCGCGGTGATCACCAGCGTGATCGAGGCGGTGGAGACGCCGTTGTTGGCGTCAACGACGCTGACAGAAAAGGTGTAGCTCCCGGTCGTCGTCGGAGTGCCTGACAGCACGCCGGCCGAACTGAGCGTGATCCCTGGCGGCAGGGTGCCGCTGTTTACCGACCAGGTGTAAGGCGTGGTGCCGCCGGTCGCGGTCAGCGTGTAGGAGTACGCGGTGCCGATGGATCCCGATGGCGGCGCGGCGAAGTTCGTCGTGACGCCCGTCGCTATCGTGATCGTCGCGGCCTTGGTCGTGGTCTGGCCGTTCGCGTCGGTAAGTTTTACCGTGAACGACGAGGTGCCTGTCGTGGTCGGCGTCCCGCTGATCACCCCGCTCGCGGACAGGCTGAGCCCGGACGGCAGGCTGCCGCTGCTGAGCGAGAACGTGTAAGGGGTCGTGCCGCCGGTCGCGCTCAGCGTGTAGCTGTACACCGTGTTCGTCCAGCCTTGCGGCGGCGCGGAGAACGTCAGCGAAGGGCCGGGCACGATCGTGATGCTGGTCGCCTCGGTTGCGCTCAGGCTGGCGCTGTCCGTGACCTTCACGGTGAAGGAATACGTGCCCGCCGTCGTCGGCGTGCCTGACAGCAAGCCGGTCGACGAGCCGATCGTGACGCCAGGCGGCAGCGATCCCGAACTGATCGACCAGGTGAACGGGCTGGTGCCGCCGCTCACCGTGAGCTGGTCGCTGTAGGCAACGCCGACCTCACCACTCGGGGGGGAGGGGAAGACCAGCGCGGGACCTGTGTTGTAGGTGTAAGCCACTGTGCCGGAGGTGCCCAGGCTGACGACGGCCACCGTGACCGAGCCTGCCGCGTGGGCGGGCATCGACGAGATCGCGATCGTGGTGGAGTTCGTGATCGTGAAACAGCCGGGGGCCGGGGATGAGCACAGCACGAGCGTGGTCGGGGTGCCGGCCTTGAACTCGGCCGACGTGCCGATCTCGACCGCGGTCGCGCCGCTCAGGTTACTGCCGGTGATCGTGGCCGGGTTACCGCCGCCTGCGGCGCCGTTGGTCGGGCTGATGCCGGTCACGACCGGTGCTGAGGGGACAGTTCCCGCCGTCGCGGTCGCACTCGCCGGGCTGCCGTCAGAGGAGGAGATCGTCGCGGTCGTACCGCTGGCGACCGTGGCCGAGGTCAGCGTGGTTACTGTCGCCACCGCGTTGACTGTGATCGTGCCGCTGGTGAACGTGCTCGTTGTGCTCGTGCATGAGATCTGCTGGCCGTTCGGCGTGCCGCAGGTCCAGCCGGTGCCGTAGGCGGAGACGGGCAGAACGCCGCTTGGCACGGTCTCGGTGATCGTGACCGGCTGGCTCTCGGTAGGGCCCGTGGAGGTGCCGTTGATCACGTACGTGATCGGACTGCCCTTCGACGGCGAAGAAGCCGCGTAGCTTGTCTGCGAGATGCCGAGCGCAGGCACAGGAGCGAGGCTGGACACGACCACGCTGTTGAGTTCGTGGTAGTCGAGCACGGCGCCGGTCGAGGCGACCCAGCCGAAGACAAGTTGCCTGGGAATTCCCGCCGAATTGACCCAGGATGACGGGTATAGTCCGGATGGCACGGTCGGCAGGGCGCCGACGAGGCTCTTGGCCGTGCCGCCTACCGGGGTGAACGTCACGTCATAGTCGCCGGCCGGCACGGAAAGTCCGGACGGCGTGGTCAGTGTCGACGAGGTCGGGTTGATGACGACCTCGACAGGGATCAGCGAGGCCGACCTGGTCGAAGCGGTCAGCGTGAGCGACGACGAGGTCGACGTCGTCGCGCTGCTCTGGACCGGGCAGTAGCCGGATAGCCCGTTGCCAGGGCCGCGGATGACGACCTGGCCGGGCATCAGGCTCGTGATGTTCGACGGGTTGGTGCACCCGGTGCCCTCGTACTGCTTGTTGCTGAAGTTGCCGTAAGCATCGAGGCCGATGCCCATGTAGCCGTAGGGAAGACCGCTCTGGGCCGGGCTGGTGGCGGATTCTGACGAGTAACCGAGCGAGCCGCCCGTGGGTCCGATCGCGGTCGGGGCTGACGGATTGGCCGGGTCGGTCGCGCCAAGTACGAAAGCGATGCCGTCGGCGCCCGCAGGCGAGGCCGTGCCGTACTGGTAGGTGTTGAACGTAGCATCAAGGCCCTGCGAAGTGGGGACGCTGGTGCTGGCGAAGATGCCGCCGACCTTGCCACCAGAATCAGGCGTGAGCCTCAGCGTGCCTGAACCCTGGCTGTCGTTCGGCGACGGGCAACTCGCCAGCGGATTTGCCGTCGAGTTGCCGGAAGCGGTGAGGCAGGCGGAGTTCGCCGCGCCGCTCGCCGTGGAACTTGGCACGGATACCGAGCCGGCCGGGCCGTCGACAGTGTTGTCCTTGAACGGCTGGTTGAAAAGCACCGTTCCTGAGGCGTTCGGAATCTGTGGTCTTCGCGTTGCGGCCTGGACGGCCTGTGCGGTCTGGACAGGAAACGCGATGGCAATTCCGCTCGCGACCAAGGTCATCGTGGCCACCATGGCTGCAAGGCGCGGTGTTGCTGAGCCCAGAAGGGCAAGGCGGCGCATTATCCCCCCGAATTGCTGACGCCTTTTCCGATCGCAAAAGCCTGCGGTAAACTGGCCAGAGCGAAGCCCAATCGGGCACCAACGGTACCTGGCGCGACCGCAAAATCCTGGCAGCGACATGGGCTTCGAATTTCGGGCCAGGTAAATTCTTTTCTTGGTTCTGGTAAAGGCCGCTAGAAATACTTTGCCGGCTAACTACAGTGGCGCAAACTCACTCAGTACTCGGGAAGGCCTGACCCAGGCCGCGCGCAGCGCGGGGATTATCCCTGCGACGATTCCGGCGATGGCGGCGGCCAGCGGAGCCGGCCAGAGCATCGCCGGCACGATCACCGGAGTCCAGTTCACCTGCCGCGCCGCGAGCACCACGACAGCGACGCCGAGGCTGGCCCCGGCCAGTCCGCCGAGCAGTCCGAGCAGCGCGGACTCCGCGAGCACGTGCACCGCCAGGTGCCTTCGCCGCGCGCCGAGCGCCCGTCGCAGCGCCAACTCGGGTATGCGCTGGGTCACGCTGAAAAACGAAAATCCTGATAGGCCAATAAGCCCCATGGCGGCACCCGCCCAGCAGGCAAGCACCAGCAAGTCGCTGAGGGTTCCCGTGACCTGACGGCCGAGCCTGACCGGGCCGGCCGCGAAGCTGACGCTGAACCGACGCGGCCGTGCCTGGCTGATCACGTAAGGCGCCAGCCGCGCCACTACGGCGGCTGCCCCCGGCCTGACCAGGATCAGCAATTCGGGCACGGCCCCCGCCAGTTCGTCAGGCGGCCCGAACAGCGCGACCGCGGTCGAGGCCGGCAGCACCACAGACCGTAGTACTTCCGGCTGGCCAGGAGCGCTGCCCGCGATGCCCGTCACCGTGCAGGCCATATTGTCCAGGTAGATCAGGTGCTGGCGGCTCGTGCTCGCGATGCCGAGCGCACGGGCAAGCTCGGAGCCGAGCAGACAGGAGCCGGCCGCATGCGCCTGGTCCCAGGCACCGAACGCGCGGCCCTCAGTTACCCGCACGCCGGCGGCAGCCAGGAAGCCAGGCGCGGCCGCGATCACCGCAGGACCCGTGCCAGCCGGCGTCCGGCCAGTGCCCGGACCCGTGGTGACCGGACCCGTGGTGACCGCGACCGGATGGCCGTCAATGCTGACCGGCCACCACGCGCCCGCGGCCCTGACCCCTGGAAGCGCGTCAAGCCGGCCGGAAACGTCAGAAGGGTAAGGGAAAGGCGGGTCAGGCAGGCGCGAGGCCGGCGCGATGATCCGAATCGTTGTTGCCAGCCTGGCCGCGAACGCCGACGTCACCTGGCCGCTTGCCGTGCTGACGAGACCGAGCGCCGCGACGAACCAGGCCACGGCGAGCAGGGCGCTGAAGCTGATCGCGATGGCCGGCAGCGGTCGGGCGCTGATCGCCTTGCCCGCCTCACCCAGCGCGTCAGAGGGCTTGAGCACGGTGGGCTTGAGCGTCGGCGGCCTTGCCATCACTCCGGTCATAGTCGCACCGACTGCGAACTGTAGGCGGCGGCGAGCTGGTCATCGGTCGCGATGATCACGGTCTTGCCTTCCCTGTGCACGGCGGCGAGCACGCCGATGATCTCCGCGGCCGCCTCAGGCCCGGCCCCGGCGGTCGGCTCATCGCACAACAGCAGGCTCGGCCCGGTCACGAGCGCCCGCGCGATCGCGCACCTGGCCAGTTCCCCGGCGGATAGCTCCCGGGTCATGAGCTGAGCCCGGCCGGCCAGCCCGACACGGTCCAGACTGTCGAGCGCGGCGTCAACACGGGACCGGCCGCGCGGGCCCGTGTACAGCAGCGGGAGCATCACGTTGTCGAGCACCGGCCTGCTCGGCAGCAAGATCTTGCGCTGGAACACGAAGCCGATCAGCCGGCCGCGGAGTGCCGAGGCATCCTTATCCCTGAGCTTCGCGGTCTCCACGCCGTTCAGCAGGTAACGCCCGGCGGCGGGCCGGTCGAGCAGCCCGAGCACGTTGAGCAGGGCCGACCGGCCTGACCTTGGCCGGCCCGTCAGCATGACCAGTTCGCCTGGCCACACGGTCAGGTTCAGGTCCCCTTCCCGGCGCTGCCCCCGGTGCCTGCCCACGCTCGGCAGCGCGATGGCCTGGAGCTCGATCACCGGCGGTTGCCCGTGGGCGACTGGCCAGGGATCCGGCAGTTGTGCGGTGCTTGCTGAAGAATCGTGATCTTGATCCTCCGGCCAGCCCGACTCTGGCAGCAGCCGTACCGTCACCGGCTGACGCCGATCACGACCCGATCGCCCGGCTCGAGCGAGGCTCCGCGCGCGGGCTCGACCGCCACGTACCCGCCGGCCGCCTGGCCGGTCACCACGCGAACCCGCCGGGTGCGGCCGCTGGCCGTCAAGGTAGTGACGTAGGTGGCGGGCTTGCCCTGCGGGCCTTCGAATAGGGCGGCGAGCGGAACCGCGAGCACCGGCTGACTGGTCACTGGCGCCCGGATGGCCAGCCTGACGCGCGTGCCCACCAGGCCCTCGGGCAGCGGCCGGTTCACGGTCACGTCGACCGGATACTCCACCCGGCCCGCACCGTGGCTGGCGTAGGCGGGAATCGCGCCGATCCCGGTGACGAACCCGGCATCGGCGACATGCGGGCTGGCCGTGCTGACCCTGGCCGCGTCGCCTGCCCTGGCAAGGGCGGCCTGGTGCGCGCTGAGCATGCCAGTCACGTACGGGTGCCCGGTAGCCAGGCGGAGTATGACCTCGCCGGCGGAGACCGTGGTGCCCGCCTTCGCGTCGACGGCCACGACCAGGGCGGACGGAGTGGGTATATAGGTCACCTCGGCCATCGGCAAGTAAACCTGCGGCGCTGGCGGCAGCGAGCCTGGCGGCAGCGAGCCTGGCGGTTCGTGCTTAGGTGACTTCGGCCGGTAAAGCGGCGGCGAATAGCCCAGATGCTCATAAAGCAGTTGCAACGCGAACGCCGTTGACGGGCCGAAATAGCCGCCAGGATCGTAGTCGGCGTAGCCAAGGCTGGTCAGGGCGGCCTGAAGCTGGGCTACGTCCGGGCCGGCGTCACCTTCCCGCAGGTTACGGTAGGCCGGCAGCTTGCCTCGCAGCAGCAGGACCGGGCGGCCGTCGACCTGGGCTACGACGCGGCCTGGCCAGGCCATTTGCCCGAGCTTGACCGGCATCTTAGTGACGATGACCGCGCTGTAGGGTGCAGAAGCCGTGACCGCCACGGTGCGCCCGGCCCGCACGGTCCCTGGCACCACGATGCCGTCGCGCAGCACCCGCAGGCTGGCGACCCCGCTGAGGACGGCAGAGGCCGGTGCCGCCGACCGCGCGGCCACTTCAGCCGGCGACTCTATCAGCCGCGCCGCCGCCAGGCCGACCGCTGACATGACGATGACCCCGACAGCGACTCCGGCGAGGAAAAACCGCCTGGTCCTCAGCGGGTCCAGCGCTGACCTGGGCTTTGGCCCCCCGTGCAACCCCTGACCCCCCGTGCAACCCTTGACCCCCCGTCGTCAGTCGCGCACGCTATCACGGGCATCGGCATCGGCAGGGGAGCCGGGCGAGGAGCCGAACGGGTGTGTTGGCCCAGGTAGGCGGGGAATGCTCTTCGTTGTGCGACGGACGGGGGACCGGAGCGGGCGGTGGCGGAAGCCTGTGACGGCACGGCAGGCGGCTCGCCTGGCAGCAATGGACGGCAATCCTTTGCGGCGGGGTATCGACCGGGTGGAGCGCGCTCTTTGGGTGCTGCTGGCGGTCGCGTTCCTGGTCGCCGTGCCCGTGCTCGTGCCGATGGCGGGCAACGCGACCAGGGCGGAGAACCTGCGGCTGGTTCATCAGGAGCAATCCTGGCGCGAGGTAAACGCGGTAGCGATCAATGCCGCTCCCGCGCGGATGGACGGGCTGGATTCCTCGGCGACCGTGTGGGTCTCCGGGCAGTGGCAGGCACCGGCCGGCGTGCGCAGGAGCGGCCTGATACCGGTTCCGCCAGGTACGCAGGCCGGCTCGAGGGTCACGATCTGGGTCGACGGCCGCGGCACCGTCACCAACCTGCGGCCGGTCAGCATGGACGCGGTCACGTTCCGCGTCATCATCGTCGAGATTCTCGTCGCGATGGGGCTGGCGATGGTCGGGCTAGGGGCCGGCTGCGCGGTCCGCTGGGCCGCGAACCGGCGGCGGATGGCTTACTGGGCGATCGAATGGGCGTGCTTCGGTCCGCGCTGGTCGGCCCGCCACTAGTAAATTGCCGCTGCCCCTGGCGTGTTTGACTCGCCCTGCTTGACCATTGCTGGCCGTGGATGGTTGGGTTCTGGACATGAACTGCGGCTGGTCAGAGCTGGTGCGCGCGTGACCGCGAATGCAATCGTCTTTATCGGAATTACAATAATTTTTGGTGCGGCGGCCGTGCTTGCCTGGTTCGGAATGGGGCAACTGGCGCTATCGGGGTCAGGCGCGCTCGAACGTGACGGCATCGGGCGGGGGCGCCGCGCCCCGGCCTGGTCGCTCGCTGACAGTGAGGGCAACGTGCACAGCTCGCCGCCGGCCGGCGGAACGCTCCAGCTTCTGCTGTTCGCCGATCACTCACTGAAGTCGTTTCCGTCAGTCTTGGACGGGCTGCGCCAGCTCACCGATGTTGAGAGCACCGATGTTGAGAGCACCGATCTTGAGATCGTTGTTGTCACGAGGGGGCCAGGTGAGGGCGCCGCCGAGTTGCTCGGGCGGCTCGGCCTTCGTTCCCTGCCTGTGCTGGCCGGATCGCCCCGGCTGTACGGGCAGTACAACGTCAGGGTCATGCCGTTCGCGATCTTTGTCGGCTCCGACGGGCTCGTGCGGGCCTCGAGCCTGGTCAACCACGACTGGCAACTCGTCAAGCTGTGCCAGATCGCCGCGATTCCCCCGGCGGAAGACGGTCCTGGCGCTGCCCGGCGACGTCGGGCGTTCGGGCTGGCGGTGTAGCTGTCGTGCTGGTGTCATATACGGTGCTGCAGGTCGGGGTGCTCGGCTGCAAGTCGGGTCTCGCGGTGCTGCTGCTGGCCGCCGGCGGAGCCAAGGTGGCGGACTTGCGCGGGTTCGCGGGCAGTGTCCGGCTTTTCTTGCCTTCAGCCACCTCGACCCTGGCCCTGCGCCTGTCAGGCGTGATCGCTGGCGTGATCGCCTGCGGTGAGCTAACCGTCGGCGCGGCGA
>Ga0335074_10015090_pt1 | contig 10844 bp, 10 predicted proteins | sample Lox_Sample_23_FD_206715 | JGI IMG/M metagenome (GOLD analysis project Ga0335074, IMG submission 206715) | Soil microbial communities from Loxahatchee National Wildlife Refuge, Florida, United States - Lox_Sample_2.3 | ecosystem: Environmental > Terrestrial > Soil > Wetlands | place: USA... | reverse complement strand
GCGCAGCTCGCGGCGTTGAACAAAACCTTGATGCGAACCGAACTGGTTCTGACGCGTCCGGAAGGCTTGCCCAACCGGCCGTGGTTCAAGAACCAGATTTATGCGCCGGGCTTTTATACAGGCTACGGCGTGAAGACGCTGCCGGGCATTCGCGAAGCCGTTGACGCGAAGAACTGGACACTGGCGCAGCAGGAAAAGCAGGTGGTGGAGGAGTGCCTGGCGCAGATGAACCAGGCGATCAACGAAGCGGCGAGCGATCTGGCTGGGATGTAACTCAGGCGGCGCGTCAGCGAATGGCGAAGCTGGGGAGATTCTGAACGGCTTCGTCATGCTCTTCGATGCTGCGGACATCGGCCATGCGCGGGCCATGGTGAAGAGCGGCGGTGAGATCATTCAGGTCTTCGGGCGGGCCGATCGCGTAGACTTCGACGCGGCCATCCGGGAGGTTGCGCGCCCAGCCGGCGAGGCCGAGCGCGCTGGCTTTGTGCTGGACAAAGAAGCGGAAGCCGACGCCTTGCACGCGGCCGCCGATCAGCCAGCGCTTGGCGGCTTTGCGGGGCATATAGAAACATTGTGGTACGGCCCGGTCTGTTCCATGTGTTTGTCACACTGGTAGAGCTATGGCGTTTCCCGTGCAGCGATTGCGGCGGCTGCGTTCGTCCGAAAATATGCGGCGCTTGGTGCGCGAGACTCGGCTTGCGCCCTCGCAATTCATACTTCCGTTTTTTGTGTGTCCGGGTGAAGGTGTGCGGAAAGAGATCGGGTCGATGCCGGGAATTGCGCAGCTTTCGGTTGACAGGCTGGTGCGGGAATGCGAGGAGTGCAAAGCGCTCGGCTTAGGCGGCGTGATTCTTTTCGGCATACCGGAAGAAAAAGACGAAGCGGCTTCGGGCGCATATGCCGCGGATGGAATTACGCAGCGCGCGGTGAGAGCTTTGAAGCAAGAAGTTCCGGGGCTGCTGGTCATTACGGATGTTTGCAACTGCGAATACACGAGCCATGGGCATTGCGGAAAGGTCAACGCGGCCGGCGATGTGGACAACGATGCGACGCTCGAGTGGCTGGCGAAGACGGCGGTCTCGCAGGCCTGTGCGGGGGCCGACATTGTCGCGCCGAGCGACATGATGGATGGCCGGGTCGGCGCAATCCGTAGGGCGCTGGATGCGGCGGGGCACGGTAACACGCCGATACTTTCTTATGCGGCCAAGTACGCATCGGTGTTTTACGGGCCGTTTCGCGAGGCGGCGGAATCCGCGCCACAGTTCGGCGACCGGCGAAGTTATCAGATGGATCCGGCGAATGGACGGGAGGCAATGCGGGAGATCGCGCTGGATTTAGAAGAGGGCGCGGACATGATCATGGTGAAACCCGCGATGCCGTATCTGGATATACTCCGGGAAGCCCGCACTAAATTCGATGCGCCGTTGGGCGCCTACCAGGTCAGCGGCGAATTCAGCATGATCATGGCGGCTGCGCAGAACGGCTGGCTGGATTTGGATCGGGCAATCATCGAGTCGCTGACTGCCATTCGCCGCGCAGGAGCCGATTTTATCCTCACTTACTTTGCTAAGCGTGCCACAGAGCTGTTGGGGTAACTTTGGCTCTAAGCAAACATTCGAAGATACTCGATCGGGAAGCGCTTCAGGCCTGGGTCTCCATTCAGCGTTCCGGCGGGAAAAAGATAGGGTTCACGTGCGGGGCGTTCGATATTCTCCACGCGGGGCATGTTGAGTATCTAACTGCGGCGTGTGCATACTGCGACGCGCTTATAGTTGCGGTTAATTCCGACAGCTCTATCAAGAGTTATAAAGGCGAATTACGGCCGATTAATAAGCAGGAGCATCGTCTGAAGCTGGTCGCCGCGCTGGAAGCTGTGGATGCGGTCACGCTGATGGAAGAAGCGCGGCCGGCAGGTCTGATTGACTTACTCAAGCCGGATGTTTACATCAAAGGCGGGGATTACACGGGCGACAATCTGCGATCGAAACCGTTGGTTGAGTCCTACGGCGGGCGGGTGGTGACGATTCCGATTGACTCGGAGATTAGCACCACGGCGATTCTGGAGCGGGGCGCGCTGCTCGAGTTGCACGAGAGAGTTGCGCCAGAAGTAAGGACTCGGCAGCCGCGGCTGATATTTCTGGACCGCGACGGGACACTCATCCGCGACGTGCCGTTTCTTCACGAGCCGTCGAGGGTTGAGCTGATGCCGGGAGTTCTCGATGGATTGAAGGCGCTGCAAGAGGCAGGCTTCACGCTGGTAGTGATTACGAATCAGCAGGGGATCGGCCTGGGCTATTACAGCGAGCAGGAATTTTTCGACGTGAATCAAGCATTGTTCCGGCAGCTCGCTCCGGCAGGCATCAAGATTGCAAGAATTTACTATTGTCCGCATTCTCTGGCCGATGAATGCGATTGCCGGAAGCCGGGTAAATTGCTGTTGGAGCGGGCAGTAAAGTATTTCGGAACGAAGGGCGATCTATGTTACATGGTCGGCGATTCGATCGGTGACTGCCAGGCAGCGGCGAGCGCAGGGTGCGCCTCGGTGTTGATATCTGACCCGGTGTTGATATCTGAGAGGAGGAGCGGCGTGGAGGCGCCGTGCAGTTACCGCGCGAGTTCGTTCAGAGAGGCTGTGGATTGGATCTTGACGCGTTCAACGGCCTCGCAGATGGCGTGATAGGTCACCAGGTGGATTTCTTGGATACGCGGTGTGCTGGTCGCGGGGGCGGCCAGCAGCACGTCACAGATTGTGGTGAGGCTGCCGCCGGAGGCACCGGTCATGCCGATGGTGCGAAGTCCAGCAGCACGGGCGGTCTTCAAGCCGGCCACGACGTTTTTGGAATTGCCGCTGGTAGAGATGCCCCAGGCGATGTCGCCGGGAACGCCCAGGGCTTGAATCTGGCGGGAGAAGATCTGTTCGTAGCCGCAATCGTTGGCCCATGCAGTGACGAAGGCGGCATTCGAGGTGAGGCAGATGGCGGGAAGGCCGGCGCGCTCAAGAAGAAAGCGGCCAACCAGTTCTCCAGAGATATGCTCAGCGTCAGATGCCGAGCCGCCGTTTCCAAAGACTAGCAGTTTGTGGCCGGTTTCAAAGGCGGTAGAGAGCAGTTCGATGGCGGCTGCAACCGTGGCCGGGTAATCGGACCGGGCTGCGGTTGCGAAAGAGTGGGATGTCTCAAGAAACAGGTCGCGTATATCGCCGGCAGTCATATGGGGCGGTCCGTAGTAGGAATGCTTTCTTCATCGTAGGCCAGCGAGGTGAGCAAGACCGGGAAGCGCGTTACTCTTGCTAGTGGAATGGTGAAATGAACAGCGAATTCGCCGATTTGCTTTCACGATTTGAAGCGCAGCACGTCATGGTGGTCGGCGACGTGATGCTGGACCGCTACTGGATGGGGGAAGCGAGCCGCATCTCGCCGGAAGCGCCGGTTCCCGTGATTCGGAAACAGAAGACGGTTTGCTATCCGGGCGGGGCTGGAAACGTAGCGCTGAATGTGGCAGCGCTAGGAGCGAGAGTTACGCTGGTAGGCGTAGTGGGGGAGGATCAGACCGCGGCGGAGTTGCGGCGGGTGCTAGCGGAAAACGGTGTCTCGCCGGATTATCTGCTGACGGACCCGGGCCGCATGACCACGGTGAAGACGCGAGTGATTGCGGGCCGGCAGCAGATCACTCGAATCGATGAGGAGGATACGCACCCGCTTCCGGCGGATACGGAACAGGCGGCGATTCAAAGCCTGCAAGCGCATCTGGATTCCTGTCATTGCGTGCTGGTATCCGATTACGCCAAGGGCCTGATGAGCCCGGAGTTTGCGGCTGCTTTACTCTCGAGCGCCCGCGAACGCGGAGTGCCGGTCATCGTCGATCCGAAGGGTACGGACGCGCTCCGATATTGCGGAGCGACGATCATTAAGCCCAATCGAGCCGAGTTGTCCGCGTTGACCGGTGTGGTCATTCGGTCGCATAATGACGCGCTCAACGCGTGTGAGCGGCTGCATACAGTGCTGCCCGATGCCGCCGTGTTGCTTACCGAGGGATCGGAAGGGATGACGCTCTACTTGCCGGGGCGGGAGCACTATCAACTTCCCACGCGAGCGTTAGAGGTGTTCGATGTGACGGGCGCGGGCGATACGGTGCTGGCGGTTGCGGGTGTCGCGGTGGCTGGAGGCGCAGACTTTTGGGCCGCTGCGCTGCTGGCGAATTGTGCCGCGGGCCTAGTCGTGGGCGAGTTTGGCTGCGGCACGGTGTCGGTCGAACGCCTTCGTTCGGTTCTTTCCGACGCCGATTTGAGGACTGCACCAGCTATGAAGACATTTATTGGCGCCTGATTTGGCGAGTAAAGAAGTTACTAAATAGTAGCGAGCCGTTGGCAGGCTTGCTCAAGTTGGGCGTCGGACTTGGCATAGCAGAAGCGAATGAACGCCTCTCCTTCGGGTCCATGGAAGAAAGCGCTTCCGGGAACGGCTGCAACGCCCGTTCGGTTGAGCAGGTACATGGCCCGCTCTTTACTGGTTTGTCCGGGCAGGCTCGAAACATCGGCCAGGATGTAGTAAGCGCCTTGCGGAGGGCAGGTGCGCAAGCCCGCCCGTTCCAAAGCATCGCAGAGCAGATCGCGCTTAGCGGCGTACTCGTCCGCCAGTTCTCGATAGAAGTTAGAGTTCAGCAGTTCGAGGCCTGCGGCGACGCCCACCTGCAGCGGCGAGGGAGCGCAGACATAGACTAGATCGTTCATGTAACCGATCATGCGCGCCCATTCGGGCTGACAGGCGGTATAGCCGATTCTCCAGCCGGTAATGCTGTAGGTTTTGGAAAATCCTGAGGTGGTGATGGTTCGATCCTCCATTCCGGGCAGCGCTCCGGGGCTGATGTGGTGCCGTCCATCATAGATGAAATACTCGTAGATCTCGTCGGTGAATACGAACAAGTCATGGCGCTCCGCGAAGGCGGCGATCCACTCGAGTTCCTGCGCGGTAAAGACTTTGCCCGAAGGATTAGCGGGCGTGTTGACCAGAATGGCCTTGGTGCGCGGGGTTACCGCGGATTCGAGATCCTCGGGCGTAAAGGTCCAATCGGGCGCTTGCATGGTGACATAGGCCGGTAGAGCTTCGACGGCGAGCAGCGTATTCACGTGATAACCGTAAAAGGGCTCGAAGAGAATCACTTCATCGCCCGGATTCAGCAGCGCGAGGCAAGCGCAATAGAATGCGCCAGTAGAGCCGCCGCTCACTGTGATTTGTGTATCCGGGTCGGCTTTAATTCCGTTGTAAGTACACAGCTTGCGGGCGATAGCTTGGCGCAGTTCCGCGATGCCGTCGTAGCGTGTATAGCTGTTGCATCCGCGATCGATGGCGTCTTTGGCGCCCTGAGCCACGGCAGCGGGCAAGGCAGTGTCGCAAACACCTTGCGCCAGATTGATGCCGTTGACTCGCTGGCATTCCAGAGTCATCGCTCGAATTTCAGATTGAGCGATGCTCCCGGTCCGTTTGCTTAAAGAAAGCAAAACTCCTCCTTACGCCGGATTGGAAGCCGTTGTTTCTTTGGAATTGAGCCCGCAGACCTCTTTGGCAGGCAAACCGGTGACTAACAACAATCTACCAATCGCAGGCCGGACGAGCGGCCGCGGGCAAAAGAACCGTTGCCGGCGGTTTCCTCTGTGCCGCCACGGGCGCGATCAGAGCCCGCTCAACTTCTACGGCTACCGCGCGCTGCAATATCTCGATACTCACAACCACCCGGTACGCCGCCTTTTCGCGCGTAAGAATTCCTTCCAGGCCCGACAAGGGACCATGACAGATTCTTACTTGCTCGCCAACCTGTAAGCAAGGCCAAGGCATCATCGGCAGGCCGCTGGCTACCATGCTCCTGATTTTTTCGATATCTATTTCCGCAATTGGGCAAGGCGCTCCGCCAAAACCGACAATCGAAAGCACGCTCGGGATGCTAATCACTTTCAGCCTTTCCTCGAAGGAAAAGCGGCAAAATACGTAACGGGGAAACAGCGGAAACTCGACCGGCTTGACGCGATCAGACCAGCGCCTTCGCGCCGAGTAATACGGCGAATAGCCTTCCAGTAAGCGCGCGTTTAATTGCTGCTCGACCGCTTTTTCATGCCGCGGCTTTACGTTTAATGCGTACCAATTCACTTGCGTTCCTTTCGGCGAGCTTTATGAGTCATACTTTCCCGCGAGACTCGCTTCACAACTGAATGGGGAAGGTACCGCGGTCTTAGTATCATACGGAGCGAATACATTTTCAAGATTGCTCAGTCCTACGGAAACCTTGCAAAGTTTTGTTACGTACAGGACCCCAGGTAGAATACTCTAGTACCCGAATAAGTTCATGTCTTGTAATAAGTTATGAAGGAGTTTATTGTTCGGAAGAATACCGAGTCTTTATTAAGCAAACTTCACACTGGGCCTTTATTTATAAGCCCATTAACGTCACGCCGCAAAGGTGGGAGCCTTCATAGGCGTCGAGATTCGCTTCATGGCGATTGTCCCCCCGCAATGGTTGGAATTCGGCGAAGCCCAGATGAATGTTCGATTCTTTTCCCCTCGACTACCAATGTTTGGGCCGTTACAGCCAATTCGGGTCTCGTACGTTGCGAGGCAGCGTCCGAACGACTTTTGCCAAACATTTTGTGCAGAAAAATGGTCATACTTCGACGGATGTCGCGTGTAACGGAAGCGACCTTCGGGTACTCATGACCACATCTACAAAGAGGCGCAGTGCGCGCGAAATCCTGCGCCTGAACAAAAGCGATTTTCGGGAATGAGTGCGAGGATGACAAACAATTCGCCGGTCACCTGGCTGATGCCGGTGCGCAATGGAATGCCCTATCTTCCTGCGACACTGGAGGCGGTCGCCGAACAAAGTTACAGGAATCACAAAATTTTTGTTTGGGATAACGGTTCGACGGATGGGACCCTCGAGGAACTGCACCGCTGGATTCCATCCCACATTCCCGGCCAAGTTGTCTCCGGCAAGCCCATGCGCTTAGGAGCGAGCCTTGCGGCGCTGACGGAGATGGCCGACACCGAACTGTGCGCTCGCATCGATGCGGATGACATCAGCCACCCTCAGCGGCTCGAGCGGCAGATTTCGTATCTGGAGGCCCACCCCGAAGTCGGTCTGCTCGGTTGCCAGGTTGAATTGATTGATGAGCGCGGAGAGCCGAAAAACGAGCCGGGCTGGATCTATCCGACGGCCGACGCCGAACTGCGCTGGCTAACCCGCTGGCACGCTCAGTTTTGTCATCCTTCGATGGTATTTCGCAAGTCCGCCGTTCTACAAGCGGGCAACTACCTGGATATACAGCCATTCGAGGATCTGGATTTGGCCATGCGCCTGGCGCGCATCACCGAGTTTGCCAACCTGCCGGAAAAACTCCTCAAGTATCGGCGCGGCACGACAAGTTCCACAGGCACAGTCGCGGAGTTCCTGCCGCTCGATCGCGGCGCGGCGCGAAAGAATGTCGGATTGCTATTCCCCAACATTCACGACCCGCAGCGCGCTATGGAGCTTTGGGAGGCGACCCATCCCCATCAAGGGCACGTAAAGTCCCGCGTGCAGCACATCTGGCAATTGGAACGAGCGGCTACTCAACTGGCCGGGGCCGTTGGCAAGCCATCCAACTACTTCACAAGTACTCAGGCTTTTCAGGACCAACGGTACGCTCTGAAAACCAGAGCCTACCGCCGGTTTGGATTAATGCCACTCGTGGCCCTGAAAGCGCGCGTCATGCACGCCGGCTCATCGTCTTGAAGAACGGCTGGCGGATTTGGCGCGGCTGAAGCGTATCAGAAGCTAATCGTTCGAAACTTCACGCCAACGGTGGGGCGAGTAAAACACTCCGCGAACCTTTTTGCCGCTCTTGACATGGATGGAGGTACAGCGCGGCTGTTCCTCCAGCACTCGTTTTGTGCCGGCTTCCTCAATCTGGGCGTCGACTTTGTAGACGCTTGGTTGCAGCCCGAGCTCGTCGCACCGGAATTGAATGGATCCTTTGCCGGGGCGGATGACAAAAGGCTTCGCGGGGTCGTGAGAAGTCGTCCATTGGGCAGCTATCCACCCCTGAGAATGGAGGAATTGCAGGGAAATGGCGGCGCGAATCTCCTGGGTGGCGATATACTCCACGGCGCCGTATATAGGAGATCCGGTTCGAAAGCCTACAGACCGGTTTCCCGACTCGTCGAAGAAAGCCACACTGGTGATCTGTACCGTTTTGGCGCCATGGTCGAGCGACGGGGCATGGGTGAGGTTCGTCGTTTCCGTGTATTTTTGTATTACCTCGTCTGCATTCCCTTCGGCTGCGATCTGACCCCGCTCCAACAACATCACACGCGGGCACAGCGTCCGGACGGCGGCCAGATCATGCGAAATGAATACGACGGTGGTGCCGTTTGAGTGCAACTCGCCGATGCGCTCCTTGCACTTGTCCTGAAACGACTTGTCGCCAACGGCGAGCACTTCGTCGAGCAGCAGAACGTCGGGCTCGAGATGAGCCGCGATGGAGAATCCCAAGCGAACAAACATGCCCGACGAATAGCGCTTCACGGGAGTGTCGATAAAGCTTTCTACTCCGGCGAAATCGACAATCGAGTCTAACTTCCGGCGGATCTCCCGTCGAGACATGCCGAGCACAGATGCGCTCAAGTAAATATTTTCGCGGCCGGTCAGCTCCGGGTGGAAGCCGGAGCCGACTTCGAGCAGGGCGGAAAATCGTCCTCGAATTGAAACTTCGCCTCTGGTTGGGGCGGTGATGCCCGATAGCATCCTCAGAAGGGTGCTCTTGCCCGCGCCGTTATGTCCGATAATGCCGACTGCTTCGCCGCGCTCGACGGTGAAGGAAAGATCCTTTATAGCCCAAAACTCCCGCTTGGGTTCGCGGCCCCGGCGAAGCTTCGCTAGCCAGTTGGAGGCGCCCGTTTGGGATGCGGCAGTCCCGGTCTGGCGAATGAAATAGCGCTTGGAAACCGAGCGAAAACTAACGTCAACATCCGGGTGCATTTTATATTTGTCCCGCGTGCGCGCCGATTCGTTTATCCGCGGCTTCCACTACTGCCCTGACCAGCAGGTCCAGATCTGAATTGCAGGTGCGGTGATTTGTGATGTTTACACGAATAGCCAGCGACCCATGAAGGCGTGTGCTGGAGGGCACGGCGATACCGGATTCCTGCACATCGGCCACGATGTCTTCGTTCAAACGATCGAGCGCCATTTCATCCCACCCGGACGGACAAAAACGGAAACACACAATGTTCAGCGAAGGAGAATTCATCAGTTGAACGTTCGGGCAGCGGCGGAGCAGATCAGCCAGATACTGCGCCTGGCGGCAATTCCTTGCGATCGCTTCGCCAAACCGTTTGATGCCGTGCTCTTTCAAAGCAAACCAAATTTTGAGAGCCCGAAAACTGCGCGATAATTCAGGTCCTAAGTCGCAGGGCCATTCGCCGCCGCCGGCTAAACCGCGACTGGCGCCGCGAAGATAGGCCGGGCGCAAGGAGAACATATGGCGTTGGTTTTCACCGTCTCTCACCAGCAGGCAACCGGCATCGTACTGGACATGCATCCACTTATGAAAGTCGAATGCGAGCGAATCCGCCCGCTCAATGCCTTGAAGACGGGGCCGGAGCGCCTCGGCGAGTATCGCAAGCGCGCCGAACGCGCCGTCCACGTGAAACCAGAGACCTTCCGACTGGCAAACGGCGGCGAGACCCTCGAAGTCATCAATAGCACCGGTACTAACCGTGCCGGCGGTTCCTACCACGCAGAATGGCCGCAGACCCGTTTGCCGGTCCTTCTCGATGGCCTGGCGTAGCGCGGCCAAATTCATGGTGAAATCTTCATTAACCGGTACGCTATGCAAGGCTTGATCACCGAATCCGAGGGTTTGCATCGCCTTCGAAACCGAAGAATGCGCCTCTGTGGATGCATAGGCGACTAGCGAACCGCGGCTCGATGAATCCGCCTGCTGACAGGCATTGCGCGCTACGGCTAATCCAATCAGGGTCGCCATCGAAGTGCCACTGACCAGGATGCCCGTGGCTTCCGTTGGAAAGCTGAAAATGGATTTGCACCAATCGATGACGGAGCGCTCGAGGTACAAGCCGACGTGGTCTCTCCCGCCGCAATTTTCGTTGAGCGCGGCGGCCAGCATCTCCGCGATGATGCCGGAAGCAAGGCCGGTGCCGTGCACCCAACCAAAGAAACGCGGGTGGATATTGCCGACGCTGTAAGGAAGGATGAAGTTGACGAACTCGTTGTAGACGGATTCCAGATCTTGCGGTTCCGCCGGCACTGGGCACGCCAGGGTGGCCCTTACAGACTGCGGGACCGGCTGCCAGACCGGCCGCTCACGAACAGACTGGACAAAACCGATCGCTTCGTCGAGAGCGGCGTGCGCAAGTTCGCGAAAGCGATTCCAATCGGTGGGATCTAGAGAACGGTTGCAGTCGTCCTCAGCGGCGCCCGCGGAGTCCGGCCATGAAAATTCAGCGCTCACTCTATCGTCTTTCGCGATGCAGTGCTTGGCGCGCGATGCGCTTGAGCCTGCGCAAGGCTCTCCACCAGAGAGGATGAGGACGTCCCTGGAGAATGCGTTCCACTTCGCGGCGCAAGCCCGGATCGGTGAGCGATGCAGCGACTTCACGCCATTGGCCATGAAGCTCGTGCGGCACAGAAGAAAGCCTGCCGAGTGTGGCACGCAGCGATTGGTCCGGGGGGAACGAATCCAGGCCATCGGGCGCGCCCGAGACATAGAGTCCCAACCGCGTGCGAACGCATTTTTCGCAAAATCCACAGTTCAGATCGGAAGAGTTGTTCTCCCAGCAAACACGTAAACGGCC
>Ga0335074_10015089_pt1 | contig 10844 bp, 10 predicted proteins | sample Lox_Sample_23_FD_206715 | JGI IMG/M metagenome (GOLD analysis project Ga0335074, IMG submission 206715) | Soil microbial communities from Loxahatchee National Wildlife Refuge, Florida, United States - Lox_Sample_2.3 | ecosystem: Environmental > Terrestrial > Soil > Wetlands | place: USA... | reverse complement strand
CGGAAGCCGGCGGCCTGGATGGCGAGCCCGGGCGGCACGCGGCCGACGGGGACCACGGACGGCACGCCGCTGACGCAGAGCACGGGCGGCACGGGTCCGGTACCGACCCCGGCCTGGCCGGGCCGAAAGGGAAGCACGGATCAGACGGATCCGGTGACCGGCCGGGCGGGATAACCGGCGGGGTGCCGGGACGGCACGGGCGGCTGAGCGCCGACGGGACCTATGACCCCGAGGTGATCCAGGTGCCCCGGCGGATCCGGGGGCCAGTGGCGCGCGGTCTCCCCCCCGTCGACACGCCGGACGACGAGGAGCACTACATCCCGCCGGCCCCGCCGCCGCTGCCCAAGCTGGACCCGGTGGCCAAGGGCGCCTGGGTGGCGTTGTTCGGCGGGCCGGGCTACCTGATTCTGGCCACGGCAGCCGGCTGGTCGGTATCGGGCCTGGCGGCGTTCTGTGCGGTCGCCGCCTTCGTGGCCGGCTTCGCCATCCTCGTTCTGCGCATGCACGAGCCCGGCCCCGGCGGTCCTGACGACGGCGACGACGGCGCCGTCGTCTAAGGGGCTGGGGCCCCGTGAGCCAAAGGCGCCGCCGCCGCCTGGACTGAGGAGCGACGAAGGAGCGACGAGGGAAGGAAGCGCCTAAAAGGGCGCCCGGAGGCGAGTGGGGAAAGCAGGCCGCGGATCTGGCCCGCTCCGCGGGCCAGATCCGCGGCGCCTACTATGCCGGCGTTCTCGCCGAGTTGCGCGGCCCTGATCTCGGCGAACGGCCGGTGACCGCGACCGGTCAGCGCCCGTTCGAAGGTCGCGCGGGCCGGATCGAGCAGCAGGTCCCCTGCCTCGGACACGCCGCCGCCGATCACGAAGCAGGCCGGGTCGAGTACCGCGGCCAGGTCGGCCAGGCCCTGGCCGAGCCAGCCGCCCACGGTCTGGAAGCAGCGCAGCGCGGCCGGGTCGCCTTCGGTCGCGGCCTGGGTGATCTCCGGGCCGGAAATGCCCTCGGGCACTCCCCCGCCCAGCTGGAGCAGCCGCATGGCACCCTTCGGGGTACGCGTGGCGAACTCGCGCGCCTCGGCGACCAGGGCGTTGCCGCTGGCGTACTGCTCCCAGCAGCCCCGGTTCCCGCAGCCGCACAACCGCCCGTCGGGAACCACCCGGACGTGGCCGGGCTCGCCGGCGATACCCCAGCGGCCGCGGTACAGCGCACCGTCGATGATGATGGCGGCCCCGATCCCGGTCCCGACCGCGACCAGCATCACGTCGCGGTAACCGCGGGCCGCGCCGAAGCGCGCCTCGGCCCAGGCCGAGGCGTTCGCGTCGTTCTCCACCACGACCGCGCGGCCGAGGCGCTCCTCGACCCGCTGCTTCAGCGGCTCGTCGCGCCAGGCCAGGTTCGGCGCGAAGAGCATCGTGGCGCGCGCGGCGTCGACGAACCCGGCGGCGCCGAGCCCGATGGCGGTGACCTCATGACCGTCGAGCAGTTCGGTCACCACGTCGGCGATCGCTCGTTCGGTCAGCGGCGGGCTGGCCGCGGGCGTGGACCGCTTCAGCTTCGCGATGATGCGGCCGTCCTCGTCCACCACGCCGGCCGCGACCTTGGTGCCACCGACGTCGACGCCGATGGCAAGGGTCAAGGTGTCGGCTCGGTCGTCTCGGACGGGCGTGGAGGCTCAGCGGGTCGTTGAGCGCCTGTCCGTTCGGTAGATCGATTTTGATCTTGGTTTTTCATCATCTGGTCGAAGGCGGAAAACGCATCCTGGGCCATCGAGGCCAGGGCGCCGCCGGCGTCGGCGAGGCTGGACATCAGGCCGGTGGAACCGCCCGTGCGAGCCGCGCGGGCCGCCTGGCAGATCGGACACCACTGGCACTCGGGCGATTCCTCGGGCGGCGGCTCGGTGGTGGCCCGGTCCCATACGTCACCGTGGTCGCGGCGCTCCTGCCTGATCGTCCTGCGGACCTGGTCGGCGACCTGGTTCGCCATGCTGCGCGCGCCCGCGCGCATCAGCCAGCGCTGGAAGTCGGCGACGGGGTCGTTGCCCCGGCGCGCCTGGCTGCCGCCCGACTGACCGTTGGTTCTTGACTGACCGCCGCTGCCCGGCTGGCCACTGCTTTTGGGCTGGCCATTGCCCTTGGGCTGGCCACCATCCGATTCCGACACCTAATGCCTCCTACCCACGATCGTACCGCTACCACTGCAGGACAAAGGGGGCGCCGGTGGCGCGGAAGTGGCCCACGTTCAGGCATTCGGTGCTGCCGATTCTCGTCCGGCGCGCCAGTGGCTGATGCACGTGCCCGAAGATCGAGTACCTCGGCCGGGTGGCCTTAATCGTCTCCAGCAGAGCCGCGCTGCCCTTTTCCAGACGACGGGCCACGGTATCGTACAGGAGTTCGGGAATGGCGGGCGGGATGTGCGTGCACAGCACGTCGACCTCGCCGATCGCGTCGAGCTTGGCCCCGAACTCCTCCTCGGTCATCTCGTTCGGCGTCCGGTAGGCCGACTTCAGCCCGCCGCCGACGAAACCGAACCGCCACCCGTCCAGGTCGACCGTGCCGCCATCCACGACGTGGTGCCCGGGTTTGGCGTACGTCTTCCACATCCGGGGGACGTCCACGTTGCCGTAGGTCAGGTAGGCGGGCTCCGGGAGCGCGCCGAACAGCTCGGCGTACTGCCGGGCTATCGCCCTCTCGAACAGGACGGCCCGGCTCTCGCTCTGCTGCGCCAGCAGGCGGGCCGACAGCTCCCGGGCCTCGTCGAACCGTCCGGGGGTGCGCAGTTCGACGTAGACCCGGGTGGCCTCGGCCCCGAACAGGTCGGCGAAGATGCCCTGCCCGTAGTCGGCGTAGTCGAGGAACAGCAGCAGGTCGCCCAGGCAGATCAGCGCGTCGGCGCCGTGCCCCGCGCCGGCCAGCGCGTCTGACCGGCCGTGCACGTCGCTCACCACGTGAACTCGCATGTCACCACGGTAAGGCCCGGAGGTTCCGGGACGACCTGCGCGTGACGGACCACCGGAAACGGCCGGCCAGCGCCTTAAGCTTGACCGTGGGCGTTTGAAATGTCACCGCTGAGTATCGAGCTGGATGGAGGCGCCGTGCGCGAGTACAGCATTCCGGCCCTGTGTGAGATCCCCGCCACCGCGAATCTCGCCAAGGCCGTGTTCCGCCGGGCGGCCGAGCAGCCGCAGGCGGTGATGCTGCGCCGGCCGGGACCCGCCGGCCTGGCCGGCGAGTGGACGGACGTGACCGCCGACCAGTTCCGGGACGAGGTCAGCGTGCTGGCCAAGGGCCTGGTCGCCGCCGGCATCGAAGCCGGGGACCGGGTCGCGCTGATGTCGCACACCCGGTATGAGTGGACGCTGATCGACTACGCGATCTGGACCGCGGGGGCGATCGTCGTGCCGGTCTACGAGACGTCCTCGGCCGAGCAGGCCGAGTGGATCCTCAGCAATTCCGGCGCCCGGGCCTGCTTCGTGGAGACGGCCGCCTTCGAGCAGGTCATCGACGGGTTCCGGGACCGGGTACCGGCGCTCGAGCACGTCTGGCGGATCGAGCCGGGCGGTTCCGGGTCGGCGGCGTCGCTGGCCTCGCTGACCGAGGCCGGCGCCGCGGTCGAGGACCAGGTCATCGGCGCGCGGGCCGCTGGGGCCAAGGCGTCCGACCTGGCCACCATCATCTACACCTCGGGCACCACCGGTCGGCCCAAGGGCTGCGAGCTCACCCACGAGAACATGCTGGCCGCCGTGCGCAACGCGTTTCTCGGCCCGCTCACCAGTTTCACCAGGACCGAGGACGCGGGCACCTTGCTGTTCCTGCCGCTCGCGCACGTCTTCGCCCGGATCATCGAGGTGGGCTGCATCGAAGCGGGGATCGTGCTCGGGCACTGCGGCGACCTGAACGCGCTGCTGCCCGCCCTGGCCGCGTTCCGGCCCACGTTCATCCTGGCGGTACCCCGGGTGTTCGAGAAGGTGTACAACAGCGCCGAGCAGAAGGCGATCAGCGATAAGAAGGGGGCCATCTTCGGGCGCGCCGCACGCACCGCGATCGCCTACAGCGAGGCCCTCGACGCGCCGGGCGGTCCCGGGTTCGGCCTGCGGACCCAGCATGCGCTGTTCGACCGGCTGGTCTACGCCAAGCTGCGGGCCGCGCTCGGCGGCCGGGCCGATTACGCGGTCTCCGGCGGTGCCGCCCTGACCGAGCGGCTGTGCCATTTCTTCCGCGGCGTGGGCGTCACCGTGCTGCAGGGATACGGGCTGACCGAGACGACGGCGGCCGCTACCGTCAACCGGCCGGACCGGAACAAGATCGGCACGGTGGGCCAGCCGCTGCCCGGAGTCGGGATCAAGATCGCCGAGGACGGCGAGATCCTGCTCTCGGGCGGGATCGTCTTCCCCGGCTACTGGCAGAACGAGGCGGCGACCAAGGAGACCTTCGCCGAGGAAGGATGGTTCCGCACCGGCGACCTCGGCGCGCTGGACGACGAGGGATTCCTGACCATCACCGGGCGGAAGAAGGAGATCATCGTCACGGCCGGCGGCAAGAACGTGGCGCCCGCGGTGCTCGAGGACCGGCTGCGCAGCCACGCCCTGATCAGCCAGGCCATGGTGGTCGGAGACGGCAGGCCCTACGTCGCCGCGCTGGTCACGCTGGACCCCGATGGACTCGAGCCGTGGAAGGCCAGGCACGGCAAGCCGGCCGACGCGACGGTCGCGTCGCTGCGCGAGGACCCTGATCTGCTCGCCGCGGTACAGGCCGCGGTCGACGACGCCAACCAGGCCGTGTCCCGGGCCGAGTCGATCAGGCGCTTCCGCATCCTCGACGATGACTTCACCGTCGAAAGCGGCCAGCTCAGCGCCAAGCTGGGCATCCGCAGGAGCGTGCTGGCCAAGGACTTCGCCGCCGACATCGACATGCTGTACTCGTAAGGCTTTAGGGGTTCGCTCTGGGTCCTAGCCGACCGGCCGGCCGTGGGCCCGGCTGGACGCGGCCGGCTCGCGCAGCAGCGAGCTTGAGCTCCGGAACAGGAACTCGGCGTAGTCCTCAGGTGCCTTGTCCCCGTCGGCCACGTACGCGTCAGGGTTCGTCCGCAGCCCGAACATACGGCGCTGGGCGTAGTCGCACTCGGCCATGAAGTCAGCCACTCGCCGGGCGAGCCGGGCTATCGTGCTGGAGCGCCGGGCCATCATGCGCCTCGCACCAGCCGGTGGCCGGGCCGCCGGGCGTGGATCCCGGCCCGGCGCTGGGTCCCGCGCGCGGCGCTGGCCTTGCGGTCCGCCGCGGCCTGCTGCCGTGATTCCCTGATGTGGTCCCAGAGGAGGCTCTGGGGCACGTAGGTGTTCATGGTTCCCCCTCGATATCCGTTCTACCATCGAGTTTCGCGGTAAGACCCCTCGTCCCGCGTCGGAGGAAAGTCCTATTTTGCCTGCTGAGAGGGGCCTTAGGCAGCGTCAGGCCCGGCTTAGGCGGGTACGCCGGCCTAGGCGGGGTGTGCCGGCTTAGCCGGCCAAGGTCGCGGCCAGGCGGGCCGCGGCCAACTCCCAGCGCCATTCGCGGTCCACCCAGGCCAGGCCCTTCTCCCCCATCGCGCGGGCCTTGGCCGGGTCGGTGAGCAGCTCGATGATCCGGGCGGCCGTGCTGGCCACGTCGCTGACCACGTAGCCGGATTCGCCCTCGAGGATGGCGTCGGGGGCGCCCCCCGAGTCACCCCCGATCACGGGCAGGCCCGTGGCCGACGCCTCCAGGTAGACGATGCCGAGACCCTCCACGTCGAGCCCGGCCCGCCGGGTCCGGCACGGCATGGCGAACACGTCGCCCGCGTCGTAGTAGCCGGGTAGTTCGGGCCACGGGACCGGCCCGGTGAACCGGACCGCATCGCCCAGGCCGAGCCGGTCGGCAAGCCGGCGCAGGTGACCGGCGTAGGGCCCGTCGCTGACGAGCAGGAGTACCGCGTCGCTCACCTCGGCCCGCACCTGCGGCCAGGCCTGGATCAAGGTGTCCTGGCCCTTGCGCCGGACCAGCCGCGATACGCAGACCACCACCGGCTGGTGCCCCAATCCCAGCCGGTCCCGGACCGCGTCGCCGCCCGCTCCGGGGCGGAAGAACGCCACGTCGACGCCGGGGGTCAACCGGACCATGCGCGCGGCCGCGGCCGGGGACAGGACCCGGGCCAGCCGGACCCTGAAGTACTCACCCAGGTACGTCACCACGTCGACCTCATCGCCGATGCGGCGGAGCAGGCCGCGGGCGACCGGCAGCGCCGCCCAGCCCGCCTCGTGACCGTGCGTCAGCGCGACCGCCCTGGTTATCCCGGCCCGGCGTAGCGCGGGGGTGATCAGGCCCAGCGGAGCCGCCGCGCCGAACAGGACCGTGTCACAGCCGTGCTCACGGGCCAGGGCCGCGGCCCGGCGGGACACGGACGGCACCGGCAGCATGAGCGACGTCGGGTGGCGAATGACCGGGAACGGCTGCTGGGCGTCGAATTCCGCCGCGCCCTTCCAAGCCGGTGCGTACACGACCACCGAGCCGCGCGCCAGCCGGGTGGCGAGCCCGTGCACGAACGACTGGATCCCGCCCTGACGGGGCGGGAAGTCATTGGTGACGATCAGCGTCCGGCGCACCGGACGAGTGTACCGGCCGGGGCCATCCTCATCGCTCGGCCGCGACGGCCGGGGCCTCGGGACCGTGCGCGCCGTGCTGGCCCTCCCGCGCGGCCAGTTGCTCCGCTTTCTTCTTCTCGTGCTCGCCGTAGCCCAGTGTCCAGATGGACAAGAGCACGGCGCAGATGTACGGCACCACCTTGGAGAACAGCAGGGCCATCCCGGTCGAGGTGACCTCCACGACCACCAGGCGGGCCGCGACCTCGACCAGGTAGGCGACGCCCCAGGCCGCGGTGATGACCTGGAACGCCCGCCGGAACCCGGGGTACCGCCACGCGCCGAGGATGTCACGGCCCTTGGGAGTGTCCGGGCCGATCAGCTCGACCGCGAACCGGTAGATCAGCGGCTTGGAGGCCCGCAGCGAGCCCAGGCAGGCCACGGCGAAGACCAGCGAGGGGACCGCTCCCTCGAAGAGGTAGAGCCGGGCGTTGTCGCTGACGAGGCCGAGCACCGTGCCGACGACCAGCCCGGCCAGCACGACGACGCCGATGATGTCGAGCCGCCGGTCCACCAGGGCGCCGATGGCGATGCCTAGGGCCGGGAATACCCCGCTGATGATGAGCGCCGCCACGGTGCTCATCCCGTTTGAGCGCAGCAGGGTGAAGGTGACCAGCGGGCCAATGAGATCGAAGACGAGGATCATCGCGATCTGGCGCACCCGGTTCCGCAGCCAGTGCCGCGGCTGGGGATCAGGGGTACCGGGCGGCATTGGCGGCGGGCCGACCATCATGACTGGCGCCTGGGCGGGTGTATCGGCAGGCGGATCTCGGGACTCCAGGCCATTGTCCACCTGGTAAGGCTAGGCGAACTGCGCGGCGACTGGCCAATGCGGTCAGATCGGGCCGGGGCCGCGGCCGGGCGGCCCGGCACGGTGGCCAGGCTTTCGCGGGCCAGGCTTTCGCGGGCCAGGCTCTCGCGGGCCAGGAACAGGGCGACGCCCGCGAGGACGGCCAGGCCGCACAGCACGTACAGGTCGCCGGCCAGCAGCAGGACGGGGCTGGGCGGGTGGCCGGGCCAGGGCAGCGGCACGAAACCGGAGAACGCGACGGCCATCGCCACCGCGATCAGGCCACAGGCCCACGAGCGATGCCGCCACGCCGTCGTGACCAGGCCAATCAGCAGCGGGACGGTCCAGACCCAATGATGGCTCCAGGAGAACGGCGAGACGAGCAAGCCGGTGAGGGCGCAGCACACCACTCCGGCCAGCCGATGGCCGCGCCGGTGGGCCCACACGGCGACCGCGATCCCGGCCAGGCCGGTCAGCAGCGCCGCCACGAGCCACCACCCGCTGACCCCGTCCAGGCCTCCCGCGAGCCGGGCGATCGCCCCGGAAAGCGCCTGATTGGACGGGTTGGCCGGGTTGCCGACCCGGCTCGGGTCGCCGAACGCCCCGCTCAGCCAGAAGAAGCGAGACTGGGCGGGCAGCAGGACCAGGCCGGCGAGGACAGTGCTCGCGAAGGTCGCGGCGGCCACGACGGCCGCCCGGACGCGGCCGGTGAGCACCAGGTAGGCCACGAAGATCAGCGGGGTGAGCTTGATCCCGGCCGCCAGCCCGGTGGCGATCCCTTGCCACCAGCCACCATCCCGCCGGGCCAGCAGGTCCACGCCGACCAGGGCGGCCACGATCAGGTTGACCTCGCCCAGGTGCAGGGTGTAATCGACCGGCCAGGTCAGCAGGGCCAGCGCCGCCGCGGCGAACACGGTTTCGGGCCGCCGCCGGACCCCACTCGCTCCTAGCGCCTGCCAGCACAGCGCGAGTAGGGCGACGATACTCCCCGCGGTGATGGCGGCCGCCAGCCAGCCTTCGGGCGCGGCCGCGCCGAGCCGGAACAAGGACGCGGCGAACGGCGGATAGGTGAAGTTGTACCGCCCTCCGGAGGCGTACAGCGCCGCATGCCGCGCGGCCTGCTGCCCGCCCCACCAGTACACCCGGGCATCCCATAGCGGCCAGCGCGTCGCGGGATCTGAGAGCCCGGGCAGCAGGTAGGCGGCCAGCACCGCCAGGCCCACGAGGGCCACGGCCACCCGCCTACGGTCCCCGCGCCGCTCCATAGGCCAACAGTGCCGCACAGCGGCCCGTTCCGCATCAGCCTGCGGGAGCGGGTATTAGGGCCGCACCGCCCCGTCGAGGTCATCGGCGTACCAGGGCGTGCTCATGGGGATCTTCTCCACGTCCATCCCGGTTTGCGGCGCATCGATGATGTAACCGCCGCCCACGTAGATGGCGACGTGCCCCTCGCCGTTATAGATCAGCAGGTCACCTGGCTCGATCGCGGAGACGGAGACGTGCGGCAGCTCGGCCCACTGCTCGTAGCTGTCGCGCGGTATGTTCACGCCGGCGGCCGCCCACGCGGCCTGGGCCAGTCCCGAGCAGTCGTAGCCCTGCGGGCACGGCCCGGTGCCGCCGTAGACGTAGGGACAGCCGAGCTGCGCGTAGGCGAACGCGACGGCCGAGTCCGCCTGCGACCCGGTCGGCCCGGTGTACGTGACCTTCTGGGTGCTGCCGTTCGCGCCGATCGTGTTGCTCCTGACCTCCTGCTGCTGGGGCACGGTCAGGCTGTCCAGCGTGGCCTGCTCGGTGGCGATGAGCTTGCCCAGGGAGTTCTTGTGGTCGGTGAGCTGGGTCCGCAGCGTCGCGATCCCGTCCTCGGTGCGCTGCAGCTCCTGCTCGATGCCGTCCAGCTGGCTGGCGTCGGTGAGTAGCTGCGCCGTCTCCGCGTTGCGGGCGCCGGACAGCTCCATCAGCAGTGAGCCCTGCTGGAGGACGATCGAGGGATCGCCGGAGGTCAGCACGCCCGCGATTGAGGTCGCGCCGCTGTCCTCGAAGCTGGCCGCGGCGATCTGAGCCACGGCCGTGCGCGCCGCCTGGAACCGGGCGTTGGCGTGATCGACGTCCCTGCGCACCTGGGACAGCCTGGTCTGGGCGGCGGAGAGCTGCTCGCCGGCTTGGTCTAGTTGCTCGCTGACCTTGTCGTACTGCGACGTGAGCTGGTTGATCTTGGCCTGGACCTGGGTCACGGTCGGCTGCGGGGAGGCGCCGGCCTGGGAGGCGAAAACGGCCAGCCCGCCGATCGCCACCAGCCCTGTCGCGAAGGCGACGCCGCGGCGGAACCGGGATCCGCTGCCCGCTGGCCGCGTACCCACGTGCCTACCACGCTCCTTGTCATCCCGCGCGTCATTACGTGTTCATCCAGGTCCCGGACCCTGGTTACTGACCAGGGCACATTCGGGGCAAGCGTAGTGAAGGTAAATGAGCGATTCAACCGGTTCCCACAATTCCAACTACTCCATTACGATGCTGCGATTCGCTGGCCGGAAGGGCGTTGACCCGCTATCATCACGAGGCCTTGGTGTCGGGAAAGACCCAGCTCCGGGCCGCTGAGCTGGCGAGGACGCGACTCAGCGGCGGTACTAGCCCCGCATCCGCGAGAACTCGGAGAGCCCGCAACTCGGCCCATCCGAGGCGACCCGTCACGTTTCGTGTTTCGGTGACCGCAATTGCGCAATCGCGACAGCGGGTCTCGCACATCTCGCAACGACTGTAATCATTCATGAGGCCGCCTCCCTAAGCATTCGCTGAATTGGACAGACATACGTTAAGGGCACCCGCTGACATTTCCCGGGACACCACGACCGGGAGGGGACGCCACGGGATGGACAGGGACCCATGACCCAGGAGCTGGGCGCCTGCGCCCATGCGGCGTCTGCCCCGCTGGCCTCAGCTGCCCCAGGCGTGTGGCGCTCCCCGAGATCGTGGATATCTGCCTCGCTCACGACGAGGTAGATATCCACGATGATGGCTCCGGCCGCTCTGGCCCGGCCCGCTGGCGCGTCTGCAGGGGAAATGTCGGTGGGTGGCTCTACCGTGGTGTGCGTGATGAGGCCGGACGTGATCGCGCAAGCAGCGGGCGGACACGGGTACGGCGCACTACCGCTTGCCCAGGAGGCGGTTGGGGGCCGGGAGGCGGTCGCTCCGCGGAAGCTGGCCCTGGTGGAGTCGGCCGGGCCGGGGGTGGCCGGGCCGGGGGTGGCCGGGCCGGGGGTGGCCGGGCCGGGGGTAGCGGAACTGCGGCGGGGTGGGCTGGAGCTCGCGGAGGTTGAGTTCGCGGTGATCGACCTGGAGACCACGGGGTGGTCGCCGAGGGCGGCGGCGATCACCGAGGTCGCGGCGGTCAGGGTGCGCGGCGGGGGGCGGCGG
>Ga0335074_10015088_pt1 | contig 10845 bp, 9 predicted proteins | sample Lox_Sample_23_FD_206715 | JGI IMG/M metagenome (GOLD analysis project Ga0335074, IMG submission 206715) | Soil microbial communities from Loxahatchee National Wildlife Refuge, Florida, United States - Lox_Sample_2.3 | ecosystem: Environmental > Terrestrial > Soil > Wetlands | place: USA: Florida... | reverse complement strand
CAGCGATCTAAATCTTCGTGATTACAGGAACTACTATGCAATGCCTTGCGCCGAGATACATCTCGCGATAAGCAGTTTTTTGAGTATGGCTGCGGGATATGTGTGTGATACCACTTTCGGATATTTCAGACTCGAGATGTTTACCAAAGACTGTGCGGCGTCTGGAGAAACCGAAAGAGACGGCAGCAGGAGAAACTGCTGTGGGTTACGACCTTGTCACGCGAGGAATGACAATCTTGCGCCGACCGAAGAAGCAGGCATCGAATGAGATCGAACCCGGTCCCAACAGAACGATCGCCACCGCAATAACGATGGCGTCGATCGTGAGTAGGTTCAAAAAGGAAGCAGCCCAGAGTGGGTGCCAGAAGTAAACCACTGTCTCGGCCAGTGCTGCCGTGCCTGCGGCAAGTGGGGCCAAGAGTCCTAGCATCAGCAAGACGCCGGCGACAATGCCCACCCAACCTAGCGCCCAAGCTCCAAATCTCAACCCCTCAGAGTCGAGCATGCAAATATACCCTTGGCCGAAGAGCCTCACTCCAATAGCCACGCGCAGGAGAAGTAATCCGACACTCGGAAGGCCCTGAGGAAATGTTGTGTACCAGCGCTGTGCCATCTTGTTCATCAGATGCGGCGCTCAAAGCGCCACATCCACAACATATCCGGTCACTTGCGAGCGCGAATCGCCCGAATTCCAAATTTTTCGATACTACGAAAGTGGTATTTGTGATGTCTGGAAATCCGCCGATCCAATCCGTTACCGATCCAATTCCTCACAGATGAATGATGCCGCGCCGGACGGCGATTGTGATGGCCTGGGTGCGGTCGTTGGCGCCGAGTTTCTCCATGATGTGCTTGATGTGAACCTTGACGGTACCTTCGGAAATGAAGAGCCGCTCCGCGATGTCGCGGTTGCGATTGCCTTCCGCAACCTGCTGCAGGATTTCAACCTCGCGTGTGGTGAGCGCCTCGTCGCTCATGTGACTTACCAGGTGAGTAGCGATCTCCGCGGGTATCGCTTTCTTGCCGCCATGTACCTTGCGGATTGCTTCCAGCACCTCTCTCGGGGGCATGCTCTTGAGCATGTAGCCTCGCGCTCCACCCTCCAGGGCGCGCTGCATCTCCACGTCCCCTTCCGACGACGTCACCATGACGACCCGGGCCTCGGGGAACTCGCTGAGGATGGTAATCATGGCATCGATTCCACTGATGTCGGGAAGCCGCACATCCATCAGTGCGACGTCTGGCTGAAGATCGCGAAAGAGCTTGATCGCTTCGTGTCCTGTCGAACCCTGGCCCACGATGCGCATATCGGCCTGATCGTTGATCAGCGCCGCAAGTCCCTCGCGCACGAGTGGATGATCGTCAATGCTGAGAACGCGGATCTTTGCTGATTCGTTCACTGGTGTTGTTCCTCACACGATTCCTGCGAGTTCTGCTCCCGTTTCTCAGAGCGCCGGCGGGGGAGCCAGCTCCAAAATCGACGCAGAGACGCGTCTTGAAATGCCAGAGGTCCGGGAACCGAGAGTTCGACTTCGGTCCCCACATCGATCCGGCTCGTTACCTCCAAAGTTGCGCCGATTTTTTCTGCGCGCTCTCGCATGCCGGCGAGTCCCCAGTGTCCTTCCCGGCCAGCTTTTATAGTTTCTGGATCGATTCCGCATCCATTGTCGCGTACCAGGATGCGCAGGTTCCGCGATGCGTAGTCCACTTCGATCTCAATTCGGCTTGCGTGAGCATGGCGGAATGCATTAATTACCGCTTCACGGGCGATCAGGTAAGCTTCATCGCGGACCAACGGCCGCAACAGGCGAGACTCGCCGTCGGTCGCCACCTGAAAATCAATGCTCTCCGGCAGCGTAAATTCTTTCGGAAGGAGCGATAGAGCGTGCTCCAGGCTGTCGGAGGTGGTATGTGTGGAGCGAAGGGAACGAAGAGCTTTGCGCCCTTCCTGGCTCACCTGCCTCAACAGATCCAGCCCACGTTGCACCGCGGGCTTCGCCGGTGAGTCTTCTGCCAGACGATTATTTGCCAGATCAAGATGGATGGAAGCGCTGTAAATTCCCTGCAAGAGGGTGTCATGCAAGTCCTGAGCGATGCGCGTTCGTTCCGCGAGTCTTTCTTCAAAGCGGACACTCAGCAGACGAGTCAGCCGTTGCGTGCGAATGCGGTACAGCAGCATGGCCGTCAGCGCTGCGCAAAGCAGCATGGCCAACTGAAACCACCATGTTTGCCAGAGTTGGGGCTCGACTTCAACGTCGATCGCTGCCTCCGAGCTATTCCATAGACCGTCACTATTGCTGGCGAGCACGCGGAACCGGTAGCGACCTGCCCCGAGGTTGCCATAGGTAGCTTCCCGTACAGCGACTGGCTCACTCCAGTTCTTGTCAAAATCGTCCAGCCTGTACTTATATCGGACACGTCCAGCGTCTCCGAGGCTCAGGCCAACGAATCGAAACGTGACCTTTTGCCGTCCGGCTGGAACGCGAAGCAGAGGTCCAGCCGCCAGTGCGAGACCGTCGGCGAGCACGGTCTCGATCCGGACGATGGCAGGAGCCGAACTCACAGCCGTGCGAGACGGATTGACCTCAGAGAAACCGCGGTTCGTGGCAAACCAGACTCGACCGTGTGAGTCGGTCACCACAGACTTGTAACGCTTCACACCCTCGGTGCCGTGCAGTCCGTCCGTGAGCCCGTATTCCCGAATGTCGACGTTGGTCAGTACCTTGTCGGCAGAGGCAGTAGGTCGTACCTGCAGTACATGTTCGGCAGTCGCAATCCAGAGCCAGCCACTTGGGTCCTCGGCGATGCCGAGTATTGGTTCGCGCAGAGACTTGGATTCTGCCGCAACCGCGTGCGCCTGGCCGGCATAGAGAAACGCGAGTCCTTGCGCGGTTCCAATCCAGAGCACACCCGCCGAGTCGAAGAATAGAGAATCAATGTCTTCCGACGGCAATCCATCGGCGACCGTATAGGTTCGCCAGCCGGTCGCCGACTTCTCACTAAGACCATTGGGCGTTCCAAACCAGACGGTCCCCTGCGGCCCTTCAGCAATGGAAGACACTGTGTTCGATGCCAAGCCATTTGTGGTTGTGTAGTTCGTGAAATGTCCGTTCTTCAGGGCGCTGACACCCCCAGTGAGCGTGCCCGCCCAAACCGTGCCGTCCCGTCCTTCGAAAACAGCATAGACGCTGTTTTGTGCCAAGCCCTCGGAGTGGGTATACGTCTTCGAACTGATTGTGCCGTGCACGGATTGCAGTTGAGTCAGTCCTCCTTCCTGACGTCCGAGCCACAATTCGTCCGGCCGCGTACCGCTGATCGAGTACACCACATCGTGCCCGATGCCGGCAGCCTGGACAGGTTTGTAGATTCCTCCCTTGAGTGACCACAACCCTCCCTCGATGGGCGCAATCCAGGTGTAGTCGTCAGAATCGACAAACAAAGCGCCAGCGCTTTCAAGACGTGGAAGGGAATAACTGACGAATGCGCTGTCGCGCAGACACTCAATGTGCTGCACACCTCCCATCCAGAGGTTGCCTTCCCGGTCTTCGAAAACCGCAGTCACAGGATCTCCGCTCGTTTGAGCATCCTGCGCTAAGGTCGAGGCAGCTCCTTCCGCGATCCGAACGATAGTTCGATTCGTTCCAACCCAGATATTGGAATCACGATCCCGAATGATCGACCTGACTTCAACATTAAAGAGAGACGGTGGCACGCCGTCCCGCGTAAGTTCTGTGCCATTCCAAAGCATGAGGCCCTTGTTCGTCCCGACCCAGAGCTGCTGATTCTCAGTAGCGAGAAGACAATTGACTCGCAAAACAGACGATGCCGCGCTGGCGGGGTGGACGGTTCCCCCCTGCAGATAAAGGAGTCCCCGATCCTGGGTGCCGAGCCAGACCTTTCCGTCAGTGGTTGCTGCCAGGGAGATTACCGCGGCGCTTGGTTCCAGCAACCGGTGAAGCGCCAAGCCTGTCGACCAGATAAAGTCAGACTGCACTTGACTTCGGTCTTGCTTTGCCGCTAACGACTCCGACGCATTGGCGAAGCTGCCGTTCTTGTAGACAAGGACCCCCACGGCGAGCGACGACAACAGCACCTTATTTCCGCTTGCCTGGCCGATGGCAGTAATGCCGTTTTCAGCCTCGCCTTGCACCAGATTGAAGCTCCCGTCGCGATAACGCAGGAGCTTAGTGTTCTGTAACAGAATCCATAGATATCCTTGCTGGTCGGTGAGCAGAGTTCGCACAGGGCCGATGGTGACAGATGCCGGCCTTGCTTCCTCAAACTTTTGAAAAGCGATTCCATCGAAGCGAATCAGACCCCTATCGGTTCCTATCCAGAGATAGCCATCGGGAGTCTGCGCCATCGACGTAACAGTCCCACCGGGAAATCCTCTCTCCGTGCCCCAGGAGTCGTGAATATACTGCGACACGGTCCGGTTGGGATCAATCCCAAAGGCAGCGGTTTCACAACACACCACCGCCACTGCGGCAACCGTCAACCAAAAGGCCCGGCAGGCTCGAAAACGAAAACTACGGGAGGTATTCGAACTTCTCGATGACAACTTCGCCCCCCTCGTGAAGCGGATACTTGTCGCTGGGGATCACATAGAATTCCAGCTTGACCTCTTCCTGACCCGGTGACGGCACTCCCGATGTGAACTCATGCTCCGCAACGAGTGTGCCGGCAGCACCGTTGTGCATCGCGTGGGCGGCGGTGAAAGTTACGCTTCCAGATTTCCAACGCATGGAGTAAGTCAGTGGACCAGCCGGAGCTTTGAATGGATACACGTTTTCCGGGATATAGAATGGCTGGACACCAAACTGCGCATTGTCCTTACTTGCGGCATCGCCCCAGCGGCTTAGCTCGACGTCCATCTCGCGGTAGTACTGATCTCCGTGCCATTCGTCGAAAGTGTACATGCTTAGAACTGCAGCCGGCTCGAGATGAGAGGTGTCCCGAACGGTAAGGATATAGGTTCCATATCCCAGACTTCGGGTTAGAGCCAGCTGAGCGCAGTACCAGCGCCCGGCTTTGTTGGTGATTTTCATATGCAGGGCGCCGCTCGAATCCGTCCACACATTCTCGGGATCGTACAGGTTGTACGCTCCACCGCGATTGCTCGCTGCTGTGCGCGCGGCCCAGTCGTATCCGCTGAACTTGATCGGTCGGGTGGGCGCGAATGTCGGCGGACCCTCGCCTTTCACGATGGCAACGGCAAGGATGGAACCGCCTGGCGTGGGAGCCATGTCCAAGGTCGGAGACGGATGGTACCCAGCATCCACCAGCAGAGCAGCATATTCGAATCCCAGGTGTGTCGCGGTGCTCCAGGTATCATCCGACTGAATCGGAACAAACGGATGATCATAATAAGGTTGCACCCACCACGGCCCGCTGTGCGCATAAATTACAATCTGCTCTCCCGCGTGCGCACCATGAACGCGTCCCCCGATGGTGCCAACCTTCTCTGGGCCGCCCTGCTCTGACTGTGGGACCCGGGTGAATTCAATTGAAGGTGCATTGGCTTTTCGAAGGTGGCAACCACTCAGCGTGATGCACAGGGCCGCCAGCAGCAGTCGCCGTACCGTCTTGCGTGATGGCAACCTCATAGGTACTCCTCACCGTTTTGTCTGGACCGTTCTGGCACCTGCCCGAATTTCGTGAACAATCTTATAACATTCAAGCTTCCACCTCAGAAATTGCCTTCTTCGTTCTACTTCGTGAAACGATCATCCCTCGCCGTGACTCGCCTACCGCTCGTCCCGGCTTTATCGAACTGGGGTCGTGCTCCCGAAATTTCGTGAGTTTTACTGACCTTCGGGACTCTTTCATTCCCGCAAGCACGTTAATTCCAGTCATTTGCAGCTTGGTACACGAGTTGCAATCGTGAACAGTGGAGAACGAGCGGAACTAATGACAATGCGAGCTTGAAAGATCACATACGGGAACAATGCGATGAAAAACACAATGTGTCTTGCCTTAATCATTCTCACGGTACTTCCGGCCACTGCCCAGAAAGCAGCTGTCTCGGACGGCTCTACGAATGGCACTGACGCGATAGTGCAGGACTACGCTTCGTGCGTTGACGGACTCCTGCGAGAGGTTCATGCCAACTTGCAGAAGATTTCCGTGCGTATCGAAGCCGGCGAACTGACGCCCGAACAAGGCCGCGAATTGAAGCTCGCCACGACCCGCGACATGATCGCTCGCCTGGATACCCTTGCTGCCGTTTATGACGCACGGCTCAATTCGAAACCGAACACGTCCGGATTGGTCACGGGACCTGCTGCCGATCGTGCCGCACCCGCGCTTGCGTCAAGCGGAACGGTTAGCGTCGAGGGACTCAAGCGGGAAGGCGCCAAGTGAGAACTCTATGTTAAGCCTGATTCACCAGCTCGTGCGGCCTTATCGCAAAACGCTCTGCATCATCCTCGCCGCCATGATGGTCGAGACCGCGATGAGCCTCGCAGCGCCGTGGCCTTTGAAGATCATCATCGACAATGTCGCCGGTGGCCGACGCCTCCCGCTCGGGTTGCGTGACGTGTTAGGCTCCACGCTTGGAGACGAGAGCAGGGCACGGGTTGCCTTGCTGGCGGGTGCCGCGGTCGTCCTGATCGCCATCATCGGCGCCATCGCGAACTATCTGGATAATTACTTCACCGAGAGCGTGGGGCAATATGTTGCCCACGATCTGCGCGTGCGGACGTTTCACCACCTGCAACGTCTCTCCCTTGGTTATTACGATACACACCAGATCGGCGCACTGCTGAGCACGATCACGACCGACGTCCAAACCATTCAGTCGTTCGCGTCCTCATCCATTCTCAATATCCTGGTTGACACCTTGACGATCGTCGGCATGCTGGCCCTGATGTTCTGGCTCAACTGGAGCTTCACTCTCATCGCGTTGGCTATCACGCCACTTTTGTTGTTCTTCGTGTTCCACTTCAAAAAAGCCATCAAGCAGGCCACGCACTCGGTCCGCAATCAACAAGCGAAGGTCGTCGCTGTCGTTCAGCAGGCGCTTGAGTCCATGCCGGTGGTTCAGGCGTTCGACGGTCAGAGAATCGAAGAGGAGCAACTCGTGAGCGTGAGCGGCGCAACGGTGCGAGCAGCCCTTGCGGCACGGCGCGTTAAGTCACTGCTGTCGCCGGCAGTCGCAACTACGGTTGCGGTCTGTAATGCATTCGTGTTGTGCCGCGGCTCGGATCTGATTCTCGCCGGAACGATGACGGTTGGTGCTCTCACCGTCTATCTCTCGTATCTGACAAAGTTCTTCAAGCCGGTGAAGGATCTCGCGAGCACCACGAACGCGATCGCCCAGGCCGCGGTTGGCGTCGAGCGAATCCGCACCATTCTCGAAACCGATACCGTCATTCCCGAGCGCGAGGACGCGATCGAGCCTCGCAACATAAGAGGCGAGATTACGTTTGAACACGTTGCCTTTGCCTACCCGGAAAATCCCCCGGTCTTGAAAGATGTGAGCTTCTTAGCCAAGCCGGGACAGCGAATCGGTATTGTTGGTCCAACAGGAAGCGGAAAATCTACAATCGTCAGCCTGATACCACGTTTCTATGATGTCTTCTCCGGTAAGGTAACCATCGACGGACACGACGTACGCGAGTACAAACTTCATCCTTTGCGCGATCACATCGGCTATGTCCTGCAGGACACCGTCCTTTTTCGAGGGACCATCCTCGAGAACATCGCCTTCGGCCGTCCCAGCGCCACGCAGGCAGAGATCGTCGAGGCCGCTCGGCTCGCAAACGCCCACGAGTTCATTGCACGCATGCCGCACGGCTACGACACACTGGTCGGCGAACGCGGCTTGACCCTGTCTGGCGGACAGCGTCAGCGCATCGGCATCGCGCGTGTCATGGTGCGAAACAACCCAATCCTGCTTCTCGATGAACCAACTGCCGCCCTCGATGCCGAGTCCGAGAGGTTGGTCATGGATGCGCTGGAGCGGCTCATGAACGGACGCACCGTCATCACGATTGCCCACCGGCTAGCTACGATTCGCGATGCCGACCAGATCATCGTGATTTCCGGCGGTGTCGTCGCTGAGAACGGCACGCATGAGCAGTTGATGGCGCGGAACGGCATCTACGCGGGGCTGTATCGAACGCAGTTCGAGCGGGGAATGGGACGAGATGTTTCGCAGCTCGAACTCGTTCCGCAGTTGGCGCTTGCTTAAGCAAAGGAGAAAAGAAACCGATGTCGCGCTATTTAGTCGTTTTCCCAGATGATTCGGTGCGTCCCATTCTTGACGCAATCGATCAGGCCAAGACTTCTCTGCGAGTAAAGATGTTCGTCTTCTCCGATTCTCGCATCCTCGCCTCCGTGATTAGGGCGCAACGCCGCGGCGTCCGCGTGCGGGTAATGCTGAACCCGACGCGGCGCGACGGCACAGTTGAAAATCAGGGAAGCCGCAAGTACCTTGCAGATGCAGGCGTCGAAGTAATTGATAGCACACCCACCTTCGAAGTCACTCACGAAAAATCCATGGTCGTCGACGATAGATCGGCGTGGATCATGTCGCTCAATTGGGAGACGAAGAACATTACCGAAACCCGCGACTACGCGGTCGTCACTTCGGACGCCCACGAAGTCCAGGAAGTAATCGAATGTTTCGAAGCGGACTGGTCAAGGTGTCCGTTCCATCCGGGCGATGACTCTCATATGATCTGGTGTGTTGGAAATGCTCGCCACAAAATCGCGCAGTTCATCGACGACACTAAGCACTCTCTATGGGTGCAGAACGAACGCTATCAGGATCCACTGATCATCGAGCATCTCGTGCGTGCGGCTCGGCGCGGCGTCAAGGTACACATCATGGCGCGCCCGCCTCATGCCTTAAAGGACGAGAAGCTGATCGAAGGGGTCGCCGGGCTTCGCATCCTGGATGATGTTGGCGTAAAGGTGCACAAGGTTCATGGCCTCAAACTCCACGCCAAGCTGATGTTCGCGGATCGTGCCCGCGCCATCGTCGGCTCCATCAATCTTGCGCCCGGCAGTTTCAACAGCCGGCGAGAGCTCGCCATCGAAGTGCGCAACCACGATGTGATCGACCGCATCCACAGCCTCGTTCACCACGACTGGAAGCATTCGCGTCCGCTCGATTTGTCCGACCAGGGTCTGATCGCTGATATGGGTCAACGAGGCAGGGAGATTGTCTCTACTGTGTAGCCATCGCGCCACGCAAACCGCAGTCGGTGCCCAGGGAAACAATCATGGGTACTTCGGTGGGGCCGTGCGGGCCAGCTCCCACCACGTGATCAACCTAATTTGCTGCTGGGCCAGGATCTGGCGAAACTGGTCGCTAGTAAAAAAATCGTAGTCGCGCTGCCTGCAGGCACGCAGGATCCGCGAGGCAACGGGCTCACGGCGCTCGGTGGTTTTTGTACCGACGGCTTTGATCTGCCAGTAGATAAGAATGACTATCCACAGAACCGGAAACAAGATTCGTAGAAGCAGAACACGTTCAGGACCTCCGGGGGCTGAGGATATTACGCACACGGGGCTGGGGAAAGTCCAGTGCGCACATCGGCTCAAGACGAATCCACAATCTTCGTAGCGCTCCGTCGCCAAGTTCACGCGGCAATGCCACCCCGATGCTGCCAGATTGGCTGCAGACTCCATACTCTTATGGGCGGCGCTATACCGTGTGTGACTCTACATGCGGATGGTTGGACGCGGCCGCGACCCTGCTCAAGCGCAGCACGAGGCGACCACTTGCAGAAAGCCGCGGGGTGGGCGTATAGACGAATAAGGAATTTTGCTCCAAACCGACAATTGTCCAGCGGCGTGGGGCCGCGAAAGATACGGGTTCACAGAAAGCAGCCATTCGAGTTCTGAATCTGTCATGAAAAGGGGTCTCTATGGCCACACTCAACGTGAATGGAGTTCGGCGCGAGATCCACGCGTCCGACGACACCCCACTTCTTTATGTTCTGCGCAATGATCTTGAGTTGATCGGTCCTCAGTTCGGCTGCGGGCTTGCGCAGTGCGGAGCCTGCGCTGTTCTGATTGACGGGAAGGAAACGCGTTCCTGCGTTACACCGGTAGCAAGTGTGGTCGGGCAGGAAATCACCACTCTCGAGGGCTTGCCCGCTCGCTGGGCGAAGCAAAAGGGTCTCGCATCTGAGGAAGCTGAGAAAACTCTTCATCCGGTGCAGCAAGCCTGGATCGAAGAGCAAACTCCGCAGTGCGGATTCTGCCAGAACGGCATGATGATCAAGGCGACCGAACTTCTCGAAAGCAATCCCAACCCAACCGTAGCACAAATCAAAGAGGCCTTTACCAATTCCGGGCCCTCGCCAAATCTCTGTCGCTGCGGTACCTATCTCGCGATCATCGAAGCCGTGCAGCACGCCGCCACGATCATGGCGAAGGAGAGATAACAACATGGCGAGCATGAGCGAAACACCGCGCAAGTCCTTTGGACCGACGTTATCTCGCCGCCAATTCGTAAAAGCCGGCGGTGCTCTTGTTGTAGGTTTTAAGCTGATTGGCCCTACCATTCTCAAGGCTGACTCCGCGAAAACCGTGCCTTACAAGAACACGCTCGACCCCACGCTGGCCAGTTCCTGGATCGAGATTTACCCCGACAACACGGTTTTGATCCGAACGGGGAAAAGCGATTTCGGCCAGGGGTCCACATTCACCGCCTACCGTCAGATCGTTGCCGAAGAACTGAGCATTCCTTTCGAGGCCATCATGACAGTGATTTCGGGCGATACGGATCGCACGCCCGACGGCAGTGGGGCGTTCGACTTTCTAGGTCATGGAACACCCAACATACGCAAGGCAGCCGCGTACACTCACCAGGCGCTCCTCGATCTCGCA
>Ga0335074_10015087_pt1 | contig 10845 bp, 10 predicted proteins | sample Lox_Sample_23_FD_206715 | JGI IMG/M metagenome (GOLD analysis project Ga0335074, IMG submission 206715) | Soil microbial communities from Loxahatchee National Wildlife Refuge, Florida, United States - Lox_Sample_2.3 | ecosystem: Environmental > Terrestrial > Soil > Wetlands | place: USA... | reverse complement strand
CTTTCCCCGGTAGAGGCGCCGCGCCCAGATTGAGTTCGGCCGGGCCAGCCGCACCGCGCCGATGAACCCGACCGGCGGCAGGAACAGGCCGAACAGCCCCGACCGGTACTTGCCCTTGAGGACGCAGACCAGCGCCAGGCAGCCGTCGATGCCGAGGACGCCGGTCGCGCTGATCCGCAGCGAGAGCTCTGCGCTGTCGACGTTCGCCACCCGCACCGGGCTGAACCCGACCAGCGCCAGCCCCAGGCAGGCAGCTACCAGGCTCACCGCCTCGACTGACAGCTGGCCCTCGCCGCTCCAGTAGACATCCTGCAGGTGCAAGATCAGCGCAAACTCATCCAGCACCAGTGACGTGCCGATCCCGACCGCGATCGCGGAAAACGAGAGCCAGCCCATCGTGCCGGGCCCGCCGACCGCCGTGAACGCGCCGATTATCAGCAGAATGATGCCGGGCACGGAGTGGTGAATATGCGTCCCGCCGGCCGTGATATTGCGGAACGGGCCGCGCCCGGCGCGGATCAGCCGGGTGACCGCCCGCGTCGACACGAACGTGACCACGAAGGAAACGAAGCACAGCATCAGCGGCAGCTTGTCGGCCGCGATCACGTCGCGATGCCACCACGAGAGCATGACGAATACCCTAGGCGCCTGGGCGTGCGCCGGCGACCAGGCGCTTTCGCCAATACCCTTGGATCGCGGGTGCGCGGCCACGGTAGCCCAGCAGGGGCACACAGGCGTGCCCGCGTACAACTGCAGAAGGGAACACGATGGCGGTCGGCGTGCGGTTCGAGCTTTTCGTGGACGACGTCGAACGGTCGCTGGCGTTCTATGCCACCGCCCTGGGTCTGCAGCCTTCTCCCGGCGACGATCCGCAGGGATACGTGCCGGTGAGCGCTGGGCCGGTCCGCATCGGGCTGCAGCGGCGCAGTGCGCTGCCCGCGGAACACCATTTCCGTCCGGCTCACTTCTCCGGCCCGCGCGGCGTGGGGGTGGAGATCGTGATCGAGGTGGAGAACGTCCACGCGGCTTTCGACCAGGCACGGGATGCCGCCGTGGCTCACGGCGGACAGGTAGAGCCGCTGGCAGCACAACCCTGGGGCCAGACCGATTTCCGCCTCATCGATCCCGACGGCTACTACATCCGGGTCACGTCCGCTGGCTGAGTGGGAGAGCCCGGCAGCGCCCCGACTGATGGCGCTAGCCCGGATGGCGGTGGCCGGCTAGGGGTGGAGTTCCGCCAGGCCGTTTCCGGCCGAGGATGCCACGATTGTCCTCTAGCGTTCTCCGGACGAAGTCGAAGTAACGCTCAACTGACGGCACGAGGTCGACCTGCGGCAACTTCAGACGCACGCGCGCGCGATCCGTGACCTGGCGGACACCTCGGGTCCACAGGTTGATGGCCTTCTCGACCGCGTCGCCGGCCCGGCTCGCTGAGTCGCTGTACTGCCTGCTGATGGTGGTGCGCATCGTTCTTCCGCGCCCTGTCGTGATCTTTCCGGCCATCGAAAGCATCGGCCAAAGACGGGCCCTCGCTGGCGCCGCAACTTGCGCAGTCGGCTACGGCGTGCTGCCGGGGGCGGCTGACCCTGCGGGCTCGCTACCCGCCCCCCGGAGGCCAAACATGCGCGCGGTGCGCCCGCTGCGTAACCTCAGCGCACTCGCCGCCTGCCGCCAGCGAATAACCGGATCAGGACTACTGGAGTGTTCGTGACCAGCGGTGCTAGCGGGGCGCGTCGCCGAGCCGGTAGTCGCGCGTCAGCTCGTCCAGCTGGACCTTGAGATCACCGTGTAGCTGGTACTCGACAGCCGCCACGCTGTCGTCAAGCTGGCCGGGGCGGCTCGCCCCGATGATGGGCGCGGTGATGGCTTGGTTGGCCAGTACCCAAGCCACCGACAGCGTGACCAGGCTCACCCCAGCCTGCTGCGCCAGCCGACCGAGTGCCTCGACAGTGTCGAACTCACGGTCGTGCCAGTACCGGTCCTGATACATCCCGCCCGCGGTGCCGAGGGTGAACCGGCTGCCTTCAGTGGGCGCGGCACCACGTGAGTGTTTCCCGGACAGCAGGCCGCCGGCGATCGGGTTGTACGGGATGACACCGATGCCGTCCTCGGCACAGTACGGCAGCATCTCCCGCTCGATCTGGCGGAACAGAAGGTTGTAGCGCGGCTGCACGCAGTCCAGCCTGGCCAGCCCGAGCGTCTCGGTCCGGCCGACCGCCCGCACCAGCTGGTAGGTCAGGAAGTTAGAGCATCCCAGGTACCGGACCTTGCCCTGGTGGACCAGGTCATCCAGAGCTCCCAGGGTCTCGTCGATCGGCGTCTGGAGATCGTACCCATGCAGCTGGTACAGGTCGATGTAGTCGGTCTGAAGCCGGCGAAGCGATGCCTCGACCGCCGACAGGATGTGCTTGCGCGAGTTGCCGCCGTCGAACGGAGCAGGCCCCGTCGGAGCGAAGCACTTGGTAGCGACGATGAACCTGTCGCGCTTGCCGCGCAGCCAGCGGCCAAGGATCTCCTCGGTGATCCCCCTGGTGCTAAGGTCGCCGCCCAGCGGATAGGCGTCCGAGCTGTCGAGGAAGTCGATACCCCCGTCCGCAGCCCGGTCCAGGATCGCGACCGAGGTCGGCTCGTCGCACTGCAATCCGAAGGTCATAGTGCCGAGACACAGCCTCGAGACCTGCAGGCCAGTCCGGCCAAGACGGCGATGTTCCACTGCAGAACGCTATCGCCGGCGGCGGATCGCGCTGCAGGGGGCCTCAGAAGGATCCACTGGCCTCGTCGCCTGGCCCGGGCAGCCGCATTCCCTGCAGCGCTATCGTGGCCACGTGAGGGACACCGATGCCATCGTCGAGCAAATCCTGACCAGCTACGACACCATCACCGTTGTGGGCGCGAGCGCCAGCGAGGCCAAAGCGGCGCATTCAGTGCCCGCCCACATGCAGCGAAACGGCTGGCGCATCATCCCGGTTAACCCGCATGCGGACGAGATTCTTGGCGAGCCGGTGTACCGGACGATCGGTGATATCCCCGAGCAAGTCGGCCTAGTCGACGTTTTCCGGCCATCTGCGGACGCACCCGAGGTAGCCCGCCAGGCCGTCGCGGCTAGAGCGAGCGCCCTCTGGCTGCAGCTCGGCATCGTGTCGGCCGAAGCGCGTGCTATCGCGGAAGGCGCGGGACTGCTGTACGTGGAAGACCGCTGCCTGATCATCGAGCAGCGCCGCCTGGGCGTGCGCGCGCCGGACGTCAGCGCGCCCGCTGCGCCGGGCACCAGCAAGCACAGCTAGCGCGCGCCGGACAGCCGCGTGCCCACTTAACGCGCCGACGACCACAACCACGCTTGCCGCGGCTCTCGCGCAGGCCTCGCGCTAACGACGCGCTCTCGTTTGCCTCCAGCGTGTCGTTCTTTGCCCGTGCTCGCGCCATATGCAAGCTTGTGGCCCATGAATCTTGCCTCGAGCATTACGCACCCCCATGGCCCGGCTTCGGCTGCCTGGTCAAGTACCCACTGGTTTGCCATCGGCATGCTGGTCGGGTTCCTGGTGGCCTTGGTCGCGCCCGGGCTCGTCAAAGGGGTGGTGATCGCTTGCGACCTGATAGCGCTGGGCTGGTCGTCGATCATCCTCGGCTACACCGACAGCGCGCGCGGGCGGTGGGTCCTCGTCGGCATCGCGTTCCTCCTTGTCGGGATGTTCATCGGCGTTGTCCGCGGACTGAGGCATCTTGGTGATGCCGAGTTCGCTGGCCGCCTCGCCAATATCCGGAGGCTGGGTCGCTGGTTCTAACCGCCACGAGGAAACGCGTAGGTCCCGAAGTCCGGCTCCGCCGTCGCGCTGGCCGGGAATCTGCCGGCGGCTGTCCGATTAACTGCCGGGACAACTGCCGCGGATCTTGTGCCGAACTGTCTGCGTCGGCGGAGTTGAAATCCATCCTAATCGGACGGATATTTGCTTTACGGTGCTAATTTTCGGAATTGGTCGCACAGCGCCTCTGGCAAGATCATCAGAACGGAGCAGACATGAACGTGCGAGGATGTCTTGGTGTTCGTCGGTTAGCAATCGCAGGCTTAGCCGCGGGAGCAGCGCTCGCCGTCGTAGGCAGTACCGGCCTTGCGCCAGCGGTGGCTCAGTCCTTCGGCTCTGCGTCGCGAGCACCCGCGCCGAATGGCGCGGCGAAGGGCGGCGCGGTGATCGTCGTCCTGAAGAGCCAGCTCACTGGCCTGAACATGCGCACGCAGCGGAGCACGCTGAAAGCCGACGCACTCGCCGATCAGGCGTCCATCCTTTCGAGCATCCGGTCGAGTGGCGGCAGGGACGTGCTGCAGCTGAGCGAGCCCAACTCGGTGGCGGCCACTCTGTCGGCCTCCGAGGTCAGCGCACTGCGCAGCAATCCGGCCGTCGCGGAGGTCATCCCTGACCCGAGGATTCGGGTCGCGCCAGCAAACCCGGTGCCCGTGCCGAGGGCGACCAACGTCGCGAGGAAAAAGAGCTCAGGGCCGGACAGCTGCCCGTTCGACGCGGCTGGGACGTCTAAGCCGCTCGAGGAGCCTGAAGCGGACGCTGACATTCACGCGTCGGACGGCAATCCGGGCGCGCCAAATGAGGCTAACTCCATCGCCACCGGCGTCGGCGTGATCGTCGCGAACGAGGGCATGAACGAACTGGCAGGCAACCCCAACTTCACTCGTCCGGACGGGTCACACGTCGTCATCGACGCGCCTGACTACACCGCGAACGACAGTAACGACGAGTTCTACGGCGACGCGTCATCCATCGCCGCGCAGGGCACGGTCACCTATCAGTACTCAGGTGCGCTCCCAGACGCGACTGTCCCGATCCCGCCGGGCTGTACGTTCTACATCGAGGGTGACGCTCCCGGCGCTTCCCTGATTGACCTGTCCAACACGCCGTACGACCCGGCAGTGCAGAGCCTGGCGCAGGTTGTCTCTGGAGTCGATAACGCCGTTTCCGACGGCGCGGATGTCATTTCGGAGTCGTTTGGAGCCCAGTACGTGCCGGGCACCGCGGATGCGACGTACTTCGAGTCGGTGGACAACGCCGCTGTGGCCGCAGGCGTCACCGTGGTGGCCTCGGCAGGCGATAGCGGCGACTCGGGCACCGTGCTCGCGCCGGCCTCTGACCCCAACGTCATAGCGGCGGCCGCAGTCGACAACTTCCGTCTGACGGCGATGGACTACGGCTACAAGCGTTACGTGGACAACAACATGGCGGCGCTGTCATCAGCCGGCACGGCGCCCACTAACAAGACGGTCGACCTGAGTGCACCGGGCTGGTTCGGAGGTGAGGCGGCATGCGCAGACGGCAGCGGCGGGTGCCCGGCGAACTACCCGACCGAGTCAATGCGCGGAACAAGCGAGTCCGCGCCACTGATCGCCGGCGCCGCAGCCGATGTAATCCAGGCCTACCGTGACACCCACAACGGCGTTAGCCCGACCCCGGAACTGGTCAAGGAGATCCTTACCGGCACCGCCACCGATATCGACGCGCCTGCGGACCAGCAGGGATCGGGTCTGCTGGACGTCTATGCCGCAGTGAAAGCAGCGCAGGAGATGCCGGGCACAACGCTGCAGGGCAGCAACGGCTCCAGCGCCCTGATCCCGTCACCGTCCCAGCTGGACCTGGCAGGCAACGGCGGGCAGACCACCAGCCAGAGCGTCAGCCTGACCAACGCCGGCACCTCGCCGCTCGTGGTGACTGGCCGCTACCGGGAAATCGGCCCGGAGTTCCCGCTCGGCAAGATCGTGACGGAGAACGTCAGCGCCCCGAACCCCAGCCTGCCGGTGCCGGAGGCCGGCGCTACTGCGGCCAGCCCGATCACGTTTACTGTCCCGCCGGGGCTGGGCCGCCTGGACGTTGACATGATCTGGCCCGACCCCACCAACAGCAACAGGCTGCAGGTGGTCCTTTTTAACCCACAGGGCGCCCTGGTCCAGCAGTCCTACGACGACGGCGGCCTCGCGACCGCTAGGCGACCTGCCTCGATCCCCAACATCCAGCACATCGAGGTCTCCGCGCCAACGCCCGGCCGGTGGACTGCCGAGATTCTCTGGGGCGGCATCGACCAGGACCTATCGCTGCCGCCGATCGCACCGGGCACCTATACGGGCCCGATGTCGTTCAAGGTGTCCGGCCAGGACTGGATCACGGCCCCGGCCTCGCGCCCGGTAGTCATCCCCGCGCATTCCAGCGTGCCCGTTCCGCTACGCGTTACCTTCCCGGCCAGTGCCGGCGACCACCCCGAGTCGGTGCAGTTCACTGCTACCAGCCCGGGCCACAGTCGCACTGTCGCTGCGACCTCGGTGCCTGTCGCGCGCCGCACGCTGATCCCGTCCTCCGGAGGCTCGTTCCGGACACTTATCACCAGTACGGTTGGCCGGAGCATCGGACAGGTCAGCACCTACAACATCGATATCCCGGCCGGGCTGTCACAGCTGACGCTGAGCTGCCAGACCGCCGACGTCAGCGCGGACAACACCATCAGCTACTACCTCGTGAACCCGACGGGAACCGTTGCCGCCACGGGAACTACGCCCGATACCACCGGGACGACACCAGGCACGGTGACCCTCACGACAGCCGACCCGGTAACCGGCACTTGGGAGATCGATGTCGAACTAGGGCTGACCGAGAGCGGTAACGAGTTCACCCAGACCGTTGACTGCACGGTGACCGATACCGGGTGATCGCCGCGGATCGCCCGCAACAACCCAGTCGCAGTTGCCGCGGTGTCGCCCGCTCAGGGCGGCACCGGGGCATGCTGAGTGATGAATCGCTGGCCCAGGGCACAGCTTTAAGTGCGAGCCGGATCGCGCCAAGATATCCCGGACTCCTCGAAGGGAAGTGGCGCTGGCATGAACAGAATCGTGACCGGATTTGACGAGAGCGGCAACCCGGCAGTCATCTTTCGGGGCGAGCCGCCTACCGTAATCCAAGCGGGCCGCTACACCACCACTGAGCTGTGGGTCTGTGGCGCAGGTCCACTGTCAGCCCGCAACACCGACGCATCCACCATGGAGTGGGCGCTCGAGCCGCCCGCGGGCGGAGCGTGTTTCAGGATCGTCGAGATCGCGCCCGGCGAGGCCGGCCGGGCGAAGGCCGCTGATGACGGAAGCGCCGGTGCGCACTCGGAGTTCCAGGGCGCGCATGCGACCGACACCCTCGACTACGTGACCATCCTTCGGGGCGAGGTGACGCTGATTGTCGGTGACACCGAAGTGGTGTTGTACCCCGGCGACTCAGTGGTGCAGCAGCCAGGCGTGCCGCACGACTGGCAGAACCGCTCGGACGATACCGCGGTGATGGTTGGCGTCCTGCTCAGCGCTCGCTAAGCAGGACCGCGGCCGGATGAGTTCTGCGCTGCTAATTGCTCCCGGTCTTGGGCACCAATCGCATCATCAGGCCGGGAACCTTGTGGAGCAGCCCGCGCGCGACCAGCCTTAGCTGGTCACGCGCGCCGGGCTGGTTGTAGATGACGAAGTCGTCGAAGCAGTGGACCCCCTGCCTTCCCGCTACCGAACGGGCTGCCGCCTGAACGTCTCTGAGCTGGGATACGGTCATCTCCAGCGCCCGCTCGTCTGGCTGGTAGGTGGCTCCGAGCGGGTAGTCGCGGCCTGGCTTCCTGGCCATCTCGATGTGGCAGCCCAGCACGTGCGTGACGACACGGCTGTCGGCGAGGGCGACCATCTGGTCGAGGCTGGCAAGGAACTGAGGGAAGTCGAAGGCGTACAGGCGACCAGGGAGAACGGTGTCGCCGGTGAGCAGGAAACCGGTCCAGCGGTCGTAAAGAGTGATGGCAGCCCGATGGTGACCAGGGCTGCCCGTGACGTCCAGGACCCGCCCGCCTAGGTCGAAGGTCACGATCTGCTCCGGCCAGCCGGTGAAGCCGAAGTACCGCTGCACGGCGTCCAGCTCGCGGCTGACTACGGTCGTGCCCGGCCGGTCCGAGAACTGCGCGTCACCTGCGACGTGGTCATTGTGCCCATGGGTGTGCACGACAACGAGCGGATAGCTGTCGCGCGGATGCTGCGCAAGCCACTCGGCGACGAGCTGGTCGACCGTTGCACGCAGCGGGAACTTTGCAGGGTCCGCCGTGGCACCGGTATCGAGGAGTAGCGCGCGATCGTTGCCGAACAGCAGATAGAGGAACGGAGCCTCATAGTTGACTGATTTGCTCTGACGCAAGATGACCGTGTGCGGGTCGTAGTGATGGACCTGGATCGGCGGGTCACTGCTGCGCCTCCTGGCTGGCGTGCCGTGGATCCACCTGACGTCCATCGACCCCGCCGTGGGGGCCCCGGTCACGAAATCAATGCGACCGTCAGTCATCGGCCTTTCCTCGCTCGTCTGCTATGCAGGTTCTGGGCACCCGGCGATTGCTGGTTGGCGTCCTGCTCAGCGCTCGCTGACCGCCCGCGCTTACTGCTGACAGCCCGCTATGGCCTCCGCCCGCTCCGGCGGGGCGAGCGTATGCACGGCGAGCCAGCGGAGCAGCGGACGCAGTCGCTCGCAGGCGCCGTACACCGGCTCGACGTCGCGCACAGCGTCGGCCTCAAAGTCGCGGGCCGCCAGGAGCGAGCGGTGCCTAAGCAGCTCGGCGCGGGGATGATCGGCCGGGTAGCCGCGCGGGACGCGCTTCATGACATCTCCAAAGATCTCGTGCCCATCCGCGGCAAGCGACGACACGAGATCCTGCAGCGTGCGTCCGCTCTCGTCGGACGCGGTCGCCGCCCGAAACTGCGCGATCTGGTCGGAGTCGGCGTACCACCAGGCAGCATAGATCCGCAGGCCGTCGACGCTGAAGCGGAAACCGATCTCGACCTTGCGGGCCACTCGCACGATGGCGCACTGGTTCTGCCACCAGTACGCGGTGCTGGCGTAGCGCCACACGGCGAAGTCCTCGTACCAGGCATCTACGTCCGCGAGGTCGTTGAGCAGATCGATCATCGGCTGCCGGACCTGCTTTTCGCGGTCGCGCCTTAGCGCTTCCCGCGTCTCCCGCGACGGTTCGCCGCCAAGCTTGAGCAGCACCGCCTCCGCCTCCTGCGGCCAGCCGTGGAAGCGCGTCCCCATGCGGGGATGCTATCCACGGCCACTGACACCGGGATCGACGCTAACTAAGTTGCCTCAGCGCGTTCGCGAGCGGCTCCAGTGCGGCGGCGGTGTGCGGCGGGCGCATGGTCACGATGCCCAGTTGCGCACCCGCCTCGCCGAGCGCCGCAGCGGTATCCGCTGTCTGCGCAGGATCACCGGTGTACTGCACGTGGGTGGACAGCAGGATCTCCGACGGGTCGCGGCCAATGTCAGCGCAGTGCTGGTACAGCACGTCCCTGGCGTGGCGGAACTGATCGGGCGTGCCGCCGACGAAGTTCCAGTGCTGCGCGAAGCGGGCCGTCGTGCGCAGTGTGCGCTTCTCCCCGCTGCCGCCGATGCAGATCGGCGGGTGCGGCTGCTGCACTGGCTTAGGGTTGCACCGGGCGTCGGTGAGCTGGTAGTAGCGGCCCTTGAAAGTCGTAGTCTCCTGCGGCGAGAGCAGCCCTGTCAGTACCTCACAGGCCTCCTCGAAGCGGTCGCTGCGCTCCTTCGGGGAGCCCAGCTCGATCCCGTACGCGCCGGACTCCTCCTCGTTCCAGCCAGCGCCGATGCCGAGTTCCACCCGGCCGCCGGAGATGATGTCGAGCGTGGCCACCATGTTGGCCAGGACCGCCGGGTGCCGGTAGTGGATGCCGGTGACCAGGGTTCCGAGGCGCAGCCGCCTGGTGGCCTGCGCCAGCGCAGTCAGCGTGATCCAGCCCTCAAGGCACGGTCCCGTTGAGTCACTGTAGATCGGGTAAAAGTGGTCGAACGTCCAGCCTGACTCGAACAGCTCGATGTCGTCTGCAGCGCGCCAGACCTCGAGCATGGCGGACCAGGTCGTGTGTTGCGGTGCGGTTTTGATAGCGAAGCGCATACCGGAGAATCTAGTAGGCGAGGTCACCGCGAACTACATCAGGGAGTGCACATGGCGGACGCAACGGTAGCGATCATCGGGGGCCGGGTAGTGCCGATCAGCGGCGAGCCGCTGGAGAGCGGCACCGTCCTGGTGACCGACGGGAAGATCACTGCCGTTGGTCCTGACCTGGACATTCCTGATGGCGCTACGGTGATCGACGCGGCGGGCGGCTGGGTGCTGCCAGGTTTCATCGAGGCGCACGGCCACGTCGGGGTCCACGAGGAGGCCGAGGGCTGGGCAGGTTCGGACAGCAATGAGCTGACCGAACCGGTGACCGCGCAGGTGCGCGCACTGGACGCGATCAACCCAGCGGATCTCGGCTTCCGGGACGCGGTATCCGGCGGTGTGCTGGCAGTTAACGTCAACCCTGGCTCGGGCAATCCCATCGGCGGCCAGACCGCAGCGCTGAAGTGCTGGGGCCGGACAGTGGACGAGATGCTGCTGAGGGCGCCGGCCGGCATGAAGTCGGCCCTCGGCGAGAACCCGAAGCGGGTCTACGGCGAGCGCAAGCAAACGCCTTCCACCCGCCTCGGCACCGCTGCAGTCATCCGCGCCGCCCTCGTCGACGCGGCCAACTACCTCGCCAAGCTGGATGCCGAGCAGCGCAAGCCGGAGGACGAGCGCAAGCCCGTCGACCGGGACCTGAAGCTCGAGGCGCTCGGCCGCGTGCTGCGTAAGGAGATCCCGTGGCGCCAGCACTGCCACCGGGCAGATGACATCGCGACCGCGCTGCGGCTCGCTGAGGAATTCGGCTACGACCTGGTCATCGACCACGGCACTGAGGCGCACCTGCTCGCCGACATCCTGGCCGCCAAAGATATCCCGGTCATCATCGGGCCG
>Ga0335074_10015085_pt1 | contig 10846 bp, 7 predicted proteins | sample Lox_Sample_23_FD_206715 | JGI IMG/M metagenome (GOLD analysis project Ga0335074, IMG submission 206715) | Soil microbial communities from Loxahatchee National Wildlife Refuge, Florida, United States - Lox_Sample_2.3 | ecosystem: Environmental > Terrestrial > Soil > Wetlands | place: USA: Florida... | reverse complement strand
CCCCGGACAGCATCGCGCTGCTGTTGTTGTCGGCGAAGACCGGCGGGGCAACCGTGGTCATGCGGGGGGCCTGGCTCATCTGCTGCCGGATCGAGGCGAGGGTCGGCGCATGCCCGGCCGAGGACGCGTCGCCGTCGGGGAAGGTCACCAGCACCTGCACCGGACCGAGCGCACCCGGACCCAGCGCCTCGGCCGCGGCCGACACCCCGGCGCGGATCTCGTGCGACGAATCGAACTGCCGAAGCAGGCTGTTACCCAACACCATCGACAGCGCCGGCACCGCCATCGCCAGCAGCACAACCGATGCACCCATCGCCGAGGCCCACGGCCGGCGCATCACTCCGACGATCCAGTGGCTCCAGAACCGCGACTGGGTGGTTTCCGGGCGCCGCGACCAGTGCAGCGCCGCCGACCGCTTGGCGGCCGAGCGGCCGAAGGTGGCCAGCACCGCGGGCGTCATCGTCGTCGACGTCAGCATCGCGACCGCGACCGCGAGAATCGCGCCGGTCGCCATCGACGTCAGCGCGGGGGTGTCGATCAGGTAGATGCCGGTCAGCGATGCCACGACGGTCATCCCGGACAGCACCACCGCGAGGCCCGACGTGGCCATCGCCGCGTCCACCGCCTCCTGGGGCTGCCGTCCGGCGCGCAACTCCTCGCGGTAGCGCATCAGGATGAACAGCGAATAGTCGACCGCCAGCGCGATGCCGAACATCGACACCGTCGAGGTGACGAAGACCGACATCGTGGTGTAGGCCGACAGCAGATAGACCAGCCCCATGGTGATCGCGACGGTGCAGATGCCCAGCGCCAGCGGGATCGCGGCGGCGGCCAGCGAGCCGAACACCGCCAGCAGCACGATCAGGATGATTGGAAAGTTCCACTGCTCGGCCTTGGCGATGTCGTGCTTCGTGTTGGCCGCGGCGGCCGTGCTGAGCGCGCCCTGCCCGATGACGTACAGCCGGACCCGTCCGTCCGCCATCAGTCCGGGGCGCTCGCCCTGCACGCCGACCTTCAAGCGCAGCTTCTTGGCGGCGTCGCTGGCGCTGGCGTTGGTGCTCGAATCCAGCCGCAGCGACACCACATAGGGACGGTCGGGCTGCGGCGACGGCTGGGCCGGATTGTCGACCACCGCGACGTCGGGGGCCTGCTTGGCGACCTGCTGCAGGAACGTGGCCGCGGAGTTCATGTCCTCGTAGCTGGCGTCCGCACGCGGCGCCGCCACCAGCGCCAGCGGCGACGTGCCCTGGCTGGGGTAATGCGCCTCGAGTTGGTCGTGCACCTGCAGCGACTGCGATCCGGGCACGTCGAAGCCGCCACCGGTCAGGTGTCCGGACTGGGTCACCACCAGGTAGATCGCGGGAATCAGCGCGAGCACCCAACCCGTGAAGACCAGCCAGCGAAACCTGCGCAGGTTGCTGCTTAGGCGCATCATGAAGTGCTGGATTTCGGTCTCCCCGCATTAGCGTTGCGTGCAGGCGAGCCTACCCCAGCAACCTTTGTGCCGATGCCGCTGAGCTGCAACAACTCTGCAACGATGTCGATTCCCGGGCGGTGTGACCAGTGTCCCTCCGGCTGCGTTGGCGACCACACAGGAACGGATGGCAGGATGGCCGTCGAGCGTTCGCTATCGGGCCGCAGCCGTCTGCGAGGCGAACCGAGACTCTTAAGCCACAAGGAGCTAGCTATGACTTCCCTGACTGGGAGTAGTGCGACGTTGCGCCGCCGACTGCTCGGCGTGCTGACCGCGACTGGTCTGGGCGGTGCGACGGCCGTGGTGCTGCTGTCGGCGCCCGCGGCGGTCAGCGCGACCGATCCCTGTTCCGCCAGCGAGATGGCGCGGACGATCAGCAACGTGGCCCGCTCGGCCGGTGACTACCTCGACGGCCACCCGGAAACCAACCAGGCGATGACCAGCGTCTTGCAGGAGCCTGCGGGCCCGCAATCGGTCAACTCGCTGAAGAGCTACTTCGACGCCAACCCGAAGGCGGCCAGCGACATGCAGACCATCGCGTTGCCGCTGGCGGGCTTGTCGAGCCGTTGCAAGATGCCGATCAGCCTGCCTCAGGTGCTGGGATTCATGCAGAACGCGCAGGGCGCGATCCCTGGCGGGTTGCCTGGAGGCGCGGCCCAGGCCGTCGGCGGCCTGCAGAACGCGCTGCCTTCGGGTGCGGCTCCGGCCGCGCCCGGCGCCGCGACCTTCCCGGGATTCAGCGCCTTTAAGTAGCCGTCTCGTCGGGCGGCGGTAGCGGGCCCTGCAGGGCCGCGTCGTCGGCCGCGTCGTCGGGCAGGCGCTCCGGGCGGGCGGCGGCTTCGTCGTCGTCGGGGTAGACGTCGTTCTCGGTGCGGAACACGAAGAAGAACACCACCCAGCCGACGGCCGCCAGCAGCAGCCAGCTGATCAGCCGGTAGATCAGCATCGTCGAGATGGCGCCCGACAGCGACATGCCGCTGGACACCAGGCCGGGGACCAGCACCGCCTCCACGACCAGCAAGCCGCCCGGCATCAGCGGAATCGTGCCGACGGCGCGGGCGGCCGCGCAGGCGACCGTCAGCCCGCCCAACGACGCGTGTGCACCGGCCGCGTAGGCCGCGAAGCCCAGGCAGGCGACGTCGGCGAATCGGTTCACCACCGACCAGCTGAACGCGGTCGCCAGATCGCGACGGCTCAGGCTGACCGACTCCAGCTGGCTGAGCATCTCGCGCCACTTGGCCAGGCCGGTGTCGGCGGGCTTGCCGCGAACCGAGTTGACCCACGACAACACCCGGCACCCGATCCCGTCGATCAGTTCCGGCCGCGACGCGACCGCCTGGGCCAGCAGCAGCAACGCGACGAAGCCGCCGAGGGTGAACAACAGTGAGAATGGGTTGTTTCGCGCGCCGAGGAAGAACGCGCCGCCCAACCCGAGCAGTGCCAGTCCGACGGCCTGCAGCACGCCCGACATCACCAGCTGCCACGACGCCACCAACGTTGACGCGCCCCAAATCCGTTGCTGCCGAAGCAGAAACGTGGCCGCGAGTACGGGGCCGCCGGGCAGCGTGGTGCTCAAGGCGTTGGCCGCGTAGTAGGCGGCCTCGGACCGCAGTTCCTTGACCCTCACCCCGGCCGACCGCAGCAGGGTGCGCTGCACCTCGGCGAAGCTGTGCATCAGCAGCACGGCCGCCAGGGCCGAGGCGAGCAGCCACCACCAGTTGGCCGAGTACAGGCTCCGGACGGCCTTGGCCAGCTGATCCCACACCAGCGAAACCTCGACCGTCAGCACGATCGCGACGATGGTTAGGGTCACCCAGCGCAGCCACCAGGATTTGCCGCGGACTTCGTGCTGTCCGCTGACGTTCCTGGCCGGTGCGTCGTGCGACACGTGTTCAGCGTAGCCGCGCAGGTCGCGCCGGTCTCGCTGCGTGGCGCCGGTGTCCACAACTGTTTTGCCGGCGGTGCCGTGGGTACCGCCGGTTAGGCTGGGCCGTATGCCGCCGAAGGCCGACGTGCGTTACGAGAACTCGGTTGAACCGATCGTTCGCCAGACCGCCGCCTGGGCGTGGCGATTGCTGGTGATCCTGGCCGCCGCGGTGGCTGTGCTGTGGGTCATCGCGAAGCTGGAAATCATTGTGGTTCCACTGCTGCTCGCGCTGATGTTGAGCGCGCTGCTGGTCCCGATCGTGGACTGGCTGGACCGGCGCGGCGCACCTCGCGGTGGCGCCGTCGCTCTGGTGATACTGGCCGGCTTCGCGATTCTGGGCGGCATCCTGACGTTTGTCGTCAGCCAATTCATCATCGGTTTGCCGGATTTGGTCAACCAGGTCACCCGCAGCATCGATGAGGTGCGCAACTGGCTGATCAAGGGGCCGCTGCACCTGAGCCGCCAGCAGATTGAACAGGCGGGCAATTCGGCGATCCAGGCACTTCAGCACAACCAGGAAAAGTTGACCAGCGGCGCGCTGGCGACGGCAACAACGCTCACCGAGATCGTTACCGCGGCCCTGCTGATGTTCTTCACGCTGATCTTTTTTCTGTACGGCGGGCGCAACATCTGGCACTACGTCACCAAGCTCATCCCGACCGACCACCGAGACCGAGTACGCGCCGCCGGCATCGCCGGATACGGGTCGCTGATCGGCTACGTCCGGGCCACCTTCCTGGTGGCGTTGGTCGACGCGATCGGAGTCGGCACCGGCCTGGCGATCATGGCGGTGCCGTTGGCGCTGCCGCTGGCCTCGCTGGTGTTCCTCGGTGCGTTCATTCCACTGGTCGGTGCCGTGCTCAGCGGCTTTCTCGCCGTGGTGGTGGCGCTGCTCACGAAAGGCTTTGTCTACGCGCTGATCACGCTTGGTGTGCTGATCGGGGTCAACCAGCTCGAAGCCCACATCCTGCAGCCGTTGGTGATGGGCCGGGCCGTGTCGATCCATCCGCTGGCCGTCGTGATCGCGATCTCGACGGGCAGCGTGCTCGCCGGCGTGATCGGCGCGCTGCTGTCGGTCCCGACGGTCGCGTTCTTCAACAACGCGTTCAAGGTGCTGCTGGCCAAGGATCCGGACGAGGCGGCTGAGGAATCCGAGGACGAAGACGCCAGCGTCTTACAAGCCGAACCAGACCAGCTGGAACCCGAAAAGAGTTAGCCGGGAACCGATTCCGGGCTAGATCCGGCCCTCGCGGCGCAGCAGGTCCGCGGCGCTGAGGCCACCGCCCCGGCGCGGACGGGGCCGGTCGGGGTTCTCGCCACGAGCGTTCATCTTCTCGGTGGCGGTGTCGGAGTCCTTGTTTTCCCGCGGCGGGGTCGGGATCGCGGTGGTGGCGTCCTCGGGCTCGCTGGGCGGTTGCTTCGGCGGTTGTTCCCGCGGGACCGGCATTGCACGGGTCTGGTCCGCGGACGGTTTCGACGGCGGTGGCGGAGTGGCATCGGGCCGCCCACCACGCAATTCGCTGAGCCACGACTCGATTTCGCGATCGTCGCCGCGGGGTGGTTGCGGCGGCGGCGGACCGGCGGGCGCCGGCGGGCGTCCCGGTGCCGGCGCGGGCGCCGCGTTCTGAGCCGAAAAGCGAGTCGTGGGAGGCTCTTTGGGCGCGGCGCGTCCCGGCGCCTGCATCCGCGTGGTGCCTGCCGCCGATGGGGTGTCCTGAGCGGGCGGACGGAATTCCGGGCGGCCAACGGGGCTGGCCGGCCTGGGTGCCCTCGGAATAACGGGCGGGGCCTCGGTCGCGGGGTGGGTGGGATCGTGCGGCGGACGCGGCTTGGCGGCGACCGCCGGCGCTGCGGCGACGGGCCGCGGCGCGCGGGCCCGCGACACCGGCAGCTTGCGCTCGTCGGGCAGGTGAATCTCGCCGAGCCCCATCCGATTCTGCAGACGCTTCATCCACATCGGCGCCCACCAGCAGTCGTCGCCGAGCAGCTTCATCACCGATGGGACCAGGAACATCCGGACCACGGTGGCGTCCAACAACAGCGCCGCCATCAACCCGAACGCCAGATATTTCATCATCACCAGGTCGGAGAACGCGAACGAACCGGCCACCACGGCAAGCACCAATGCGGCCGCGGTGATCAGCCGGCCCGTGGTCGCCGTGCCGATCCGAATGGCTTCGGCGGTCGACATGCCGCGAGCTCTGGCCTCGACCATGCGCGACACCAGGAAGACCTCGTAGTCGGTGGCCAGACCGAAACCGACCGCGACCACCAACGCGATGAGGACGACCATCAGCGGCGCCGGGGTGAAATTCAGCACGTTGGAGAAATGCCCGTCGACGAAGATCCAGGTCAGGATTCCCAGGGTGGAGCCCAGCGTCAACGCGCTCATCACCGCGGCCTTGATCGGCAGCACCATCGACCCGAACGACAGGAACATCAGCAGCATCGTCGTGCTGAGCAGCACCAGCAGCATCAGCGGGGCCTTGTCGAACAGGCTGTGAATGCTGTCCTGCTCCAGGGCCGGAACGCCACCAACCAACAACGTCAATCCCTTTGGCGGCGTGATCGATCGCAGCTCCGTCAGCTTCTTGGCCGCGTCGCTGGCGTGGGACAGACCGTTCTGGATCACCCGAACCGAATCGTTCTTCGGCTTGGTGGTCCCGTTCGGGCCCGCGACGCAGGGGTTGCCCTCGATCAAGGGGCAGGACCGCTCCTGCCAGGTCTTGTCGGTGAAGCCGCTGATCGTGGAGGCATCGTTGCGGATCGCGGCGACCTGCTGGTCGGTGACCTTGCCGCCGTTGTTGCTCTTGATCACCAGCGTCAACTGGTTGGTTCGGTAGCCGGGGAAGGTTTTGTCGAAGTTCTGCTGCGCCAAGCGGACCGGGTTATTCGGCGGAAGATACGTCTCGCTGATCCCGCCGCCGAACGACAGGTTATGCAGCGGAATGATCAGCGCGATCATCCCGATGACGATCGGAATCGCGAAGACCAGCGGCCGCTTCATCACGACGTTGACCAGCTTGCCCCAGAACCCCGCCTCCACCTCTTCGCGGGTCTTCGTCTTCTGCAGCCGGTCGGCCAGCCAGTTCAGGTACGCCCGCGACGGCTTCCAGTTGGCCAGGAAGGGGATGCGGAACAGGGTGCGCACACCCAGCGCGTCGACGTTGCGGCCAAGGACCGCCAGGCAGGCCGGCAGCAGCGTGATCGACAGCACCGCGGCCAGCGTCACCGAGATGATCACCGCGTAGGTCAGCGACTTCACGAAACCCTGCGGCAGCAGAAAGAGGCTCGACGCCGACGCGGCGATCAGCACCGCGGAGAACATCACCGTGCGACCGGCCGTCATCACCGTGCGGCGCACCGCGGCCTCGGTGTCGTAGCCCTCCGCGATCTCCTCGCGGAAACGACTCACCACGAACAGCCCGTAGTCGATCGCGATACCGAAACCCATCATCGACACGACCGGTTGGGCGAAGAAATGCACGGGCCCGAACATCGCCATGAAGCGCAGGATGCCCAGCGAGCCGGCGATGCTGAGGCCGCCGACCATGACGGGCAGGGAAGCCGCGATCACCCCACCGAAGACCAGGAACAGCACGACCGCCACCAGCGGCAGCGCCAACACTTCCATGCGTTTCTGGTCTGTGGCGATGGTGCCGGTCAGCGCGCTGGCGATCGGCTCCAGGCCGGCGAGTTGAATCTTGCCGTCGTTGAGCTTCTGCAGATCCGGCGCGATGTCGTTGTAGTTGGTCAGAATCGCGTCGTCATTGTCGCCCTTGAGCGGGATGCTGACGAAGGTGTGCTTGCCGTCGTCGCTGGCCATCCCCTTGATGACGGGGTCGGTGCTGGTCGGCGCGGCCAGCCAGCCCGCCCAGCCGACGACCTTGTCCGAGTGGTCCTTCTTGAACGCGTTGAGCTCGTCGACCACGTTCTTTTGCCACGCGGGGTCGTCGAGCGTTTTGGGCGCGGTGAAGGTGGCGACGATGTGGCTCGTGCGGTCGCGGCCGTAGGTGTTGTCACCCAGCACCGACGCCTTGACCGACTGGCTGCCGTCGTCGTAGAAACCGCTCTGCGTGACGTGCTTGCCCAGGCTCATCCCGAAAACGCCGCCGAACAGGGACAGCGCCACCATCACGCCGATTACGACGAACCGGTAGCGGTACACAGTTCGGCCCCACCAGGCGAACACGTCTACTCCTTAATCATCTGTGGCGACTCGGGCATTGGTTTTCAATGTCAGACACGCGAGGTCAGCAGCGAAGACAGCGGCCGGAACGGTTGCAGCCACGCCCCCTTCTCAGGCAGCGAATCCAGGCCGATTCGCGGCAGCGGCTCCCGGAAAACACCCGCGATGTCCTCCAAGTCGACAAACCCCAAGGTATCCGACGCTAGTGCCCAACTCGCATGTTCGCGAAATCCAAGCACCTGCACGGGTACCCCGCCGTGGGCGATTTCTTCCAGCGGCTGGCGGAATGCCTGGCCGTCGGCGGACGCCACCATCAGCGCCGCCAACCCCTCCTCCGACCGCTGGGCGATGTGCTCGAGCATGTCGCTGTCGACATCGCTGTCCTCGTCGACTTTCGGCTTGGCGAAAACCGCGAACCCGACGTTACGCAGCGCATCCACCCACGGCCGCACCACGTCGGCGCTGCCCGGCGCGATGTTGGTGAACACGGTGGCCTCGGGCTCGACCGACACATCGGGGTGATCGGCCGAGACGTCGGCGGTACGGGCCAGCAGCCAGCGGCCGAGCGCGTCGAACCGTGGCCGTTCCAGCGCGGTGGGCCGACGGCCCAGGATCGATCCCAGGCCCATGTCCAGGTTCGGTGCATCCCAGACCAGCAGCACGCGCTGGCCCGCCGGTCCGACATCGCCCAACGGGTCGGCGGACAGCGGGTCGGCAGTCGTTTCGTCGGTCAGGCTCACGCTCAGCGCCTTTCCCACACCAGTTCGGTGACGGCGCTGCCGGCGTCGTGTGCCTTGTTCTCGTACTTGGTAGTCGGACGCACGACCGAGATCGCCGGTTCCGTGCGGGCGTCCAGCCGGGTCAACAGGGGTTCGGCGTCACCGACTTCGGCGATCTGCTCGGCGTAGCCGGGATGGTCGGTGGCAGCGTGCAGCACACCTCCTATTCGGAGTCGATCGGCGATCAGGGCCACCGTGTCGGGCCGCAGCAGCCGGCGTTTGTGGTGACGGGCCTTGGGCCACGGGTCGGGGAAGAACACCCTCACCCCGGTCAGCGAGGCGGGTGTCAGCAGTTGTTCCAGCACGTCGACGGCGTCCCCGCGGATCAACCGGATGTTGGGGACGCCTTCGCGTTCGATCGCCGAGAGCAGCTGCGCCAGCCCGCGCCGGTACACCTCGACGGCGATCACGTCGACGTCCGGCTCGGACCGCGCCATCGCGAGCGTCGAAGTTCCTGTGCCGCAGCCGATTTCGAGCACCAGCGGGGCGTCGCGGCCGAACCAGGCGCCGGTGTCCAGCGGCTCGTCGTTGGCGTCGTCGGCGTGCCGCGGTGCGGCGACATACCCGAGCTCCGGCCAGAGCCGCTCCCAGGTCCGCTGCTGGGCCGGCGACAACGCCGAGCGCCGCGAGCGAAAGCTGGTGGTTCTGCGGTAAACGCGGTCAGCGGGCACGGCGTCGGACGGCGTGGGCCCTGAGGCCGCCTCCACCCAGGGCTGCGCGCGCATTTGTCCATCGTTCCCTATGAACCCGTCCTGTCGCCTCCCGCAGGCCAGATTGATACCCAACAGTTGCCTTTCGCTGCCACGAGGTGACTCGCTTCCGGGCAGCTCAGATGTCACCATTCACCGACAAACCTGGTGGTGCTACGCCGCGATCGACACATTGGGGGCCACAATGGGGCCAGTGCCGGAGCAGATTTGGCACGCAGAGGCGAAGCATGAGCGGATAGGGGCATCCGATTTTCGTCGATGAGCTGCAGCGATTTGCGGCCGAGGTCTCCGACCCACGGTGTGCCGCGATCGCGAATCGGCTCGCCACCCCGCTGCGGGTGGCGGTATCCGGGCGCCGAGGTGTGGGTCGCAGCACCGTGGCGCACGCGCTGGAGCGCGCCGGCGGCCTGGGCGGAACAATCAGCGTGGCGACGCGATTGGAAGCCGACGTGGACGTCTACGTGATCGCCGAAGTGGTCAAACCCGAGGACCGGTCTGGGGTTTCGGCGACCGGCCGGCCGGTGCTGGCGGTGCTGAACAAGGCGGATCTGATCGCGACCACTGAACCCGGTCGTCATCCGGACGGGCCGACCGCGGCGGCGAGAACCCGATGCGAAACGCTGTCCGCCCACGTCGGAGCGCCCATCGAGCCGCTGTCCGCGATGTTGGCCGTCGCGAGCCTCGACGACCTGGTGGACGACGCCCTGTGGACTGCGCTGCAGATGCTGGCCGCCCAACAGCCGGTGACCGGCCAGCTGCGGCGCCGCCTGCTGGACACCCTCGACATGTTCGGCGTCGCGCAGGCCGTCGCCGCGATCCGGCGCGGGGCGACCCGCGCCGAAACCGATGCCCTGCTGCGTCGGCTGAGCGGCATCGACGAGGTCGTCGACAAGATCGAGTCGCTCGGCACCCAGGTGCATTACCAGCGGATGCTGGACGCCGTCGCCGAGCTGGAGACGCTGGCCGTCACCGATCGGCGGGTCGGCGACTTCCTGTCCCGCGACGACACGGTGGTCGCCCGGATGGCGGCGGCGGTAAACGTCGTCGAGGCGGACGGGATGACCGTCGACCGCTGCGACAGCGCCGCGGCGCATCTGCGCCGCGCGGTGGACTGGCAGCGTTACCGGCGTGGGCCGGTCGGGGGCGTGCACCGCGCCTGCGGCGCCGACATCGTCAGGGGTTCGCTGCGGCTGTGGTCGCAGGCCGGGGGATCGGCGTGAGCAAAAAGTCCGACGACGACCCGGTTGCCGAGGTCGACGCGATGGTCGCGGCGGTCGGGCCGCGACTGGGCGCGCCGAGCGTCAATCGCCTGGACGCCGTGCTGGTGACCGGGCCGTGGCTGGCCGGGGTCAGCGGCGTGGTCGCCGCGCTGAGCGAACGGCTGCCCGACCGGAAGTTCATCGAGTCGACCGACCTGATCGCCGGCGAAGCGCCGACGGCGGTGGTGTTCGTCGTCTCGGCGGCCGCCGCGCTGACCGAATCCGACTGCGCGCTGCTGGACGCGGTGACCACCGAGACCGCAGCGGTGATCGGTGTGGTGTCGAAGATCGACGTCCATCGCAACTGGGCCGACGTGCTGGCTGTCGGCCGCGACGTGCTGGCTTCGCACGCGCCGCGTTACCGCGACGTGCCGTGGGTGGGCGTCGCCGCCGCCCCCGAACAGGGCGAGGCGCGGGTCGACGAGCTGGTCGCCACGGTGTCCGAGCAGCTCGCCGACGCCGACCTTCCACGACGAAACAGGTTGCGGGCGTGGGAATCCCGGTTGCA
>Ga0335074_10015084_pt1 | contig 10846 bp, 7 predicted proteins | sample Lox_Sample_23_FD_206715 | JGI IMG/M metagenome (GOLD analysis project Ga0335074, IMG submission 206715) | Soil microbial communities from Loxahatchee National Wildlife Refuge, Florida, United States - Lox_Sample_2.3 | ecosystem: Environmental > Terrestrial > Soil > Wetlands | place: USA: Florida... | reverse complement strand
TCCTCATCGGTCACGTCGCTGGGATAACCGCTTCGCTCACGCTTGTCCATGCCTCAAGCGTGAACAACTTCACTGCAGATCCCTTACCCAATTGCAAACAAAGGAACAAAGTTAATAACAGGCTCTAAGAACTGTCATTGAGTAATGCCGGGAATAGTTGGAATCATAACCCGCCAGCCGCGAGCACTTGCTGAAGGCAAACTTCGGCAGATGATTGAGTCCGTTAATCACGATGCGTTCTACGTTACTGGCGCCTGGCGCGATGAGCGGTTGGGAGTCTATGCAGGTTGGACGGCGCTAAGTGACTCCTCGTTTTCAGAAATGCCGTTGCGAAACGAGAATGGCAGCGTGACTTTGATTTTCTCCGGGGAGGAGTATTCGGAGCCACGCACAAGCAGATCGACGAAAAGCGAGTCGAATCACCTTATTGGGAATCATGCGTCGCTTCTGGTTCGCACTTACGAACAGGAGCGTTCTTTCCCTGACAGCCTGAATGGGAGATTTCATGGGCTCGTGGCCGATTGTAATCGTGAAATTGCAATGCTTTTCAACGACCGTTTTGGAATGCATCGGCTCTGCTATTACGAGTCGCAAGATGCGTTTTACTTTGCCGCAGAAGCGAAAGCGATCCTTGCGGTATGCCCTGAGTTGAGGCGGTTGGATGGGCAAAGCGCCGGCGAATTTGTTGCCTGCGGTGCAGTTTTAGAGAACCGGTCGCTATTTCACAATATTCGCTTGATACCCGGCGGATCGGCATGGACATTTCAAGATGGAGCACTCAAGCGGAAGAGCACCTACTTCCGACCAGACGAATGGGAGCAGCAGGAGCTGCTTGATCCAGAGGAGCATTATCGACAGATTGCTTCTACCTTTGCGCAGAGTCTCTCCCGGTGTTTCGCAGGCACCGCACCGATCGGAATGTCTATGACCGGTGGACTTGACACGCGGATGATTCTGGCCGGATGGAAGCCGTCCTCGAACTCGCTTCCGTGCTACACCTTCGGCAGCATGTTTCGCGAAAATCAGGATGTTAGAATCGCTCGACGTGTTGCGCGCGCTTGCGGCCAATCGCATCAGGTTCTCAGAGCCGGTAAAGAGTTTCTCTCACGATTTGCTCATTATGCTGATCGCGCAGTTTATCTCACTGACGGCCGCGTCGACGTCGGCCGCGCTCCCGACCTTTATCTGAATGAGAAGGCACGCGAGATTGCCCCTGTCAGAATGACGGGGCTATATGGGGGCGAAATCCTGCGATGTGTAAGCTCATTCAAGCCAGTTGAGCCTGCGGGGGGGGGGTTTTGCCCGGATTTCCTGGAACATATCCGGCAAGCAAAGGAGACCTATACTGCAATCGAACAATGTCATCCTGTTTCCTTTGCCGCATTCCGGCAGAATCCCTGGTGCCTGTCAGGTTCGCTTGCACTTGAAGAGACGCAGCTCACGGTGCGAACTCCGTTTCTTGATAACGACTTTGTCCGCACTGTCTTTCGCTCACCAGCCTCGGCTCTCTCAAGTAACGAGGTCTCTCTGCGGTTGATTGCGGACGGAAGCAGCGATCTCCTGAGAATTCGAACTGACCGCGGTTTGACGGCTAACGGCAATAGGCTGTCGCGCGGGCTTCTGGAGTTTCTTTTCAAAGCGGAGTACGCCTATGACAGCGGTATGCCCCAGTGGCTGGCGCGGCTGAATCATGCTCTTGCTTTCCTGCGTCTGGAGCGCATCTTCCTGGGACAGCACAAACCCTTCCATTTTCGGGTTTGGTATCGCGACGATCTGGCCGAATACGTCCAGGATATGCTGCTCAGTGAACGTGCTCTATCGAGACCGTATATTGAGCGCAAGAGACTTGAAGCGATCGTTCGCGGTCATGTGAAAGGGAACCGGAACTTTACCTCTGAGCTCCACAAATTGTTAACCCTGGAGCTCATTCAGCAACGATTTCTTGAGTCGCCCCGCGCGCCCGTTAGAGAGCATCTGGCTTGCAAGCCATTTCCTAGCTAATCATCTGAGGTCATTGTGGTGGAGTAGTATAGGCTGCACCGACACTTCCGGGCGGAGATGGCTTTGTGGTGGTTGTGCCGTCGACGCTAGCGCTAGAGTATACAGTCTCGTTAAAAACTCTCACGTCGGGGTAGAGCATTGAAGCGCCGGTGCAGGAACCAGGATTCGATGAAGCTGCGTAAGAGACGGTTGTGTTAGTTGAGCTCGACATGACGAAGGTTCCCGCGCATTTTCCTGTCACCTGAAACTCTCCTTTGGGAGTAAAGCCGCCTGGGAAACCGCCGCTGATTGTCAAGGTTTCCGTGCCGCCCGACCAGATCGACCCCGTGACCGAGTAGGACGCTTGGTAAGCCGTATCGACGGGCAGGTCCTCCCATGCGATCGCAGCGGGGACGTCGTAAGCGTGACCCCCGTAAATGTCTGTCGCGTTGCCTATGACCGGCCCTCCCCCCGATACATCGGGGCCAATGGGAGGGAAGGGCTGAGTCTGAGAGGTCGAACAGGTCGGATAGTTCGTACAGACCCCCCACCAAGACAGTTGTGTGGTTGTGGCGGGTATAAAGAACGACGCCGGGAGAGTTGTAGTTGCGGGGACCGGATTTTGGAACGGCGCCGCATATCCGCTAAGGGACGTGGGCACCTCAGACACGCTGCTACAGGTTGTGCTCCAGCCGGGGCTCGACGAATTTCCGCACCAGCGAGTCGCAGCCGTTACCACGTCGTAATTGCCCCAACGTAGAGAGCTGCTGAAAGCCAGCGAGTCAGTGACTGCAGCCGAACCATCGGTGCCGATAATGTAGATGGGCGTGCTCTTAAAGGTGCTGCTTGTTGACTGGTAATTTGTCGTGGTTCCAGACCCCAGGACGTTCCCCACGATATTCATAAAGCGGGCATATCCGTCCACCTGGATTGCACCAGGATTACAGCCGCTCGTATAGGGAGGATCGTTTGAGGATGCCAGGTTGCGAAAAAAGGTATCCAGGTTCTGCGTGCCGTGTATGTCGTCCATCTGGAGCGAACCCGTCTCATTGCCTTCCAACAGAGCGAAGGAAACTCCTGCTTCGTGGCTTACGATTACGGGTGGGTAGCATTGCGATCCCGAATTGCTGTACGCATCGCGCAGGTAGTTGTAGGCTAAAACGTCATCGACCGCTGTGCCCTGCCAGTAGAACGTTGAGAGCTGGCCAATGTTGTTCAGGATCAGGCCATCGGAGTCGGTATTGAAGTCGATACCGCCCGGAGGCGACGAGACCAGGGTTGTCGCGCCGTAGAAGTAATTGTTGGAGATCAGATAATTCTTCGAGTTTTGCGTCTGAATCTGATAGTTGTTGCCGTTGATGATCCGATTACCTTTCACCCAACAGGCGTAGCAATCGTCAATGAATACTTGGGCGTTGCCGGTATTGCCTGTAAAGTCGAGCGTCATGTCTTCCAGTCCGGTACCCGTCGCCGTTGGGAGCCAAGTGACATTCGGGCTGCCGAGTCCGGACCAATTTGGCATATAGATGCCCGTCGGGAGATTCGAATAGGTTCCGGACCAGATATTCCACGACGTTCCCGATCCTCCCGTCGTAAGTGTTACCTGTCCCTGATCGTTGCTGCCCCCCTCTGTCGAACAGGATGTATTGGCGCACACGAACACACCGCCATTGTCGCTTGTGAGCCCGTTGGCGTATAGGACATCGGTCCGATTCGCCGATGCGCCAGGATTTGCGCTAACCGTCACCGATGTCGCGTCTTGAGAGAAACCGCCGGTCCAGGCTTCCGACACCTGGCTTCCGCCGTCATACCAAGTGAATCCGCAACTTCCAGAACACTTGAATATCGTCTGGTCGGCGCCCGACCCGCGCAAGGTGACGTAGTTCTGGTTCCCCAGCGTTATCGTTCCACTCGAAAACGTGAATGTTCCCGCACTCAACTTGACGACCTCTCCGGCGGGACATGAGGACAATGCGCTATTGATCGCGGCGATTGTAGTGGTTGAGGAAAGTGTCGCGCACACGGTGGAGCGGACTGGCGGCGTCCAAGGATTTACGGCCGTCTCGCCGTCAGGGAGCGCTGACGGCAGACCGGCATTAGTCCAGTCGGTGGCTCGGCTATTGGCTATGACCCCAGACCAGTTCTGCGCGTAGCAGACGAAGGCGAAAAGTACGATGGTGAGTGGAAAATATTTCATGGTTAGCCTCTTCCGGGAAAGTCCACCTCTCTTGGTGTTGGCGCCCGTTCCTCCTTGGCGAAACTTGCGTGCTCACGCGGCAGGGAGCAGCGTCGACATTATGACCCCATCGCAGGGACCGGCGTCGACAGTATGGCCCCATTTTTGACGGATGAAATCATCCGCGATCTCCAAAAAAGGCATTGAACATCGTTTTGGGAACCTCACCGTTGATCATCGCACACTGCACGTAATCGGTCTTTAATTACTTTAGTAACATTCCCTCATAGAGGAAATATTCAAGAGGCCTGTCATGCACATAAACTCTCTGAAAATAAGCCGCTAACGATTGCCCTACTCATATCCGGTGTCCAGCGGCAGGATATTGCTTCGCGAATCATATGAAACCCGGATTTTGACAATGCGCACAAACCCAGCGGTGATACCAATCGATCGTTAACCTGGCACCGTGCTGAGTACCGAATTAGCCCACCATACTCGGCTCGGCGGGCAGATTGAAGCTTGTGTCTTAATCGACAACGGATGCTTGGTTCAGCCACGGTTCTCTCCACGAGGAAACGGCTCCGTCCGCTTGGGGCGGAAAGTCAACAGAAAAATAATGAAAATTGCGTACCTAGTGCTCGCACACCAATACCCAGAGATTCTTCAAAGGACGGCGAGGTGTCTTCGCGGTCCAGATTCCGAGTTTTTCGTTCACATTGACCGAAAGACCAGCCTGGCGGAATTCGCTGAAATGCGCGCTGCCGGCCTTTTGGCTAGTGAGATTCGGGTTCCCGTATACTGGGGGGGATTCTCTATCGTCGGTGCGACTCTGTTGCTGCTGCGGCAGGCGGTGAACCATTCACAAAAATTTGACTACTTCGTCCTGTTGAGCGGGAGCGACTACCCATTAAGAAGCAGCCGGTACATTCAGACTTTCCTCGACAGCAACCGGGGAACAGAGTTCATCAGCATGGTGAAGATCCCTAATGACGCGTTTGGTATGCCGATTTCAAAGGTCAACCGAATCTGGTTTGAGCCTAATCGACCGGTACTTAGGTTTGTGACGAGGTCCTTAGCCAAAGTGGGGCTGGCACAACGCGACCACAGGAGATATCTGCACGGTTTGGAGCCCTTTGGTGGCAGTCAGTGGTGGGCCTTGACAAGAGGCGCCTGCGAATACATCTTGGATTTCGTAGAGTGCAATGCGCACGTCGTGAGGTATTTCCGCGCTGCCCCTACCTCCGACGAGACTTTTTTTCACACGATCTTGGGGAATTCCCAGTTTCGGTACAAGGCTCGCCGGAGCCTTACATACGCAGACTGGTCTAACGGACCAAATCATCCCGCGATGATCAGCGAAAAGCACTTGGCTCTATTCGAGAATCGTGCCTGGGTCTGGACTGAAGATATCTGGGGCTCCGGTGAGGCGCTTTTCGCGCGTAAGTTTTCCCGCGGAAATCTCGAATTGCTGGATCGAATCGACCAGATAGCAATGCAGAAGGATGCCGGAATCAGACAATTCGAGACAACTTCGATCGAGAGCTGCCAGTAGGCGGTTCGAGATCCCATCTATCAGCCCATTATGAAGCCTCTTGTCAGCATTCTTATTCCCGCCTATAACGCCGAGCCATGGGTCGGCGAGGCAATCCGGTCCGCGCTTGCGCAGACCTGGCCGCATAAGGAGATCATCGTCCTGAATGACGGCTCAACCGATCGAACGGCCGATGTCGCAAGGGAATTTGGGTCCAAAATCAAGTTCTTCTCTACGGGAAACTGCGGCTTATCAGCGGCCATCAACCGGGCATATCAACTCTGTCAGGGAGATTACATCCAGGAACTGGACGCGGATGACATCCTACCGCCCGACAAGATTGAGCGGCAGCTTGCGGTGCTGCGCGATGGCGACAGCAAGCGGACTCTTCTTTCCTCGCAGTGGGCTCCTTTCTTCTATCGGACGCGCCACGCTCATGCAATCCAAAACTCGCTATGCCAGGATCTTCCCCCAGTCGAGTGGCTTTTGAGAAAAATGGCTGAGAATCTCCACATGCAGAACGCGACCTGGCTGGTGAGTCGCGAGTTGGCTGAGGCGGCAGGACCGTGGGACACGCAGCTCCGATACGATCAGGATGGCGAGTATTTTGCACGAGTACTCATAGCCTCAGAGGGAGTCCGTTTTGTGCCCGGGATCGGCGTTTATTACAGGTCCAGCGGGAAGGGAAGCATCAGCGTAATCGGCGCCAGCGATGAGAAAAGGTTGTCGTTACTCCGCTCAATGAAGCTGCAAATACAGTATCTGCGATCATTGGAAGACAGCGAGCGCGTCCATAAAGCGTGCCTGATTTACATGCAGACTTGGTATGGGGCCTTTTATCTGGAACGGCCCGATCTAGCGGCAGAATTGCAGGATTTGGCCGCGCAGCTTCATGGTCATTTGGAGGAGCCGCGCCTGCGGTTGAAATATGCATGGTTGGCACCAGTGATAGGGCTCAGGGCGGCCAAGCGCATTCAAAACGAGCTTCCACAATTCAAAGCTTCATGCATGAGAAGTTTTGACAAGGCGATTTACAGGTTGGAGGCGATGCGTGCAAATGGACGCGCACCGGCCGATTTGTCCTGAGGCATCGCGGCTGGGCAAGTGAATCGCACCGGCAGTTTGCGCATACCCCATACTTAGAAAACTCAACCATCCCCGGTCAAATGTCGAAAATTGGAAACTTTGATGCCATCTGAAATGCAAACCGGTGCATCCGTAACCCTGCTTACTGGCGGCAGCGACCGTCCGTATGTCTTCGGCCTGACTACTTCCCTAATTTCAAATGGAGTGGTTTTGGATCTGATCGGCAGCGATGAGCTGGACTTCCGCGAGTTCCGGCGGGAGTCCGAAATCACCTTCCTTAACTTACGCGGCAGTTCTAATCCCAAAGTCAATCCCGCAGCAAAATTAGCTCGACTTTTGCGCTACTATATAAAGCTCATTCATTATGCAGCGACAGCAAAGCCAGAGATATTCCATATTCTGTGGAATAACAAATTCGAGACCTTTGATCGAACCCTCCTGATGTTTTATTACAAGCTTTTGCGGAAGAAGATAGTTCTTACTGTACATAACGTAAATATGAGGAAGCGCGACGCCGGCGACACCGTCCTCAACCGGGTCACTTTGCGGGTCCAATATCGGCTCGCGGATCATCTGTTCGTGCACACTGAGAAAATGAAAACTGAGCTCGGAGACGATTTTGGCGTGCATCCTTCACATATCACAGTGATTCCATTTGGAATCAACAATTCGCTTCCGAACACAAGCATCGAGTCAAGCGAAGCAAGGCGGAAACTGGGCTTGAGTGGCGATCGAAGGACGATTCTCTTTTTCGGCCGAATTACGCCATACAAGGGCCTCGACTGCCTCATTGCAGGATTTCAAGAGCTTTTAAAACGCCAGGAGAATTATCGCCTAATCATTGCTGGGAGGGTGGACCGGTGTGACAAATATTGGCAGGAACTGCGCGCGCCGATCGAGATCGATGTGCGAAATGGAAGCATAGTGATAAAAGACAGCTTCATCCCAGATGACGAGGTCGAGGTTTATTTCAAGGCGGCAGACGTCCTTGTCCTGCCTTACCGAGATATCTACCAGAGCGGCGTTCTTTTCACCGGACAATATTTTGGCATTCCGATCGTTGCTGCAGATGTCGGCGCATTTGCAGAAGACGTTGTCGGAGACAGGACCGGCTTTTTGTTTCAAACTGGCGATGCCAAGAATTTGGCAGATACCATTGAGCGATACTTCGAGAGTGATCTTTATGCAAGGTTGAGCATGCATCGCATAAAGATACGAGCGTATGCGGCAGAGCGTCATTCGTGGACTGCCGTTGCTCAGATGACCCGGGATGTGTATTCGCGCATGACACAAGGGTTAACCAAGAATGAAGTCACGAATAAATCGCGCGGCGCCCGCCGGAATTCAAGATTCAACGAGGGGGAAGGCGAACTCGGGGAAGACGCACTTGCAAATAGGTTTCGCCGTTGGTGGACGTCCTTTTAATCTTGGAATTACTGCGCATCGTCTTCACAAGAAGTTCCTAACCCATCCAGAGGATTGCAGGATGGCCCAGACCGTCTGGCCCGCTTCTACTTGCGCAGTACGAACCTGATCCTGTGAATCACTGCTCAAGCCTTTAGTTTCTTGTTTGTCGTTTCTACGCCAGTAATCGTTTTGACTCTCGGTCAGCAGTGGCGAGCCGCCGAACCTAGTGTTCCAGATTCTCGCGATCTTTGCTCTGGGATAACTACTCTTCGAATCAGCGATCTCGCTTTTCATCAGCAGTGAGCCATTGCGGCGCCGATTCAAATTGGTTCTGATCATGTGCCCTATTGCAGTTGGCAGCTACGCGATTGGCTTTCCATTCGGTATCCGCGGCGTCGCTTTGTCGAGCGCCTTAGTTATGCTTGCGAGCTTTCCGTGGGTCATCAGCTTTAGCTTTCGAAAAACAGAGTCAACCCTTCAACGCCTTGGAGGAAGGTTGGTGTACCTCGCAATTACGTCTTTCGTAGGCGTTGCCGCAGGAGAACTCGCGTTTCAGACGGTTAGCCTGCTCTCCGCGATCTTGCAGATTCTTGTTCTCGCTTTTGCATTTTCCGCTGGGTGGTTTTCCGTTGCAATCTTGAGACCGGTACGGGAGGCAATGAAAGACTCCAAGAAGCTGCTGCGCAGTACGCGCGGAATGTCACTGCCTCAACTGGTCGAAAATCTGGACTAAGTCTATATGTCGACAAAAAACAAGGCATTCGTAACCGGCTCCGAAGGATTTATCGGATCTCACCTCGTCAAGAGCCTTTGCGCCCGTGGATGGACTGTCGTCGGCAGTTATCTTGCGGAAAGGAATAATGGCCTTCCCTTTGTGCCAAACATGCAGTGCGTGCAGTGCGATTTACGAGATGGCCAGCGTATCTCGCGTCTTCTCGCAGAACACCAACCCACCCACATCTTTCATTTGGGAGCGCAGAGCCTCCCGACAGTCTCTTGGGCGGACCCTGTGGGCACATTCGAATCAAATGTAATGGGTTCTCTTTATCTTTTCGAAGGAGTTCGGCGTTTGAAACGCCCGCCGATTGTGGTTTCCGCTTGCTCGAGTGCGGAATACGGGATAGTTCCACTTGAAGCAGTACCGGTCAACGAGGAACAGCCACTGCGGCCGCTGCATCCCTATGGAATCAGCAAAGTGTGCCTGGATTTGCTTGCGAGGGAGTACTTTTTTGACTACAAAATTCCGACGGTGAACATTCGGCTGTTCAACACAACTGGGCCGGGCAAGACCAATGACGCCCCCTCCGATTTCGTGCGCCAGTTGGTGCGAATCAAGAAGGGTTATCAGGAGCCGGTTATCGAGGTGGGGAACGTTGAGCCGCGGCGAGCCTTCCTCGATGTCAGAGACACAATCGACGGGTTTTATCTCGCTGCGTTAAAAGGAAGGCCCGGTGAGGCGTACAATCTTTGCGCGAAAAAAACGTGTACCATCGCAGAGATCTTGGATTGCGCGTTGCGTTTGTCTGGCATCAGAGCTGAGATCAGACAGGTGAAGCGCTTGATGCGTCGTTCAGACGAGAAGATCATTTTCGGCGATACAGCGAAAATTCGGCGAGACACCGGATGGAGGCCGATCCTGACAATCGAGCAAACACTCAAATCAATGTTTGAATACTGGGAAACGGAGCTCTCTCTAAACCGTAACCCGAGTTGCGTTCAGCTGAATTCGCAAGCGCGTTCAATGAGAAAGCGAATGCGGCCAGACGACAGAAAGCAATAATGATGATTATTAAATTTTAGCCCCGGGGTTTGATGGTGCATTCTTATCCAGAGGCTGGAAGGAGTCACAAGGGGCAGGTTTTACACCGGAGCGCCACCGCGACAGAGGCGGTCCTTCGAGCGATACGGGAAAGTCAAGAGAGCCTGAGGATTCTGGCTCAGTGGCATGGGATTAACCCCAAGACGGTCGCAAGGTGGAGGAGGCGCTGCTCGGCGGCTGACCTGCCCACGGGGCCGAGAACGCCCAGATCCACGGTTTTTACCATAGAAGAAGAAATTGTTGCCGTTGCCTTTCGCAAACACACCCTGCTGCCACTCGACGAATGTCACTATACGCTCCAAGCCGCCATCTCCAAGCTGACCCGTTTTTCGTTGCATCGTTGTCTGGAGCGGCACGATATCAGCCGTCTTCCGGGAATGGAAGGCAGCAAGCCCAACGGGAAGAAGTTCGAGCGCTACCCCATCGGCTACTTCCATATTGACTTGGCCGAAGTGCGCACTGCCGAGGGCAAGCTCTGTCTCTTTGTGGCCATCGAGCGAACTTCGAAAGTCGCCTTCGTGGAGTTGGTCGAGCGCGCCGGCGCGAGAGCTGCGACGGCCTTTCTAGAGGCGCTAGTCGCGGCCATTCCCTATCGCATCCATACCGTTCTCACCGATAACGGCGTCCAGTTCGCTGACCTGCCCGGGAACCGCAGAGGCCCAACTGCGCGCTTCTGTGGTCACCCTTCTGACGGGGCCTGTCTTTTACTTGGGATCGACCACCGGCTTCCCAACCCAATCACCCCTGTGACCTGCTCCCCTAAATCCGCACAGAACCGAGTACGATTTTCGTATTCAGGAGTGAGGGCGGAGCATGTCGAAGAGCAAGCATACGGAGGCGCAGA
>Ga0335074_10015083_pt1 | contig 10846 bp, 5 predicted proteins | sample Lox_Sample_23_FD_206715 | JGI IMG/M metagenome (GOLD analysis project Ga0335074, IMG submission 206715) | Soil microbial communities from Loxahatchee National Wildlife Refuge, Florida, United States - Lox_Sample_2.3 | ecosystem: Environmental > Terrestrial > Soil > Wetlands | place: USA: Florida... | reverse complement strand
CTCGGCCCGCGCCGCAGGCGGGATCTCTCCGCCGAGTCCGATGATGTCCAGGACTATGCCGTTCAGCCCCTGCTCGCGGATCTCGGCGGTCAGCTTCTCCAGCCGCTTCCAGCGCTGCTGACTGGTCCGCTGATCCTGGTCCAGCTCGGTGTCGAGCCGGTCCATTGCCTGCTCCATCGCCTTGTAGCGGGCCTCGAACCCACCGGTCGCGATGTAGTCGTAGATCTTCTCGGCAATGCCCGTCCTTGCCGCGTTGGCAGTCTCGTGCCGGTACACCGCGATGATCGCCTGGCGCAGGCCCGCGGCCAGGTGCCACGCGTGGCTGTAGTCGCAAGCCCAGACGTCGCCCACCTGGGTGGAGCCGTCGGTTCGTGTCGGCAGGACGTCCGACACGATGACGCCGAACCTGGCACCCGCACCTCGTACCTCACCGGCCAGCTTACGCGGCCACTCTGTGCTCCACGCAGCAGTGCGCTTGCACTCCCAGAGGATCACGCCGCACTCCACGCGACCGACCCGGACGACCTGAGTCACGTCCGGCCCGCGTTTACCGACGCCCGTCACGGTGATGAGGTCGTCCGGGAAATGCCCCCGCAATTCCTCGGCGAACAGATCCTGGCGGACGACGCCTTCCTGCTGACGAGAGCCAGTGCCGGTCTTGCGCTGCGCCTCCTCGAGCTGAGCGTTGACTCGCTTGATTTGCTCTTCGAGCTGCCTAGCCCTGGTTTCGTGCTCCTGCTGGCTGCGCAGCAGCTTCTCCTGATACTCGCTCTGGGCCCGGCGAAGGTCTTCGGCCGAGCGCTCTCTGATCCGCTTCTCGGCCTCGTCGCGCTCCTGCTTGCGGATCTCGTCGCGCATCCGCTCCTTCTCGCGCTCGAGGTCGTCCTTCTCGTCCTCGAGCTTCCGCCGGTCGCGCAGCAGTTCCGCTTCGCCGGCACGCAATTCCTTGATCTGCTGGTCGCGCTCCTTCAGCCGACCCTGAAGTTCGTCGCTCTTGGCGCGCTGGTCAGCGAGGTCGCGGGCGTAGGCGGTCCGGACCTGGTTATCGATGGACTGGCGCAGCTCGGCTTCCCAGCGGGCGCGCATGGGCGTCGCAAGCTGGTGCGCAATCGCTTCGTCGAGCAGTACCTGCTGCCCGCAGTGCGGGCACTGGATGAACGGTCGCGCTGAATCATTCGTCGTGGTCATGGCTCGACGGTAGGCACGACTACCGATTGCCGCGATGTGAGGTCTGATAACCATGGTTATCAGACCTAGAGTGGCTATAAGAACGGTAACAGTTATCCTTGCTCTCAGGGCTGCCAGGCAGGCGGCGCTCGGCGAAGGGGGAGGGATGACCGTCAGCACCAGTTCGCCTGGCAGCCCACTCAGCTCCGGTTCCCTGGTCTCGATGCCCGAGATCGCGGAGCTCGCCGCAGTGCAGCGGCCGGTCGTAACGACCTGGCAGCGGCGTCATCGCGACTTCCCTGCGCCAATTGCTGGCAACTCCGCACAGCCGCTCTTCGATGTCCGCCAGGTCGCCAACTGGCTAATCCGAACCGGGCGGGCCAAGGAAGAGGAGATCGGCCAGGAACTCAGCCTGCACACGCTTGGCTCCTTGTCGTCCATGCTCCCAGCCAAAGACCTCATTGGCGTCGTGACCGCACTGATCTGCCTGCGTTACCTCGACGACGACGAGCCGCTCGCGGATGGCACGGCCGACATCACCGGATCACTCCGCGAACGAGCCATGCGGCTCGACCCTGGCGACGAGTTCCTGGTCAGCGAAATCTGCGGGCGAGCCGATCTCGCCGTCCTGGCCAGCGCGGTCGACGACCTGGTTGAAGCGGCCTGGGGTTGCTCGGGAGCGTTCGAGCGCATCCTAGGCGCGCGAACCCGGTACCAGGCCGCGGAATTGTTCGCCAGCGCGGTGACGCCGCCGCTCGCGGAGCTGATGGCCGGACTCTGCGGTGCGCGGGAACTTGCACGCACTGACCGGTCGCTAGTGATCTCCGACCCGTTCGCCGGGCCCGGAGACCTGCTCACAGCCGTAGCCGAGCTGCTCGGCCCGGATCACGCGCCGATGTTTACCGCCGCCGAGAGCGACGCATTTCTGGCGCGACTGAGCAGGCGGCGGTTGCTCGCTCATGGAATACCTGCGGTCGACATGGACATCAGGCTCGGCGCTGAGTTGCCGGACGAGGCCGGTGATCCGGACGTTGTCATCACCCAGATCCCCTATCAGGCCGCCGAGGAGCGGTCAGCGACCCAGGTACTCACTCGACTCGGTGAGATCTCGGTCCGGCTCGGCCCCGGCCGCGCCGCCGTGGTGCTCGGTCCGGCCAGCGTGCTGACAGCCGAACTGCCCGCGTACGGGTCGGCCGAACGGATGCGCGCCGACATGCTGAAGGGCGGTATGGTCGAGGCAGTCATCACGCTCCCCGGCGGCCAGGTACCGTTCCGGCCCGGTTACCAGTCGGCCTTGTGGGTGCTGACCTCTGCATTTTCCTCGCCGTGGGCTGGGCGCGTGCTGGTCGCTGACGTCAGCGGCAGTGCGCTGACCCGCGACGTCGCCGCCGAGCTGACCGAGGACGTGGTCACCTGGCGGCGCGACGGTTACGAGCCCCGAGCGCATGCGCGCCAGTTCAGCACCGAAGAGCTGATCAGCGACCTGATCGAGACGCCGGGGCCGCTGACGCCGCGCCGTCCGCGCAGCATCCGCTCGGTGCAGACGGCCGCGCATGCCAGCGTTGCGAGGATCGCCGAGGTGCAAGTCGGCCTGACCGCCTTCGCCGCTGACTCCACTTCAGCTCGCGGGTCGCTGAACACGCATGTGATCATGGGCAGCCTGCGGCCACCAGAGTCAGCAACTATCGGCGCGCTCGCCGACCGCAGACGACTGACTCTCATCAAGGGCACGCGGCTCCGCGATGACGACGTGACCGCCGATGGAAACTATGTCGTGATCCGGCCAGAGGAGATTCTTGGCCGCAGCCGGGTCGGCGAGCTGAAGGTTGACCGCGCGACACTCGCGGCTCGTTACCCGCACGCCCGGCTCACCGAGCCCGGGGACGTGATCGTCACCACTGCACCTTCCCTGGCCGCGATCGTCGACGACGCCGGGTTCTGCGTCGTGGCATTTCCTGCTCGTGCACTCCGGATAGCAGCCGACGAAGCGCGATTCACTCCGCGCGTCCTCGCTGCCCTCATCGCGGCTAGCTCGGGCGCCAGCCGGCCAGCCGGGGCGATCCGGATTGCGCGCCGGTTGGAAGCCCTGCCGCTTCCACTGCTGACTGTGGCCGAACTCGTCCGTCTTGACGCACTGCTCGAACTACTCGAAGCGCGGCGACGCGCGGCGCAGCGCGAGATTGACCTGGTCGCCGAGTTGCGCGACATCACCACGGCCGGCCTGGTCGATGGGACACTCACATTCACCGCCGATCCCTGCTGAGCTCGAAACGACAGGATGATCTATGTCACCGAGAAAGAAGTCAGATCAGGCACCCCTGCCCGGCATGCCGACGCTGGCCGATATTAAGGACACGTTGTGGAAGGCGGCGGACAAGCTGCGCGGGTCGATGGACGCGTCCCAGTACAAGGACTTCGTCCTCGGCCTGGTCTTCCTGAAGTACGTCTCCGATTCGTTCGACGAGCGCCGCGATGCGATCATCGAAGAACTCAGAGCCGACGGCGTACCCGAGTCCCAGTTCGACAGCTTCCTATCGGACCGGGACGAGTACGCGCGCGCCGGGGTGTTCTGGGTCCCGGAGACCGCGCGCTGGCAGGTGCTGGCGGCGCAGGCCAAGAGCGGCGGGATCGGCGAGCTGCTTGACGGCGCGATGGACGCGCTGATGAAGTCGAACGACTCGCTCGTCAGCGTGCTGCCCAAGATCTTTAATCGGGACAATGTGGACCAGCGGCGGCTCGGCGAGCTTGTCGACCTGATCAGCGACGCTCGGTTCACCGGCCACGCCGACAAGCCCGCCAGGGATGTGCTCGGTGAGGTCTACGAGTATTTCCTGGACAAGTTCGCCAAGGCCGAGGGCAAACGCGGCGGCGAGTTCTACACTCCTGCCAGCGTCGTGCGGCTTCTGGTCGAGGTCATGGAGCCGTACTCCGGCCGGGTCTACGACCCGTGCTGCGGCTCGGGCGGCATGTTCGTCCAAGCGGAGAAGTTCGTCCTCGCCCACCGCGGCCGCCGCGACGACATCGCCATCTACGGGCAGGAGTCCAATGAGCGCACCTGGCGGCTAGCCAAGATGAACCTGGCCATCCACGGCATCAATGGGAACCTCAGCTCGCGCTGGGAAGACACCTTCTTCCAGGACCGGCACCCCGACAGGAAGGCCGACTTCGTCCTCGCAAACCCGCCATTCAACATGTCCGACTGGGCCCGCAACGCCGACGACCCGCGCTGGCGGTTCGGCACTCCCCCGGCCAGCAATGCTAACTTCGCCTGGCTGGAGCACATCGTCTCCAAGCTCTCCGAGCGAGGCACAGCAGGCGTGGTCCTGGCCAACGGGTCGATGTCGTCCCGGCAGTCCGGCGAAGGCGAGATCCGCGCCGCGATGGTCGAGGCCGACGTGGTCGCCTGCATGATCGCGCTGCCGCCGCAGCTGTTCCGGACGACGCAGATCCCGGCCTGCCTGTGGTTCATGGCCAAGGACAAGACGGCCCAGGGCGCCAAGCGGCTGACCGACCGCAGCGGCCAGGTGCTGTTCATCGACGCCCGCTCTCTTGGCGTGCTGGTGAATCGGACCGAGCGCATCTTCACCGACGATGAAACTCAGCGCATTGCAGCCACCTACCACGCCTGGCGCGGCACCCCGTCAGCCCGCGCCGCCATGCAGGAGTACGAGGACGTCCTCGGCTTCTGCCACTCGGCCACGTTGGACGAGATCCGCACCCACGACCACGTGCTAACCCCCGGCCGCTACGTCGGCGCTGCCGAGACCGACCGCGGCGACGACGAGCCAATCGTCGACAAGATCGCGAGGCTCACGAAGGAGCTGTACGCCCATTTCGACGAGTCAGCCCGCCTCGAACAAGAAGTCCGTCGCCAATTGGAGCGCCTCGATGTCTGAGAACTCGAAGATCGTCACATTCGCAGAGCTCGTAGAGCGAGGAGTGCTTGAGATCGGCGATGGCTATCGCGCAAAGCTTGACGAGCTTGGCGGAAACGGACCGATCTTCTTGCGTGCCGGCCTGCTCACACATCAAGGACTAATTTGGGAGCCAGCAGAGAGGTTCCACGCACATCTGGCAGCCAAGGTCAAGTCAAAGCTTGGGCTGCCTGGCGATACAATTGTAACGACAAAAGGAAACAGCGTCGGCCGTGCCGGGTATGTGCCACGCCACGCGCCTGATTTCGTCTATTCACCACACCTAAGTTATTGGCGTAGCCTGCGGCACAACGAACTAGACCCGATGTTTCTACGCTACTGGGTGCAAGGCGAAGAATTCCTTTCACAGCTCGCGGCAATGGCCAGCAGCACGGATATGGCGCCGTACCTAAGCCTTCGCGATCAAGCTCGATTGCGTGTCACCCTGCCCGACATTTGTTCACAGAAATCAGTGGTAGCCGTCCTGGGCGCCCTCGACGAAAAGATCGCGGTTAACGACCGGACCGGTCGGACTTCGCTGTTGCTAGCAGATGTGCTCTTTCGTGCTGAGGTCGCCAACAGCTGCTACGGCATGGCGACGTTCGGATCTATGGCCCAAGTCTTCGGCGGAGGCACTCCTAGCACTTCAGAGTCGAAGTACTGGGATGGCAACATCGCTTGGACCACTCCGTCCGACGTCACGGCGCTTAGCTCGCCGTACCTATTTGGGACGTCGCGTACGATTACACAGGCTGGCCTCGACAGCTGCGCATCGCGACTCTACCCACCAGGATCGATCCTTATGACGTCAAGGGCTACGATCGGCGCGTTCGCAGTGAGCGAGATCCCTGCCGCGGTCAACCAAGGCTTTATTGTCGTCGTGCCACCCAATGCCAGGCTCCGCTGGTGGCTGTTCCACGAGATGCGCTCGCGCGTTGATGACATGGTCGGTATAGCCAACGGCTCGACTTTCCTAGAGCTCAGCCGACGCAACTTTAAGGCAATGCCCGTTCGACTATGCGCCGACGAGCGAATGCAAGTGTTCGCCGACACAGTTGGTCCTTTGCATGATTCCGCTGCTCGGACGGCTCAGCAGTCTCGCACTCTGGCTGTGCTGCGTGACACATTGCTGCCGCAGTTGATGTCCGGGGAGATTCGGGTGCAGGACGCGAAGAAGGTTGTCGAGGACGTGACATGAGCGCCGGAGGCATGAGCGAGGCGGCGTGGGAGGCGCTCGCCATGGACACCCTCGGTGAGTTGGGATGGGAACCGATCGAGGGCAAACTGATCGCGCCTGGTTCGGGCCAGCGGGAGTCATGGTCGGACCCAGTCATCCCTGGACGGCTGCGTGGTGCGCTCGCGCGCATCAACCCCCAGCTTCCGCTGTCGGCTGTGGATGAGACCGTCGCGCTGGTGCTTACGCCGGCGTCGCAGGACCTGCTGACCGAGAACCACCGGCTGCATGAGTACCTGACCAGGGGCATTCGGAGCGTCGTGTACGCCGATGACTACGGCGCCGAGCAGAACCCGACCATCCGGCTCATAGATGCCCACGACGTGTTCAACAACGACTTCCTCGTGGCGAACCAGGTCACGGTGGTCGAGGGCGACCACCGCCGACGACTGGATATCGTCGCGTACGTGAACGGCTTGCCACTCGGTGTCTTCGAGCTGAAGAAGGCCAGCGGCGAGAACGACGACCTGGCCGACGCGCACGCCCAACTCATGACGTACACCAATGAGCTGCCAACCGCGTTCAGACCCAATGTGGTCTGCGTGGTCAGCGACGGGATCAGGGCGCGATACGGGACGTCATTTACGCCCTACGAGCACTTCTCGCCTTGGCTTGTCGACGAGGCGGGCGAGCCCGTCGCCAAGCAGGCGACCGCTGACATCGACCTGGCGATCAACCTGCTGTTGCACGGCGTGTTCCAGCCGGCCCGGCTCATCGAGATCCTCACCGGGTACGTGGCATTCGCCCGCTCCCCCAAACAAGGCCTAATCAAGCGGATCGCGCGGCCGCAACAGTACTTCGCCGTGTCGAAGGCAATCGGCAAGACCGTGGAGGCGTCCCGGAGTCACGGGCTGGCCGGGGTGGTCTGGCACACCCAGGGCTCGGGCAAGTCGATGGAGATGGAGCTGTATGCCAATCAGGTGCTGATCCATCCCGCACTCGGGAACCCGACCGTGCTGGTCCTGACCGACCGCACGGACCTGGACGACCAACTGTATGACACCTTCAACGTCAGCGAACTGTTGCCCGCGAAGCCGCATCAGGTCCCGACCCGCGATGACCTGCGTACCGAGCTGTCGAACCGGCAGGTCGGCGGGATCCTTTTCTCCACCCTGCAGAAGTTCGGCCTCACGAGGGCCGAGCACGAATCCGGACGCTCGCATCCACTGCTGTCCGAGCGGCGCAACATCATCGTGATCGCGGATGAGGCGCACCGTAGCCACTACGACAACCTGGACGGCTACGCACGGCACCTTCGGGACGCGCTGCCCCACGCCACGATGATTGCGTTCACCGGCACGCCGATCTCGTTCGCCGACCGCAACACCCGCGCGGTTTTTGGCGAGTACATCGACATCTACGACCTGACCAGGGCAGTGGACGACGGCGCGACGGTGCCGGTGCACTACGAGCCGCGGCTCATTCCGGTCGACCTGCCCGCCGGGGTAGACCCAGAGCTGATCGACGAGCGCGCCGACGAGCTGACCGCCGGGCTGGACGACGCCGAGCGCGAGCGGATCCAGCAGACCGTCGCGGTCATGAACGAGCTGTACGGCGCCCCGGACCGGATCAAGAAACTGGCAGCGGACCTGGTCAGTCACTGGGAGGCCAGGTCGGCCGAGATGCGCAAGTTCATCGACTGTCCGGGCAAGGGCATCATCGTCTGCGCCACCAGGGAGATCTGCGCGAACCTGTACGACGAGATCGTCGCGCTGCGGCCGGATTGGGACTCGCCCGACGTTGACAAGGGCGTCATTAAGGTCGTCTACACCGGCAGCCCGAGTGATCCGCCGCTGATCGGCCAGCACGTCCGTCGGCCGTCGCAGACCAAGGCGATCCAGAATCGGGCCAAGGACCCTGACGACGAGCTCCAGCTGGTTGTCGTGCAGTCGATGTGGCTGACCGGCTTCGACTCACCGCCGCTGCATACCCTCTACTTGGACCGGCCGATGCGCGGCGCCGCTCTCATGCAGGCGCTGGCCAGGGTCAACCGCACCTTCCGTGGCAAGCAGGACGGTCTGCTCGTCGGCTACTCCGCCCTCACCGAGCATCTGGCCGCTGCACTAGCCGAGTACACCGCTAGCGACCAGCAGACGCAGCCGCTTGGGCGGGATCTCGACGATGCCGTCGCCAAGGTCAAGGAACTGCATGAAACGATCGGGATCGTGTTGCTGGCAGGCTACGACTGGCGCGGCCAGCTAGCGGCCAGGAGTCCCAGGGCCTACCTTCATGCCGTCATGGGCGCCGTGGAGTATCTGCGCGATCCGACTAACCCGCTGAACCAGCCGCCCGAGGGCGAGCCACCGCTCACCGAACGATTCAGGTCGGCCTCGGCCCGGCTCGCCCGGTTCTACGCCTTGTGCGCCAGCAGCGGGGCCGTCAACGCCTACCGAGATGACATCAGGTACTTCGAGGAGGTGCGGGTCTGGGTAGCCAAGTTCGACGCCGAGGATCGCAGGTCCCGCGGCCTGCCTGTGCCCGCCGACGTAGCAATGTACCTGCGGCAGCTCGCTGCGGGTGCGGTGGAGGCTGGCGGCATAACCGACATCTATGCGGCGGCTGGCATGGAGCGGCCGGACCTCTCCCACCTCGACGAGGCCTACATCGAGCGCATGCAGCAGGCTCGCAACCCGCACCTGGCCATCGAGGCGTTGCGGCATCTGATCGAGCAGGAGATGCGGAAAGTGACTAGGCACAACCTCGTCCGGCAGCACAGCTTTTCCGACCGACTCATCACGCTCATGCGCAAGTACACCAACCAGCAGCTCACCAACGCTCAGATCATGGCCGAACTACTAGCTATGGCTAAGGAGATCTCCGCCGACGCGAGCCGCGGCGGCGGCTTCACGCCGCCGCTTGGGGACGACGAGTTGGCCTTCTACGACGCCGTCGCACAGAACGAGTCGGCCGTCGCTGAGATGGGTTCCGGCAAGCTGGCCGATGTCGCCCGTGACCTCGTAAGCGCCCTCCGCCGGGACGTCACGACCGACTGGGTGTCTCGCGACGACGTGCGGGCGAAGCTGCGCTCGACGATCAAGCGCTTGCTGGCCAAGCACGGGTACCCGCCCGACGCCCAGGCGGGCGCAATCGACCTGGTCATCCGGCAGATGGAGACCTTCGCCGACGAGTGGTCACCAACGATCCGGGGATGACGAATGAAATGCCGAGCGCTTTATCTATCCGGGCCGACAGCCGGAGTGAGGGAGTTCAAACTCTGCTTGTATTCGGGAAGCCAACCTAAAACTTTTTCGCGATTTAGTTGTAGGTTGGCCGCGTGGATCCAAGTAAATTTGTAGCTCCGGCCTGGGGCAGGGCGATCAGGACGCCCAGTCCATGGTCGTATACGGCTTTTATACCTGGCGCTCTACCGCGGAAACTCCGGCTGGATCCTGACACGATCCTCCGACTCTCCGAGGCTGACGCGGCGCTGGGCAGACTAGCGGGCTCTGGCAGGCTCCTGCCAGATCCGCACCTGCTCGTCAATGCGTACATCACTCGCGAAGCAGTCTCCAGCTCCCGGATCGAGGGTACCCAGGCGTCGGTCACTGAGGTATTTGACGCCGCGGTCACAGGCGAGACGAAACGCGATGACATCCGCGAGGTCCGTAACTACGTGGCCGCGCTCAAGCACGGCGTCCATCGACTGAAGGACGATGGCTTCCCGATATCCCTTCGCCTTATCCGCGACATGCATAGGATCCTCCTGACCGGAGTCCGGGGGCAAGACAAGACCCCAGGCGAATTCCGTACTAGCCAGAACTGGATCAACTCGCCGGACAACCGGCCGGACACCGCGACGTTCGTGCCCCCGCCCGTCCATGAGATGTGGCAGGCGCTGGACGACTGGGAGAAGTACCTGCACGACGACGCGCCGCGTTTGCCACTCCTGATACGGTGCGCGCTACTGCACTATCAGTTCGAGACGATTCATCCGTTCCTGGACGGCAACGGCCGTCTCGGCCGACTCTTCATCGTCCTTTACCTAACTGATCGCGGCCGACTCCCTGCGCCACTGCTGTATCTCTCCAGCTACTTCGATCAGCACAGGAGCGACTACTACGACCGACTACAGTTCGTCCGAGAGCGCGGCGAAATAACGGAGTGGCTTCGGTTCTTCCTCGACGGCGTCGCCGTACAAGCTAACGACGCAGTCGACCGCGCCGAGCAACTCTCAGACCTACGGGAGAGCTACCGCTCGCGGCTGCGGGGCGGGGGGCGCGCGCACATGGTCGTCGACATGCTGTTTTCTAATCCGATTCTCACGGCAAGGTACGTCCTGGAGCACTTGGACATCAGCCAGCCCGGCGCCACCGGTCTCCTGCGCAGGCTCAGCGCCGCCGGCATCGTCGAAGAATCCGGAGTCGGGTCGGGAGTGCGTCACAGGTGGATCTGCCGAGACGTACTAAAGGTCCTGGATCCGGAAGCCTAAGCCCCGGCCGCGAACAGCGCAGCCGGATCGGTCACGCCCTTCTTTTTCGCGGCGGCGACGGCCGCGCTGGCGGCGTCCTCGTAGGCCTGCTGGTGTTCCTGC
>Ga0335074_10015081_pt1 | contig 10846 bp, 6 predicted proteins | sample Lox_Sample_23_FD_206715 | JGI IMG/M metagenome (GOLD analysis project Ga0335074, IMG submission 206715) | Soil microbial communities from Loxahatchee National Wildlife Refuge, Florida, United States - Lox_Sample_2.3 | ecosystem: Environmental > Terrestrial > Soil > Wetlands | place: USA: Florida... | reverse complement strand
CCCCCGACATCAAGCCCCGCAGTCGCGACGTCACCGACGGCCTGGAGAAGGCCGCCGCCCGTGGCATGCTGCGTGCGGTAGGCATGGGAGACGAAGACTTCGCCAAGCCACAGATCGGGGTCGCGTCGTCGTGGAACGAGATCACGCCGTGCAACCTCTCGCTGGACCGACTCGCCAAGGCCGTCAAGGAAGGCGTGTTCTCGGCGGGCGGCTATCCGCTCGAGTTCGGGACGATCTCGGTTTCCGACGGCATCTCGATGGGTCACGAGGGAATGCATTTCTCCCTGGTGTCGCGCGAGGTGATCGCGGACAGCGTGGAAACCGTGATGCAGGCCGAACGGCTGGACGGCTCGGTGCTGTTGGCCGGGTGCGACAAGTCGCTGCCCGGGATGCTGATGGCCGCGGCGCGGCTCAACCTCCCGGCGGCATTCCTCTACGGGGGGTCTATCCTCCCTGGCCGAGGTGCTCATGGGGAGGCCCTCGACATCGTGAGCGTTTTCGAGGCCGTAGGGGCGAACGCGGCCGGGAAGCTGAGCGACGAGGAGCTCGCGCTCATCGAGCGCCGGGCTTGCCCGACCGAGGGCAGCTGTGCGGGGATGTTCACTGCCAACACGATGGCTTCAGCCGCTGAGGCGCTTGGGATGGCGCTCCCCGGAAGTTCGACTGCTCCCGCGGTAGACCGCAGGAGAGACGACTACGCCTACGACACGGGCCAAGCGGTGGTACGGCTATTGGAGGCCGGCACCCGGCCCCGGCAGATCATGACACGCGAAGCCTTCGAGAACGCGATCTCGGTGGTCATGGCTCTCGGCGGCTCGACCAACGCCGTGCTCCACCTGTTGGCCATAGCTCATGAAGCGGAGGTCGAACTCAGCCTGGACGATTTCGACCGGGTTGGGCGCAGGGTCCCCCATCTGGCTGACACCAAGCCGCACGGCCGTTACCACATGGTGGACATTGACCGGATCGGGGGCCTCCCCGTGGTTATGCAAGAGCTGCTGGATGGTGGCCTGCTCCACGGGGACTGCCTCACCGTCACGGGCCGCACGGTGGCCGAAAACCTCGCCGCGCTCGAGCCACCCGCGCCCGACGGCGACGTTGTGCGCCCGCTTACCCGGCCCATGCACGCCAACGGGGGCCTCGCCATACTGCGCGGCTCTCTCGCGCCCAAAGGAGCGGTGGTGAAGGTGGCGGGGCTCGACTTCGAGCGCTTCGAAGGCACCGCGCGGGTGTTCGACGGCGAGCAGGGCGCCCTCGATGCCATCCTCGCCGGGTCAATAACGCCGGGCACAGTGGTCGTCATCCGTTACGAGGGGCCCAGGGGTGGTCCGGGAATGCGCGAGATGCTGGCCGTCACCGGGGCCATGAAAGGAGCGGGCAGGGGCGGCGATTGCGCGCTGGTCACCGACGGGCGGTTCAGCGGCGGCACGCATGGCTTTTGCATTGCCCACGTCGCGCCCGAGGCCGTGGAAGGTGGCCCCATCGCCTTGGTCGCCGACGGTGACGCCGTCGTCGTCGATGTCGCCCGACGCCAGCTAGACCTCCAGGTCAGCCAAGCCGAACTGGAACGCCGCCGCGCCGGCTGGAAGCTGCCCGAGCCCCGTTACCGCCACGGCGTACTGGCCAAGTACGCCCGCCTGGTCGCCGGCGCCGAGCGGGGAGCCGTCACCGAACCCTAGAGGCCGAGGCGGTGCCGCCGCTCTTGGCACCGGCGCTCTTGGCACCGCCGCTCTTGGCACCGGCGCTCTTGGCACCGCCGCTCTTGGCACCGGCGCTCTTGGCACCGGCGCTCTTGGCACCGGCGCTCTTGGCACCGGCGCTCTTGGCACCGGCGCTCTTGGCACCGGCGCTCTTGGCACCGGCGTGGCTAGAGGTCGGCGGGGTCGATGATGCCCGACTCGACCCACTCGTAGCGGCGTGCGAGGACGCGTTGGGCCGTTTCGTAGTGCGCAGGGTCGTCGTTGGCCCACAGGTCGGCAAAGAGCCTCTCGACTCGGCGACGGGAGCCGGCGCAGAACAGGTCGGCCAGCTCGGTGGCTGCCGTGCCCTCCCCGGCAGCGGGGCCCGCCCAGCTGCCTCGCCCCGGCCCGCCGGTCTCGGCGCTGGCCAGCATCCGGGCGCGCGTGCAGCAAGCGGTCATGGCGTAGAGCTCGGCGCCGATGTCTACCAGTCTGCCCAGGAACTGCTGCTTTTTTTCCAGTTTCGCCTGCCAGCGCGACATCCCATAAAACGTCGAGCGCGCCAATTTGCGGGACGAGCGCTCGACAAAGCGCAGGTGAGAAGCCAGTGGCTCGCCCATGTCGGCATACGAGCCCGGGCGTTGCCCGGGGCCTGTGGCCAGTTGCGGCAGCCACCTGGCATAAAAAGCGGCCGCACCTCGGGCACTCTTCAGCTTGTCGGGGAGCGTCGCCTTCGGGTCGGCCAGTGCCCCCGCCGCGCTCAGGTGCTGGTCTACCGCCTCACGGGCGATGAGCAGGTGCATTATCTCGCTCGAGCCTTCGAATATCCGGGAGATCCTGAGATCCCTCAGGATCTGTTCGGCGGGCACCGCGCGCTCGCCCCGGGCACGCAGCGAACTGGCCGTCTCGTACCCGCGCCCCCCGCGGACCTGTACCATCTCGTCGGCCACTGACCAGGCCAGTTCACTGCAGAAAAGCTTGGCCAAAGCCGCCTCGATGCGGATGTCGTTGCGCTCCTCGTCGGCCAGCAGGCTCGAGAGCTCGACGACAGCCTCCATGGCGTAAGTGCTGCTGGCGATGAAGGCCAATTTGTGCGCTACGGCCTCGTGCTTGCCGATCGGCGCCCCCCACTGCACGCGCTCGCCCGCCCATTCCCGAGCGATCTTCAAAGAGAGCTTGCCCGAAGCAGCGCACAGGGCGGGCAACGACAGGCGCCCGGTATTGAGCGTCGTCAGCGCCACGCGCAGGCCCCGGCCTACGCCGCCGACCAGGTTTTCTGCCGGCACGACGACGTCCTTGAACTCCACCAGCCCGTTCTCGATGCCGCGCAGGCCCATGAAACTGTTGCGCCTGGCCACTGTTATTCCCTCGGAGCCCGCCTCGACGACGAACGCCGTAATCCCGCCCTTGCGACCTTCGGCTGGCGGCACGACCGCCATTACCACGAAGATCTTGGCCACAGTCCCGTTGGTGGCCCACAGTTTGGTGCCGTTCAGCACGTAAGCCCGGCCGCTGTCTGAGGGCACCGCGGCCGTGGTCATGCGGGCCGGGTCACTGCCGACATCGGGCTCGGTCAGTAAAAAGGCGCTCACCTCGTCCTGGGCCAGGCGGGGGAGGAAGCGCTGTTTTTGTTCCTCGGTGCCAAACAACTTGAGCGGTTGTGGCGCGCCGATCGACTGGTGGGCCGACAGGAGGGTGCTGATGGCCGGGTGCACGGTGGCGGCCAAGGCAAGGGCACGGCAGTAGTACAGGTGGCTGAGCCCCACGCCGCCGTGCTCGCGGTCGATGTTCATGCCGAGGGCGCCAACCTCGTAGAGGCCTTTCATTACCGTTTCGGGGATGCGCGCGTCGCGCTCGATCTCGAGCGGGTCGACGGCGGTGCGCAGGAAGGCGTCAAGGCGCGCCATGAACGCCTCTCCCGCGGCCATTTGGTCGGGGCTCGGCTGGGGGTGCGGGTGCACGAGGTCGAGCCGGAAACGTCCCAGGAACAGCTCCTTGGCGAAGCTCGGCCGTGCCCACTCGGTCTCCCGAGCCGCTTCGGCCACGGCGCGTGCTTGTTCCCCGCTCACCTGCTCCCCACCGACTGTGCCCAGTGGGTCAGGACTTGTCATCATGTCCAGCTTCCCACGCCGCCGCTTCCCGCGCTAGGCCGGGTGCCGCCAGCGCTGTGCTCACTCTGTCGAGCACCGACGCCAGGATGGCCGGAGTGGTGGCAAAGTTGAGACGCGCGAAACCGCTACCGCCGGGCCCGAAGCTCGGGCCGGAGCTCAGCATGACCCGGGCGTTGTCGAGCAACCATGCGGCTGGGTCGGCGCCCAAAGCGGTGCCGGCGAAGTTTAACCACGCCAGGTAAGTCGCCTCGGGCAAGTGCCCCGCCACACCGGCGCCACCTCCGGCGCCGCTGAGCCAGGCACCGAGCAGGCGCCGGTTGTCGCGGAGGCGCTCCAGACAGCGTCCCAGCCAGGCGTCACCTTCAGGGGACCAGGCGGCCAGGGTCGTGGCAATTGCGGCCCTGCTGGTGCGGCCGCGCAGGTGCGATGGCATGGCGGCCAGGCGGCGCCGCAGCTCAGGTGGCCCGACGTGGGCGAGCGCGCAGCACATCCCGCCCAGGTTGAACGCTTTGCTCGCTGAGTACAGCGTGACCGTGCGGGCTGCGACTTCGGGCCCGAGCGACGCAAATGGGATGTGCCGGCGGTCGGTGAGAGCAAGCTCGGCGTGGACCTCGTCGGACACGACGATAAGGCCGTGGTGCTCGGCTAGCTCGGCGGCGGCCTCGAGTTCCTCCCGTGTCAACAGCCTCCCGGTCGGGTTGTGCGGGTTGACCAGCAGCATGACCTTGGCGGCGGCGCGGCCCGCTCCCGCCCATGCCTCGTCCCAGTCGAACACCCAGCCACCCTCGGCGCTCGCGGTTGGGGGTACGGCCTCCACCGCCGGGACCGCTACCAGGCGCCGGCCCAGCTCGTCGAGGGACTGCACGAACGGCGGATAAGAAGGCGTCAGCAGCAACACTCCATCGCCTGGCCCGCTTGCCAGTTGGAGGAGGATCTGGGCGGCCTGGACCAGGTCGGTGAAAAGCGTCGTAAGACCGGGGCCGGGGGACCAGCCAAAACGCGAGGCCATTCGCCCGGCCCACCTTTCCTCGACGAGCGCGGTCTCGTCGGGCGGCCCGTAGCCAAGGTCGCCGCCCGCCGCCAGGCCGGCCAGGGCTTCGCCCACCACACTTGCCGGGGGGTAATCCATATCGGCCACCCAGGCAGGCAGGACGTCCGGGCCAGCGGCGACCGCCGCCGACCATTTGACCCCCGCCCGTGAACGCAGGTGAGCGAGGTCGATCTCGTCGAAAGCGTCCCCAGCGGGGGCCCTTGAACTCGGGGTCATCCCGGCATGGTAGGAGCTTGCAGCCTTGCAGCGGCTGTGGCAATATGAGCGCTGTGGCAGGCGTCCCGACTGGCCGGTTAGTGACCGTTCCCGTCTGCGCGTTTGTTGCCCTGATCGTAGTACTTACCTGACGCACGCGACCGCAACCCGCGTGCGTCCAACGGCCTCCCAAAACGGGAGGTCGTTTTGTTTTAGGAGCCGGACCGAGACGAGAGCGAGGGCCTGCCAATGCCCATGACAGGGGCGCAAGCACTGATCAAAAGCCTGGAGATGGAGCGTACGGAGGTCATTTTCGGCCTTCCCGGGGGGGCCATCCTGCCTGCCTACGACCCGATCCTCGACTCACCGATCCGTCACGTGCTGGTGCGCCACGAACAGGGTGCCGGCCACATGGCCGAGGGCTACGCCGGTGTCACCGGCCGGCCCGGCGTCGCCATGGTCACGAGCGGTCCTGGCGCCACCAACTTAGTAACCGCCCTGTGCGATGCCTATATGGACTCTGTGCCCATGGTCGCCATCACCGGTCAAGTCGGCCGGCCGGTGATCGGCACCGATGCCTTCCAAGAGGCCGACACTGTTGGCATCACGCGCTCGGTCACCAAGCACAACGAACTGGTAATGCGCCCCGAGGACATAGCTCTGGCCGTACGCCAAGCGTTCCACCTGGCCACGACCGGTCGCCCGGGACCGGTACTGCTCGACATCCCCAAGGACGTCCTCCAGTCCAAGACCGAGTGGTACTGGCCCAACGACCACGAGGTGGCGGCGTCGCTGCCAGGGTACAAGCCGACCACCAAAGGCCACCCGCGCATGGTTCGCGAGGCTGTCCGCTTGATCACCGCATCGCGGCGCCCAGTAATTTACGCGGGCGGCGGCATCCTGCGGGCGCGTGCGTGCGCGGCACTGCTCCAGTTGGCCGAACTGACAAACGCACCCGTCGTCACGACCCTGATGGCGCGGGGCGCCTTTCCCGACAGTCACCGCCTCAGCCTGGGCATGCCGGGGATGCACGGCAATTACGCCGCCATCACGTCGATGCAAGAGGCCGACCTGCTCATAACTCTCGGCGCTCGCTTCGATGACCGGGTCACCGGGCAGCCTGGTTCGTTCGCCCCCGGAGCCAAAGTGGTCCACGTCGACATCGACCCTGCCGAACTCGGCAAGATCCGGCGGCCTGAGGTGCCCATCGTCGGTGACTGCCGGCTGGTCATCGAGGAGATCGTGCGCGTCCTGCTGGCCAGCGGAGAGGCGCAGGCCGACCGCAGCGCCTGGTGGGCCGAGATCGACGACTGGCGCACCCGGTTCCCGCTCTATTACGCGCCTCAGGTGGAGGGCGAGCTGCTCAAGCCTCAAGCCGTGATCGAGGCGATCCGCGATGCCAGCCCGCCCGACACCACCGTTGTCGCCGGGGTAGGCCAGCACCAGATGTGGGCCAGCCAGTACTGGCGCTTCGATTACCCCTATACCTGGGTCAATTCGGGCGGCCTGGGCACCATGGGCTTCGCCGTGCCTGCGGCCATCGGGGCCAAGGTCGGCCGTCCGGACCGCACTGTTTGGGCGATCGACGGCGACGGCTGCTTCCAGATGACTGCTCAGGAGCTTGTGACTGCCTCGAGCGAACGTATACCCATCAAGGTGGCCATTTTGAACAATGCCTACCTGGGCATGGTGCGACAATGGCAGGAAATGTTCTACCAGGAGCGGTATTCTGAGGTCTACTTGTCACCCGACCTGCCCGACTACGTCAAATGGGCCGAGGCCATGGGCTGTGCAGGTTTCCGGGTGGAGGCACAGGCGGACGTGGCCCCGGTGATCGACAAGGCCAACGCCATCGACGACCGGCCTGTGGTCATCGATTTCCGCACGGACTCAGGTGAGAAAGTCTTCCCGATGGTCCCCTCAGGGGCGTCGAACAGCGATGTGATCGTGCACCCCCACCTGCGCCCGGGCGGGGGCGGGGAAAGGGTGGTGCAGTAATGTCGCTTTCCTCTACTGGTACCACCTGGGTCTCGGGGACCGGCCGGGTCCATCACCAAACGATCTCAGTCATCGTCGAGAACCAAGCTGGCGTGCTCGCACGTGTCGCCGCTCTGTTTGCCCGGCGGGGCTTCAACATCATCTCGCTCGCCGTGGCCCCGGCCGACGACGATGCCTTCAGCCGCATAACGATCGTGGTGGACCTGGAAGAGATTTCCGTCGAGCAGCTCACCAAGCAATTGTTCAAGCTCGTCAACGTGGTCAAGATAACCGAAATGACGCCGGGCGAATCAATCGAACGCGAGCTGCTGTTGCTCAGCGTCCGCTGCTCGCCGCCCGGTGCGCCGGGGCCATCGCGCGGCGAGGTCAGCGACCTGGTGCGGATCTTCGGTGGCACCATTGTCGATGTCGGTCAAGAGGCCCTCACCGTCATGCTCGCGGGCCAGCCTTCGATGCTCGACGACTTCGAAGATCTCCTGCGACCGTATGGGATAATCGACATCCAGCGCACTGGCCGCGTGGCCTTGCCCAAACTCGAGCGTGCCGCTCCCCGTCGGGGCCACCGCTCATCGTACGACCCAACCGAAAGGTGAAGAGATAAATGGCCACCATCTACTACGAGCGCGACGCCGACCCAGCGCTCATAACCTCGCGCCGCGTAGCCGTGATCGGCTACGGCTCCCAGGGCCATGCCCACGCGCTCAACCTGCGCGACTCAGGAGTAGACGTGCGGGTTGGCCTGCGCCACGGTTCGGCTTCGCGGGGCAAGGCCGAGGCTGTCGGGTTGCGTGTGGTCAGCCCGGCTGAGGCCGCATCGGAGGCCGACGTGGTCATGCTCCTCGCCCCGGACACGGCCCAGCAAGCGATCTACCGCGATGCGGTCGAGCCCCACTTGCGGCCTGGCGACGTGCTGATGTTCGCTCATGGGTTCAACATTCGCTTCGGCCTCATCGACCCACCGCCCGGGGTGGATGTCGTCATGGTCGCTCCCAAAGGGCCCGGGCACCTCGTGCGCCGCACCTACGAAGGAGGCGGTGGCGTCCCGGCGCTGCTCGCCGTGGAGCGCGACGCTACCGGCAAGGCCAAGTCATTGGGCCTTGCTTACGCCTGGGCAATCGGCGCCACCCGCGCCGGCGTGCTGGAGACGACGTTCAAAGAGGAGACCGAAACGGACCTCTTCGGCGAGCAGGTTGTCCTTTGCGGCGGGCTGACGGCTCTTATAAAGGCCGGCTTCGACACTCTGGTCGAGGCCGGCTACCAGCCCGAGTCCGCATATTTCGAATGCCTGCACGAAGTCAAGCTGATCGTCGACCTCATCTACGAGCACGGGATCACTGGCATGCGCTACTCGATCTCGACCACGGCCGAGTACGGCGACATGACGCGCGGCCCCCGCCTGGTCAACGACGCGGTGAGGGCGGAAATGAAGCAGGTACTTGCTGATATCCAGTCCGGTGCCTTCGCCCGGGAATGGGTAGAGGAGAACCGCGACGGGTTGCCCAACTACAAGCGCCTCCAGCAAGAGGGCGCCGAGCACCCGATCGAAAAGGTCGGGGCGCAACTGCGCTCCATGATGCCCTTCCTTGCCTCCGGCAGCCCTAAGCCCCAGGATGTCTCCGGCGGCTGAACTGGACTATGACGTAATCGTCATCGGTTCGGGCTTCGGGGGCTCGGTTGCCGCCCTCCGGCTTTCGGAGAAAGGCTACCGAGCTTGCGTCCTTGAAGCGGGCCGTCGCTTCGACCCGGCCACGCTGCCCCGCACCTCGTGGGAGGTGCAGCGGTTCCTCTGGGCGCCGTGGCTCGGGTGCCTCGGGATCCAGCGCATCCATTTCCTGCGCGACGTGGTCGTCCTGGCCGGGGCCGGGGTAGGTGGCGGCTCGCTCAATTACGCCAACACTCTCTACGAGCCGCTCGACGCTTTCTACTCCGACCCCCAATGGGCCGGTTTGGCCGATTGGCGTTGCCTCCTGGCGCCCTACTACGACCTGGCCAAGCGCATGTTGGGGGTCACCGACAACCCGACGATGACCCTCGCTGACGAGGCCATGCACGACGTCGCGGTGGCCATGGGTGCAGCCGCAAGCTTCCGCCCTGCTCCCGTTGGCGTGTTCTTCGGCCCGCCCGGCACGGCGCCGGGCACATATCTGCCCGACCCTTATTTCGGCGGGACGGGGCCGTCCCGGACGGCTTGCGTGCAATGCGGGGAGTGCATGACGGGCTGCCGGCGCGGCGCCAAGAACACCTTGCTGACCAACTACCTGTACCTGGCCGAACGGTGTGGGGCCCGGGTTATGCCACTGACCACGGCGACCTCGCTCGAGCCGCAGCCGGGTGGGGGCTGGCTCGTCCGCACGGCCCGGACGGGCTGGGCAGGGGCCGTGGGGGGCCGGGGTACGCTCAGCGCCGGACAAGTCGTACTCGCGGCAGGCACTTTCGGCACTCAGTCACTGCTGCACGCGATGGTTGGCGCCGGTCGCCTCCCGGCCCTTTCACCCCGCCTCGGGGCGCTCACCCGCACGAACTCAGAATCGCTCCTCGGCGCACTGGCCCCGCGCGGTCGCACCCGGGCCGAGCGCCCTGATTACAGCCGGGGCGTGGCCATAACCTCGTCGTTTTTCCCAGAGCCGAGGACCCACGTCGAGCCCGTGCGCTATGGCCATGGCTCCAACCTGATGGGCCTGCTCGGCACGGTGCTCGTCGCCGGCCCAAGTGCCTCTGGCGGTGGTGGGGAGGACGAGGCCGGCCAGGGCGGGGGTGGCGGCGAAGGAGGGCGGGGCGGCGAGGGGGGCAGTGGCGGCGAGGGAGGGAGCGGCTCCGGTTGGACGCGTTTGGCGGCGGCGGTCCGCCGCCAGCCTGCAGAGTTCCTGCGCCGGTTCGACGTTCGTCACTGGTCCGAGCGCACCGTGATAGCGCTCGTGATGCAGGCTCGGGACAACTCCCTGACATTGTCCTCCCGGCGAGGCCTGTTAGGGCAGCCACGGCTGGCGAGCCACCAAGGCCACGGCGAACCCAACCCGCGTTGGCTGCCGATCGGCCATGTCGTGGCTCGGCTCCTCGCCGAGTCGATCGGCGGCGTCCCGGGCGGTACCTGGGGGGAGGTCTTCGGTGTCCCGATGACCGCCCATTTCCTCGGCGGCTGCGTAATTGGAGCGAGCGCGGCAGAGGGGGTGGTGGACCCATGGCACCGCGCCTACGGTTACGACGGCCTGCACATAGTGGACGGCTCCGCTGTCCCGGCCAACCCGGGGGTAAACCCGGCGCTCACCATCGCCGCCATGGCGGAACGGGCCATTTCCCATTGGCCCAACAAGGGCGAACGTGACCCGCGGCCGCCGTTGGCGGGGCAGGGCGAAAGAGGCTTCGCCCCGCTGCCCGAGGTGCAGGTCATCGCCCCGCGATCGCCGGTGGTGCCGCAACAGGCCCCAGCTGCACTGCGGTGGGGGCCAACTAGGGTACGCCCGTGAGCCCAGCACCTAGACCGACGATCTTCGTCGACTGCGACACCGGCGTCGACGACGCGGTAGCCCTCCTGTACCTCTTGGCCGATCCCGGGATCGAGGTATGCGGCATTTCGACGGTCTTCGGGAACGTCTCGGCGGCGGCGGCGGCGCAGAACACCCTCTGGGTGCTCGATGTGGCCGGCCGCGCAGGCAGCATCCCGGTGGCCAGGGGCTGCGAAGCCAGCCTGGTGGGCGAGCGGCCGGAACGGGCCACGCGCGTGCACGGCGCTAATGGCCTCGGGGGTGTCGAGATCGGCGTCCCGACCGGCAAACTCTCCCCGCTGAGCGGGCCCGAGCTGATCGTGCGTACTG
>Ga0335074_10015080_pt1 | contig 10847 bp, 8 predicted proteins | sample Lox_Sample_23_FD_206715 | JGI IMG/M metagenome (GOLD analysis project Ga0335074, IMG submission 206715) | Soil microbial communities from Loxahatchee National Wildlife Refuge, Florida, United States - Lox_Sample_2.3 | ecosystem: Environmental > Terrestrial > Soil > Wetlands | place: USA: Florida... | reverse complement strand
GGCGGCGTCTGCGGCGGAGGGGGCACGGTGCGCCACGAGCGCGTCCTGACCCATCAGGTGGTCTCGCCCTTCTTCACTGGGCCGCTGCGTTCGCCGCTGCGCATTCAAAACACCTTCGCGAACGAATGTTTTATGGACGAGCTCGCGGCCGGCGCGAAGGCCGACCCGGTGGCGTTTCGGCTGAAGCATCTGAAGGATCCGCGGCTGATCGCGGTGGTCGAGGCCGCGGCCAAAGCCGCCCAGTGGGAATCGCGATCTTCCCCGCGCGCGCCAGGAACCGGCCGCGGGATCGCCTGCGTGAATTACGAAGGCGGCAACGGGTATGCCGCGATGGTCGCCGACGTGGAAGTGAATTCCCGTACCGGCGATATTCGCCCCAAGCGGTTTGTGGTGGCCATCGATTGCGGCGCCGTCTCGAATCCTGACGGGTTGCGGAATCAGACTGAAGGCGGCGTTCTGCAGGGGATGAGCCGGACCCTGATCGAAGAGGTGAAGTGGGATTCGCGGCGCATCACTTCCACGGATTGGGTTACCTATCCGGTGCTGTATCTGGATTACGAAATGCCGGAGATCGAAACCATTATCGTCGAACCGCCGGATGCACCGGCCACCGGCGCGGGAGAAACCGCGATCACCATTGTGGCCCCGGCCATGGCGAACGCCGTGTTCGATGCCACCGGCGCGCGTCTGCGGCAAGTACCGTTCACTCCCGAGCGCGTTAAGGCGGTCCTGGCATGAAACTTCCGCCGCGCACCCAATTCAGGGTGGGACAGGCCATCGTTTTGGGTGGCCGGTCGCTCGCAAACGCGGGCAGACGACCCAAAATGATCGTCTGCCCTACGGCGAAGGCGGCTCTGTCATGAGACTCGCGACCATTGCGCTACTGGCGGCCGTGTCCTGCTACGGCGCGGAGGAGCCCTCGTCCGCATCCTTCAAGGGCATCCTGCCGGTGCTGCGGCACCCGCGATGGCATGGCCTGCCATTCGGCTGGAGATTTTCCGCGGCAAGGCGATGATCTGCACGCGCATATCATGCGAGTGCGGCGCGGGCCGGATGGCCGGGGCGCGAGGCCAGTACTGTGCAACTCGTGTCATCAGCAGCAGAACTCGCCGGACCGGGATGCTCCGCCGGGGGCGCCCGGTTGGCGTCTTCCCTCTCCGGCGATGCCCATGGTTTGGGAAGGGCTGAGCGCAAGGGAACTCTGCGAGCTGTTCAAAGATCCCGCGCGGAATGGGCACAAGAGTATTCCGCAGATCGTGGCACACATGCAGACACCGCTGGTGCTCTGGGGCTGGCATCCGGGCGAAGGGCGCGATCCCGATCCCATGCCGTTCCCCGAGATTCCTGGCAAAGGTGAAGGAGTGGGCCGCGGGCGGCGCCGCATGTCCGGCGAATTGAGCCTGGTTCCTGATGCTTTGAAGCCAGGACAGGGCGGAATGGTAGAGTTCAAGTCGTGAGGTCGTTTCCATCGGGGCTGCTGACAGGCGGGATGCGGCGAGGCGATCTCACCGGAAACGCTTCACTCTGTTTTAGCATTCGTTGCGGAGGGCGGAATTAGGGTCGATCGCTAAGGCACGGGCGAGGGGGCGGAGGGTTGCGAGGAGCGTCGTGATCGCGATTGACGCGGTAACTGCGGTAAGGATCGTGGGATCGTTGGGGGCGACTTGATAGAGGAGGGTCGCGAGAACGCGGGTGACGGCGAGTGACGCGACGAGGCCGAGGGCGATACCGATCAGGACGGGCTTTGCGGATTCGGCGAGGACGAGGGCGATGACGTTTGAAGGCCGCGCGCCGAGGGCGATGCGGATTCCGATTTCGCGCGTGCGGCGTGCGACGGCGAAAGAAATGACGCTGTAAAGTCCGATGGCAGCAAGCACCAGAGCGAGCGCGGCGAAGGCAGCCATCAACGCGGCGGCCTGTTGCTGCTGCCAGGTTTGATTCTCTATGAAGTGCTGCATGGAGCCGGCTTCGGCGACGACTCCGCCCAAATCGCGGACGGTTTCGGTCACGGCGCGGGCGAGAGTGAGCGGATCGGCGGAGGTCCGGATGACCATTTGCGCGGCGTGGGCGCCAGGATCGCGAAGCGAGCGGTAGACCAGCGGCGTCGGGTCGAGGAAGGGTTGGGGGCGCGTATCGGCGGCGATGCCGACGATTTCGAGGGGCTGATTGTCGAGCAGGATCGACTGGCCGATGGGGTCTTCTTTGGGCCAGTAGCGAGACGCCATGGTTTGGTTGATGACGATGCGGCGGCGATCGGAGTTGTCGAAGAATCTGCCGCGCCGGAGGGGGATGCCGAGGGTCTCAAAATACGGGGGGTCGACGATGAGTTCGTCGGCGGTGAGTTTTTGGCCGCGGATTTCGAAGCCTGGGCGCGGTCGGCCGGTGATGGAGCTCATCAGCGCGGCGGAGCGGACGCCAGGAAGGGCGGCGATACGGGCGGTGAGTTCGTTGTAGTAGGAGGCGTTCACGTTGGCGCGCGGGGGTGGGACGCGCAGGGCAAGAATATTTTCGGGGCGGAAGCCGAGGTCGATCGAGCGGATGCGGTCGAGTGTTTTAAGAAGCAGGCCGGCGCCGGAGAGAAGCATGAAGGCGAGGGCGACCTCGGTGATGACCAGGAGAGTTCGGTGCGGAGGCAAGGCCGCGAGATCGCGGAGGGTGGCGTGCCGAATGCGCAGCGCCGGAACCACCGCGGCGGCGAGGCAGGCTGCCATACCCACGATGCAAGCGAATGCGACAGCGGGCGGGTCGACTGAAATGTGCCCGACGCCGGGGAGCATGCGCGTGAGCTCGATGTCCGGTGGTAGGAGCGCGGTCATGAGTTTTACGCAGGCGAAGGCGAGGGCGATGCCGAGGATCGCGGCGGCGGCGCCGGGGCGGAGCGAATCGACGAGAAAGAGCCGGACGAGGCGAGCGGGGCTGGCACCGAGCGCGGCTCGGATGGCCATTTCGCGCCGGCGGGCGTGGGCGCGGACGAGCAGGAGTCCGGCGACGTTCGCCGAAGCGATCAGGAGAAGCAGGGTTGCGCCGGCCGCGAGTGTGAGGAGTTGAGCGCGGATGGGGCGGCGGACTTCGTCCTGCCAGGACCGGACCTCAACGGTCCAGTTCTTTTCTATGGGGATGGCTTTGAGCGCGGATTCGGCTTGCTGCGGAGTGGCGTGGGGCGCGAGGCGGGCGATCACCGTGAGCAGGCGGGCGTGGCGATCGTCACGGATGACGTTGCCGGTGAGCGGAACGAAGACTTCGAAGTTTCCGTAATACATCCAGAAATTCGGCGGCATCACGCCGATGACGGTGAAACGTTCGATTTGGGGAGTGCGGGCGAAATCGAGATCGATGGTGCGGCCGAGGATGTTGGGGTCCGCGGCGAAGCGGCGTTTCCAGGCCGCGTCGGTGAGGATGACCACGGCTTCGTCGTTCTTGCCGAAGTCGCGGCCGAAGGCGGGGGAGACGCCGAGGAGGTGAAAGAGATTGGGGGTGACGAGGGCGCCGGGGACCTCTTCAGGTTCATTGACGCGGGTAAGGTCGAAGAAGCCGATGTCGAAGGCGGCGATATCGGCAATCGTGGAATTCTGTTGCGACCAGTCGCGGAAGTCTGGATAAGAGGCGCGAGTGGGGTTGCCTTTGGGGTCGCGAGGCTGGATGGTCACGAGCTGTTCGGGGTTCGAGTAGGCGAGGGGGTGAATGAGCAGGGGTTCCAGGAAGCTGAAGATGGCCGTAGAGCCGGCGATGCCTAGGGCTAGCGTCGCGGCCGCGAGCCACGAGCCAGGATTCAGGATTCGGGACGCCGTCTTTACCTTCATAGCTTTCGCTGCTCAATCCTTTTTTACCATTCCGAAGACGTGGGCGTCGTGAAGGCGGTCGCCGGCGCAAGTGGATCCGCCGGGAGTTCTTCGCGCGGGAATCCCTGACCGGCCAGACGATGATCTGCACGTGCATATCATGCGAGTGCGGCCTGGGCCGGATGGCCGGGGGGGCGAGGCCAGTACGGTGCAGTTCGTGTCATCCGCAGAAGAACTCGCCGGGTCGGGATGCTCCGCCGGGGGCGCCCGGTTGGCGTCTTCCAGCGATGCCCATGGTTTGGGAAGGGCTGAGCGCAAGGGAACTCCGCGGGCTATTCAAAGATCCGGCATCGAAAAGCGTCTCGCGCGCTACCCTCAGTTCTACTCACGTATTGGTGTCTCTGCGGATTCCCGCCGCCGATCTGGCCTTGGCAAGGAAACATGCCGAACGAAAGGGCTTGGCGTACCAGACTTACATCAAATCGCTGCTCCATGAGACCCTTGCGGAGCGTGAAAAGCGAAAGAAAGGTTAGAAAGTGGAAAAAAGAAGAACCGGCGGGCACTCGGAGGAGCATGCCCGCCGGCCGGTTCCACATCTCTCGAGAGCGGAACCTAACCTGAAAGAGGTCGCTTACACCATATGTGACGCGGAAATCGACACGATAGTTGCAATGCAAATGTAATACAGCGCGCCTTCAGCGCATATAGAACAGACTCAATCGCGGCAAGCCCGCGCGCTCCAGTAAGTTGCGCTCCAGATATTGTTTTTCGAGCATGGCCAGGTGCTCGGCGGTCATCTTGGAACGGTAGGGGCGAAGCTGCGCGTCAAGCTCACGGTGTGCATCCAGTAACTGCTCCTCCGACTGACGATTGCGCGCGAGGGCAAGCATCTTTTCCTCCAGCACCGTGAGCCGCCGCTCCAAATCTTCCAGATCCGCGTAATGTGTTTCGGCATCGGCGGCCAGCCGGTCGAGCGCCGCGGCGATTTCGGAGTAATCCGCACCGGCCTGCCGCACCGCGTCGGCATTGCGCGTCAGATAGTCGCGCAAATCATTCAGCGGAAACGGCGGCGCCGATTCGCGTGCTTCCGGACGCGTGGCCGTTCCCGCCATCTCTTGCGCTTCAGTCAGCACCGCCTGCGCGCAAAACGTAAGCGAGTTCACGATTTGCGTTTTTTTCTTGCGCCCGCGCCATTTTTCGAATGCTACGTCAATGCCTCGCAGCACGGCTTCGAGCGGCACGCCCGCATTCTTCCAGCTTTCAATCAGCGCCCAATCGACCGGCGATAATAGAAACAAACTAGTCCCGCGCACCTGTTGAAAATGTGTTTCGATTTCGGTGTAGTAATTGAAGTAGTTATAAATCCAATCGTCGTTCACTTGCGGGCGTTCCGTTCCCAAATAAGTTCGAGGCCGGTGAGCGTTAAGTGCTCGTCAATATGTTTCAAATGCCGCGACTGGCGCGCGACCAGCGCGGCCTGGCCACCGGTGGCTATGGTCTTGGTGTCAGGACCCAATTCCGCCACGATCCGGTCGAGGATGCCATCGATCATTCCCAGTGCGCCATAATACAGGCCGGAGTGCATGCTGGCGACCGTGTTGCTGCCGATCACCTTATCGGGCTCGCGAAAATCCACCATGGGCAAACGTGCGGTTTTGCTGAATAGCGCTTCAATGGAAATGCCCACGCCGATGGCGATGGCGCCGCCCAGGTACTCGCCATCCCGCGAGATGCAATCGAAGTTGATGGTGGTGCCCAGATCCACCACCACCGCGGGCGCACCGTATTGCCGGAGGGCGGCCACGGCATTGGCCAAGCGGTCTGCGCCGACCTGATTGGGATCGTCGTATCGGATAGGCATGCCGATATCGGTCTGCGGCGTCAGAAACATCGGTTCGAGGTGAAAGTAGCGCCGGGCCATGGCGGTGAGATTCGCGTCCAGCGACGGAACCACACTGGCGATGATGATGGCATCGACCCCCGGCGAGTCGAGCGATGCCAGCGCGAACAGGTTGCGCAACAGCACGCCCCATTCGTCGGCGGTTTGGCCGTGAACCGTGCGCAGGCGCCACTGGCTGACCAGGCGGCGCTGGTCAAAGGCGCCGATGGTGATGTTGCTGTTACCTACGTCGAGAGCTAAGAGCATGGTTGAAACTGGTAGACGGGGAGACCCGGAGACACGGCGACGGGGCGACAGGGCCATCCTTGCTTCATGCCGGGCGGACTCCTCCGGCGATTATAAGCGATTCCGTGCCGTCGTCGGCGCGCAGCTTCAGGAAGCCGGCCGGATCGAGGCCCGCGGTGATGCCGGTGAGCACGCCATCCGGCTGATCGACATGCACGCGCTTGCCTTGCGCATAGCTCGACCGGCGCGTGAACTGATCGAGAATGGTCTGCCGTCCGCCTTCCACCAGCATGCGGCAGAAGCTATCGATGGCCGGCAGCAGGTCGATGAGCAGGTCTTCGCGCGATTGCGCGCGCCCGGAAGCCAGGCGCAGCGAAGTGGCCAGATCCGCGATTTCGGGCGGAAAAGCGGGATGATTCACGTTGATCCCAACGCCCGCAATCACGGTGGAATCGACCAGTTGCACCAGGATGCCGGCGGTTTTTTGGCCGCCCAGCATGATATCGTTCGGCCAGCGGATATCGGGAGCGAGATCGGTCGCGCGCGCGATGGCTTCGGCGGCGGCCAAGCCGATGGCCAGGGTCACGATGGGCAGCGAATCGGCCGACAGCGAAAGCCGCAACACCACGGACAGATACAGTCCCGCGCCGGGTTCCGAATGCCACGAATGACCGGCCCGGCCCATGCCGGCAGTCTGTTCTTCAGCCACCACCGTAGTGCCCGACGGACAACCTGCAGCCGCCAACGCCGTGGCTTCGTGCATGGTGGACGTGATCGTCTCGAAGAATTCGATCCGGCGCCCGCGCAATTGGCGCCGCACAGCGTTAATGTTGAGCGACGTCATTCGAGGCCTTCGAGCGTGGCCCTGTTCTTGGAAAGCTGCAATTCGTACTCGGATTTCTTGGCGCGCATGGAAGCCACCACATGCTCCGGAGCGCGGCCCAGAAATGCCGGATCGCCGAGTTGCTTATCGAGACTGGCGATGTTCTTCGCAAGCTGCACGTTCTCCTTCTCCAAGCGCCGCCGCAGAGCTTCCACTTCTGTCTTCGGAACATGCAGCACCAGGTCGAACTGCGAGGTGGAGCGGCTGGAAGCGCCCGCGGAGGGTGGATCGGGACTGAATTCCAGCGCCACCCCCGAAAGCCGCCGGATCGCATCGGCGTGCCGGCAGGCAACTGCGAGCGCATCGCCGCGTGCATGCAGGGTGCCTTGCAACTGCTGTTTGGGATCCAGCTTCATCTCCGTGCGGGCGGTGCGCGCCAGAGTCACGATTTCCTGTAGCGCGCCGATTTCGCGCTCGGCGGCGAAATCCGTATTCTGCCGCCGGTACTGCGGATATCCAGCCAGGGCAATCGACAGCGGCCGCGGCGCATCGCCTTTCAACCGCTGCCAGAGTTCTTCGGTGAGGAACGGCATGGCCGGATGCAGCAGGCGCAGCGCCGTCTCGAAAGCCGCCAGCACGTTGCGCCAATCGGCGTTCAGGCCGGAGTTCTCGCGGAAGCTGGGCTTCTTCAGCTCCAGATACCAATCGCAGAACTCGTGCCAGAAAAAGTGCCACAACAATTGCGCGGCTTCATGATAACGATACTGCTCGATGGCCCGATTCACCTGCTCGGCGCAGGTATTCAGACGGCTGAAGATCCAGCGGTCTTCGATGGCCACTTCGACGCCCGCTCCGCCTTCGGGCCGGAACGCTTCGAGATTCTCCGGCAGCCACGGCTCCACGCCCGCGCGCTCCATGTTCACAAACAGCAGCCGCGCGGCGTTCCAGATCTTGTTGGCGAAGGCGCGCGTCGATTCCATGCGGTCTTCCGAGAGCACGATGTCGGTGCCGGGCGCGGCCCCCAGCAGCAGCGCCATGCGGACCGCATCGGTGCCGTATTTTTCGGTCACTATCAGCGGATCGATGGTGTTGCCGCGAGTCTTCGACATCTTCTGCCGTTCCGCATCGCGCACCAGGCCGTGAATGTAAACCTGGCGGAACGGGATTTCGCCCATGAATTCCAGGCCCATCATGATCATGCGCGCCACCCAGAAGAATAGAATGTCGAAGCCGGTGATGAGCAGCGAAGTCGGATAGAACAGTTTCAGGTCTTCGGTATCATCCGGCCAGCCGAGCGTGGAAAAGGGCCACAGGCCGGAGCTGAACCAGGTATCCAGCACGTCGGGATCTTGCGTGAGCTGGGAGCCGCCGCAACGCGCGCAGGCGGACGGCTGCTCGCGCGCCACGATAATCTCGCCGCAGTCCGCGCAATGCCACGCGGGAATGCGATGGCCCCACCACAACTGGCGCGAGATGCACCAATCGCGGATGTTGTACATCCATTCAAAGTAAGTCTTGGTCCAGTTTTCGGGGATGAACTGGATGCGCTTGGTCTCGACCACCGCGATGGCTTTTTCGGCGAGCGGCTTCATGCGCACGAACCACTGTGTGGAAAGCAGCGGCTCGACGATGGTTTTGCAGCGGTCGCAGCGGCCCACGGCGAGCGTATATGGCTCAATTTTTTCAAGCAGGCCGAGGCGTTCCAGATCTTCCACGATGCGGCGGCGGGCTTCAAATCGGTCCAGACCGGCATACGGGCCGGCTGCGGCGGTCATATGGCCGAGCTCATCGATGACTTTGATGCGCGGCAGATTGTGGCGCTTGCCGGCTTCGAAATCATTCGGATCATGCGCGGGCGTGACTTTGACGGCGCCGGTGCCGAATTGCGGATCGGCCAGGTCGTCGAGGATCACGGGAAGCTGGCGATTCATCAAGGGCAGATCGACCGTGCGGCCGTGAAGGTGGAAATAGCGCGGATCTTTGGCATTCACGGCAACGGCGGTGTCGCCGAGCATGGTCTCCGGCCTGGTCGTCGCCACGACGACAGTTTCAGCCCCGCCTGTCAGGGCGGAGTTTGCAGTCACCGGATAACGAATGTGCCACAAATGCCCCTGCGTCTCGATATTCTTCACCTCCAGATCGGACAGCGCGGTCTGGCAGCGCGGGCACCAGTTGACCATGTATTCGCCGCGATAAATGAGCCCCTTTTCATAGAGCCGCACGAACACTTCGCGCACCGCGCGCGAAAGGCCAGGATCGAGGGTGAAGCGCTCGCGGCTCCAATCGCAGCTCGCGCCTAGGCGGATCATCTGGCGCTTGATGCGGTCGCCGTACTGCGCTTTCCATTCCCACACGCGCTCGACGAATTTCTCGCGGCCCAGCGTGCGGCGGTCGATGCCCTCTTCCGCGAGCTTGCGCTCCACCACCATTTGCGTGGCGATGCCGGCATGATCCGTGCCCGGCAGCCACAGCGTGTTATCGCCGCGCATGCGATGCCAGCGGATGGTCACGTCGATCTCGCTATGTTCGAGCATGTGTCCGATGTGCAGCGAGCCGGTGACGTTGGGCGGCGGAATGACCAGCGAAAAGACGCACGGCGACGGCTTGTTCGAGGCATGAAAGATGCCGGAGTCAATCCACCACTGAGCCCAATGCGGTTCGAACCGCTGAGGCTCGTAAACCTTCTCGATTTGCATGGGAAATAACTATAATATCAAGGCGTGGGCCGACCACTGGAAAACGATCGTCTGCCCCACGGCTCATCATCACAAATGCGCTTGCCAGACTTCGCCGCCTTGGGTTAAAATCTGACTAACCGCGTCCAAGCCCGTCCGTATCCTCAAGCTATCCTCAAGCTCAAGACGGTGTTCAATTTAAAAAGAATGAATGCTGCACCGGCGCGGGATCCTCGCAATTGCTCCGCAACCCGCCCCTTTAAAAACGGTTGTTTGAAAGGAGCTTTCTCATCATGTACCGATTCATCGCATCTTCCATTTTTGGCTGTCTTTTCATTTTTTCCTTGAATATTTGCGGTCAAGCAGCAACATCCTGCACCACTTCCGCCGTACCGGCGGTGGTGCATTCCGAAGGCTTGGCGGAACCCATGGGCGCCATTACTTTGCAGTGCACGGGCGCGCCGGGGCTGTCCATCACCACCAACCTGACCATTTATTTGCCGATCAACATCACCAATCAGATCGATGCCAATGGCTATTCAACCGACGCGCTGCTCGATATCGCCGCCGGGACCACCACCACCCCCACGGGCATAAACGGTCTGGTCACCAATCAAAGCATTTCGTTCAGCGGAGTCCAGCTTTCGTTTCCCGCAAACGGCCAGTTAGCGATTGTGCTGAGCAATTTGCGCGCGGACGCCAATCAGTTAGGCTTGCAGCAAACCAGCCCGATCCAGGCCTTCATCAGCAGTACGGGGCTGCCCATCGTGAATAATCAAGTAACCGTAGCGTTCGCCAGGCAGGGCTTGTTTGCCACCGCCATGGATTCGGGCGTTACCTGCAGCGGCTCACCCACCCCTTCCACCGTGACTGTCACCAATCTGATCTCCGCGGGCACCGCTGAACAAACCACGCGCGTCACCGAAGGATTTGCCGGCGCCTTCCTGCCCAAGGATCCCAATAGCGAGACCGGCACCCGCTTCCTGTTGACTTACGCCAATGTTCCTTCCGGTGTCACCATCTATGTTCCCGATGCGGTCGCCGGATCTACCGCATTGGTTCCCAGTTCCGGCGGCGATTTAGGGACCGCCGCCGCCACTGGGCAATATCAGCAGGGCAGCAATACACTGTTGCTGGTGCGCGTGCTGAATACGGATTCGAACGGCGTGGGCGGCACATTCGCCACGCTTCCGCCTCCGAATTCTTCCGGCATGATCACGCTCAGCGGCGCGAATCCGGTGCCGCTGTCGAGTGGCGCCGGTTATGCCGTTTATGAGGTGGTAGCCGCCGATACGTCCACTATCGAAAACGCCCAGATCCCCAATTATTTCGCCGTTCCGCCTAACACCAATACTGTTCACTTAACAATCCTAATCCGCTTGGCGATGTCAACATGGCAGGTGCGGGAGCGTTTGCGCGGGCGCAGGGGATAGTTGCTCATCTTT
>Ga0335074_10015079_pt1 | contig 10848 bp, 2 predicted proteins | sample Lox_Sample_23_FD_206715 | JGI IMG/M metagenome (GOLD analysis project Ga0335074, IMG submission 206715) | Soil microbial communities from Loxahatchee National Wildlife Refuge, Florida, United States - Lox_Sample_2.3 | ecosystem: Environmental > Terrestrial > Soil > Wetlands | place: USA: Florida... | reverse complement strand
TGAAACAGACGCTTTAGACAGAGTAACAGGTAGAGTGCTCTCTTAAAAGCATGCAGACAGCAAGTGGCACCTAGTAGCCTTCCTCTTAAAGACTATAGTTGGCGCCAAGCTAAATTACCTAATTTACAACAAGGAACTGCTAGCTATCATCTACAGCTTCTAGCATTAGCATGTGGAGCTTGAAGGAACACCTTAAGTAATCGAAGTACTCTTAGACTATAATGCCTTAAAGTATTTTATGACTACTAAGGTTTTAACTGCCTAACAAGCCTGCTAGGTAGAAGTGTTATCCCGTTACAACTTTTAGATTATGTATAAGCTTAGTGTAAGGAACTAGGTAGACGCCCTTACCTGTTAAGAATAGGATTCAGACGCCTTATAGGATGCAAAATCGTCCTTATAGATGCAAATCTTGCTAAAACTAGAGCAGATAGACTTGCAAGTACAGCTAGAGTTAGCTACAGACCAAGTTCTAAGCACCTTAAAAACAGACAGTGGTTTTAACTTAGTAGACGACCTTTTACGGACGAATTAGACTGCAAAATCACTCAAGGACCTTTAAGAAGAGGCCTAGAACCCTAAAAGCGTATAGACCCTTAAGAACGGACTGCTTAAATACTAAGGCCGGCTTATAGTAGCAGACGAACTAGGTTTACAGATGAGACTTATCGCTAAGGCTTACAGACAAGTGTCCACAGCCCACTTAGGTAAGTTAAAGACCTATAAACTCCTCTGCACCTATTACTATTAGCTAGGGATGACAGCAGACATTAACTGGTTCGTATGCAATTGCGACAGTTGCTAACGCTTAAAGATCCTAAGAGATAAAACGCCTAGTTTACTTAAGCTATTACTTATCCCTAATAGACTATAGCAGCACATCTTAATAGATTTCCACGAACTGCTTACAGACTGTAACGGATACAATATGGTGCTAGTTTTAGTCAACCGATTTGGTAAGCGTACGATCTCTATTCTATGTTTTAAGAACATTAACGCGAAGGAGACTGTCTGACTATACATCTAATACGTCTATTAGACTTACAAACTGCTAGATACTGTAGTATCCGACTGGGGACTGCAATTTGTATCAGCCTTTTAGAGAGAGTTTATAGGCATCTTAGGTATTAAGTTGAAGCTCTTAACAGCTTGCTACCTGCAAACAGACGGGCAAACCGAAATCACCAACTAGTACTTAGACTAGAAACTCTAACCCTTTATGAACTACTACTAGGACAACTAGGTGGAGCTACTACTTATAATAGACTACGCACAAGCAACCCTCCCTTACAATTTAACAGGATACGCTCTAATCCAGCTAGAGATAGGTTACTTGCTTCGGACTAGTTTTAATTAGGACCAAACGGACGGGTTACAGACTGTCTGTAAGACGCTTTCTAAGAACAAGGCCTATAAATACGCTAAACGGTTATAGAACGCTTAGGCACTCGCTTGGAAGAACTTGGAGAAGGCCTAGACAACTATGGTAAAGCAAGCAAACTAGCACTAATATGAATTAGACTTTGTTGTTAGAGACAAAGTCTGAGTTACTACAAGGAATTAGAAATCGGACCGACTTAGCTGTAAACTAGATTATCAAATGGCAGGCCCGTACGAGATCTTAGAACGGGTAGGTAATGCCTACAAGGTGAAGCTATTAGAGTCAATTCGAGTCCACCTAGTCTTTTCGCCGGATAAGCTCTATAAGGCATTAGACGACTTGCTCTTAGGCTAAAAGAACAATCCCCTATTACTAATCCAAGTTAATAGGGACGACGAATAGGAAGTCGACGAGGTCTTAGCCTCCAAACTAGTCTGTAGAACGTTAAAATACCAGGTAAAATGGAAGGGGTACGATCCAGATCCAACCTAGTACCCTACATAGAACTTTGTAGGGAGCCCGCACTTAGTCAAACAGTTCTATGATGCTTACTCAGACGAACCTGGGCTGCTAAAGCACTTAGACGAGTAGTTGCAATGCTAGAAGGACGGGACGGACTTATAGGAATACAAAGACAAAAACGCTGTTAAAGCTTAAGGGCAGGCTTTACGGATGGGGGGGGGTGATGTTATAGACTGCAAACTAGGTAACAGTCTGCAACAGCCCGGGTAGGGGCTTAGAGCTGCCCTTACAGATAGGGGTTTACAGGCGGTTAGCTATAGCCTGTTAGCACTTGGTTTACAAACGGCCTGTAAGCGACATGTAACCTGTAAGGGGCATATAAACCCGCCTGTAAACTAGTGTCTTCTTCTTCTTCTTCCTTTAGCTTTAGATTCTTATATTATAAGACTACTAATAGCATCAGCTTTACCACTCGCAGCGTCCTAGTGCTACTTATTGACTGAGTTTGTAACAATTAGGACTAAGTAGTTATATTAGTATTCCTACTTAGTTTTAGTAGTACCTAGCTCGCGTTAAGGTTTGTGTTACTAAAATCACTAATTATAGAGCTAAGCCTATTTAGGCTATTAGAATGGCTTTAGGAATTCTTAATTGTAAATTGTAAACATTCTTCTAAATTGGGTAAGGTGTTATAGTAGTAATTGCATGTGCTAGTAATTTTGCGTGCACACCTTTCTCCTATTTAAATTACTACTTCTTACTACAACAACCTTCCTTCCTTTTACTATTACTCTTACACCCTTATACTGCTATGCTTCTACCCCTACCCCTATTACACCTTATAGCTTACTTCTTATTTTATTCTCAAACTATAGCTCCTAAAAACACTCCTACTCGCACCCTGCCCCTACCTCTTATAGCGCGTCTTATTTGAAACACCTACCTTTAATGTTTAAAGAAGCTTGTAGCTTACACTTAAAAGCCAACTTTGCTGCGTTATACTCGCACTACCCTCTTACAAGCATGCTTATATTATAGCAGCATGTACAACAAATATAAGGAAGTAAGTACACGTTTTAGCTTTTACTTCTCCTTCCCCCTTATATAAGAAATACTACTAATACATAGTAAGTTCTAGAAAAGTTTAAGAAAACTGTATGCTAGATCTAGGAAGACATTAAAAAATAGATTAGTAACAAGAAGCTTATAAATAACCTTATAGATCCTACAAGGAAGCACGTAGACCTTGTAAGTTTTAAATGTTGCTAAAAAATATATATAAAGGAGGTGCAGCTATAGTTTTACAAGTATAAGATCCTAACATCTTATAACTAGCAGCATACTGCTATACTTATATCTATTTGACGTATTAAGTGTTATTTTAAAAATCTTGTTAATGTTTTTTGCTTTTAAGTAAGTTATTTATTTCTCCTTTATCCCCCTTCTATTTAGTATCCCTTATATCTTCATCCTTATTCTATTACAGCTATTTGCTAACAAAATCTTATAGAATAACCTTAACCCTCTTAATAAGAGCAACATTAAAGATTCTATAAATAATAATTTAGAAAGTGATAATAATACTAATACAAAGTAGATGGTTTAAGGATAAAGGTACTTAGGATAGCTAGGAATAAAAGTTTAAATTTTATATATTAAATATTGCTGCTTAATATAGCTCTTATAAATTTACAGCTGCAGTCCGCTTGTACTTTAATACTTAATAAAATAATAATTCTCCCTTTTACCCTTCTAACTTTCTATGTGATAATTTAAAATGGCTTCTTATAGTTATTATATTTATTTGCCTCTTATAACAATATAGTATTAGATTCCTAGTGTTTCTACAATGTTTCTTAGCTGACTATGCACTTTAATAACACTTATATATAAATAGAAAGGAACTATAATAAAATACTTTTATGTTTCCTCTTCCTTCTATTTTGCTGTACTATTATGTTATAAGCAGTTTTATACTTATTTAAAATATTTATAGCATATTCTAAAAACCCTTTATAAATTTATTTGTTATACTCTTACAACTACCCTTTCTAACATACTAAGTACTACATCTTCTTATAGTATGTCTTATAGTTAACAATTAATTTAATTTTTTATTTTTTGCTACTATCTTCATCTTTTAAAATGAGTAGCATTTACTGTCCTACTAGCTCTCCAGCTTTTTCTTAGTATAATTCTAATAATAAAACATAAAATACTAAGTAGAAGTAAGAATATAAAAGGGGTAAGGAAAGCTTGTACGCTTAATTGCTAATTATTTTAAAGACTTAAAATAAGCTTATAAATAAGGGTATAAGCTTGTTAGAGTAAAAGCAGATGTTTTTTAATAAGAGTATAACTTATTCTTTTAAAGCGAACTTTATTAGTATATGTTTCTTGTTATAGTATTTCTTCTACAAAATAGTTGTAGCAGTTAAGTTACAATTTAATACTACTCTTATAATATAAATCTTATAGATCCTCTTTTAAGTAGAAGGGACGTTATATTCATATACGTTGTTTATAAGTATTAGAGGGAGAAATAGGCTGTAGCCGAATAAGGCTTAAAACAAGCTTATTTTAGTATTAGAATGCTATAAATTGTTATAAGCAAATTTGGCTATAACAAGTATTTCTACCTAATTATCCTTATTATTATTATAATATGCTTATAAATATACCTTAAGAATCTAGTTTTAACGCTCTATTTGCTTATTAGTCTAAAAGTAAAATGCTATTAAAAGCTTCCTTTTAATTTTAAGGTAGTAATAAATGTTAAACTAGTAGTTACTTATAAACATATTACTTCTATTTGTTATTATGCTATTTAAAACATTATAGTACTATATGATCTCTTCAACTAGCTATATTATAAGGGATTCTGCATCTATCTCTTTTATACACTAAAAATAGCTTGCTATCTTAATATAACAGTTTACAACTACTAGAATTATATTATAAAGGACCCCTTTAAACTTACTAAGAGGAAGACTTATAATAAAATCTATTATAATTTCTTTTTATAGCCTTATAAGCTTTAATAGTAGTAATAACTTGCTATACAAGTAGTAGCACTACAGCTTATTATGCTAATATGTAGCACATATTAACACATACTCTTTAACGTCCTTAAATAGTCCTTTCTAATAAAACTTCTAATAGAAAAGCTTTAAAGTTTTTTTAGGACTAAAGTAGCTAGTTAGGAGATTATTATAATACGCTCTAAGTAGCTCCTATTATACTACTTCGTCTTTTAGAACAAACACCTTCTTATTCTAACAAAGCAGTCTTATATTGTTTATATTCTATAAGCCTTTTATAGGCCTTCTTACTACTCAACTTCTTTTTAGGACCCCCTTTTTATTTGCAACAAAGATGTCTTCTTATTATAATATTAAGATTAAGTCTTAAATTAAGTTAGACAGATAAGCATATAGCAATTTAAAGGTAGTACAAATTTATATATACATCTTTAAAACAAAGTAATTATTAGTCCCTAATACTATTACAAATATCTTATATCTACTAACTATAATTGCTCTGTTAAAAGGGTTTATTCTTTTAAGTAGTAGGAGTTTATGCCTATTACGTCTTAATAGGGTTTTATACCTATTACGCTCTTACTTGTTAAATACAGCTATATAAGTGTTAATAATATAAGACATTATTGTCTTAGTGCTAATATAACTCTATAAAGCTAAGGATATTATGTTTACTATAAAGCTTCCCTTCATCTTATTTTAAAATGTAAGGAGTAAATTATGCAACTTTAATCCTATTAGTAAATTATAGTTAGGCTGCTAGCTTAGTATGTTTATAAGATTCAACTTACTTAGTTTATACTTAATCTTAAAATTAAAAGAACTTAAGTTTATAGCCTATTAGACCTACCTCCTATTTAGCTGCTTTGTAGTTATAAAGTAGTAGAGGTTATTGTAGTTTGTAAGAACAATAATAAGGTAGCAGTTACCCTCTAAGTAGTATTGCTACTATTTAAAGCACTTAACAATTACAAGCAACTTTTAATTATACGTTTTATAGTGCCTTTTTATATTAGTTATCTTCTTAGACTAATAAGCTATAAGATGCTAGTACTTCTACTTAGACGCTTTAACATTAAAGTCAAACTAGGAAATAATCTTAGTAAGAGCAAACCTTAAGGCATCTAACTTAACTATAATATAAAGAGCAAGGTTGAAATGTTATAGTATAAGAGTAGTAGTAAATGCTAACTTAATAGCGCTAAAGGCATTTTAAGCTGCTTGTAGAAACATAAAAGGGCTTACTTTCTTCCCTTTAATGCTACTAACTAGCAGGTTAGTTAAAGGGGCTACTACCTTTAAATAGCAGTATATAAATCTCCTATAAAAATTTGTAAAGCTAAAGAACTATTATACTTATATAAAGGTTTCTAGCTCTAACCATTCTACTATTATAGCAATCCAGTTGGGTTCTACTACAACTTTAAAAGTGTTTACAATAAACCTTAAGAACTCTACTTTTATAATAGAAAAGGCATACTTCTTTAAGTTGACAAACAGTTTATACTACTACAACTACTTAAATACTTTGTATACATGCTCTATATAATCTCTATTATTTTGTAAGTAAATTAAGATATTATTTAGATATACTATATAGAAGTTATTAAGGAGTCCTCCTAGCACTTTATTAATATAAGCTTAAAAGGTAGCTAGTGCATTAACTAAGCTAAAAGGTATAACTTAATACTTAAAGTAGCTGTAATAAGTATAAAACGCTGTCTTCCATTTATCTCTTATTTGAATTTAAATGTAGTAATAAGCATCTTTTAAATTGAGCTTAATATACTATTTAGCACTAACTAGGCGGTTTAAGGTCTTATTAATTAAAGGGAAGGGATAATAGTTCTTAAGAGTCACCTTATTTAAGCCTTAATAGTTAATATATAATTAAAGCCCTCTATCCTTTTTAAGAACAAACAAGATGGGGGCTCCTATTAAACTTATAGAAGGAGCAATTTAACTTTAAGCTAAGTTCTTATTTAAGTACTCCTATAAGGCCCTTAATTGGAGTTCTAACAAGTTATATAACAGCTTAAATAAAGGGTCTACTATTATGTTAATAGCATGTTAAGTATTAGCTATATCTAATAGTATTACAGCCTTATTAGCATTACAAACATCTATAAGGTCTTAGTACTCTTTAAGGATAACTAGGAGCAGCTCTATATTCCTTATAAAGGATATTAGAGCTTTAAGTCCTTAAAGGCCCTTTAAGAGTATTACATATACATCCTTATTATCTTTTAAAATATTATTAAAATTGTTAAAAGATACAACTTTAATCCTTATAGACGTATTCCATGTAAGAGCATACTGCTACTACTTTAAGACTTAGTCGTAGTATCCTGCTTAGTGCAACTCCAATTAAGGCGTGCTAAAAATAACGTTATACTTAAAGAGACTGTATAAATAAAAGTACTAGTTTATTATTTGTTCTTCTCCTATATCATCTCTTACTTGTAAGGTAAAAAGAAACTTTGCAGTTAGAAGGATATCCCTACTTTTAACGCTATATGTGCAAGGCAGTATACAACTTATAAGTAGGAATCTATTTACAAATGCGAATTCCTTTCTTACTAAGTTGAACTAGCTACTTATATCTAATAGACACTTAGCTTTCACCCTACTTCTATTATTATAATAGAAGGATGCTTAGACCTCCATTCTCCCTCTTATTCTTAAAGGACCTTTAGCCTTAAAGGGACAAACTATTAGCCCTAGCCTTTTCCTGCTTTTAGTTTAATAGCAGTTGCAAAACAAACTATAAAACTTAAGCAGTTAGCTTGTATATAGCTAAACCTTTAGCATTTATAACATTTAACCTTATTTAAGTCTAACTTGCTTAAAGGAACTTTTAGTAATACAAGTATATTGTTAGGGGCTGTTGCTAGAATAGTAGTAGTACTATTTTAAGGCTTAAAAGACTAAGAGGAGTATAAGAATGTGTTTGAGACCCCTTTCCCCTTACCCTTTATATGCTTCTAGCTACTATTTAATACTTATAGTATCCTTTTATTAGTCCTTAACTGCTTTTTTGCTTCTACTTCTTTTTGTTTTATACAAACATTCTTTTTAATATAAGAAGCAGCATCTACTAATTTATTTACTATAATTAGAAACGTCTTTAAGGCAGTAATCTTACAATAAAGCTTTAACCTTATTTTAACTAGGAGGTATATCTTCTATTGTTTTTTAGTATACCCTAACAACTTATTTTAAAGTTGTTAGAAGTAGATAGTAAAAGTACGAATGTTCTAACTTAAGCCTTATATAGCCCTTTCATACTTCTTAGTAGTAGAAGTATGCTAATTTGCAAGCGATTGCACTTAGTTTAATATAAGAGTTTAAACTTTTCCTATATAGTTTTATCCCTCCTAACAGACTTCTTATAACAATCCTACTACCTTATAAGCCTCTAATTGAAGTAGGAGGTGCTCTAAGTAACCTTCTTAGCATGTCCTTTATATGTAACAGGTTTAAGTTGGAACACCGTCTTATACTATTAAAAGAACTTAGTATACTTTATAATTGTTTTGCCCTTATAACGTAATAGGTTAGCAACCTTTATAACTGCTTCTACCTTTAAGGCTGAATCATTATGACCTTAAGGCTTCTCCTTAAATGTTACATCTTCATCAACTTCCTTGTTGATAAAAGGGTTAGAGGGGGTAGTAGGGTGATACTGCTTAAAGCGCTTGCTTGCCCTTTAAGTGCGGCCCTAACAATCGTTCTTGTTGTAGGAGTAATTGTTACTACTACTAACATGAGAGGGGGGGATAACGTCTTCTTATTGTACTATAAGGGTTCCTCCCTTCAACCTTGCTTAAAAGGATTAAATCTCCCTTTCTGCTTCTTACAACTCTATTAAGGCTTAAAGCCGTTTAGCCTTATATCGTGCAGCTATAAGGCAGGCGGTTACTGTTGCTAAATCGCTATTGTCTAAGAGGGGTTGCAACAAGCTACTTAAACCTCCTTAAGTTGTAGCCTCAATTGGACCCTTAAGCGAAGAAGCTAGTAGTTCTAGTAGCAAGAACCCCGTCTTAGTGGTAGTACGAGACCGTCTTGCTAGTAGTAGTAAACCTAGGTGGAGCGACAACCCACTTAGAGCCACCTCTCATTAAGTATCTAGTACTATAGCAACTACTTAACAAACTACTACCTTAACAAGGCGTAGAGCAAGTAGCTTGTAAGACTGCTAGTCTTATAGGGTCTCTAGTAGGGAATCAATACAGGTTATAGTACGATATACTAGTATCATATAGGTGATTATGGGATGTAAAGATAGGTCTCTAGAATGACAGTGATATTTAAGGAACTACTTGCTACCTTTTCTATTTCTAGGAATGTCATTCTTTAAGTATGACTAGCATTAGCCGGCCGGAGAAACCACGCTTTATAGCGTTCTAACATGTGTAGCAGCTTAAACTATACGCTGTACGTTCTAGCGCCTAACACACTCTCTCTTATCTTTTATGTATAAGGTTTTCTATCTCTTTTTAAACAATAACAGGTTCTCCCCTTTCCTTTTCTAACCTTTTTAAGTTAAGTTCAATTTAGGATCCTTATTTAAGGGTCTCTTTAACGCTATAAGTTTAGTCTTCCTAGCATTCAATTTTAACTAAAACTCCTTTAAGATGCTTCTTTTTAAGCTTTTAAGTAAGAGCTACTTAGTTTGTTAATAGCTTTTTGTTGTAGTAGCAGTAATATTGTTGTTAAAGTCGACTAACATTATATAACTGCTAAGGATGTTAAAGCTTAATTCTCTTAGGTTTTCCTTTACAGATTTAATCCTTAAAATAACCTTCCTTATTTAGTTGTTAGGGTTCTCACCTGCCTTCCTTGCCCCTTTAAGCTTGAGTAGGGCGTTTAGCTCTTTCACTTAAGTCCCAACTGTTAATTTGATATATAGGTCTTTAAGTCTTACCTAAATGCTCTTAAGATTGTTAAGGCTTCCTAACTCTTCTTAGTAGGTCTTAGAAATCCTTAAATTAATATTGTTAATTGCTATTTGTTCGACTGTTTCCTACTTGTTCTACTATTTCATATAAGTTTGTATATACTTCAACTCCTTCTCAGCCTATTCTATAGTTATTAGAATGTAGGAGGCTGGAGCTGGTAGTGCTGCTAATACGGAGATGGTCGATAAGCTAGGCGTACTTTAGTCGCCTTTAGCAAGTTGATGTTTAGCTTTGTACTCCTTAATAAGGTCTTTAGGACAAATTGGAGCCTCAAAGTATAAAGGTTCTTTAGGCTTTAGCCATCAGCCTTCAATTATTAGCTAGGCTTTGGAGGCTCTCAGATGGCTCTCCATCTGCTTTGCTTAGGTGTTGTAATTGGATTTCCCTCTTAGGATGGGAATAGCCTTAAGGGAGGACTTGGACAGTTAGATAGTCGACATTTTGTTGATTCAAAGGGGTTCTTCGGGTTATAAATGACTTGTGCGAGTCTCCGGGCTCATAACCTGTTAAAATGCGCAGGTTATTGGGTGGTTCATGTATAAATTAAAGCTATTTTGTATTATCTAGCCTCAATACATAAAAATTTGTTCTATGTGTCTTGTCCTGAAGATCCCTTAAGGATCTGTTCTCTTCATCATAATGATTGTGTTGATGCCCGACGTTGGTGCCAAGCCTGCCAACGTATCTGTCTCTTGATCCACCAATCCCAGCGATCCACCAATTGTCCTACAACTTTGACACAAGCAACAGAATTGAGATAGCATTCATCATGACGTTACAGGGCGTGGAATCATGGAAGACAGTTTGTTTGGAGGAACGAGGAAAAGCTACAGCTAAAGTTACTATTCCCGAGTAGTATACAGATGAGCCTACACATTCGCGATATAACCCTGTCAAAGGGTTGTTTGATAGCTGGCTTACCCCTGATCCTCTCTGAGAGGGTGGAGCACCACTATAAATCTATGGGCTGGTCCCTCTTCTATGAGATAACCTAGTATCAATA
>Ga0335074_10015078_pt1 | contig 10848 bp, 5 predicted proteins | sample Lox_Sample_23_FD_206715 | JGI IMG/M metagenome (GOLD analysis project Ga0335074, IMG submission 206715) | Soil microbial communities from Loxahatchee National Wildlife Refuge, Florida, United States - Lox_Sample_2.3 | ecosystem: Environmental > Terrestrial > Soil > Wetlands | place: USA: Florida... | reverse complement strand
CTGGTATGGGGCACGCAGGTGGTCGGCCATGCGGCTGACGGCGCGCTCGACCGAGCCGGCGTCCTCGACCTGCAGCAGCACGACGAACTCGTCGCCGCCGAAGCGGGCTGCCGTGTCGGTGTCTCGGGTGTGGGCGCGCACCCGCTCAGCCACTTGTTGCAGCAGGTAGTCGCCTTGGAGGTGGCCGAACACGTCGTTCACCGCTTTGAAGCCGTCAAGGTCGAGCCAGAGCACCGCGTAGTCGTAGTCGCTCCGGCGCCGGGCGAGGGCCATAGCCTGCGACAGCCGGTCGAGAAGTAACCCCCGGTTGGCGAGGCCGGTTAGTTCGTCGTAAAGGGCTTGCTGGCGGAGCCGCTCCTCCATCGCCCGGCGCTCGGTGACGTCCGCGAGGGAGCCGACGATGCGCGTGGCGGGGCGGCCCCGACCTGGCACGCCGAGCGCTCGGCAGTGGGCCCACAAGTACTCGCCGTTGCTCGCCAGGACGCGGTGCTCCGAGATCATCGACGCCGCTTCGCCGCTCATGATCCTGATCACATCCGCTACCAGGCCGTCGCGGTCCTCAGGGTGCACGCGCTGGCGCCACGCTTCGAGTGAGCCTGGCCCGCCAGCTGGGAGGGCGAGCATTTCCTGTAAACGTGGCGAGATGTAGAGCTCACCCGTGGCCACGTCGAGGTCCCAGAGGCCATCGTTGGTCGCCCGGACAGCGAGGGCGTAGCGTTCCTCGCTCTCGCGCACTGCCTGGGCCATTTCCTTTTCCCGTTCGTAAGAAATTGCCAGCTCTTCGCTGCGCTGGCTGAGTGAGCGGAGCAGGTCGCGGTGGTGCAAAGCCTCGCTGAACAAAGCCGACCAGGTGAAGTAGGTCTCCTGGTCGAGCTGGGGGACGGGGGGCTGGGAGGTGGCGAGGTAACCCCAGTCGCTGCCCGTGCTCTTCAACGGGAAGACGTAGACCAACCAACTGTCTGCTGCGCCGGCGGCCAAAAGCGCGGCCGGTGGGAACTCTTGGGGGCTGACCGTGGTGGGGCAGGCCCCGAGTGCCACGCCCGGCGCGGCAAACATGCCCACGATTTCGAGCTCTCCGGTCGGGTCGGGCCGAGCTCTCCGGTCGGCCCCGCCTCGCTCGGGCCACAGCCCGAGAACGCCGGCTCGGGTGGCAGTATTGCTCAGCCAGTCGAGCAAGCGCGGGTCGCGCTCGCGGTTGTCGAAGAGGTCAAGAGTGATCTTGTAATGCTCACGCACCATGGCACGCAGCCCGTAGTAGGCGTCGTTGCGCTCACCTTGGCCGGGCTCGCCCTCACCAACGCCGCCTCCGCCGGCCCCGCCTCCGCCAACCCCGCCCTCACCAACGCCGCCTCCGCCGGTTCCGCCTCCGCTGGCCCCGCCCGTCGCTACGCAGCCACAGCTCTCCCGGGTCACGAAGCGTGTCGGCACGGTGTGCCCGCGAGGTGGCACGGCCGCACCAGATAGTTCTTCGAGCAGCAATTGTGCGGCCAGCTCGCCCAGGTCCGCGGGGCTGAACGAGACAGTGGACAGGGCGGGAGAGACCAGCGAACTGTTTGGGTCGTCGTCGAAGCCGATGACCGCCTGGTCCCTCGGCAGTTCCAGACCCGCCCCGGCCAGCACCTTGATCACTCCTACGGCGTTGAGGTCGGTGGCCGCGAACAGCGCTGTAGACGGCAAGCCCGCGGCGAGCAGCGCCTGCGCGGCGGGCACCGCTCCGTGCTCCAGGTTGTTTTCCGCCGGGAAGAACAGCTCGGGGCCAGGGGTGATACCGTTCGCGCGCAGCGTTGCCTGGTACGCCTGGTAGCGCTCCCTGATGTCGAACTCGGCTAGATGCCCGACGAACGCGATCCGGCGGTGGCCGTGGGCCAAAAGGTGCTCGATCGCCTCCTGGGTCCCGGCTTTGTTGTCGGCCAGGACAACCGGGCAGGGGAAATCAGGCCCCTCGTTTCCGAGCGAGACGACCGGCTTGCCGGCGTCGCGCAGGGCACCCAGGTAGCTGGCGGGTACCGCGTTGGCAATAGCTATGAAGCCGTCGACGCGCGCCCAGGCAACCGGGCCCAGTTGATCGATGATGATCTCACGGTGGTAGTCGCTGCCCGTGCCGACCGTCTGGATGGCGACCACCCGAGCGCTGGCGCGGCGAGCCAAGTGGTGGATCCCCCCGATCACCTGGCCCTGGAACGGGCCGGACAAGAAGTCGACCAGCACCCCGATCGTGCGCCCCCCGGCGCCGCCCTTATTGGCCAGTTTGTCCTGGTTGGCGGGCGCGCCAGTCGGTGCGGTCACATCTCTTGGATCGTCCCCGGCGGGCGATCACCTTAGCCCCGAGCCCCGAGCCCCGAGCCCCGAGCCCGTGCCGGCTGTACCAAACGTGCGACGCTGCGTGTGCGGGCCGCAGCTGGCTGGTCGGCGCGGGGGGCGGTCGGCGCCGGGGCCGCTGAGCGGTGCCCGTCGTGCCCGCTTTGCCGACTTTCTTGCGTGTTGCCGACTTTCTGACGTGAACCCCGTGGAGCAAGCGATCAGCGTCCTGCGACTTTGCCGAGATCCTGACATCAAGCATTTTGCTTTGCCGAATTTATGCCGTTTTTCGACATAAAGTCGGCAAAGCGGAAGGCGGCTCGGAGCGGTTGCTGGAGCAATGCCGAGTTTCTGACGTGAGCCAAGCGTGCCAGGCAACGGTGATCGCACCGGGGCGGGGGAAGGGGCGCGCCTGGCCGGCCCCGTCTGCCCGGCCCGCCGCACCTGAGGCGGGCGGGCCGACAACCTCCCTCCGCGTCTAGGTACCGCTGGTGGCGCCTGTGGGCGAGCTCTTGACGGCAGCCTCAGAGTCGGGCACTGCGGGCGCCAGGGACGGTTGCTTGGGGGGCGGTACCCCGAGGCGGGGTGTGGGCTCACCGCTACCCGGCCAGCGCCGGCGGGAAGCGGTTGAGAGCCGCCGCATTAGCGCGAGGGCACCGGGGTCGTCGTCGCCCGGTCGCGTTTCCAGGGCGCCGTCCGCGATCATGCCGTCGATCACTTCCTGGCCGAGCTCGCTGCGTACCACTGTCAACGTCCAATCCTTGAGCTCGCCGATGCCACCGGTCGAAATGTCCGCGTGCTCGGCGGCGAAATCCGGGCACGACAGGCAGCCCTGGCGGGTCCAGGCGTGGCCCTCCTTGAGCGGGACCTCGTGGTAGGACCCGTCGCGGCACCAGATCTGGAACACACCCTTGATATTGATCTTGGAGATGTCAGCGCGCGCCAACCCGTAACGAGCCTCGAAGAACTCCTCGAAAATGGCGTCGTCGAAGGTCTTGGAGCACATGAGCCCGATTGACAACGCCAGGCGCCGGCCCACCTTGCCGGCCTTGCGCGCCCGCATCACCACGGGGGCGGAGGCCTGGCAGCCCATCCCCACAAGGGCCAGCCGCTCGGCTCCCCCCGCGACCGCTTGGGCATACCCAAGCGTGTTGGCCGAATAGGTGTACCGGCTCCCGGCGGCAGCGAGGACTTCGGCCCGGTTGCGGGCCACGCCCGGGACCGCCCTCCAGCCGCTGCCGTCGTTTTCGAGCATCGAGACAAGCGCAGCGTCGATCCGGTCATGCTCCAAGCACCACGTCAGGATGGCCGATACGACCCCGCCGTCCTGGCCGGCGGCCAACAGCTCGGGGTCAGTGGCCCGCGCCAGGAGCACGGAGCGTGACATGCCCGACTGTTCCTCGGGCAGACGTACCCGCCCGAACAGCAATGTGTCCGCCTCGGTCTCCCAGCGCCGGAACCTCGGGCAGGCGCGTGTGCAGCTTGTGCAGCCCTTCAAGCCGTGGGTACAGCCACCCGGGCCAAGCTCGTCCTCGAGATGGAACGGTTTATAGGCGCCCGCGTCCGTGTCGTAACCCAGCACGTCATGAGGGCAGGCGACAATGCATGCGGCGCACCCGGTGCACAGGCCGGATGTCACCACCTCGTTGAATAGGTCAGCCCACTCGGCTTTCCAACGTTCGGGAGCGGCACGTTCCTCTGTCATGGTCACGCCCCCAAGCGTAACTACCCGCGTCACCCGGGACCGGGTCGCCGCTTTAGGCCGCCCGGGCGACCATACTACTTGGACGTGAGCCGGCGCCGAGCGGGTGTGTTCCCCGTGCCCGAAGAGGGGCACTCGCCCGAGCCCGCCATTTTGCGCCTACCACCTGAGCGCCAGAGCGTGGCGCGTGCCCGCGCCAGGCTGCTCGAGCTGGCCGAGCAATGGGAATGCCCCGAGGAGCTCGTCGATGACGCACGCATCGTGCTGTCAGAGCTGATGACAAACGGCGTGCTCCACGCCCGTACAGACCTCGAGGTGCTGGTATCGGTCATCAGGGGCGGGGGCCTGCGCCTCGAAGTGCACGACTTGAGCCCCCTCCCAGTGTTGCCTCCGCCCCAGCATGCCGAAGCGTCGCCCGGGTTGCTGTACGAGCCTGGTGCAGGCGAGGAGAGCTTGGAGCACAGCTCGCCCGCTGCCACGGGCCGCGGCTTGTCCATTGTCAAAGCTTTGTCGGCGAGCTGGGGCTGGCACCCCGACGCGGCCGGGGGCAAGGTGGTTTGGGCTGAGCTTGGCCCCGCTTCTCTGGGGGGGCCTCATAGGGAGAGGGCCCACGGAGAGCTCGAATTCTCCGGCGTTCGCCCAGTGAGGCTGGTGGCGGTGCCTATCCGCCTGCTGAAGGGTTCCGAGGACCACTTCGACGACTTGTTCCGCGAACTGCAGATGGCCCGTTCTGAGCTGGCGCCGACCGCCGACATGGTGCGTTCCAACGTCGCCCGCATCCGAGAGCCGGTCCGGAGGGCCATCTGGGAAGCGACGAAGCGAGGTGACCGCCTGCTCGACCTCGACTTGTTGGCGGACGCCAACCTGCCTGAGATCTTTGACGCTACCGACCACCTGCTGGTCGGAGCGGCCAAGGCCGCTCGTCAGGGACTGCTCCTCACCGAGCCCCCGCCGTCCGACGTCGTGGCCTGGCGACGGTGGCTGCGAGAGGAGCTCGAGCGCCAGATTGCGGGCAGGCCGCCACGACCCTGCCCGTTCCCCGTGGTGCCCGAGCGCGAGCAGGATACCGGCCCTGAACGCAAGAAGCTGGACCTCGCTCGCCAGTCCGCCCTCGCCGAGCTGCGCGCTTTGCTCACAAGCGCAGCCGAGCCTGGCCCGGACCTCGTCGGAACAGCATTGCGGCGAGTCGTGGGCTTTATCGGGGCGCGCCGCGGTGTCATTTGCCTCCTCGGCGATGACAACGAGACGGTCGTGTTCACGTCGTCGGTGGGTTTTACGCCTGCGGTCATGGACTACTGGCGCAGCTACCCTCTTTCGGCCGACCTGCCCGCGTCGGAGGCGATCCGCACGGGGCGCCCGCTGTTCTTCCGCACCTTTGCCGAGCTCGACGAACGATACCCCATCTTCCTCGCCACACCCGCCGAGAGCGACCCAGCGCTCGCGTGCGTGCCCCTGTCGGGCAACGGCCCGATCGCTTTGGGGTGCCTGGTCATCGGCTTCGGCCAGGCCCGGGACTTCAGCCCGCGTGAAACCGCGTTCCTCGAGAAGTTGGCCTCCGAGATCGCCGCTTTCTTCATTCGTGAACGCGAAGCGCAGGCCAGCACGGAGGCGGGCCGGCGCGAGCGCGACCTGCGTGCCGCGGGAGAGGCGCTGCGAATAGCGAAGAGCCGGGACGAGGTGCTCGCCATTCTGGTCGAAGCTACGGCGACCAGTGTGGTCGATGGCTGTGCCGTGCATTTGGTGGACGAAAGTGGTGGCGTCTCTTTCATCGCGAACCGCCACCGGGACCCAGGGCGCGCCGCCGCAGTAGCTCGCTTCCTCCGCAAGCGTGACCAATTGGGAGAAGTCCCTCGGCTGGTGCGTGAGTGCATGCGCAGTTGCCGGCCAGAGGTGATCCAGGTGCTCAATGACGACGCCATGGCGCTCGCTGCCCGCGACGACGAAGATCTCGAGATGCTGCGTACGGCCTTGCCGGGAGCGGTATGCGCTGTCCCTGTGATGGTCGGGCGCCGGGCTATGGCCGTGCTCACCGTGGCCAACAACCCGGGCCGCTTTGTCAGCGACGCTGACCTTGTCGCCTTGCAGCGCTTGAGTGGCGCGGCCGCGGACGCACTTGTTCGCTTGGGCTACGACGAGCGGAGCGCTGGTTGAAAATTATTCGCTAAATGCCGGGCAACCCAGCCTCGGGGCACGGCAGGGCGGAAAGTGGGCGAACGGGCTCGTGGGGGTAGTATCGCGACCCGATGCCTGTACAACCGCGCGATATCGAGGCCTTGGTGGCCGCCATGACCCTGGACGAAAAAGTGTCTCTGACGGCGGGGGTGGACGACTGGCACACCGCCACGATCGAGCGCATGGGCGTCGGCCCGGTCAAGATGACAGACGGGCCCAATGGGGCGCGGGGGGCGACGCGCGCTGATGGCGAGAGCCTCACCCCGTCGTTGTGCATCCCGTCGGGCTCCGCCCTTGGAGCTACATGGGACCCGGCTGCCGTAGCGCGGGCCAGTGGTGCGGTCGCCCGCCAGGCGCGTGAAAAGGGGGCGCAGGTCCTGCTCGCGCCGACCGTGAACCTGCACCGCCACCCGCTCTGGGGCCGCAATTTTGAGTCGTTTTCGGAAGATCCCCTGCTGTGCGGGACCTTGGCGGCGGCTTATATCCGCGCCGTGCAAGAGCACCAAGTGATTGCCACCGTAAAGCACCTCGTGTGCAACGAGACCGAGCATGAGCGGCGCATGTGCTCGTCCGAAGTCGATGAGCGCACGCTACGCGAGCTGTACCTGCTGCCGTTCGAGTTCGCCGTGCGCGAGGCCGACGTGCAGGCGGTCATGACCAGCTATAACCGCACCAACGGGCATTACCTGGCCGACGACGCCCGCGTGCTCGCCGAGATCCTGAGAGGCGAATGGGGCTTTACGGGCATCGTCATGACCGACTGGTGGGCGTTGATTTCCACTGTCGAGGCGGCCGAGGCCGGGCTCGACATTGAGATGCCGGGGCCTGGCCGCGGCTTCGGGCCCGCCCTCGGCAAGGCTGTCAAGAGCGGCGCAGCCCGCGAGTCGTGGGTCGACGACAAGGTCCGCCGTTTGCTCACCGTCTACCACCGGGTGGGCGCGCTCGACGATCCTCTCGAAGCTGACGAGCACCCCATGGACCGCTCCGAGGACAGGGCCGTGGCCCGCCAAGTGGCGGCTGCCGCGATGGTCCTGCTCAAAAATGACGGGGACCTCTTGCCTCTATCGCCGGGAGCCGGTCAGCGCGTCGCGCTGATCGGCCCGGGGGCGCAGAGCCTCGCCACAATGGGCGGCGGCAGCGCTCGGGTAGTCCCGCACTACGAGTTGTCTTTGACCGATGTGCTCAGGCATCGGCTCGGCGACCGTGCCGAGGTCGTCTTCGAGCCTGGGTGCCAGATCGCGACGCAGCCGAGGCAGACCGCCGACGATCTCGGCCCCGAGGGTATCGCCCGTGCCGTGCGCCTGGCGGCGAGCTCCGACGTCGCCATCGTGGTGGTCGGGACCAACTCTTTCTGGGAGAGCGAGGGTTATGACCGCGTGAGCATGGAGTTACCCGGCCGCCAGGCCGACCTTGTGGACCAGGTGCTCGAGGCCAACCCGCGGACCGTCGTGGTGCTCAACACCGGATCTCCGGTGGCCCTTCCGTTCGGGGGGCGGGCGCCCGCCCTTCTGCAGTGCTGGTTCGGGGGCCAAGAGCTGGCCAATGCCTTGGTCGACGTGCTGTTGGGCGATGCAGAGCCGGGAGGGAGGCTGCCGATCACGCTGCCTGAGCGGCTCGAGCACACGCCCGCTTACGGCAACTTCCCGTCCGAGTCGAGCATCGTCCATTACGGCGAGGGGCAGTTGGTTGGGTACCGCTGGTATGACGCTCGGCATCTGCCGGTCGCGTTCCCCTTCGGCCACGGTCTTTCCTACACGACCATGACGTTTAGCCGCGCCCGGGCCAGCTCGACCGTTCTTGCTGCCGGGGGGACCATCGACATCCAAGTCGAGGTCGAGAACATCGGAGCGAGGGCGGGCAGCGAGGTCGTCCAGGTGTACGTGGCCCCACCAGGCGGCGGCAGGCTTGCACCCGGAGCCAGGCTCAGGCCGGTAAAGGCGCTCAAAGGCTTTGCCAAGGTGCACCTCGCGGCGGGTGAAAAGGGGACCGTCACGGTCACCCTCAACGAACGCAGTTTCGCGTACTACGACGTGGCGGACGCCGACTGGTTCGCAATCATCGAGCGCCTCCACGGGCACGCGCCCGACGCAAGGCATGGCCTGCACCGCACCGAACCAGGTTGGTACCTGGACTCCGGCAGTTATGAGGTGCTCATCGGCCGCAGCAGCGCGGACATCTGTGAGCGGCTGGTCGTCGAAGTCGAAGGCAATCCCAAACCACTGCCCGCAACCGCGCCGGTGGGTTGAGCGCGCTAAGCCTGCCGACAAGCCGCGCCAAAGCCACCCGCGCCGCGGTATCTGTACCATTTCGGCCGTTTTTGGGTATTTATTTATCTTGTTAGTCCGGCAAGCACCCGGCCGGCGCGGTTAACATCCGGTCCTGTGCCGCACGCACTTTGGCCTACGACCCTGGCCAGCGGCACAGGTTAGGAGTTGACTGAATGACGCCATGCGAACATTGCGGTAAGGAGACTCCGGACGAAGCCTTCTGTACCTGGTGCGGAGCCCATCGCGCCGGGCCCCTGGCTGACGCCCGCACCCGCCGCAAAGACTACGCCGCGCACTCGGGCGAGCACGTCGCCCAGCCGGCCGTCGTCACCACACTGTTACCCCACCTGCCCCGGCACCGTGTCCACGAATTCCGCTGGGCGCTGATCGGCGGGATCGCCGTCGTTGTGGCCTTGGTGGGCGCGGGCTTGATCGTCGCCGCCATCCTGGCTGCCGCGGTCCTGGTACCCGCGTTGTACCTCGTCTACCTCTACGAAGCTCAGGTCTACCGCGACGAGCCCGCCATGGTGCTCGGCCTCACCATTGTCGCCGGCGTGGTCGTCGGCGTGATCGTGAGCGTCATCTTCCAGGTCATCGAGCCCCTGAGGTTGACAGCGGTCAATGGGCTGAACGCACCCGACGTGCCCGTGAGCTACGTGCTCATAACCACGTTGCTCGTACCGGTCATCCAAGAGATCGTCAAGGTACTGCCGGTTTACGGGCTGTGGACGATGGGCGGCCAGTCCAAGTTCTCCGAGACCATAGACGGGCTCACCTTCGGCGTGGCCGCCGGTCTCGGTTTCGCCGCCGCGGAGACCGTTGTCCTGTTCTCCGACCAGATCGCGCATGAAGCGGTAAGGACCTCCTCGGCAGGCTGGTTAGCCCCTATCCTCACCGCTACCGTGCTCAAGCCTCTGTTGCAGGGGACATGCACAGGCATGATAGCAGCGGTGCTCTGGAAGCCTGGCCGTCTGAGCCGACCTCTCTATTTTCTGGGTATCCCGCTTGCCATTGTCGCTCACATCGCCTTCTCATTGGTCTCGCAGGTACTTGCAGACAGTAACGTCAACTCGTTTATTGTGCTGTTCTACCAGGCGGCCATAGTTGGTGTGCTGCTCGTGTACATACGCCATATCGTCCACGACGCCCTGCTCGACGAAGCCAAGGACTTCGGCTTCCAGGTCGTGACCTGCCCGCACTGCCGTCACCAGGTAGGCGCCGCCGGCTTCTGCCCCCGTTGTGGGGGGGCCATTGCGGCGGGCCCACGCAGCGCAGTTACCGCTGCGGTGACGGCCCCAGAAAACCCGTCACCGCCGGCCAGCCCGGTCGAAGGCGCAGCTACGGGAGGCGCAAATGCCTAGCCCATGCCCCCGCTGCGGCACCGTAGCGCCTGATGGCGCGCAGTTTTGCGAGGCCTGCGGCGCGCCCCTCCAACCAGCTGCGGCGCCAAGCGGCGTGCCCCCGGTGCCCCAGGGAGTGCCACCCCAAGCGCTGCCACCTCAAGCTGGGCCCGCCGTGCCTCAGCCAACACCGGCGCAGCCTCAGTACTACCCTCAGGCGGCCGCGCCCGCCCCCGGCTACCCGCAAGCTGGCTACCCGCAACCCGGCTATCCGGCCGGCGGGTACCCGGCCGGCGCGGTGCCGCCTGGCGCTGTGCCCCCGGGGGGTGTACCGCCCACCGGTGGCTACTACGTACCTGCCGGTGGGCCTCCGGCCGGCCCGCCACCCTCAGCCGGCCCCCGCAACCGCCTCAGCCCGACGGCCGTCATATTGGCGGTCGCAGCCGTAGTGGTGATCGCCGTCGTCGCCGGCTTGGCTGTGCCCAAGCTGCTAAACAGCAATAACAACAACAACGTGCCCAACGCCGGGCCGACGACCACCTCGCCGAGCACGCCCAACACGACGCCTGGGAGCACCACCACGACTGGGCCCGCACCGGCTACGACGACGTCGGCGCCGCCTGTGACCCCGGCCCCGCCTGGGACCACCACTACCACGCCCGCGCCACCAAACACGAACAACACAACTCCGCCTCCGGCGAGCAGCACCACGTCCCCGCCGGCCACGACGGGTGGCCCCGTGACGACCCCACCGCCCCCGGTGTCGACGACTGCTCCACCGAGCCCCACCACCACCTCTGGTGGCGGCGGTGGTAGCGCAGGCGGGTCGGTCGTGCAGAACCAAGTTGTGAGCGTGCACCTCCTCTCGGGGTGGAGCAAGGACTCGTCGTCGACCTCGACTGACCTGATCCTGGACGGCCCGAGCTCTGTTGGCCTCGGCCTGGAGACACAGGAGATCGCATCGTCTTACACGCTGTCTGACGTTTTCTCGACGATCACTTCCAACTACCAGAGCAACTCGAGCTTCAGCAACGTCCAGGTGTGCCAGCAGCCAACCAAGAGCGCCTTG
>Ga0335074_10015075_pt1 | contig 10850 bp, 7 predicted proteins | sample Lox_Sample_23_FD_206715 | JGI IMG/M metagenome (GOLD analysis project Ga0335074, IMG submission 206715) | Soil microbial communities from Loxahatchee National Wildlife Refuge, Florida, United States - Lox_Sample_2.3 | ecosystem: Environmental > Terrestrial > Soil > Wetlands | place: USA: Florida... | reverse complement strand
CGCGTAGGTCCCCGGCCAAAGCTCGTGATTGGCGTTGTCCACCGTCAGTTCGGTGACGATCGTGCGCGTGGACGGCACGACGGCATGGGCGGTGGTCCGGAACTGGGCCTGGATCGGCTTGTCCGGAGCCTGCGGCAACGTCAGCGTGGCGGTCAGACCCGGCTTCAGGACGTCGGCATATTCCTGCGGCACCGACACGAAGATCCGCATCTTGTGGATGTCCGCGACGAGGAATAGCGACGTTGGGGCACTGGGGAGCGTCGCATCGCCGCCGGCGGCGTTGACGTAGTCACCCAGGTTGGTGTTCCTGGCGGTCACCACGCCGTCGAACGGTGCGACCAGCTGCTTGAATACGATCAACGCCTGGTACCGCGCGACATCCTGCTGGGCGGCGGCCACCTGCGCCTTCTGCGCGGCGGCGTCCTGCGCCTTTACGTCGACCTCCTGCTGCGACACCGCCTGCGTCCCCGAGAGTGCCGACCAGCGTCGGGTGGTGATCATGGCCAGCTTGTAACGGGCCTCCATCACGGCGAGGTTCGCCTTCGACGCGGCGAACTGGGCATCCAGCGCGGGCGTGTCGATGGTCGCGAGCACATCGCCGGTCTTCACCTCCGCGCCGTAATCCTTGTACCAATGGGACACATAGCCGCTGACCTGGGCGTAGATCGGGGCTTGGTACCAGGCGTCGATGTTGCCCGGCAGGTTCAGTGTGCGCTGGCGCGGACCGGGTTGCGGCAATACCACCTGGACCCTGGGGAGCGACGCATCGGCGGCGGTTACTTGCAGTGCGGCGACCGTGTCGTCGCGGGACGAGATCCCGTACGCGGCGAGCCCGCAGGCGGCAACGATGCCGACGAACACCATCAGGGATGAGCGATGTGTGGACGTTGCCTTTGCTCCCTTTTCCATCATGCGGGATCTCCCTCGGGTGCTGGTTTCTGCTGGCTGCTTTTGCCGCCATGCAGAATAGCGAAGACGCAGGGCACGAAGAGCAAAGTGGTAATCGTGGCGACCAGCAGGCCGCCGATCACCGCGCGGCCGAGTGGCGCGTTCTGGGTGTTGCTGAACGACATCGGCAGCATGCCGACGATCATGGCTAGCGCGGTCATCAGCACCGGCCGGATGCGCGCGAACCCTGCCTCGATCGCTGCGCCGACCGGGTCGCCGTGCTCCCGGAGATGATCGCGCGCGAAGGCAACCACCAGGATGGTGTTCGCCGTCGCGGTTCCCATGCACATGATCGCCCCGGTCAGCGCCGGAACCGACAGCGTGGTGTTCGTCAGGAACAGGCTCCAGGCGATGCCGCCCAAGGCTGCCGGCAGGGCGGTGATGATGATGAACGGATCGAGCCAGGACTGGAAGTTTACGACAATCACCAGGTAGATGAGCACGATCGACAGGGCCAGGCCGGCAAGCAACTGGGCGTAGGCAGAGTGCATCGTTGCCGCCTGGCCGTTGATGCTGACCGTGGCCCCGCGCGGCAGGCTGGATTGCACGTCCCGGATGATCCGCGCGACTTCGTTGCTGACCGCACCGAGATCACGTCCGTCCACGTTGGCGTAAATGTCGATGACCGGCATGATGTTGTAGTGCGAAACAAGGCCCGGCGTGCCTGTCTGCGTGATGGCGGACAGGCCGCCGACCAACTGTGGCTGCACGTTGGTGGGATTGCCGTTGCCCTTGTCGACTGGGATGGTTTCAAGATCGTTCATGCTGCTGAGCTGAGCCTGTGGCGTCTGGATGTTGACCAGGTGTGAGATGCCGTTTGTCGTGTCGAGCCAGTAGGTCGGTGCCACCTGACCGCTGCCCGAGAGGACGGTCAGGGCGTTGTTGGCGATGTCCACTTCGGTCAGGCCGGTCCCCAGGGCGAAGGTTCGCCGCGATGAGAGCCGCAGGGTCGGCTGGTCCATAATCTGCTGAATGCGGACGTCAGCGATGCCGGCGATCTGCTTCAGGCGCGCGGTCAGCTTGGTGGCATAGGCGAAGTTGGCGTCGAGATCGCGGCCGCTGACCTGGACGTCGATCGGCGAAGGAAGTCCGAAGTTCAAGATCTTCGCCGTGATGTCGCCCGGCAGGAAACTGAAAACGGTGCCGGGAAAGCGCTCCGTCAGGCCGGTGCGCAGGATATTGCGGTAGCGAGCAACCGGAGACGCTTGGTTGTCGAGCGAGATCGTGATGTCGCAGTCCTGGCTGCCGGTCGTGCCGGTGTTGGTGTACGCTTGGTTAATACCCATGACTGGCAGGCCGCAATTCACCAGGGTGCCGGTCACGTGGCCGGGCAGCAGGTCGCGGATCTGCTGCTCCACCAGCACCGCTATCTTGCCCGACTCCTCGATCCGCGTGCCGACCGGCCCGCGCATGTGCAGGTCGATCGTGCCTGATTTGATGCTGGGGAAGAAGTTCTGGCCGACGAACAGCAACAGCAGCAGCGACGCCAGGGCACCGCCGAGATACACCAGCACAAAGCGCTTACTGCGCGCTGTGATCGCCTCCAGCAGGGCCCGATAGCGGTTGCGGAACCGCGTGAAACGCGCCTCGAAGCCGGCCTGGAAGCGGGTGAAGAAGCCCGGATGTTCCGGCGGCGGCCGGTGCATCGCCGCGACTTGGGCGGGCAGCAGCCAGGCAGCCATGGTCGGGGTCAAGGTGCGCGACAGGATGAAGGAGGCGATCATCGCGAAGATGATGGCCTCGGCCAGTGGCAGGAACAGGTAACCGGCGACGCCACCAAGCTGCAGCAGCGGCAGCCAGACAATGCAGATACACAGCGAGGAGACGAATGTCGGCACTACGATCTGGTTGGCCGCGTCGATGATCGCGTCCTCCAGCCCCTTGTGGTTGCCGCCGGCGTCCGCTTCCTCCAGATGGGTGTTGATGTTCTCGATCATGACCGTGGCATCGTCGACCAGGATGCCCACAGCCAGCGCGAGGCCGCCCAGCGTCATGACATTGATGTCCTGGCCAAGCCAGGATAGCACCAGGATCGAGCTCAGGATCGACAGTGGAATGGAGGTGGCGACGATCAGGGTCGAGCGCCAACTGCCGACGAACAGCAGGACGGCGATGCCCGCCAGACAGGCGGCAGTCACCATTTCCTGCACCACGTCCGCGATCGAGGCGCGCACGAATTTGGAAGCGTCGTTCAGCGGCGTAATCGTGATGCCGGGCGGCAGAGTTTTGAGCAATTTCGGAAGCATGGCCCGCACGCCGGCGACGATGTCCAACGTCGAGGCGTCGCCGCTCTTGAGGATCTGAATCAGGATCGACTGGTGCCCTTTCACCAGAACCGCGTTCTGCTGCGGCGGGCCGCCGCGATGGACATAGGCCACGTCGCGCAAGTAGACGACGCCATTGCCGACCTGCTTGATCGGCATGCTGTTGAAGGTGTCGATGGCGATAGGTGTCGCATTGGTCGCGACCATGTAATCGATGGCGCCGATCTTCTGGTCACCGGCCGGCAGCACGATGTTCTGGTTCGCCAGCGCATTGCCGACGTCGGTCGCGGAAAGGCCGTGCTCCAGCAATTTGACCGGGTCGAGGTCGACCTCGACATCTGACGGCTCACCGCCATAGGGCGGTGGTATGGCGGCGCCTGGGACCGATACCAGGGCTGGGCGGATCATGTTGGACGCCACGTTGTAGATATCGGACGGCGTCATGTTGTCGGCGGTGACCTCCAGATCGAGGACCGGCACGGAAGACGCATCGTATGCCAGGACCAAGGGCGGCGTGATCCCGGCCGGAAGCTGCTTGATCACGGTCTGCGAGATGGCGGTGACCTGCGCCTGGGCGGCCGCCACGTCGGTCCCGGGCTGGAAGAAGATCTTGACGATGCCGCTGCCGTACTCCGACTGGCTCTCGATGTGCTCGATGCCGTTGACTGTCGTGGTCAACGCACGCTCATAGTAATACACGACGCGACCCGACATGTCGGTCGGCATCAGTCCAGTATAGGTCCAGATCACCGCCACGACTGGAATCTTGATGGGCGGGAAAATGTCGGTCGGGGTCTTGAACACCGCCATCCCGCCGAACAGCAGGATCAGGATCGCGAGGACCACGAAGGTATAGGGCCGCTTGAGAGCGGTCACGACGATAGCGTTCATCCCGGTTTCATTCCCTATCTAATCATGTCGTTCGGTTACCGTTCGATCTCATCGCGTCTTCGTGGATCCCGATGACCGCCCATGATCTCGAGCAACGCCAGGCGATTCCGCCCTGGCGCGAGCAGGCTCTGGGAACATTGGTACCCAGCGTGCCATCGTGAGGACAAGCTGAACGAGTGGACGCATAAGCGTTCCTGTTCCGCTATTGCTGTCGTTGCTTGGCGATATCCTGCGGTGTGACGTGGCCCGTCTTGCCGCCAAAGTGCGCGATCACATAGTTGGCGACCGCGGCAAGCTCAGCATCTGAATAGGCTTGGCCAAACGGCGGCATGAAGACGTTTTGGCCTTTGATGCGATACTTCGCGCCGTTCAGGATGACTTGCGTCACATTTGCGCCGTCGGGATCGCTGGCCGAACGGCTGCCGATCAGCGAGGCATAGACCGTCTGCCGGCCATGGCCGTCATATTGATGGCAGTTCGCGCAGCCGTCTTCGAAGATGTTGAAGCCGGGTTCGTATTGTGGCTCCTGCCGGCCTGGTGCGGAGGCGTTGGCCGATGCGACCGGTGCCTGCGCGATGGCGAACTCCGTGCGGTCGGTCTGCGGCGGCGTCGTACGCAGATAGGCGACGAGAGCGCTTAGGTCCGCCGGCGTCAGATATTGCAGACTGTGCTCCACGGCTTCTGCCATCGGCCCGGCGGCGGCGCCGCGGTCTTCGGCGTGGGCGGAGGAGAGAAAACTTGCAAGCTGCGCATCTGACCAGGCGCCGACGCCAAAGCGCTTGTCGGACGTGATGTTATAGGCCTCCCAGCCTTGCAGTGCCTCGCCTGCGAACTCGCGCCCGTGTTCCACCGCAAAGGCCAGATTGCGCGGCGTGTGACATTCGCCACAGTGGCCGAGAGCAGTGGCCAGATAGGCACCGCGATTGACTTTGGCAGATTGTGCGGGATCGGGCGCAAAGCGCCGGTCGCTCAAGAACATCAGATCCCAGAACGCCATACCCCAGCGCTGATTGAACGGAAAGCTGAGGCTGTTCCCTTTGTTCGCGACATTTTGTGGCGGCAGGCTGAAGAGATAGGCCTTGATCGCCAGCGCATCATCGCGGCTCATGGCCGTGAATGAGGTGTACGGAAAGGCCGGATACAGATAGCGCCCGCCCGGCGCGATGCCGCGATGCAGCGCGCGCACGAAGTCGTCGTCGCTCCAGTTCCCTATGCCGGATTCGCGATCCGCCGTGATATTGGTTGAATAGATCGTGCCGAAGGGAAGCTTGAACGGCAGCCCGCCCGCGAACGGTTTGCCGTTCGGGAGGGTGTGACAGGCCGCGCAATCAGCAGCGCGGGTGAGATATTCGCCGCGTGCGATCAGCGCCGCGGTGACCGGCCCGGACGGCGCGCTCTTGTCCTCCGCATGCATCGAACTGTCGTAGAAAACATAGAATGCGCTGCCGACAATGCCGGCTACGATGACGACCGCGACAATGGAGACCGCTCTAAAGATGGTCATACGTGCTCTCCAAGATGCCCGTAAAGCTTGTTTATTCGGCGTGGACGAGAGGGGTTTTCCTGGTCATCCACCAGGGCTCATCGCGGACCTCTATAAAGCCGAGCCGAGCGCCTTCCTTACCCTTTCCGGAGTCATCGGTGCTTCACGCAGCCGCATGCCGGTGAGCCGCGTCACGGCATTGTTGACGGCTGGGGCGACCATCACCACCGACATCTGGCCCACGCCGGTCGGACGATTGTCGGTTGAAATGACTTCGACGTGAATGTCCGGCACGTCGTTCATGCGCGCCACCCTGTAGTCGTAGAAATTGGACTGTTGGACCACACCGTCCCGAATGCTGATGTCCTCGGTCAGAGCCAAGCCGAGCCCAAAAGCGATGCCGCCCTCGAATTGCGCAACGATGTTGTCGGGTTGCACCGCAATGCCGCAGTCCACGACGCACCAGAAATTGTGCACCTTTATTCGACCGATCAAATGGTCGACCGAAACCTCTGCGATGCCGCTCATCAGCGTATCGTTATAGACGATGAAGGCGCAGCCCAAGGCCATGTTGTCGCGTTTGCGGTCCCAGTCGGCTATTTCGGCGACGCGTTGCAATACTTTTTGTCCGCGCGGCGTATTCTTCAATAGTTCCAACCGAAACTGCACGGGATCGACGCCCCGCTTGAGCGCCACCTCGTCGATAAATGTCTCCGTCACAAACTTGTTGGCGATGTCGCCAATGCCACGCAGCGGAGCGGTCCGTACCCCTGTATCCTGCGGAATCTGGCCACCGTACTGGTTGGGAATATCGTAGTAGGTCAACTGGACCCCACCCATCAGTTGATAGTCCCGATCGTGGCTATCACGAAAGAACTGGGGGTTTTCGGACGCCAGTACGCGGTCGCCCACCAGGCGTTGATGGTAGGCGATCAACTTGCCGGACGCGTCAAGACCGGCGCGCAAATAATGTGCCGTGATCGGGCGGAAATGGCCGTTATGGACATCGTCCTCGCGCGTCCACATCACCTTCACCGGCACTGGCCGTTGCGCGCTCTTCGCCATTAGCACGGCATCGACGACATATTCCTCGGCATAATCGCCGCGCCGTCCGAATCCACCGCCAAGCAGCGTATAGTTGAGCTTTACCCTCTCAACCGGGATACCGAGCGCTTTCGCCGCCGCAGCCTGAGCCGCCGTCGGATATTGCGTCCCACACCAGACTTCGGCGGCGTCGCCGGCGGCCGACACCGACGCGACCGCGTTCAACGGCTCCATCTGCGCGTGATAGGCATAGTGACAGCGATATTCCGCTTCGATCGTGGTCGCAGCCGTCGCCAGCGCGGCCTCCGCATCACCCTGCTTGTACCATTCAACAGTCGGCTTCTGGAGATCGCGGGCATCGGCAGCGAACGCGTCCAGACCTTTGTCGCTGTCGAATCCCCAAGCCTTTCCGCTGCGCCGCCAGGTCACCCCGGATTCAAGCGCGGACTTGGCGCTGAACGCGGACCACGGCGTTTCTGCGAGGACGCCGACGCCATAGGGCAGGCGCACGACATCGATGACGCCGGCAACGGCTCTGGCCACGGCATCGTCGACCGTGTCCGGCGCACCGCCTAGGACCGGGCTCCGCAAAATCGCGCCGTAAATCATCCCGGGCGCCTGGACGTCGATGGCATATTTCGCACTGCCGTTAACCTTCGTCGGCAGCTCGACGCGCATGACGTCGTGGCCGATCAACCTGAAATCGCTGGTTTTCTTCAGTGCGTCAGGCTTGATGTCAGGCGCGACGGCCGGAATCTCGGCAAACGCGACGATTTCACCATAGCCGATGCGCCGGCCCGATTTTGCATGAACGACGACGCTCGGCTCCGTGCTCAACTCGGCCAGTGGTACCTGCCAATGCCTGGCGACGTTATCGAGAAGCACGGCGCGCACTTGCGCACCAAAGGTACGGAGCGACGTAAAGTAACCCTGGACGCTGAGACTGTGGGCCGTGCACATGACGCCCCAAAGGCTGGGATTGCCGTAGATCTTGTCGATAGGCGGGGCGGGCACGGCAACCACCTTGGACCAGTCGGCGTCTAATTCCTCGGCCAGGATCAACGGCAGTGAAGTCAACGATCCCTGCCCCATTTCGGTAGCCGGTGCCATGATCGATATCTCACCACTGGGGGCAATGCTGACCCATGGATTGAATGGCGTTCCGGCAATGTCGGGCGCGTCGGTCGCGGCGTGACCATACCGTTCGCGTCCAACCGTGACGGCGAATGTCAGACCCCCAATCCCGATCATGAAACCACGGCGCGAAAACCCGGTCTTCGGGTAAGACATCTGGCTCATGACTTAGGCCTCATTCGCCGCGCGTTCGATGGCGCGCAGAATGCGCGGATAAGTGCCGCAGCGGCAGATATGGCCACTCATGTGCGCGACGATCTCAGCGTGAGTCGGATGCGGATTCCGCTGCAACAAGGCAGCTGCGCTCATGATTTGGCCGGACTGACAATAGCCGCACTGCGGCACCCGCTCGGCAAGCCAAGCCTTCTGCACGGGATGCGATGAGTCCGGCGACAGGCCCTCGATGGTCGTCACCTGCTTGCCGGCAACACTCGAGATCTGGGTCTGGCACGAGAAAGCGCGCCTGCCGTCAATGTGCACCACACAGGCGCCGCACAGGCCCGCGCCGCAGCCGAATTTGGTGCCAGTGAGCTTGAGCTGCTCGCGAATAACCCAAAGCAGCGGCGTATCCTGCGGCGCATCTACGCTGACCGGGGCGCCATTTATTTTGAAGCTAACAGACACTTGCATTCCTCCGGAGCCGATACGCCGCTTTACCGAGATAAAGCCGCGGGCCATTTCTCAGTATGAGATCAGAGTCGTTCCAACGGCATGTGCTCACGACGCTTCGCCATTGTCGGCTTTCGAATTCGGAATGCACTTCCGTCAGTCTAGGCTGCGCACGGCTGATTGATGTGCAGAATTCCATATTCCTGCAACGGCTCCGAGTAGGTCTGATCTGAGGTACAGCGTGGTCGTCAACTGAACGGCCAAGCTTATTGGCTCGATCCGGGCGCGGATGTCGGGCAACCGTTCGGCCTGAGCCTGGCCTTTGTTCAACAATTATTCGGCGATACACGCGCCGTACACGAAAGCGCTCTTTTCGCTCGATCGCATCGAGTAAGGTCGTGGTCATGCGGAGTTTTCTCTGCGACGACTGGCTACGCACCGCGTCATCGCATAGCTGCGCTTGAAAGAAATTAACGAGGCGCTTAATTCCGCTTGTTCGTCGGGCTGCATGGGAGCGGTCCCGGGTGACTGCATCGGCCGGACGCCACAAATCACCCAAATTGCTGACCTGTAGCGCCAACAGGATCATACTGGTCGAAGGATTCTCACGAACTCGTGTATGCGTCGGGTTCTATTAGCGGCTCGGTCAGCCAGCAGCTCCTATACAATCATAAAACCTTGAAAACCCTTAATGTGTGTTTCCATGCCTCTGTCGGCATACGGTGACCTCATCGAGTTTGTCCGGTTTCGGTTGGACCGACGAAGCGGATGCCACCGGCCGATGGTCTGAAACTAGAACTCGGGGCACCGCCATCAAGCGAAACTGTCGTCGGTGCCACGCCCTGACTGACTAGCGGGGTAACTGTCGCCGTTAACGGGATGTCATCGCTGCGCTCCGCCCCCGGGGCAATGCGGGGAAGGTGTCGCGGTCGTCGAAACGAGCGGCCGGGGCGCCTGTGCGCCTGCCCAGAACGACACAAACACCGTGCGAGCCAGCCGAGCCGTCGCGGCGACGAGTGCAACGTGAAGCGCCAGTTGACGGGCACCGCCTCTCATCCGCCTTTGGATCCCCCTCAACTGTAGAGTCACGCGGTGACGAGGTGGTCGGAGTTGAGTACCCCGGTTGTTGCCGCGGCGCCGGCGTTCGCCCGCCGCAGGTGGATCGGCAGCAACGCCTCTTGCTGCGCCAGGGTGATGTCGCCCTGTCGCGTCAGCTCCAGACTGCCGAGCAGCGTGCTCGCCAAGGCGGAGCGCCGGCGCAGGCCCGGGCGGGCACGGCGATCGTCATCGGCATCGTGCGCCGGCAGGAACCGCTCGAGCGATGCGCCATCCGGCTGGGACGCGAGCAGCGCCAGGATACGCTCGCGCGCGTCCCGCGTGCTGAGGAGGTCATGCCATGGCGGCCGGTAGACGATGTCGGTGTCCACGTCCCGCGCCCCGTCGTCGAACAGGGCCATCGACGCCCACAGGAAACCCACCACATCGACCTGGTACGACGCGGCCAGCGCCGTCCCCACCCATTCCGGCGCGCCGCGAGCAATCACTTCCGACCCGAGCTGCGGCCGATCCGCAAGCCACGCGGCGAGGCCCTGCGCGGCCCGCAGCGCCAGCAGGTTCTCGCGCAGCTGGCCGGCTTCCGCCTCGGCTTGCTGTTGCGCCGGCGAGTCCAGCGGCAGCGGCAGCCGCGAGCGGAGCCAGACCAGCCAGGCCGCCATCACCAGCCAGTCTCCGCGGTGCGCCAGCGGCGTGGTGCGCTCCGCGGCGAGCGTGGTCGCCAGCTGATCCACCAGCGCAACCAGCGAAATTTTCGTCAGATCACGATGTCTTGCGCCCGCGCCAGGGCAAGGAGCTGTGGCAGCGGCCCGGCGAACCCGGCCAGGTCGAGATGCGGGCTTGTGCCCTCCCCTCCCCGTCCCTCGCCATCCGTCTCCGCGGCCATGGTCGCTCGGTCAGTCCGCCGGGCCGCGGCAGCAGCGCGAACCGCAGCGGCGAAAAACGCGCGGCCAGCGCGGCGATCGCCCGGTGCGGCGTTTCGCCGGCGGTGAAAAAACCGTAGCCGATCACTGAATCGCCGCGCGGCAGCCGGCGGCCGGCGGAGGCGCCGGGCCGCAGCACCACCTGGCGCAGCCGGTCGGTGACGCCCCAGTGGGTGGCAAGCCAGGCCAGCGCGTCCGGATGGGTGGCGCCGAGCGCCAGGGTCTCGGTGGGTAGCGGCAGCAACGCGTGCAGATCGAATCTGCAGTCTTTCCCGATCCCAACCCGGGCGGCGGAGCGGGCTTGGGGGTTCCAGTCCCCGACGCCCCGAAAGTGACGTTAAGGAAACCTAGTGATTTCAAGCTCTTGTCGATGACGACCGGGGAGTGTCCAGAAACTGGTGGGATCACGCGGCGATTGCGACAGCTGCATCTGGACGGCCGACGGGTTCGAACCGTTGACCGAAGCCGGAACCAAGTGTCCCGTTGTAAACTGCGCAACGG
>Ga0335074_10015074_pt1 | contig 10850 bp, 7 predicted proteins | sample Lox_Sample_23_FD_206715 | JGI IMG/M metagenome (GOLD analysis project Ga0335074, IMG submission 206715) | Soil microbial communities from Loxahatchee National Wildlife Refuge, Florida, United States - Lox_Sample_2.3 | ecosystem: Environmental > Terrestrial > Soil > Wetlands | place: USA: Florida... | reverse complement strand
CGCAGAGATCGCCGAGCATGTTGCGGTATTGCGATCCTTCGCCGGGGAACAGCAAGGCCAGCTTGCCAGTCAACCCCAGGGGTTCCTTGAAATGGTAGATGCCTTCGATTTCCTTGATATTGCGGGTTTTGGGATCTTCCAGGCGCTTGATGGCGCGCTCCAGCTTGGCGGCCAGATCCGTATGCGAAAGGCCCACCACCGCCATGCGCGCCGGACCCATGGGGCGGTTGCAGTTGAGCGACCAGGCCAGATCTTTGAGCGACAGCGCATCGCCGCCCTCCCTCAGCACAGCCAGTGCGCGCTGCGCATCCGCGGCCATTTCGGCGCGATTTTGGCCCGATAGCACGAACAATTCGGAATCCCATTCGTGCTGCAGCCAGGGCGCCTGATTCGGCCCCGTGTACTCTTCCAAAATGGCGTGCGCGTTGATGCCGCCGAATCCGAATGCATTCACGCCGGCGCGCCGCGGCGCTTTCGACGATCCGTGAATCCAGGGCCGGGTTTCGGTATTGATGTAAAAATTCGATTTATCGAGTTGCAGCTTGGGATTGGGGTTTTCGCAGATGGTGGGCGGCAGCACCTTGTGATGCAACGCCAGCGCCGCCTTGATCAGGCCCGCCACGCCCGCGGCCGGCACGGTATGGCTGATCATGGATTTCACGGAACCGAGCGCGCAACGCGGCGATTCCGTGGGGCGCGGCGGAAACACGCGCTGCAGCGCTTCCACTTCCACCACGTCGCCGACTGGCGTGCCGGTGCCGTGCGCTTCGAGCAAACCGACCGTGAGCGGGTCGATGCCCGCCGGTTCGTAAGCGCGTCGCAGCGCCAGTTCCTCGCCTTCCACGCGCGGCGCCAGCACATGCGTGGCGCGGCCATCGCTGGCGATGCCGATGTTTTTCAAGACTGCATAAATATGGTTGCCATCCCGCTCGGCTTCCGCCAGCCGCTTCAGCACTACCATGCCGACGCCCTCGCCGAGCAGCGTGCCGTCGGCATCCTTATCGAACGAACTCAACTGGCCGCGATGCGAGAGCGCGCCAAGCTGCGAGAAGATCATCATCAGCACCGGTGAAGTATTGCTGTTGACGCCGCCCGCCAGGGCCAGATCGCAATTGCCCGAACGCAGCTCGCGCGCGGCCATCTCGACGGCCACCAGCGAGCTGGCGCAAGCCGCGTCGATCAAGTAATTCGGGCCCATCAGGTCGAGACGGTTGGCGATGCGCCCGGTGATGATATTGGGCACCAGGCCGGATGAAGTATCCGCGTTGAAGGGCGGCAGCGTGGCCTTGATGCGCTTCTTGATTTCGGCGATCTCGGCATCCGTGTGCTCGGGATGAAGCTGTTTCAGGATGCGCAGGATGCTTTCGACCATGACGCCCTGCTGCATGGCGGCCGCGTTGCCGCGGTTGACATACGTTCCGCGGCCGATAATGATCGCGGTGCGTTGCTTGACTGCTTCGAGATCGAGCGCGCCGCAATCCTTCAGCGCGTCGTGCGAGGCCTGCAGCGCCATGTAATGATCCGGCTCGCCGCCATCGACGGCGTTGGGCATGATGCCGAACGTGAATGGATCGAACTGCGCCAACTTGCCGAGGAAGCCGCCGCGCTTGCAGTAAGTGCGGTCGTCGGCTTTGGTGTTCTCTTCGAAAAACAGATCGGCTTCCCATTCCGGAGGCGCGTCGGCGATGGCATTCACCTTGTGCAGGATGTTTTCCCAATACTGTTGCTTGTCCGCCGCGCCAGGCAGGACGCAAGCCATACCGATGATGGCGATGTCGTTGGTTCCGTTATTCATTTCAAACTTGATCTTTAATTGTCGGTGATAGGGTGGGGCGGGCGCAAATCGGAGCGAGTGGATACTCATTTCTTACCGGCAATAATAGCGGAAAAGGGGCCGTTTAACATATCAGCCAAGGGTGAGCCACGCTGGAGCCATGTCCGAGATCCAAAGGTCTGACAATCGCGCTCGCGATTATCGTGCCGCTGAGCTTGCTAATCTACTCGAACAGCCGTGCCACGGATGTGAAGGAAGTGCCGCGGGCCGAAATGCACAGCCAGATCGCCGAACTGCGGCTCCTGATCGAGCGGAGCCATTCCGAGATGATGCTAAAGCTAACCGAAATGGATGGACGCCTGACGCGCATTGAAAAGAACGGAGAATTGCGCAGTGAGCGGACCGTGGAAGCGCCCGGTTCGCGGCCCGGCTGACGGGACGTGAGTGTCACGTGCGGCGCGATATTGATCCGACGCACGATTCTGGCTATGCTCAAAGTGTGACGAACGTCAGCCTGGTCGAGGACCAAAGTCAGCTCCCGGAACTCATCCGTGCAGTGGAGGACGGGCAGACGGTGGTGATCACTCGCCAGCGCAGGCCAATTGCCCAGATCGGCCCCCCCCCCCACCAGCCGGGCGCCGAAAGATTCGGTTTGACGGGATGCGCCACCGCATCGAACTTCTGCCCGGGTGGGACGATTCGGTCGACCTGAATCGCTTTCTGACGGGCGATTTGTGAAGGGATACCTTCTCGACACCAACGTGGCATTGTTGGCTACCGTCAATTCGGCATTGCTGTCGGAAGATCATCGCCGAAACTCAGGCCGAGGAGGCCAAGAACCCCACGCCGCGGGAAGAACTACTTGGGAAAGCGAACGTTTGGCGCGTTATGACGCCGCGCAAGCCAAAAAGCTTGGCATCAAACCTGGGGACGTAACCCGACTGATCCATGACTACCGGTCGGCCAACGCTACCAGTCGGTGATTTCCCCGGCCATTGTGAACGAGGCCGGCGATGTGCTGCGGCGGAAATTCGGGTCGAACGATGCGCGCATCGTCACGCATTTGCGATTGATGACCCGCGTCGCCGAGATCGTCACCCCAACCAGCACCATCAACGTCGTCGCGGCCGATGAAGACGACAACTCATCCTCGATTGCGCCGCCGCCGGCCGCGCGCACATCAAAACCCGGTTCCCTATCCCCCGTCCCCCATACCCCGCCGCGCGGCTGCCCGCCGAAAGCCGGATGTTACACTCTTCTCTCCTACCCCATGTCCCGTTTTCTCTTCACCTGCTGGTCCTTTCCCGGCCACGTCTTCCAGCCCATGGCGATCGCGCATGTGCTGCGCGAGCGCGGGCACGCTTGTGCGTTCTACTCCGGACCGCGCGCGGCGCGCACCGTGGAAGGCGAAAACTTTCCGTTCTTTCCTTCCGACAAAGCCGAAGAAGACGCCATGTACGATTTCATGTTCGCGCCCGATCAAACCCGGACCGTCAACTGGCGCAGCATGCTCCAATTCAGCAGCACCATTCAACGCTGGCTGCTGGGCAGCATCCCGCAACAAGTCGCAGACCTGGAACGCATCAGCGCCGCCTGGAAGCCCGATGCCATCGTCACCGAACAAAATATGTGGGCGCCTATGCTGGTACTCCACGAGAAAGACCGCATGCCGGTCGCCGTGCTCGGCTATATTTCCTGCATGGTGCCGGGACCCGATGCGCCGCCTTTCGGCATGGGTCTGCCGGGGCCGCGCAACTGGTATACCCGGCTGCTGTCCAAAGCTGTGTGGACCGGTACCGCTCCCTTTCGCGCCGGATTCCGCCGCGCGGCAAACGAAACCCGCCATCGCTATGGTTTGCCGCCCATCAATACTTCGGTGCTTGAGTTTACCGGTACCATGCCCCTTTACCTGGTAATGGGGACTTCCGAGTTCGATTATGAACGGAAAGACCTACCCCCATCGGTACATTATGTAGGCGCCTGTCTTTGGGACAAACTGCGCCACGAACAGCCTTCCGACTGGCTCGATCAGTTGCCCAAGGACAAGCCGTGGGTGCATGCCAGCGAAGGCACCGTGCACGTAGTTTCGCCATTTGTGCTATCGGCGGCGGCGCAGGGGCTCGCGAATCTGCCTATGCAGGTGATCCTGACAACGGGCGGAAATCGCGAGCCGTCCGAACTGGATTTAGGCCCCATCGCCCCCAATGTGCGCGTGGTACGGTGGGTGTCGCACACAGAACTCCTTCCCCGTCTTGCAGTTATGATCACGACGGGCGGTTCGGCCACGGTCCAGACTACGTTGCGGGCGGGCGTGCCCTTAATCGTCGTACCCACCGACTGGGATAAGCCGGATATTGCCCGGCGGGTAGTGGAGACCGGTGCGGGTATCAGTCTTTCGCCGGCGCAATGCACGCCGAACCGGCTGCGGGCGGCTGTCGAGCAGGTGCTGGCCACGCCATCCTACCGCCAAAACGCGCAACGGATGGCGGCCGCTTTCGCCCGCTACGGCGGACCGCCCGCCGCCGCCGATCTCCTGGAACAGCTCGCGCAAGGCCGGATTACGGCATAGATTTGGTTACTTACTAGTACCCCATCGCCGGCATTTTCTGGACACCCCGGAAGGCGAAATGGTAATGTTAAACCGTTTAGAGATTTCACCTTAAAGACAGCGGTGTCCATGCGCGCCTCGTGGGGTGCCGCGCAACCGCATTCGTTAATAGAGGAATTTCATGTTAACATCTGCCGCTTCTCGGAGTTTCCGGCCCGCCGTGTTCACCGGCGTCCTGGTATTCGCGCTCACATCCGCGGCGTGGGCTGCTACTTCGCCGCCAGCGGCTCCACCGCTTATTCCAGATCCGGTCTTTCCCAACCTGTTTTACGGCCAGACGCTGTCCAATACGCTCCAGGCACCCAACGGCGGACTAAATGGACCGGTCGTGGTATTTGTGCATGGCCTCGGCGGCAGCTTCGCGGATTGGATCGAGAGCGCCAACTGCCCCGCTTCCGTGTCAGGCTGCGTAGGGACCAACAACGACATGTACGACTACGCCTATCAGGCAGGTTTCCGCACGGTCTTCATGAGCTTGAGCGCGAACAATACCGACAATAGCGCGAGCATTCAAACCAATGCGGCCATGCTCGAATCGTTGTTCCCCGAAATTCTCAGCTATACGGGCGTGAGCAAGGTATACTTCGTGTGCCATTCCATGGGCGGATTGTCGCTCGAAGACGCGCTGGCGAACCCCCAGTGGACCGGCATCGCGACCGCCGTGCTGGAACTGGGAACTCCCAATCAAGGTGATGCACTGGCCTCCTGGTGTTATTCCGCGGCGGGGCAGGGATTCTGTGGCCTCGCCACCCTATTGAATCCGGCGGTCGAATCGATGCAAATCTCGAATGTCTTACAGCTTCGCACGCAATGGGACCCGATTTTCGAGAACGCCAAGATCCCGTTTTATACCGTGTCCGGAAATACTTACACGTGCGCCGGCCTTCCGAACAAGGATTGTATAACCTATTTGACCGGCGAGGAACTTCAAATTATTACCACGCCGCCAGGAGGAAATCCAAACGGTAAGTGCGGGTCGGCGACTACGGCGCCGTGCGAGGACGGATTGGTATCTCATCCGGAGACATTGCTGCCGACCACTTACGCGATGGAGTTGGGTGTCCTTCCGGTGGAGCACTATGCGCTGCGCATGGGATATAACTCTTTTCCCTATGTCAACGAGTTCGTGCAAACCCTATGGAACGAGCAGCCGGGCTTTAATCGCGTGGCTACCGGCGGATTCGGCGACCAGCATAATAACTGGTCGTGGTCTATGGAATGGTTCAACGGCATGCTGTATGTCGGCACCGGACGCGAACCGAATTGCGTGACTTCCGCCACCAGCGCCATCCAGCTGGCGAGCCCCAGTTTGTATCCGCCGGGCATCGGCGATTGCACCACGGATTGGCACGACCTGCCGCTGCAGGCGGAGATCTGGCAGTACAATCCGGCGACCAACATCTGGACCAATGTGTTTGAGTCCGAGAACTCGCTGTACACCTACGAATGCGGCACGAGTTGTGGTGGCGCCAACACAGGGGCGCAGGTTGCGACCGCCAGGGATATTGGTATCCGCGGTCTGACCTTGGTTACGGAGCCGGGTTGCACCGGGCCGTGCGCATTATATGCGGGCGGCGTGACTTCGGGAGAACTCTTCGAGTGTCATCCACCCAGCATTACATCGGGTTGCACGCCGCAGGGGTCCTGGCCTCCGCCGCGCATTCTGCGCACTACCAATGGGACGAACTGGAGTCCCCTTTATCAGAACGGAACGCTGACCACGGTGGCTGGGGAAGGCAGCGTATGGACGCCATGCACCACGGCGGGCCAATCGTGTTTTCTGGGATCGCTTACCTCGACCGGCAGCTATACGACTCCGGCCTATCCGCAATACAGTATCCGTTCGGCGGCGCAATTGTGCAGCCAGCCGGGGCCGTCTTTCACTTGCGCGCAGGACGGCACGCTGTTCTTCCAGGTGGGAGATTTCCCTGGTGTGGGACGCGCGTTCGCAAATGCTCCGGGCGCCAATCCCGCGCTGGGCGATAACTGCGGCCTGGCGACTTGTTTCAATTACGCCAGCCCGCCCACCGCCACGCTGCCCATGTGGATTCTGGACAATTTCAACAACTTCATGTACGCCGGAACCGGCAGTCCGGCCATCACTGGAACGGCGCAGCAGTATGGCGTCTGGTCGACCAACGGAGAGGGCGCCGCGCCGTATACCTGGAATCCGATTATTCAGGCAGGCGGCTGGGCGCAAAACCTGATCTCCGATTTTGCCATGAGTATGCAGATCTATACGGACACCGCTGGGTATTGCCCCAATGGATGTTTGTATGTGGGCACCGACCGGCCGAATGAGTTGGTCCGCATCCATCCGGATACCACGGGCCAGGTTCCGGTTTATTATGGCTCGCCGCTGGCCGTGGACCCCACCGACAGTTGGGATCTGATCGTCGGCAACCCGCGCACCGTTCCGACTTCGCAGCCCAACGGCAATCAATATATCGCTCCCCTGAGCGGCATCGGCCAATACTTCGACAACGGATTTACCGGCCACTTCTGGAGAATGGGCGTGGGAGGGCAGGGGCTGTATCTGGGCACCTGGGATGAGAGCACCGACAATTATTTCCAGAATCCCACGCTCGGGATCTTGTGGGCGCAGGAATTCGGCACGGACCTGTGGCGCAGCCCGGATGGCGTCAACTGGACATTTGTCAGTAAGGTGGGCTTGGGCGACGGCAACAATACCGGAACGCGCAGCTCCGCTTCCACGCCTTTTGGGCTGTTCATGGGCAGCGCCCGCGAGCAGGGCGGCACGCAGGTATTCAATGTGGATAACACCGTGCTGGATATGAATAAGGACGGCGTGATCGACGAGCGCGATGTGGCCATGGTGCTGGAAAGGGTAAACACCAAAGCCAAGCCCAACGATCCCATGGATCTTAACCGGGACGGCATGATTACGGAGAAAGATGCGGAACTGTTGCGGACACAGTGCACTCATCCGCAATGCGCGGTGGAGGCTGTGAAACGAAATTCTACAACGCTGACATCGCCGGTGCTGTCGTCCGCGTGGGGTCAGCTCGGAGTCCCCACCCCCCCCAACGTGAACATTTCGTGGACGGCCGTAGCCGGAGCGGCGGATTACCTGGTGTACCGGATCACCATGTCGACCAGCGACACCACGGGGCCCCCGCCCGCCGTGTCGGAAGCCCTGGGGCCTTGCCGCCAACCGAATGCGCCCTCTATTTGCACCATGTTGCCGGCGCACTCCTTCGCTCAAACGGCTGCCAGTAGCTCCTTTTTCGGCTATCCTAGCGCGCCGGAGTTTCTGGGCCGGGTGAGCGGGACCACCTATTCGGAAGGCAATGCCAGCGCGCTGCAATGGCTGTATTTCGTGGTGGCCGAGGATAGCTCGGGAGACCTCTCCAGTCCTTCTAACGTAGTCGGTGGACCGTCGTTCTGGGGGTCACCAAAATAACACGCAGTTCAGGGAAGGGCCGGGATTGCCCGGCTCCCTTCCTCGCCTTGTGATTAAACTTGGAAGCCATGGGCCGCCCGTTTGCCTTTGGCCGGATGGGAAGCCATGGATAGAGTGGAAGCGGGAATCGGAACATAGTTTTTTCAAAGACAAAAGGGAGACGACAAGCTATGACGTTACGTAAATCGCTGACTATGGCACTTACCATTGCCGCGGTGGGGTGTTTCACGGTTTCCAGCCGGCTGATGGCGAGCGGGCCGGTTATTAATTATTCTGCTTCCGGAACGTTCGGTACCGCCACGAGCGGATCCGATACGCTAAAGCTCTCGGGCGAGCCATTCACTGTGGCTATTTCCGTAAGCTCTTCCACGCGGCCTTGGGAGCATGGCTCAAACTGGGCGGCGTACCACAAGCTGAAGCTCACCGGAACCGTGCACTCGGGCTTGCTGGGGAGTGAGCCGGTAAGCATCGGGAGCAGCGAATCCAGCATTATCCAGGCGGAGGATCCGGGTCAGTATGACATGTTCACCATGGAAGCACCTGTCACGGTGGTGGGCATCAGCTTGACCATCAAGGCGGTCATTACCATGCCGTACGGCACCCTCACAAACGAGCTGCTGCAGCCATTCAACGCCGTGTCGCTCGGGCCGGGCAATGCCACGGTGACCTATTCCGATAGCTCAGCGGTTACGGTTCTTCCGATCACCACCGGTACGTTGACGGCGAAGGAAGGCTCCGGCTCCACGTCGGCAACGGCTAACTTCCGTTCCTTCGGTGATCGCGCGGCTTGGGAAGGTGCGCCGAACGCGCTGCCGGCGGAGCGAGCTCGCGTAATCCGCGTCAGCTAGGTGGGGCGTAAGTACCAGTACTGGATTTATTCGTCCAGAGTGCGTTTTGGGTTGAAAAACACACCTGCGCCGTCTAGACTTCGAAGATGGATCAAAATAACGAGATCGCTATGATTTTCTCTAACGTACGTAAGATACTGTCTGTCACAGCCGGGGTGGCGGCGCTTCTTTGCCTGATCGCGCCGCCCAGGTTAACCGCGCAGAGCGCGGACACGGGCGAGAACATTAAATACACGGCGTCCGGCACATTTGCCGCGTCCCCGATCAATGGAGATGACACGCTGAAATTGTCAGGCCAGACCTTTACCATAACCGTGCTCGGTAATTCCGCCAAGACGCCCGTCCAGACCGGCAGGAACTGGGCTATCTTTGGCGGGATGAAGATGAGTGGGACGGTTTACACCGGGCTGTTGCCGGGAGAACCCATAGCCATATCGACCAAAAAGGCCTCGATCCACCAGACGATAAGCGCCTCCGAAGATATTTTTGAATGCAGCTTTCCGGTGACGGTAGTGGGCATCGCTTTGAATGTGACGGCCACCCTCGATTTGCCAGGCGGAACGATCAAGGAGAGCAAGTCGCTGCGTCCGTTTGCCACTACGGCGCTCGCATATCCGACCGACATCATGACCTACTCGAATAGCACGGCGTCGACGACTCTGGGTATCGTGACCGGGACCGTAGGCGGCGCTGCCAGCAAGAGCAGCGAGGAAGACGCCGCCATAGTCGCGCCATCCGCATTCCTGGTGCTGGCCAATGCCGGCGCGCAGAAACCTCGCGTAGTGCCTGTAATTTGGCAGTAACCCCCTCTTAGTTATACCGCCGTGGGACAGACCATCGTTTGTTGTGGTCTGTCAAAAACGCGGGCGGACGACATAAACCGATCGTCCGCCCACTCTGCTGAGTAGTACGCCTTTCCACAGAAAGATCCCCGCCGTAGTACCCGTACTTTGTCAATTTGCTTGATAACGATAGTCCTAACGATCTAGACTTCGGGTGAGCAAGTCGAATCCTTAGGAGAGGGAAAAAACCGATGAAGAAGATCCGCACGATCCTGTTGTTATCAACCGTAGTAGTTGTCGTAACTTGGGTTACAGATTGGGGACTGCGCGCGGCTACGCCGGACGAGGGGCCGACCGTCATCTACCAGGCTCAAGGAACATTCGGGACGCCGCCGGTGAGCGGAGACGATACTTTGAAGCTGGCGGGCGAACCATTCACCATCAATATAGTGGCCCACGCCGGTTCTACGCCGTCCAAGCATGGACAGAATTGGGCCGTATTCACTCCGTTACGTATGACCGGGGTTGTGCATTCCGGATTGTTGGGCTCCCAGCCAGTGAATATTGCCAGCAACGGCACCAGCATTTATCTGTCGGTTTCAGCCACCGAGGATCCGGTGGAGGCGGCATTTCCGGTGGTGGTTGTTGGCATTTCCCTGACCGTACAAGCGCAGTTCACGCTTCCCGCGGACACACTAGCCAAGCCCCTGATCGATAAGTTTGCAGCGGTGCAACTGTCTCCGTCCATTACCTCGGTAGTTTATTCGAATGGGACGGACACGACGACTCTCTCCATCGCCAGCGGCACGCTCCAGGCCGGGGTACACGAGGGAAGCGGGCAGTAAAATCGGGCGCGTGGGACAGACCTGGACATACCGGGACAGACCATCGTTTTGTGTGGTCTGTCACGACAACTACCGGCCTTCACAATCCATGAAGTAATAACCGATCATGTGGCAGACGTTCATGTGGGCGTCTTCAATGCGTCCCATATGCTGCACCGGGATCTGAATGTTCAACTGGGCCTTGGGTCCCAGCTTTCCGCCATCGCGGCCGGTAAGCGCGATGGTGCGGCAGCCGATGGAATTCGCGTAATCCATGGCCAGCACCACGTTGGGCGAATTGCCTGAGCCGCTGATGGCCATGAACAGATCGCCCGCTTCGGCGAAGTTCTTAAGTTGCTCCGCAAAAATCACGTCATAACCGACGTCGTTCGAGTAAGCCGTAATGGTGGGAAGCTGATCGGTCAGCGCCATAATACGAAAACGTTTTTCACGCTGGTAGCTGCAGCCCTTCACGATGTCGCAGGCGAAGTGCGAAGCGGTAGCGGCGCTACCGCCGTTGCCGCAGACAAAGATGTGGCGGCCCTGGTCGCGCGATTCGCGGAACCATTCAATCGCCTGATTCACTTTTT
>Ga0335074_10015073_pt1 | contig 10851 bp, 11 predicted proteins | sample Lox_Sample_23_FD_206715 | JGI IMG/M metagenome (GOLD analysis project Ga0335074, IMG submission 206715) | Soil microbial communities from Loxahatchee National Wildlife Refuge, Florida, United States - Lox_Sample_2.3 | ecosystem: Environmental > Terrestrial > Soil > Wetlands | place: USA... | reverse complement strand
TACGACAGTCCTGTATATCAGGCAGCTTTCACAAGCGACTTTCACGAGCGTCGGCCCGTGCTGGATAGCGGATTCGGCCTAACCGGCGTAATGCGCCGTTTCACGCCAGTTGAGTGGGCACTGCCCTCGCGCCAGCGCCTACGCTGGTCGGCGACGTCGGGCCCTCGCCGCCACAATGTCCACTCCGGTTATTCGACGTCGGTATTCCACGAGTTGTTCACTGACGCCATACTGCAGCGCGATACGCGAAGTAGAATGTCGCGAACGGACGGCGGTCACTAGCGCTTCGCGCGGTAGCAGAATCGTCCAGCCCAGACAGTTCGCCTCCTCCTCCTGGTGGGCATCGTAACTTCGCATGATCATTGAACCATCCTGGGAAAGCACAATCTTGCCTGGTTCATGACCCAAAATGATATGCGCAAGTTCATGAGCAATGTCGCTGGCTTGACGCCCGTCCGAGTGTTCGGGATTATAGATAACGACGTCATCGCTGCCGACTTTGCAAGCGACTGCGGACCATCCCGACGGGTCGTGTATAAGCAGTTGATTTAGGGATGCCTGCGACAGTCCGGGAACGTCTCGGGGGGTCCACAATTGAACCTCAAGGAATTCTGCCAGGCGTGCCAGTGAGATCGGTTCGATCGGCTCCAAATCCAGTTCCCGGCGTAGGCTGGCCGCGGTGCGCTCTGCCCACGTTTTGAACCCGCGCACCAGCGTACTCATTGCTTATTGACCCATTTCCTCGCTGCGCGTGTTCGCTGCCAGCAGAATCATCTCGGCCAAAGCGTTGATCGTTGCTGGTTTCGGCGTCTGGTCCGCCTTGAGGTGCGCGGACACTTCCAGACGTTGTTTGATCGCAAGCTTCCTGGTGCCCTCGTCGCTGCCCAAGAAATCCTTTGGATCCATTTCGAGCCAGTTACATAGCTTGCCAAAAGTTGCTACATCTGGAATTCGTCCGCCTTCCACGCGCAAGAGTGTAGCCGGCGCGATTCCAATTTCCGACGCGGTCTCGCGCATCTTCGCTGCACCACGGCGTTCTCGGACCAGTATTCCAAGACTTTCCAGCGGCCTCTTCGGCACTTATTCACCTCCCTATAAAATTGTAAAACACAACTCTCTTGACGAAACGGGAATTTTTTGCAATCCTGTAAATGGAAAACAGAAGTACACTCTCGAAACGAGGTGAGAGAACATGTTGGTTATTGTGGAATTGGAACAGGACGGCGGCGTTGTAAAGACAGCGGAGTGCGAAATCGAGGAGGGAGCAACCGTCGCCAAAGTCGCACAGCTAGTGGGACCCAAATTGGAAATCGCGGCGGAAGAGATCGTGATGGATCTCGTTGTGGATGGATCGTCTTTTGAGGCCCACCATAGAGTTGAAGACTGTATGCATCACGGGAATCGGTGGCGACACCGCCGCGCCTGCGTCGCGATTCATTTCGAGTCCGAGGAAGCCCGGCATCATTTCCCAGCGAGCGCAGATTGGGCCATTGTCCACCACTGGGCCTGTAAGCATTTCCGCGTGGCCAAGGACATCTGCGCCAACCTGGAGCTTCACGAGGGATCACCAGACGGCCCCGCGATCAACGAAAGCAAGAAGATCGGCCACTTCCCGGGATGCATGACGGTATGGCTCGGTAAACCAGGACCCGAACCCTTTGGCTACTCAGCTTGAACAACTATTAGCCGATTTGAGCTCGCCCGAGTTCCAGCACGGCGTCGAACATGGGTTTTGGGACTTCGTAGATCGGGACGGCATGATCGTGTACGTCGCGCTCCATGCTCCCGATGGGCGTGATTATCTTGCTCAACTCGATTGCAACGAATACGACTCTGAGCCGATCGGGTGCAAGTTTGTCGACCGCGAAACACGGACATGCACAAACGAAGCGTGGCCAACCGGCAACAACGTCTTCGTGCAGTGGGTGAAGTTCGGAGATCAGAAGCCATTCATCTGCTGGAATCAGGATCGCATCGGCGTCGAGCACCACCCGGAATGGAGGCCGCAGAAAGCATGGACCAAGCGCCCGAACAAATTGGTCACATACCTGGAGTTCCTTCGCAAACTACTGTACGTCCCGTCCTGGGGCTACCACCGACTCCAACCGGCAGCATGATCACGGTGCCTCGTGGGCTGTTCACGTTAACGATGAGCGGCCTCCGAAGCCGCAGCGATGGCTGGCGAGAGAGCGGGGCAATTTGGGTGGGGCACGTCACCGACGAGGAAGTATGGGTGGCGGAGGAGGTCTACTTTCACCACGAACTTTGCGACGACAGTGGGCGGCCGTTTTCTATGGAACTGACGGCTGACGCCAAGTTCCGGCTGTATGAAGAACTTCGCCGTCACAGTCGGCGGCTGGTGGGAGTAGTTCATACGCATCCAGACCGGTGGGTCGGGCTGAGTCCCGCCGACGAAAGCAATCAAATCTGTTCGCGAGTAGGTTTCTGGTCAATCGTGGTTTCTTATTACGGACAGCGTCCCTGGAATCCCACCACAATGGGTGTCCACATCCGGACAGATACAGGTTGGACGCGCGTACCGCGCTCCCAAATCCGAAAACGGCTGGTGATTACATGAATGAGAGCTCAGTTCCGCTCCACGAGAATCGTATTATCAATGGCGTCCTGAAGACGGGCGTGATGGTCGAACCGCAGGTGGTCAAGGCGGCGCTCGCCCGCGACGTCGCGATCATCGTATCGCCAGAACGCGCCAACTCCAGCGACCTCTGGCCGTGCATCTGGGCGCTGGCTGCGGTCTTGGAACGGCAGTTCACTGGCACGGTCAGCATCGACTGTGGGCTTGAACAGGCCCTGCCGGCGCCGACACCACTTGGTGCTAGGTGTGCGTTCGGGACGGCACCGAAAACTGCCCGCCGCATCTTTATCGGAGCGGAGGCGCCGAATGAAACCGACACGCTATGGGGAGATGTGCGGGGAAACTGTCTCGGCTGTGACCGACTGGTCGCGAGCGCCGATCCTGCTCACCCTGTCTCTTGCTTCGCTCTAGCGGGCTACTTGGGTTTCGCAGCCCTTGCAAGGGCTGTTGGAATTCCACCATATCGGGAGTCCTTCAGGACTGACTACCTCCATCTTCCGCTCGCTTTCGCAATTCCGCCAGGCCCGTTGAACCTCTCGGTGATAGGATTAGGCCACCTGGGCCAAGCCTACTTGGCGCTACTTTATTTCGTTTTCCAAAACATCGCCCCGACGGTCGTTCTAATTGATAGGGACAGTTTTGAGCCGCCCAATCGCGCGACCCAGATCCTGCTAGAAGACCCCTTCTGCTGGAATGGAGTTCCGAAGCACGAATACCTTGAACGCTTGGTCCAACAATGGGGCTGGCATGTACGAGGGAGAGGGACGACTCTGGAATGGGGGTGGAGGCGGCCGACCGGTGATCCAACTCTCACGCTGCTAGGGCTTGATGATCTCGACGTTCGCCGCATGGCCATTGCCGCGGGTTACGAGTGGATCATCGATGCAGGACTGGGCGCTTCGTTTCTGCAACCACGAATCTCCTGGCATGCGCTGCCACCAGATAGCAGCCTGGCACGGTCGCTATTCACAGCACGGCACCAGGCCCAGCAGCGACTAGACGCTTTAGAGGGAACACCCTTGAAGCAGGAGCTTTCCAAGACACCAGGGGAGTGCGGGTGGTTGACGTTCCAGAGCATCACCGCAGCGGCTCCGTCCATGGGGCTGGCTGGCGCAGCATTCGCCATAACTGAGTTATTGAATTCCCTTGCCGGCCACCGTGCACCCGTATCGGGGCGGGCGTGCCTCTGGAGTACGATGTTGCCCACGTACCGTGAGCCCCTAGCCGTCTGACGCTAGGGCGACCAGCGAAGGCACTGCCCCTGGCCGATCGGCTAGTAGGCAGGCGCAGGTATCGCCGATCACTGCCAACGCCGCAATCATATCCCGAAAGTCGTGATGGCCCGCAGACCGAAATCGAGTCCTGACATTCCCATGGCGCGCCACTCGGTTTGCGGCTTGCGAACCTATGGTCGCCGGTTCGGATATTGCTCAGGATTGGGAACGATAATTCGGCCAGTATCCCCCAATCGCATACTCAAGCATCGGAATCGGCGCGTCGAGCTGTCGCATCGGCCTGGTTATGATCGGTAGTTATGCATCAGCAGAGTGAAAGCCACTCGACTAAGCGCCCAGCATTTGAATTCAGAACAGCGACAATTGGTGGTCCGTCTCGGCGGCGGGCTCAGCATCGGGTGGCTTTCGGCGCGGTGATTCCTTGGGCATCGGCAAACCAAACACCAAACCGCTCGCTGTACCATTGACTCCGACGCGCTCCGAGGCCAGCGAAGCGACATGCCCTGCGTCGTCAAGCGTTGACGAAGCCGGCAGCAGTCGCGCGTGCTGCTCCTGCACGGCCTTCCAGACTGCACTTGCTGAGTCCCCTACTCCCTTCTGCGTAACGAGTTCACGCGCCATCGCGGTAAGCACGTCGTCATCGTCTTCTAAACCTTGAAGACCCTCGTTCGAGAATTTCCCCTCCATCGCCAAAGACACCAATAGCTTCTTGCCCATCAAGCGCAGGCAGGACGTCTGCATCGTCTCGTTATAGGAAAGGAAGCGAACGACGACATTGGATCGCTGTCCGATGCGCCACGAGCGGCGGCTCGCTTGTCGCAGCGTATAAATCGAATAGCCCGTCTGGACAAAATAGATTGACGGCGCCCACAGCAGATCCATCCCGACGGAAACCAGGCGGGGGTGAGCCACGCATACCTGCATGCCGTTCCTAAGTTGGCGTTCATACCACGCCTCGCGCTGATCGGGGGGCACCTGTGTGGTGAGCACGGAGACCCGAATACCTTCATTTGACAGAATCCGTTCCAGCCGCCCCGTTACGTCCCTCTTGCCCGTATAGACCGCGTATATTTGGCACTTTCTGCCGCGAGAGAGGTCTTCCTTGATGTGCTCGACGAGTTTGCGCTCTTTGGCGTAGACCACGTCCTCGCAGAGGTCCTGCGTGTGAGCGATCAGAAATGGCACGCGCCGATGCAGCTCCGGGTCGTACTCAGTCCCGATCAGATCACCGAAGCCATACGGCCGGTCCGGATAGGCGAGTAGTGCATTCAGGGCTGTGCTGATTACGGAATGGTTGCCTCGATGCTCTTCGAGCGCCTCTTTGATCTGCTTTTCGAGATCCGCATATGCCTTGGTTAACGGTTCGTCCATGTCCACGCCGATGACTTCCTCGCGATAAGCCGGCAGTTCGCCCGAAATGTCTTCGAGCGAGACGAACGCGCCGAGTTCCATGAGGAACTTACCGAACAGCAATGGCGACGCCCCTGGCTTGCGTTTGACCTGCTTGGTTACCTTCGCCTTCGAGCAGGCGTTCTCTTCGGGTGGAATGATGGTTACTCGCTCGAGTACGCCGTAGCTTTCAGCGAAATTGCGGATCCCTGCCTCGCCCCATTCGTAACCTTCGGCGGCCATCTTGTGCGGTTCGAGCCGATAGAGGACGTTGAAGAGATCATCCGCATAACCACCCATCAACGTCCCGGTCAGCACAGCGATCTTGTCCACCGAGCGCGCCAGCGTGCCGAGCGCGTTACCCTGTGCCGTGTCATTCGATAGCTCATGCACTTCATCCGCGATGCCGTACTCAAAGAAACCGGACATGTAGCGGCCAATGAACTCGATCGGCGCAAAGCGCCGGATTCGGCTCCCATCGGCCTGCCACAACGGGCTGTACAACTCGCGGCGATGTTTTCCGGCCGGCTCGCGCGGACCCGCGCATCCGAGAATCTCGCTGCGCCGCGCATTCTCGAATTCAGTGGCGAGTACCCGCTCGTCGTTCACGAGGATGGGTACTCCCGTCTCTGGATTCACTACAGTCCCTAGGTATGGGCCCGATTGCGCCAGGCGGTAGGAGTGCTTCCAAAAGAACGATAGTTTTGCTCTATCCCGGCCAACGACCCAGAAGGAAGGACCTGGGCAGATTTTCTTCCAGCGCGCCCGGGCCGATTCCGAGTTCCTGCTCAGCCGAAGCTCTGTCAGCGTTGTTTGAAGTCCTTCGCGTACAATTCGGCCCTTCCGGTAGCGGACCTCGTTTACTCCGTTTGGAGTATTCGATCCTCCAGGCGTTCGCAACCCGTCTATCACGAAGACACGCGCTCCGGGGATCGTAATCAGGACCTCCCGGCACCACTTCCCGACGATGTTTGGCGGCGCCATCACCAGAGCAGAGTAGGGTCTGCCGGCAGAGTGCACATGGATAGCGGAAAGCGCCATGAGCGTTTTGCCGGTCCCGCATTCTGCAACTACCGCGGCCGCTCTGGCTCGTTGCCAGCGTTTTACGACTCCCATCGCGGCCAGACGCTGCGCCGTGAAAGGGGTTCGTAAGAGGCTTTCAAACCTCTCCGACACCGGATCGTCGGGGGCCTGGAGCGCTGGGTAGACGTGTAGAATTCGGTCGCCCAATTCCGGTGAGAAACGGCTCAAGTATTCGGCGATCGTAGAAGGGATGGTCATGAGGTCTCTCTCCTCCGGTGCGGTTGAGGCGATACTGCATTAGGCGAACAAAGGGCGAATCTGCTTGGTATACTTTGAGGCGTGATCGGAACTCGCTGCCGTGTAACCTACCTGGATTCCGGAAGCGTCGAGCACGTCGTGGAGGTCACCGCAGACTCATTGTTTGAGGCCGCCGCGGCTGCGGTAAAAGAGTTCCGGGAAGGTGCTTTGGTAGATGAGTTGCCCGTACCAGGGACGGAGCTACGCATCACTGTACTTCCGCTCCCGGTCGAGCATCGAGTTCGTCTACAACGAGTGGAACAGTGGGCTCAAACCGGCACGGTGAGGAGCCCAGTGGAGAAACTTCGGCGAGACCGCGTGCGCGAGCTGTTGGGCTTGAAGAACGAATCCGTCAACTGATCGTTCCGGTATTGAGCGGACCCCACGGAATCAGACCCGCCTCATCGGGGATGATGACAGTTCTTGACTTCACAGCAGCTCCGATCCACTCGAGAAACTCTTCTTTGCTTCCAACCACCGCGATCGGCCGATATCCAAGACCGTCCAACGGCTGAATCCGTCCGTTCTCTTGCAGCGTGGTCCAAAACCACATCGCCCAGGAGGGATGCACCGGCAAGCCCAGCCGTTGCGAGATCTGGTACAGCACAAATTCCGGATTGTCGCGGCACAGGATAGTCCTTCCCACGTCGGTGTCCTCCGCCAATTGGGCGGAGAGCGCGACCAGGTGGCGGACGTGGCGGCTCCGCCCTGCCACCGCTATAGTGCCACGGAAAATGCGCGGGTCTTTCCCCAAGGTCACCCGGCGCTCGGAACCCTCCGGGCGCGATATGGTGAACCATTCCTGGCCAGCGATCGCCGCCCAGATGGCGCCAATATCAACGTCGCTCCCGACTAGCGACACCAGATGACAAGTACCGGAAGCTTCCTTGTCGTCCGCAGCTTCTCCGATAAATTGGTTGAGTGCAACTCGGATTCGCGTTCTGGTGTCTTTCAGCTGTTTTTCGAACTCCAGCCAGCCAAAGCGTTCGTGGGCGTTCTTCACAATTACGGCTCTCCTTACGCCATCGACTCGCGGCCCTACTATTCGAGTGTGCCCGTCTCGCCGGATGCGAAGACGACGGAAAGCTCTTGAACGAAGCGCTCCCGCTCGCGAATGACCGTCGTCCCATCGGCTTCTTCTTCGGTGGTCTTGGTCGTCATTTTCTTGCTCTTCCAAGCGGCGATGTGGCGCTCCTCACCGGATCCAAAGATCCCGTTGATCAGCCCGGAACACGCAACTTGGCCAACCTGGCCGGCGTGCAACGGAGTGAGCGGTCTTCCTCTGATCAAAGTGGGTTCAGGAGCAAGAATTCGCGCGGCTTGCCGGTGTGCCTGCGAACTCGGGAGCGAGTCTTCTACTTCGTCCAGTGGCAGACCTTTGAAAGTCAGCGTCGCTGGGCCGGTTGGCGGAATATCGTACGGGTCATCGCAGATGTCCAGCAATTCCGGTAAGCGACCGTATTCGCGGCCGAGACCAGCAATCCGGTAGCGGGCTTCGCTGATTTCCCGATCGCGCATCTTGTCGCGCTCGCGGCGCGTTCGCCGGATTCCCGCGATCAGGACCTGACGATACCGGACCGATTCAGGATCGGATAGCCGAAACGTTCGAACCTGTTTGAAGTGCGACGCTAGGATCTGCGAGCAATCCGCGGCACGCTCTGCGGGAATCACAAAGAGCAGAACTCCCCCTGGAATCAACCATCGGAAGGTGTGATTCAAGAAGACTGGCTCAAGGCGTTCCCGCGTACTACCAGCGAGCGCCCAATCGTATGGAGGATTCAGATAAATGCACGAAAAGGACTCAACCGGGCAATGGGTCTCGAGACAGTTGCCTTGGATGATTCGAGTGAGAGAGGGCGCCGCTTGTTCGGCACGATACGCATCCAATTCGATCCCATAACGCTTCCCGCCGGCATCTTTGAGAATCACCGCGAATGCCAGGCCTTCGCCGACGCAAGGGTCCAGTGCCGAGAATGGCTCGCCGGGAAAGCGCAAGAGATTTCGGATTCTCTCCGCTTCACTGAGCGGCAGAGGGTAGTAATTGCAGCGAAGTTTGGCATTGAAGCGCGACACGCGAGAACTCCTATCCTTTTGGATTCGGGTGTAATACCAAGCAACGGAGATGACCTGACAACTGCAAATGACGTCCAGGTCCGCGCGGTAATTGATATTCGGGTCAGTGCTATCGGAGCGGAGCTATCAAAACGGAGCAGAGCCGATCTGCACGACGGCACTTGTACAACTCGGCCGTTTGAACTAACCCGCTGGCGCGGGGGACGCTGCGCGTGCTCGTTGGTTAGCTGATGTGAAGAGCCCGAACGCGCTTGTGGATCTGAACGATCCGGGGTACGATGACCAGCAGAGATGCCTATGGCCAGGATAATGCAGAGACGCAGAGGTTCTCAGGGTACTGTGGGTACCAAAGTGGCATTCAAATCCCATAGCTGACCGCGTCCTCCGCAAACGCCAGCGGCTTGCTTCAAACGCCCTTATCAAAAGTGTCCCGGACTCACCGTTTACCGCTCCGTCAAGACTTGGCGCCGGAACACTTCCGATAAGAATCTAACGTTTCTCGTCAAGTTGACGTGACGGCGACTCCTCAGGACTGATACCGGACCGAGTGGCGGTGTGGGTGGGATTTGAAGGCTTGCAGGGAATGGAAAACACGGAGGTTATTCATTCGCGTTTGCGGTAGTCGCAACATTTGCAATTCACGCGACCGACCATTGCACGCTGAGATGGAACCAGGGGCCGGGGTTGCGGGCTGAGAACACCGGCCTCATTCAGCACGGTTCTTGCATGGATGCTCTCTTCCGCTCCCACCACGAGCTTCGCGCCGCTGTGCGTCTTGCTGGCCAGAAGATCCGCTCCAATGGTCCGATCCGAATCGGTCAAAATAACTCCGGCATGATCGATATCCAAAACTGTGACCCTGGAAGCTCGGGGTGGAATAGCAATCTCGTGTCATGGCCTTTCCGGTCCGCCTTCTCAGATAACTTTCGTGCGTGTAAGGCTCCGCAAATCACCACTGCGGTTCCTTCCGCCTGCTGCTCAGCGATCCGATCAAGCCAAAAATCCTCCCGGATGCCGTCCTCTTTCGGAGCGTATCTGAGGAGTTGCGTTATGGTGCCATCTGCCTCATAGCGAATCTTCGTCCGGCCAAACAATTTCTCTCCGATGCCGACCTTCCATCGTTGCTCGGTATCCATATCGATCTGAACCCAGAGGATTCCTTTGGACTGTGCTACCTGTTGAGCGATGCTGATCGAAGAAGGAAGGTGTTCTTCACCAATCAACGTGACGTGCTCAGATGCCGTGAGCGCAGCAACTAGGTCTTTCAGGTCCGCATCCGAGTCCTGAAGCGTTTTATCAATCCCGATGATTATCAACTTCATGGCTTTGCTGCTTTTTTCTCCTCCCCACGGTCCTGAAGCTCTTTAGCGAACAACACTTTGTCTCTCCATAGCGACAAGCGTATCACCAGAAAAAGGCGGACGACCCGCCAGACCAAGCCATAATGAACTCAGAGCAATGCAAATAGCAATGAAGCGGACAGAGGGTCACACAGGTGTCCCCTATCAGCCGGTTCAACGCACGGAAGGGCATGACAATTTTGGATACGTTGATCTAAAGCGCGAACCGGGCAAGTTGGACTCTATACCCGAGCTTCAAGATAGCCCGGAACTCAAGGAATTCTTGCGAGAACTGAACCACCCACGCAGCCTCTTTAGGAGTGTCGGGTGCGAAAAATCGATGGGACCGTGTTTGGACCCGATCTACAAGTTTAAGCGCACGTCCTTCGTGACGGTTGTCTTTGAGATTCTAGAGTGGAACCACGAAGAGAACTTCCAGCGCCTCTTCCAGGAATTCGACGGCGCAATGCGCGATGCGAAAAACATTATCCCTGAGTTCGTCATGATCGAGTTTGAGATCCACAACGTCACCTTCAATGCCCACGCCTTTAAAGGGTTTGGAGCGACGATTTGGGTTGACGGATTCGGAAGAGATGAGGAAGAAGCAATGCACCACTGGAGGATAGGAATTGCGCCTATCCAGGAGTACTTTCGGCAGTCGCGAAGCATGTTCCAACGTGAACTGGACAAAGGGCGGAAGACCGTCTCGTAAGCCCTCGGCGGTAGAATGGCAACGTGCCCACGATCTCTGATGACGAAGCCCTCTTGGTAGTAAGAGCGTTGCAGCACTACGACGCCTATCTGACAGCAACGCGGCGGGAGGACAGGCAATACAGAACGCTTGCCGAACGGTTGCGGCGCAAGCCCCAAGAACCCGAAGTCACGAAGGCTGAGAAGC
>Ga0335074_10015072_pt1 | contig 10851 bp, 10 predicted proteins | sample Lox_Sample_23_FD_206715 | JGI IMG/M metagenome (GOLD analysis project Ga0335074, IMG submission 206715) | Soil microbial communities from Loxahatchee National Wildlife Refuge, Florida, United States - Lox_Sample_2.3 | ecosystem: Environmental > Terrestrial > Soil > Wetlands | place: USA... | reverse complement strand
CGCGACAATATGCCCACCCGGACCCATGACTTCGAGAAACCGGATCAGGTGACTGACGAATTCGTCCAGTCCGAACGCACCGGCGTCCAGCGGGATGTCGCGCGCGTTCTTCCAGTCCGTGATGTAGATGTCATGCTCTGGCAGCATCACCTCGACGGTATTGCGCAGCAGCGTGGCGAAATGCCCCGACATCGGCGCCACCAGCAGCACCCGCGGTTGCTCCACCACCGCGTCCTTGCGGAAATGCAGCAGCGTGCCAAACGGCGTATCGTCCGCCGCTTCTTCCCTCACGCCCACAACGCGGTTACCGAGATCGACCGAATCGATCCCAAAGGACGGGCGGCGGTGCGTCAGCCCGGTCTCGGCGAACAGGCTCCAGCTCGCGCGCAGGTGACGCAGCAGCGGGGTTCGCGCCCAGCCGCCGGTTTCCAGAAGCGTGGCGAGGCCAGCACCGAAACGCGCTGCCTCGCGGAACGGCGTCAGGAAATCGGCCTGCGCCTGGTAAAGATCGTAAAGCATCGACTTGTGTGGTCTTGTCCTCGCCGGCAACGCCATGCCTATTATTGCGCCGCAGCATGGCGCAACGGATGCGGGGAAGCAACATGGCGGCGACCCTCCTTATCAGCAGTAAGAACTACTCCTCTTGGTCACTGCGCGGCTTCCTGCTCTGCCATCTGGCGCGGCTGGAGTTCGAGGAAAAGACCGTCGAGTTTGACGATCCCGACAACCGCGCTGAACTCTTGCTGAAGGCATCGTCCATCCGTGTGCCCTGCCTGATCCACGATGGCGTGACCGTGTGGGATACGCTGGCCATTGCCGAATACCTGCACGAGACGTTCCCCACGGCAGGGGTGTATCCGCATGAACGCACGGCGCGGGCGCGCTGCCGCTCGATTTCCGGCGAAATGCATTCGGGTTTCTCGGCCCTGCGGTCGTCGCTGCCGATGAACCTGCGGCTCCACCGGCCGGGCGTGCCGCTGTGGTCCGCTGTGCGCGCCGACATCGCGCGCATCACGGAAATCTGGCGCGACTGCCTGGGCACCTGGGGCGGCCCATGGTTGTTCGGGCGCGCGCCGAGCGTGGCGGATGCGATGTATGCGCCTGTCGTGACCCGGTTCCGCAGTTATCACGTGGCGGTGGATGCGACCTGCGACGCCTATGGCGACCACATCATGCGCTGGCCGGCGATGCAGGAATGGGTCGCGGCGGCCCTCCGCGAGCCGGAGCAAATCGAGGAGCTGGATGTGGAGTTCTGAGGTGCCGGTTTGCCGACCGGGCAGCACGTAGTCTGCTGGCAGCCGATGTGCTAAAAGACAATCGGGAGTGGCACATGAACAGACTGCTCGAACGAATTTCCGTCAACCCACAAGTCTGCGGCGGCAAGCCTTGCATCAAGGGAACCCGCACTATTCTGGAACCTGGCCCTCGCACGACGCCCCAGCGTCTGCTGGATCGTGTTCGTGAACTTCTCGCAATCCTCGACGTTCACGAACTGAAGGGTTCTCTCTGGATTGTCGAACCAGGTCGCGTACGCATCCACGAACGTCGCAGCAACCACTGCTGAGGCCAGCGCTACGCAGCAACGTCTTGAGTGCTGTGAACCTGGAGCACATGGTAGTGCAGCCCCCACCTTGGCACCGCCGCCGCTTCGTGCCTTCGTGCGTTCCTGCTCCACGCTACCCCGGAGGTGCCCGCATGATCCGTTTTGAACTCGCCTGGGATTCCCGTTGCACCGTCGCCGAATCCCCGGTCTGGGACGCCGCCAACCGCCGCGTTCTTTTCTGCGATATCCAGGGCAAGCGCATCCACGCGCTGTCAGTCGATAGCGGCGCCCGCGAGACATACGACCTGCCCGAGGTGGTCGGCAGCTTCGGCCTGTGCCGCTCCGGCAAGCTGGTCGTCGCGCTGCGCCACCGCGTCGTATTGTTCGATCCGCGCGCCCGCCGCGTCGAGGATCTCACCGGCGCTGTCGTCGAACCCACCACCAACCGCATGAACGACGGCAAGGTAGGACCCGACGGCGCTTTCTGGGTTGGCAGCATGGACGAGAACACGCCCCGCCAGCCCACCGGCGCGCTGTATCGCGTCACGCCGGACGGGCAGATCGAACGGAAGGCCGAAGGCTACCGCACATCCAACGGTCTCGCCTGGTCGCCCGACAGCCGCACGATGTATCATTCCGATACCAGTCCGGGCATTCTCGAGGCCTGGGACTTCGATCCAACCACCGGCGCCATCAGCAATCACCGCCATCTCGCAACGTTGACCAACGAGCAAGGCCGCCCGGACGGCGCCGCAACCGACATGCAGGGCAATTACTGGTCCGCGGGACCTTCCGCCGCCTGCATCAACCGCTTCTCACTCGATGGCAAATTGCTCGAAAGCATCCCCTTCCCCGTACCCGGCCCCACCATGCCCTGTTTCGCCGATGGCCATCTGTACGTAACCTCGCTGCGCGAGGGCAAATCGCCGGACGTACTGCAACAGTTCCCGGCGCTCGGCGGGTTGTTCCGAGCCGAGATCCCGGCGCAGGGCGTGCCGGTGGCTTTGTTCGCCGACAGGTAACCAGCTCGGGGCACCCACCCAGAGCGTGACAGCATGCCTGATACGCCAGCAACATGGCGACCACTGCCCACCCCGACGGCGGGCGGTGTCTCAACTGCGACACTACCCGTGTGGCGCCTATGCTTGCCGAGGATCGGCCGTCGTCATAGTATCAGTAATGACAATGGCCGCCGACGTGCTGGCGGATATGCGGGCCAACCCACGCAATATCCGCTTCGCGGACGCCCTTAAAGTCGCGGAGGCGTTCTTCGGGCCCGCGCGCCGTAGCGGCAGTCACCATGTATTCCGGATGCCTTGGCCCGGCGACCCGCGGGTGAACCTGCAAGTGGCCAAGGATGGCAAGGCCAAGCCGTATCAGGTGCGTCAGCTCCTGGCGGCCATCGACAGGGTGGAGTTGACGCATGCAGACCAGCAGGAAGCCGCGGTCCGAAGGTCCACGCAAGACCGGACGAAGCGCCACGCGAGACGCCGCCACTGACCATTTCACCTATCGGCTATCGTGGTCCGAGGAAGACCAGGAATTTGCTGCGACCTGCGCGGAGTTCCCGAGCTTGTCGCACCTCGCGCGCAGCCAGGCAGAGGCGATCGACGGCCTCCAGGCGCTGATCGCTGACGTACTCCGCGATATGGCCGGAAACGGCGAATCACCGCCCGAACCCCTGGCGCAACGGCGCTTCTCGGGGGAATTCGTTACCCGCGTGCCCGGCGAACTGCACCGGCTGCTAACGATCGAAGCAGCGGAAGCAGGCGTCAGCCTGAACCGGTTGGTCAGTGTCAAACTGGCCATTCCACTCGGCGCCGTGGGGCAGACAGGCGGGAAGCCAACGCGTCCACGCACTCCCCGGCCAGCCGGCCGCCGTTCAGCGCGCTGATCCCCCACCTCTTATACCAACCGGCAAAAAGATTGACGTAAGACCGGGCCCCTCGCGTCATGCCGACGAAGGTCGGCGTCCACGACTTTGCTGCGTGCGGCAAGACAAATCGTGGATGGCGCGACTTCGCCCGCCATCACGATGAACGCGGCGGATGAGTCGATCTTTCCGCGGGCCGGTATTACTCCGCCGCCTCACGCTTCAGGCGATCGATGAACTGCTTGCGGAACTTCGCCACCTTTGGCGCGATCACCACCTGGCAATAGCCACTCCACGGGTTGCGCGCGAAATAGTCGTGATGCTCTGCCTCGGCCGGGTAGAACACCTGCAACGGCACGATCTCGGTCACCACCGGACGATGCCAGATCTTCGCATCGTTGATCTCCTGCCGCACCGCTTCCGCCGTCTGCGTCTGGGCGTCCGAGTGCGTCAGGATGATTGAGCGATACTGGGTGCCGATGTCATTACCCTGCCGGTTCAGCGTCGTCGGATCGTGGATCGCAAAGAACACGCGCAGCAGATCGGCATAGGAAAGCTCGGCGGGATCGAACCTGACCTGCACCACTTCGGCATGGCCGGTATCGCCGCCGCACACCTGCTTGTAGCTCGGGTTGGGTACATTGCCACCGGCATAACCCGACATCACGCTGCTGACGCCGCGCAGGTCCTTGAATACCGCTTCCAAACACCAGAAGCAGCCGCCGCCGAGGGTCGCGATCTCTTCGCTCATGCCCGTACTCTCCCCATCGCTGTTCACGCAAGCATAGCCTGCGCACCAGGAATTGTCAGGGCACGGGTCCATCGCCCGAAATTGGTGAAGCGAGTCGCGCGAACCACGCCGAAGCGCGTCGCGCGAACCACGCCGAAGCGCGTCACGCGAACCATGTCGAAGCGAGTCACCCGAACCATGTCGAAGCGAGCCGCGCGAACCACACCGAAGCGAGTCGCGCGAACCATGTCGAAGCGAGTCACCCGAACCATGTCATTGCGAGGAGCGAAGCGACGAAGCAATCTCGTTCGACAGGAGCCTCCGGACCAACCGTGCACCCTCACGACCGGGGTTGCTTCGTCGTTGCGCTGCTCGCAATGACATGGAATGCGCTGTGCCTCCCTTCGCCGGTCACCGGCCCTAAGCGGCAACTCTCGCCCGCACGGCCGCGTCGGGCGCACGATAATCCGCGGTTGCCGGCTGCCGCCCCGGCTGCGGATCGATGCCGCTGCGGCCGCCCTCGTTTTCATAAATATGAATATGCGGAATCACCGGCCGCACATTGCGCGCGGCATCCAGCCACAGCCGCAGCATCAGCCGCTTCTTCTCCGGCTCCTCCCAGTCCTCGAATTCCGAACGCGCGTGCATCACCGTGTAATTGTTGAGGAACGTCGCCTCCCCGGCCTCCAGCCGCGTTTCGAATTGCAACCGGCGTGCGGTGGCGCGGTAGGTGTCGATCGCGTCGATCTCCTCCGGCGTAAACGCGCGCTTCAGCGCGCGGAACGCCGCATTGAAGATCTCGCCGACAAAGAAGATGCTGATCTTCCCCCCGCGCTCGCTGAACACCGGAATGTCATACGGCGTGATCGGCGCAGCACCCGGCGCTTCCTCGCCGCGGCGGTGATACGGAAAACCGCGGCACAGCACCGGCATCAGGTCCGGCCGCGTGGCGAGGATCTCGTTATAGATCGCCAGCCCCGATGCATATTGACTGAACCCCCCTGCCCGCGCCTGCCGCACGCACATCAGGCCGACGATCTGTCCCAAATCCACATGCAGCGACAGCTCCCGGCGGCTGGTGTAGCCGCGAGCGCTTTCCGCCTGGCCGGGTGGCGTTTCATCCTGCACCAGGCCCAGCACGTCACCGCGCGCGCTCTGCGAGACGCCACGGCCGAAATGCGTGCCGATGGCCCAGAACATCGCGCTGACGTCGTCCGCCGAATGGTCCGCCACCGGAACGCCACGCAGGATCGCGATACCGCGCCCATCCTGGATTTCGTCAAAGACCCGCGCGAGATCGGCATCCAGCGCCGGATGGCGGCAATGCTCCGGCTTGATGTCAGCGACGGCGAGACCCGCCTTGCGGACACGGAGCAGGATGTCTTCCAGCGCAGCGGCCTGGGTGTGCGACAGATCGAAGGCGATGTCGTCCTTGCGAAGGTCGCCACCGCGCCATGTCATTGGGCCATGGGCGGAGGTGGTCAGCACAGGATTGGCGGCGAGGGGCATGACAGATCTCGCATCTCAGTGGCGGAGCAGTCAGCGTGTCACCCTGGCGCTGCCCGGGCAATCCCCTGCTCCCGACAGCGCCGCGGCATGAACAAGGTTGCCTGCATCCAGGCATAATCCAGAAGTCAGACGCTGCGCACCCACTGAACAGGATTCACCGGAAACCAGGCTTAGGGTTTGAGGCGAAACAAGTGCTCCAATTGGCGCAGCGATCGTGCGTACCGTGTCATGGCCGGCGCAGGCCGGCCATCCACGACTTCCATGCTGCGGCTGCACAGACGTGGATGGTGCGCCTGCGTGCACTATGACACGTGGGAGCCGGTGCGCCCCTCAAGCGACTCGTTTATTCCGCCTCGAGCCCTTAGTCCGCCAAAGGCACACCACGTGTTTCCGGGCCGAACCAGATCGCGATGATGCCGATGGCGTAGATCCAAACGATGGTCAGCCCAGCCGAGGAAACGCTGCCGAAGGCGCCGACCAGGGCACCCGAAATGAACGGCCCGACGGCAGTGAATGCCCGGGCCATGTTCCAGCAGAATCCCTGGCCGGTGGCCCTGATCCGAGTCGGGAACAATTCGGGCAGATAAGCCGCGAAGGTGCCGAACCCACCAACCGCAAAGAAGCCATACACGATCATGAACCAGTGCAACGCTCCCAGGCTTTGCACCTGGCTGAACATCGCGACGTTCACCACCGCACAGCCCACTACGATCAGGAAATAGGACAGGCGCCGGCCCAGTGCGTCGGTCATCCAGATCAGCGCCAGGTAGCCCAAAACGGCACCCACATTGCTCAACATGAAGCAGGTGCTGGTGGCATGGATGGCGGCAAGCCGCTGACCCGGCCCAACAAGTTGGTTCACCCAGATCGGGATCAGCGTCGACGCGCCCCAGCTGCCGATCATCATCGTGGAGGCGATCAGCACGCCGACTATGGTCCTGCGGCGAAACTCAGGGGAAAATATCTCGGCAAAGGTGGCGCCCGCCGAATTGCCCGCGCCGCCCGCCGCAATCTGGACATTGCGCGCCCGCACCCAGCGTTCCGGCTCCGGCACCGACCGGCGGATCAGCAGCGTCAGCAATGCGGGAACGGTACCCAAGAACAGTACGTAACGCCATCCAAACGGCCCGACCGTCAGGTTGATCAGCGCGGCCAGGAAGAAACCAAAGGCGAAGGACATCTGCATGACCTGCATCGCACGGCCGCGGGTACGGTCGGGCCAGGTCTCCGCCACCAGTGCCGCGCCCGCCGCCCATTCGCCACCGATGCCGATTCCGGCCAGCGCCTGCAGAATCGCCAGTTCCCACCAGGTCTGGGCAAAGCCGGACAGGCCGGTGAAGAATGAAAAGATCAGCACCGTGATGATCATGGTACGAGCGCGGCCGATGCGATCGGTGACCACGCCGAACACGATGCCGCCCAGGCCCCAGGCCACCAGCTTGCAGGCGAGGATGATGCCGCCGAACCAGGCGACCCGTCCCGGATCATGCGTGCCGAGCAAGTCGCTGACGCAGGGAAACAGGATCAACGTGAAAATCTGCAGGTCCATCGCATCGAACATCCAACCCAGGCAGGCGGATGTAAGCGTGACCCAGCGGGCAGGTCCTGTTTGCACGCGTCCTATTATCGCGCTGTCCATTTATATCGTTTCCCCCGATCCCACCCACCATGTCATTGCGAGGACCGCGAGCGAAGCGTGGCGGGACGAAGCAACCTCGTTCGAGGGAGTCTTGAACCGCCCGTGCGCCCCAATGATCCGTGTTGCTTCCTCGCTCCCCTCCTCACAATGACATGGGAAGGCACGCCTGCGCCCCCTGTCAACTTTAGGTTCAACCGCACGCCGCCGCCTCGTAGCAAAGCGATAAAAATGCAATTTAGTACTGCATTCCACCAAATGACGCCTGCTCAAATGTGGCATGGCGCATCGTAACGCACTCGACAACGGCGCATTGCCACTACCAGGCGTTGACAGGTGATTCGTCGCCTCACAGAGTCGGCCTGTCGATCGGCGCACGGACATCGTGCCGGAGGAACCCCATGAAACCAGAGTGCCGCAAAGGCGCTCCCGAACGCCGCCAGCCATGAAGCCGGCACCGTTCACCTATCACGATCCTGCAACCATCGACGACGCGGTTTCGGTGCTGGCACGGCACGAGAACGCGCGTGCGCTGGCCGGCGGCCAGTCGCTGATGCCGATGATGAACTTCCGCCTGGCCATGCCAGAACACCTGATCGACCTGAACGGCGTGGTGGAACTCGCCGGCATTCGCCACAACGGCGCCAGCATGACGATCGGCGCCATGACGCGGCAACGCGATCTGGAATTCTCCGCCGCCATCGCCGCCGACCTGCCGATCGTCACCGAGGCGTTGCGCCATGTCGGCCACCGCCAGACGCGCAACCGCGGCACGATCGGCGGCTCATTGTGCCATCTAGATCCTTCGGCGGAACTGGTGAACCTGGCCGCGCTGCATGACGGCGTGATGCAGATTGCCTCGTCGCACGGCACGCGCGAGACGACATTCAATTTATTCGCCGCCGGTGCGATGACCACCACCCTCGCGCCGGATGAATTGCTCACCGCCATCCGTCTCGCGCCGTGGCCGAAACCGCATGGCTACTGCTTTACCGAAACCGCGCGCCGCCGCGGCGATTTCGCCATCGCCGCGGTCGGCGTTCTGTTGACGCTGGACGGCACCGGCGCAATCGATCGCGCCGCCATCGCCGTGTCGGGATTGATGCCGGTCCCAGTGCGCCTCACCGCGGCCGAAACAACGCTGCGCGGCCAGATGCCCGGGCACGAAGCGTTCCGCGCCGTTGCCGCCGATGCGGCGACACTCGACGCAATGGAAGATCCCTATGCCAGCGCCGCATACCGCCGGCACCTGGCGCGCATTCTGCTGTATCGGGCCATGGAGACCGCAGCGCAGCGCGCACGGCAAGGAGACGCTTCGTGAGCGATACACGCAGGGTCAGCATCACCGTCAACGGCCGCAGGCACGACCTGACGATAGAGACCCGCACCACCCTGGTCGATTGCCTGCGCCACGAACTTGGCCTGACCGGTACTCATGTCGGGTGCGAGCATGGCGTATGCGGTGCCTGCACCGTGCTTGTGGACGGGCTGAGCGTGCGGTCGTGCCTGATGCTGGCGGTGCAGGCGAATGGCCACGCCGTGACGACGGTGGAAGGCCTGGCCGCGCGCGAGACCAGCCTCAATCCACTGCAGCAGGCGTTCTGGGAAAAGGGCGCCTTGCAGTGCGGCTTCTGTACGCCCGGCATGCTGATGACAATCACCGAATTGCTCGCTGCCAATCCGGCGCCGACGGAAGCAGACGTGCGCGACACCGTGTCGGGCAATCTCTGCCGCTGCACCGGCTATCAGGCGATCATCGAGGCAACGCTGCTCGCCGCTGCGCGCCTGCGCGGTGAGAAGGAGGTTGCCTGATGCCCAGCACCTGGTTCGGCACCTCGGTCCTGCGCAAGGAAGACCCCACCTTGCTCTCCGGGCGCGGCCGCTTCGTCGACGACATCCACCTGCCGCATATGCTGCACGCCGCCTTCGTGCGCAGCCAGCACGCGCATGCGCGGATCGTCCGCATCGATACGGCTGAGGCAGCAGCCGTGCCCGGCGTGCATCTGGTGCTGACGCATGCCGATCTGCCGGAGACGCTGCGCACGCGGCCGATCCCGGTGATGATGCCGAACCCCATCATCAAGCAGCCATTCATGCCGCTGGCCCTGGCCGGCAGCGAAGTCTGCTTCGTGGGCGAACCGGTCGCCGCAGTGATCGCCGACAGCCGCTACGTGGCCGAGGACGCCGCATCGCTGGTGACGGTGGAATACGACCCGCTGCCGGTGGTCACCGATGCGCGCGCCGCGATCGAGGAAGGATCGCCGCCGGTGCATCTCGGCTCGGCGTCGAACATCGCCGCGCGCCTGCCGATCGCGCATGGCGCCGTGGACGCCGCATTCGCCACGGCACCGCACGTATTCCACGACCGATTCCACCTGCATCGCGGCGGCGCGTTCTTCATCGAATGCCGCGGCGTTGTCGCCGAGCATGACGCGTCGCAGGACAGTTACACATTGCACGTCACGTCGCAGGGCTCGCACCGCATCAAGGAGGGCATCCTCGACCTGCTGGACATCAGCGAGCACCAGATCCGCGTGATCACGCCGGATGTCGGCGGCGGCTTCGGGCCAAAAGGCGCGTTGTACCCGGAATATCCGGTCTGTGCGGTGGCGGCGCGGATGCTGGGCCGGCCGGTGAAATGGGCTTCCGACCGGCATGAAGACTTCATGTCCACCAACATGGAACGCGACCAGTTCTGGGACATGGAGATCGCGGTTAGCAAGGAAGCCAAGATCCTCGGCATCCGCGGCCAGTTGATCCACGAGCAAGGGGCGTATCTCCCGTCGGGGATCGTGCTGCCGTGGATCGCCGCGACGACGGTGCCCGGCCCTTACGTCGTGCCGGCCTTCCGCATGGACGTGATCGCGGCGATGACCAACAAGCCCGCATGCTCTCCGGTGCGCGGCGCCGGGCGGCCGCAGGGCATCTTCGTCATGGAACGGCTGATGGACCGCGTCGCGCACGCACTGGGATTGGATCCGGCCGAAGTGCGGCGGCGCAATTTCATCAAGCCGGAGCAAATGCCGTACAAGGTCGGCATCATTTTCCGTGACGGCCGGCCGGTGGTGTACGACAGCGGCGACTACCCCGCCTGCCAGGAGAACGCTCTGGCCGCGGCAGATTACGCGGGGTTCCGCGCGCGTCAGGCCGAGGCACGCAAGCACGGCAAATACCTGGGCATCGGCATCAGCAACGTGGTGGAAGGCACCGGCCTGGGACCCTATGAAGGCGCCACGGTGCGCGTTGCCCGCACCGGCAAGGTGACCGTGTTCACCGGCGCCACACCGCAAGGCCAGTCGCACAAAACCACGTTTGCGCAGATCGCCGCAGAGCAATTGGGCGTCGGCATCGAGGACGTGACGATCGTCACCGGCGACACCGGCACGATCGCCTGGGGCATGGGCACCTTCGCGGCACGGTCCGCGGTGAATGCCGGTTCCTCGGTCTACCTGGCGTCGATCGAGGTCGGGAAGAAGCTGAAGGACTTCGCCTCGGCCATGATGGAAGTGGCGCCGGAGGACCTGGAACTGCGTGACGGCCACGTGGGGGTACGCGGCGTG
>Ga0335074_10015071_pt1 | contig 10851 bp, 10 predicted proteins | sample Lox_Sample_23_FD_206715 | JGI IMG/M metagenome (GOLD analysis project Ga0335074, IMG submission 206715) | Soil microbial communities from Loxahatchee National Wildlife Refuge, Florida, United States - Lox_Sample_2.3 | ecosystem: Environmental > Terrestrial > Soil > Wetlands | place: USA... | reverse complement strand
CGCCGCGCTCCGTTCCCATCAGTCGCAGCAGGCCCTCGACATCTTCCAGCAGATACTCCGTGCCAACCCCAACGACCTTGCCGCCAACCTGCTTGCCGCCGCCGCTGCGCTCAACCTCTATAAAGGAGACCTCGCCGTTAAATACGCCGAGAAGGCGCACGCGCTCGATCCCGACAACTGGAAGATCCACACCACGCTGGTCGTCGCCTACTCCGAGGCTGGCGACAAGGCCAGGCGCGATGAGGAACGCGCCATTCTCCTCAAGCTGCACGACGACCCGCACGCGAAAGACGCCATCGAGACCAGCGGCTTCCTGCTCGACATGTTTCCCGTCAAGCAGTACCACGTCGACGCCATCCAGTATTTCCACCCGGTCGGACGGTTCCACATCTACTATCACTTCATCGTCCGCAACGCCGCGGGCAAGGCCCTCTGGAGTTTCGACGCCGCCAGCAATGACTTCGACGAAGCCTCCTGGGCAAAGGCCTACCCCGCCCGCGCTGCCGCCGGGGAGCGCCAGTTTCAGCTCACCGGCCAGGGCAATGGAGTCGAGCGCGACTACGGAACCTTCTCCGGAAAGCCCGACTATGAGCTCTTCCGCTCGCGCGTGGTCTTCTTCCTGCAATCGCAGACTGCGGCGTTCCCGGGCGGGTCGTGTCCTAACTCCGCGTTGCCCCCTTGATTTACCGTGCCACCCAGCGTATGCATAACGCAATGACTGACCATGAACAACGCTCGATCCGGCACAGTCGGCTAGCTTATTGCTTTCTTCGTTTCGTTTCCATCCATCTTCGCCTCAACCCGCTTTGCCACGCCGACCAACTCCCTGACCTCGACCAGCAACCGCACCAGCGAAACAGCAATGGCAACCTCTAACGCAATCGACCACGCATTCGCAGCACTCATAGTCCCTCACACGCTCCTTTTCGGGAATAGCCCACTAGACCTACCGCTCCCCCCGCGCTATATTAACGCGCAAACGATCAAGGCCGCCTTCGCGGGGCGGCCCTTCGGTTCGCTCATCCTGTTAAGCGAATCTTTGCACAGGATGTGTGTCGATGCAAGCCTCAAGAAATCAGATTTACTCGGTATCTTCAACTAGAAGGTCTATTGAGGCTCCCCATTTCTTAAGCCGAAAACCTCCTTTGACGCCTCTAATACGCGGAAGATCGCTTCTGTCGAGATAGATAATTTCGCTCCAATTATCAACATGGATGGCAATTACACCGTCGATTGAGGAGAACATGACATTTCGAGCTGGATCAATCGCTAAGACTCGGCCACGCAAGGTGAGGGACAAGGCAGGAATCGCTGCGTCATCATCGCCGGAAATGAGCAAGGCAAAACTAACGCTAGCAGAGTCGGTAATCCACTTCTGCAAAACCAACAAGAACTGCTCTGGTTCGCAAATCATTTTCTTTGTCGCCTCCGAACAAGCAAGAATTTTAGAGGAAGCCTCAAAGACGGCTTAGGGTAGTCGAAAACGTTATACGCTGATCAGCTCCCCCACCGTCCATTGGTGAATGCTCGGAGATAAATAAGTTCATGTCCCGTCCCCCTACCACTACACGGATCTGTGTAGAATCCTGCCTCCAGCTCTGGGTCAAGCGGCTGGCCACAGGCGCGGGCATGATCACATGGAGCACAGGAAGCGCAGAAACTGAACCTTTAGCCCGCCTCCACTACCAGCGAACCCCCACTGCCGTCCACATCCCCGCGCAGGTCATCTCCCTCCGCCCCGCCCTCCGTTCCCTCACCCTCCACGACATCCCTCTCCTCGAAACCACCCAGCCCGACAACCCGTCCCGGCAGCAATGGTTCCTCTGCACCTGTAACCGCCGCGTCGCCAAGCTGTACCTGCCTCCGGCCCGCGACCAGTTCCGCTGCCGCCACTGCTATAACCTCTCTTACCGCTCCCGCCAGCAATGGGACGGTCGCGTGGCCTATCTCGCCCGCCATCCTGAAGAACTTGTTCGCGCCCTCGCCAGCCCCAGCCTCTCGCGGCAGTTGCTCGCCCTGCAAGCGGCCCTCCGCCAAGAGGCGGCCTATAGACATACAGCCGATTCCCCCTTATCCTGCATCCGCGATGTCTGACTTATCCAATCGGCTGGCCCTCCGCGAACAGATGCAGCACGCGGAAAACGTGCGGCGTAACCGTGAGCACGAGGCGTTACTCCGCCATGCTCCCGAAGGATGGGAAAGGTTCAAAGTCGCATTCCGGGAGGAATGCGACGCCATTAACTCACAAGTGAATCTGACTCGGCTGGAATGCATAGAACCTACCCAACAGAGCTTCGATATAGTTCGTGTCAGACTTCACACCCCTCCAGTTGGAATGCTTACCTTTCGCTTCATCGCCGATGCTCCTTGCATCATCTGGCAGGACTTACTGAACAAATCACAAAAAACCATTGAGATGGTGTCTGATGAGAGTGCGGTGCATTTCACGTTGGGCGGCAATGCACTGGTTCTGGGCCGTTTTTTGGAGAGTTGCATTGAGGCTATTTGGCCTTGAACAGACTGTCCGCACAACCCGCCACTCCCGACGACTATTCCGCCGCAATCAGTTCCCGAATCGTCCACTGATGATCCGTCAACCCCTGCTCCATTGCCGGGGTAACTCTCAAGGTCTGATGTCTCCGGCACCAGTTGTAATAACCAAACCATAACGCATACGCCGCTTCCAGGTTCTCCCACTTCTTACTGAACCCATTGGTCAACCGCGTCAACCGCCGCATTCCCATTCTGATCGTCAAATTCTGGCGTTCAACATGCGAGGTGCATACCCGCCGCATATCCGGTCTACCCATGACTGGAACCACCTCCGTATTGACCACTTCAGCCGGGCTATAACGCTGCTCACCCGCGCGCGGCGCGCCATAAACCTTAATCAACTGCGCGAAGGCCACCCTATCCTGCAACGCGGTTGCAACGGCATCGACATAGGGATGGAACCCGTCAGTGGTCAACTGAAAATGGCCGTCCGAAGTGGCATAGCGGAGTTTGCCGATAAATTGCTCGGTAGCTACCCGGCTCCGTCTGCCCAAGTGAAATGCCAGCACCAGTTTGGTATTCCGCTCTATCGCCACAAAGCAGTAGGCATCGCCAACCTGTTTGGCCTCGTCTCCCGGTTGCTTATGGCCCTCTTTCTTGCCGACAAAGCCCCATATCTCATCGGCCTCGACATCCCGCACAGGCAGGTGCTCGATCTTCACGCGCATCAGGTGCTCACACCTCTTTCCAGCCAGCACCAGCAACCGGAGAATCGTATCCCGATGCACGCCAGTCACACGCTCGACTGAGCGCACGCTCATCCCCTCCAGCAGCAGTTGCAGGACGCTCTCAGCCTTCGCCAGCGGCAGCCGCATCTCATCCAGCGGGCGGTCGTGATCTTCGGTAAAGGTGCGGCGGCACTGATTGCAACGGAACCTCTGCAACCCGTTCCGATGCTTGCCGAACCGCTTGCAACTCAAACGGCAATAATGGCAGGTCATTTTGCTTGCCTTTCGGTGAAGGCAAGCCGATAATCAGAGTTGCGAGGCTACTGTCTCGGCTTGCCGGGATTGTGGTTTCAAAGGCCGTTCGGAGTTGACGCTCCTAGCGGCCTTTCCTATTTGCGCTTAGTTGGTGGAGGTCTCACTCTCGTACTGCTCCTTTCAGCGAGGCAAGTTTGGCCCCGCCCCGCTTTCTTGTTTTGAAGGTCTCAGGATGCCGTTTGAAGGCGCTCTCAATTGCTTCCCTTGATGCCGTGATGCCAAAGCTCTCAAGAAACAATTGAATGTCTGGAATGCGCGCCTCTTCCGCGTACAGCAGATACTCTCTAATCGCTTCCCAGAGAGGCAACTCTGCGCGCAATTGGCGAATGCTGGAATTCAATTCCACGGTCTCCCCGATTGCGTCGGTTTTGTCACTCAAGGCAGCATCGGCGAACATATCCGGCCCGATCAATCCGGCCAGACTGTCAATCCGCTTTTCATGCTGCCTTAGCTCTCTTTGAAGCACCAAGTACCTTTCATACGCGGGAGAGAGTTTATCCTGCTCCGCGCGGATTTCCTGAACCCTCTGACATGCCGCTGTCAGACGTTGTTTGATTGCCCGCTGCGCGTCCGTAATCAATGGCATAGTCACAACATAGAGCAGATACAGAATCTTGTCAACTAAATTGGTACTGTTTTGGTTTTTCGTGGAGCGTTTGATTACCTTGTTCATAGCCTCGTTCCTTCCCTTATATGGTTTGGTTATCCCCCACTGGCGACAATCAGGTGATCTTGAGCAGGGGGTTATTTCGGAAATTCCTGCGAGAGTGGAAAATCCAGCAACGCAGTTTAATGACACCACCCCCGGGCGAGCAATAGCCGCTTTCCGCGCGCTGCCCGTCTACAATCAAATCATGTTGCTCGAAGGCGTATTTCCCGCCGTAACCACCCCGTTCTATCCTGATGGACGGCTCTACCTGAAGAAGCTTGAGCACAACATCGACCGCTACTCCCGCACTCCGGTCGCCGGCGTCGCCATCCTCGGCTCAACCGGAGAGGCCGTCATGCTCAACGACGACGAGTCCCGCCAGGTCCTGCGCCACGCCCGCCAGGCTGCCTCACCCGAAAAAGTTCTCATCGCCGGCGTCGCGCGCGAAAGCCTCGCCGCCACGCTTGATCTGGCCGAGTACGTCGCCGACCAGTACTACGACGCGGTCCTCGTCCGCACGCCCAGCTACTACCCCTACAGCGGTCTCGACATCCTCACGTATTACCGCACTTTGGCCGACCGCTCACCGCTGCCCATTGTCATCTACAGTATTCCGAAATTCACGCACTATGAAATTCCCATCGAGGTCGTCGCCGAGCTCGCACAGCACGCCAACATCATCGGCATCAAGGACTCGAGTGGCAGCGTGGAGCGCATCAAGGCGCTGGTCGAGGCTACGCACCATGCGCCCCAGCGCGAATTGCTTGTGACGCCGACCTTCTCCGCCTTTACCAGCCGCATGCTGCAGGCAATGTCGATGCCACGGGAGAACTTTGTCTCCACGGAATCGCTCAGCGGAGCGGTCGCTGTCGCGCCACCGCAGATGCGCGTCGTGAACATGCGGAAGAAGCAGGTCGGCTTCCAGGTGCTCACCGGCTCCGCCAGTCAGCTCTTTGATTCGCTCCAGACCGGAGCCACCGGCGGCGTTCTCGCGATGGCCTCTCCCGCTCCGCAGGCCTGCCAGGAGGTCTTCACCGCCTGGAAGGAGAACGACCCTGCGCTGGCGGCGGTAAAGCAGCAACGGCTGGTTGAAGCGTCAAAGGCGGTGTTGGGCAAGTTCGGCGTTCCCGGCATCAAGCACGCTTGCGACTTGAACGGATATTACGGAGGCCGCCCGCGTCTGCCGCTCTTGCCGCTCAACGCCGAGCAGCAGGCAGAGGTGGCCCGCGTCATGACCGACCTTCGCAACTGAACCACTTTATATCGCCTCTCACGCCGGTGCTTGGTATTACGCAAGTATCTTTGCGGTAACCGCCGCCGCGGGAAATACTCCGTGCGCATCGCTATAATGTTAGTGAACGAATGTTTAACTTCACTCTGAAGGGAATCCCGCCACATGGCGACAGGACATGCTGCCCTGGACAGCGCAGGCGTTGAAGCCGGGCAGTCAATCGCAGCCACCAAAGACCAGACATCCGGGGCCGCAAAAAAGCCAGTCATCAACGATTTCAGCATTCAGGTAGCCACCGTTAACGGGTCCGGCTCCCAGTCGGCAAACAGCGTTCTTCTGCGCAGCATCTTCGCGATGGGCATCCCGGTCAGCGGCAAGAATCTCTTCCCGTCCAACATCGCCGGCCTTCCCACCTGGTACACCATCCGCGCCAGCAAGCATGGTTACGTCGCGCGCAAGAAGGAAATCGACATCCTCGTCGCCATGAATGCCGAGACCGCCAGGGGCGACATCGAGTCGCTGCCGCCCGGCTCCGTAGCCATCTATGAGGAAGCCGCTGACCTCAGGCAGTATCGCGACGACGTCATCTGCTATCCGGTGCCCTTCGACAAGCTCACTGCCGCCGTCTGCCCTGAGGCCAAGCTGCGCAAGCTCGTCAAGAACATGATCTATGTCGGCGTTGTGGCGAAGCTCATCTCGCTCGACATCAAGGTCGTCGAGGCCGCCGTCCGCCGCCAGTTCGCCAAAAAACAAAAAGCAGCCGACCTGAATTGGGCCGCCATTGAAGCCGGCTACGCCTTCGCCACCCAGTCGCTCACCAAGCACGACCCGTTCGTGCTCGAGCGCATGCATGCCACCGACGGCAAGATCATCATTGACGGTAACGCCGCCGCCGCCCTCGGCGCCATGTTCGCCGGCGTCACCGTCGTCACCTGGTATCCCATCACGCCCTCCTCCTCAGTTGTGGAACAGCTCATCGACTACCTCAAGAAGTACCGCGTTGAGCCGGACGGCAAAGCCACCTTCGCCGTCGTGCAGGCTGAGGACGAGCTCGCTGCCATCGGCATGGTGCTCGGCGCGGGCTGGGCGGGCGCGCGTTCCATGACCGCGACCTCCGGCCCCGGCATCTCCCTCATGGCCGAGTTTGCCGGCCTCGGATACTTCGCCGAGCTGCCCGGCGTCATCTTCGATATTCAGCGCGTCGGCCCCTCAACCGGCCTGCCCACGCGCACCTCGCAGGCAGACATTCTCTCCCTCGCATACCTCTCGCATGGAGACACCAAGCACGTCGTCCTTCTGCCGGCCAGCGTCAAAGAGTGCTTCGAAATGGCCATCAATGCCTTCGACCTCACCGAGCGCCTGCAGACGCCGGTGTTCGTGGCCTCTGACCTCGACCTCGGTATGAACAACTGGATGTCCGATCCGTTCGACTATCCCGAGAAGCCTCAGGACCGCGGCAAGGTGCTCACCGCTGATGACCTCACCCGCCTCGGCGGCTTCGGCCGCTACAAGGATGTAGACGGCGACGCAATTCCCTACCGCACCCTGCCCGGCACCGACCATCCGCAGGCCGCTTACTTCACACGCGGCAGCGGACACAACGAGAAGGCCCAGTACACCGAAAAGCCCGACGACTACCAAAACCTGATGGAGCGCCTGGCCCGAAAGTTTGAGACCGCCCGCACCCTCGTTCCCAAGCCGCAGATCGTGCAGGACGGCAAGTCGAAGATCGGCATCATCGCCTACGGCACTTCCGACTACGCCGTGCTTGAAAGCCGCGACCAGCTCAAGAAGGAATACGGCGTGGAGACAGATTATCTCCGCATCCGCGCCTTCCCCTTCACCAAAGAGGTCCATGACTTCGTCGCCTCGCACGATCGCGTCTACATCGTCGAGCAGAACCGCGACGCTCAGATGCTGAGCCTGCTCAAGCTCGACCTGCCGGCGGAATTGACAACGAAACTGCGCAGCATCCTCCACTTTAACGGCCTGCCCATTGACGCGCGCTCCGTCACCGAAGCGCTGACGCTGCAGGAGGAGATCTAAATGGCAACAGCAACAGCTCCCAATCCCAAGGTCAACCGCATCGGCCTGCCCGTCGTCGACTATCGCGGCGGCAAGACCACTTTGTGCGCCGGATGTGGCCATAATGCCATCTCCGAACGCATCATCGACGCCTTCTTTGAGATGGGCGTAAAGCCCGAGCGCATCATGAAGCTCTCCGGCATCGGCTGCTCCTCCAAGAGCCCTGCCTACTTCCTCTCACGCTCGCACAGCTTCAACAGCGTCCACGGACGCATGCCTTCCGTCGCCACCGGAGCCATCCTGGCCAACAAAACAATGCAGGCCATCGGCGTCTCCGGAGACGGCGATACCGCCTCCATTGGCATGGGCCAGTTTGCGCACCTCATGCGCCGCAACCTGCCGCTCATCTACATCATTGAGGACAACGGAGTCTACGGCCTCACCAAGGGCCAGTTCTCGGCCACCGCCGACATCGGCTCTAAGCTCAAGACCGGAGTCATCAACGACCTGCCCGCCATCGACACCTGCGCCCTTGCCATCCAGCTCGGCGCAACCTTCGTAGGCCGTTCATTCTCCGGAGACAAAAAACAGCTCCTCTCCATGCTCAAGGCCGCCATCGCCCACAAGGGCACCGTCATGCTCGATGTCATCTCGCCCTGTGTCACCTTCAACGACCACGAGGGTTCAACCAAGAGCTACAAGTACATGCAGGAGCATGAAGAGGTTATCTCCGAAGTCGGCTTCGTTCCCTACTTCGAGGAAATCTCCGTCGATTACGACGCCGGCTCAACCTACGACGTCACCATGCACGACGGCTCGCACCTGCGCCTGCGCAAGCTGCATGAGGACTACGACCCCTCCGATCGCGTGGCCGCGGTCAAGTCCCTCATGGAGGCGCACCACAACGGCGAAGTGCTAACCGGCGTCTTCTACATCGACACGGAGAAGCCCAGCTTCACCGACCTGCTCAACGTCGTTGATGAGCCGCTGGCCACTCTGCCGCAGGAGCGCACCCGCCCCTCAAAAGAAGTCCTGGCCGAAATTATGGTGAAGCTCTCGTAATCCGCATCCAACAAATCAAACTTCAAAGGGCGCATACCTATCAGGGCATGCGCCTCTCTATTTCATACCCACGCTGGAAAGGAATTACTCAATGCCCTACTCCCCCGCTCGGCTGGCAGTCATTCTTGCGTGCCTCTTTTTCTTTTCCTTTGGCGCGTATGCTCAAACCGGTATCTACGCAACCGCAAGCGCATCGAACTTCAACACTCCCAACGTTAACTGGCAGTACGGGTCCACCTTTGGCCTTTACGACGACTTCCTGCACGCGCCGTTCGTGGGCGCAGGACTGGATGCGCGCGCCCAACTGCTGGGCTCAGGCACGAGCAAGGTCTATTCCGGCCTTGCCGGGCCGCATATTCAGATTCATCCTCACGTCATTCCCCTCATGCCGTATTTCGAGGGACTTGTTGGGGCCGGACAGGTGAACGTGGGACAGGGATCTGCGACTGTAGATCAAACCGCCTTCGCATACGAAGGAGTTGCCGGCATCGACTGGACGATTCTTCCCCGCTTTGACTGGCGCGTGGTGGAGTTTTCCTACGAGGGCTTTCCCAACCTCAACGCCAGCATGGTATCGCCGAGGACGTTGAGCACGGGGATTGTCTTTCGTGTGCCATTTCTATGAGTGGCAGCCGTGGACAAAGCTCCGCAATCTGAATCAAAAGAAATCCCGAATCCCATGGTTCGGGATTTTCTCTTTCCCCGGTGGTACATTGGTTGGGCAGATACAACGCTTTAGTAGGGAGCTTTCGCCAGTGTTTCTCGGACTCGACATCGGCACAGGCGGCACGAGGGCCGTCCTCGTAGACTCGAACGGCAAGCTGGTCGCCTCGGCTTCTGCCGAGCATGCGCCCTTCCGCAGCCCGCATCCCGGCTGGGCCGAGCAGGACCCCGAAGATTGGTGGCGCGCCGCACAGGAGGCCATCCGCGAAGTGCTCAGCAGCGGAGCCAGGCAAGGCGCAAAAATTGACGCCGTCGGCCTCACCGGCCAGATGCACGGCGCGGTCATGCTCGACACCGAAGGCAACGTCCTCCGCCCCTCGCTCATCTGGTGCGATCAGCGCACCGACGAAGAATGCAACTGGCTGCACGCCACCATCGGCCGCGAACGCCTCATCGAGCTCACCGCCAACCCGGCGCTGCCCAACTTTACCCTCACCAAGCTCCTCTGGGTCCGCACGCACGAGCCTGACGTCTTCGCCCGCATCGCGCATGTCCTTTGCCCGAAGGACTACCTCCGTTACCGGCTGACCGGGACTTACGCCATGGATGTGCAGGAGGCCTCTGGCACGCTGCTGCTTGACGTGGCACACCGCCGCTGGTCGCGCGAAGTCGCCGAAATCTCCGGCATCCCCGAAGCCTGGCTGCCGCAGCTCTACGAGTCGCCCGACATCTGCGCCCACATCTCATCCGAAGCCGCCTCCGCTACCGGCCTCACCGCCGGAACTCCCGTCGCCGCAGGCGCGGGCGATCAGGGCGCGGGAGCGGTCGGCATGGGCATCCTCGAACCCGGATCGGTCTCCGCTACCATCGGGACCTCCGGCGTCGTCTTCGCCGCAACCGCCGCACCCACGCGCGACCCGCTCGGTCGCCTGCACACTTTCTGCCATGCCGTCCCCGGACGCTGGCACGTCATGGGCGTGACGCAGGCCGCGGGCCTGTCCCTGCGTTGGCTCCGCGATACTATCGCGCCCGGCGTGGACTACAACACGCTGACCGCTGAGGCAGCCAAAGTCCCCGCGGGCAGCGATGGCGCGCTCTGGACGCCCTACCTGCTCGGCGAACGCACTCCGCACCTCGATTCGCAGGCCCGCGCAGCGTTCATCGGCCTCACCGCATCACACACCCGCGGCCATCTCGTCCGGGCCGTGCTTGAAGGCGTGGCCTACTCGCTCAAAGACACCTTCACCCTCTTCGGCGAGCTGGGCATCCCCGTAAAAGGCGTGCGCCTCGGCGGAGGCGGCGCGCGCGGCCCGCTCTGGCGCGAGATTCAGGCCAGCGTCTACGGCTATCCCTCCGATGTCCTCGTCGCCGAGGAGGGCGCAGCCTTCGGCGCGGCCCTGCTGGCCGGGGTCGGCGCAGGCGGCTGGCCCAATCTCGACGCAGCCTGCGCCGCGTCCATCAAAGTCGCTCAACAGGTCACGCCCGAACCGGGAGCAGTTCAGCGCTATGCTGAAGGGTACACGGCTTACCGCAAGGTCTATCCGGCGCTCAAGGGGATTCACGGATAGGCCAGGTTAGGGGCCGGCCAAGATGCTCTTTGAGCTCGGCAAGTTCGTCACCTTTGGCGCCAGCATTCTGTCACTCATGGCGCTATTGGGCAGTGCGTTCTTCGTTCCCGGCGTCGG
>Ga0335074_10015070_pt1 | contig 10852 bp, 10 predicted proteins | sample Lox_Sample_23_FD_206715 | JGI IMG/M metagenome (GOLD analysis project Ga0335074, IMG submission 206715) | Soil microbial communities from Loxahatchee National Wildlife Refuge, Florida, United States - Lox_Sample_2.3 | ecosystem: Environmental > Terrestrial > Soil > Wetlands | place: USA... | reverse complement strand
CTTTGCTGTTTGCAATCTTGACGAGTGAGTCGAATACTCCTTTTATAGTAAGAGGCTGGGGCTTCCGGAGTGTAAATGACTGCCGTTTCTTTGCCTCAAACGCAACATCTCCGGCATCGCCATATTTATTGTATAAAGTCCTCAATCTGGTATTATCTAGGCCACACACTTTCTTGAGCGCTTTTGTGATCGCGGATCCGCCGAGGCCGAGTTCCAGGTCGATGTAAGGAGGTGATATGGAATTTGTAGCTAGCCAAACCTAATAGAAAGGTCAGCGCGAATACATCACATGAGAGGGAGATGTCCTTACTGCTGGTAATAGTGAGTTGGGGTCAGCCTCGATAATTGTCCGAAGCAAATTTACCATCGTATCCACAATCTTAATACGACTCTGAGTACTGTTGATCAAAACGAAGCATCTGGTCAAAAGCGCATAGCTTGTATGTCCACCATCCGCAGCCCAATGTCTGCGGAGATCTGAGATATATCGACTTGGCTCGAAGGTAAGAGGGCTTTCGTCAAATGGTATGTTCGCTGTGATGGTGTCTTCGTCGAGAGCCGTTGACTGTAAGGCAAGAGTGTTCGTCAATCTCCCAGTATCATCTTCCTTTGATCCCAGATCATCATTGCGATCATCGCTTTGCTCAACTTCGTCGTCTTCCACCGGTTCTTGGGAGGCAAGCAGTATACGCCCAGTTGAGGTTTCGGGATTAGCACCATCCTGGGAAGCTTGGATTTTCTGGTCCTCATCAGCCCATTCTGACTGTAGCTTTCGAGCGAGTTCCTCGTCGGTCAAGGTATATTCATTGTCCCCATTTGCGACTTCAGGCGTCTGTGTATTGCTGGCTTGCAGCGCATTTTCGCTCTTAGTTCTCTCGAGCTCTTTCTGTTTCGCGAAAAAATAGTCCAGTCCTCGGACGGGCTGTTCGGTGGGCTTGTGATCATTTCTCTTCCGTTTTTTGGCTGGGCTGCTCATGATATCTTGGTGCACATGCCGGTGCCTTTGAAACGGAGAGAGATATTTGTGATTGCTGGGGGCGGAATGTCGTCAGTAACTTTAGGCTTCCCCGCGCGCTACTCTACTCATACGTCTAGCGTCGTGAAGCTCCGAGTCGAACGCGACGCGAGATCTCGTGCTTTCTGAACGGCCCAGAATCATGAACGTTCATCTTCTTTGAAAGCTACTACATGGAGCTTAAATTCAGCAAATGCAGCAGAGAATTGAATTTCAAATGAACCAGGAGATCATAACGCATCTCCAAAGTAAAGGACTGCAGCCAACTCAAACCTGGTTAAATAATTTTCTCAGCAACCAAAAGTCCTCAGTACCGCTACCAGCTCTCAAACAAACAGCTCTCTTCCGTCTGATCAATACAGATATAACAAGCACTCTCCAAAACAGCCCCGGGTCATCGTTTCCTCCAGACATCCTTAACGCAGAAATCCAGCAACGTGTGATCCAAGGACCAATTGTTGTTCAGGTGCTTGACGTGGAGGATATTGGACGTAGCCGCTGGAGCCAAATGGAAGCAATCGAGTCCGAGGAGAAGGGAGAGAAGACTAAGGGCAAAGAGATCGTTCGTGTCACGGCGGGTGAGGAAGACGAAGCGGAATTCAAGGACAGCGTCGGCCCGCATAAGCTTCTACTTCAAGATTCTCAGGGCACGTGTGTCTATGGATTTGAGCTTTCTAGTGTAGATGGCATTGGGATCGGAATGAATATCGGTACAAAGATGGTTCTCAGAGACGTTACAGTAGCACGGAGCACTGTTTTGCTGGAGCCGAAGGCTGTGATGATGCTCGGCGGGAAAATCGAGGACTTGCACAAGAAGTGGAGAGATGGCCGGAAAGAGGCCCTGAAGCAAGCTGCTCGTAATAGTGGAGGCTAATTACGCCATAGAGCATTTACACACGACAGGCTGCTGTAAGTCCAAGAGGAAATCTGACAACATTGGCTCAAAGATGCATTGAACAGAATATACTACGAAAGAGGGCGTGGGAGTTTGAAGACTGCATTTCCTTCCCTCCGAAAAGCCACACACAGCAGACAGGAGGCGCCAACGATACCGCCGCTTGGGGCTAAACGTAATCTCCAACCATGCTCCCTGGAGCTCCTCCACATTCTGATCTTCCAAAAGCATAAGCTCGATCTTACACATCTCCAGCATCCTTTCCCCCGACAATACCTCATAGAATGGATCCACGTCGTCCACCAGGTCATCAAAATCGAAATTGCGTTGAACCTCCTTCTCGGCTTCCAGGGGCTCATCTCCAGCTGGTTTTGCTTTGGATTTGTCTTAGTCTTTCGGATTCCCGGTGTGGTGAACGCCGCACATGCTGGCAGGGCCGACATTGGGCGTCCGGGATCCTATCCTTGCGTTCGACCAAGCCCTTTGCGATGAGCTTGGCCTGGTAGGCCTGGATTCTGGCGAGCTCGCCGTCCGCTAGTGAGTGCGTACTGTTTCCGTACGCGTGGAGGTTTTCAAGCTCAATGTCGAAGCTTGAGTCGATGTTGATGTAACTTGGGCCTGAAATCATGCTGGTGAGGCCCGGGAGTCTGACGATTGGGATGCCGTGTTCATCCCTTGGGTCCGAGTGGCGTTTGTGCTGGTCGGATCCAGCGATTTCGATGTATCGGGCGGCACGGCTTCTGGCTCCTTCACCCAGGTGGTACTTCACGTCTCTTGGCTGGCCACCAAAAGTCGTCACCTGGAAGCAGGTGGCAATGCCCCTGGAGATGCTGACTATGAGGGCTGGATGCCCAAACCCCCGCTCATCAGTACCACTTCCACACGCCGAAAAGTCGCTATGGCTGTGGATAATGGAGCTGGCGGCAACATCCCTCCTACGCGGGATCAGGACGAAAGCCCCAGGCTCGGTGATCTTCGGGAGGCGTGACTTCCTGGGTGTTGTCGGTTGAGCATCTATTGAGGATGCTGAGACCGCCCGGTTGTCTTCTAGGAGGCCAGTTCCCTGTTGTCGCCAGTTCAAGTCCAGGTGCCGGCGTGGTGATTCTGGAGCGAATGACTCTGCTGAATCCGAGTCATCGCTGGTAAAGGTTGAAGTGGAGGAGGAAGAGGTGGTCGACATTCCGAATCTTTTTAAAGAAAAGAGCTTGGAATGAAAAGGTGTTCGGGGAGGAAGAGACTTTTAGGATGTAATGATTGTTGCTTGAAGCCCTGAGGACGATGGCTGTGTTGAAGAGACTGCGTACAGAATCTGGCTGGATAGAGAGCTTCAAGCAGGAGAATGGTGAGATCTTTGAGTCTTTGATCCGATGGAGATGGGATGCAGTAGTCCCGGTCAGCCATTTGTACGCGGCTTGCCATCTACACTCCCTGAAGACCCATGGCTCGATTATCTCACAATGTGGTTTGCCAGCCACCTCCTTCGAGCTGGAAGGCTCTCTTCCAGCGGAATCCATGCCAACTGGGTTTCGTGGACGTGATTACCAGACCTATCGTGGCCTAGTTGGAGAGTTGTTCGCCCGTTTTGGATGTTAAGGTTTTGGAATTCGGGTACATCAGTTCCTTTAGAGGTTTGAGATGTCTGCAGCTTCATTCTACCAAGGTTTGTTCGTCTGCATCTTGCTCGGCTGTTAGGATCAACAGGCGTGCCGCGGAGCAGACGGCTGAGGAAGTCTGACGACGGCTGTTAGGTGCGGGTCGGGCCGCTCGGGACGGTTTAAACTCATTGTTCAGACGGCAGCGCTCTCAGCCAGCACTCCCGGATCATGGACGTAATAGAAAGCAACGAACCGAATCGGTTAAGTCCAGGAGCAATAAGTCATCAAGTACCGTGGAAGACGAAAACAGTCAGAGGTGTGCCGCGGACAACATACAGTTTCAAAGCGAAAGAACCAGTGCTACGTGACTGCAGTTGGCATTTGCGGGACCACACCGATTAACACCTAGCTCAAGATGCATTCGGTGTTGTATACACCTTCCAGATCAAACAGATGCATCCATATGCAGACACATGCACCTCAGTAGCATTTAGTCCATCAAAATTTACAGAAGTCTCCATCCTCAAGGTGATGTCACGTACAGAGCGGTTCATGTGGTGGTTCGATTGGGCTTGGTGGGATGTTCCGAAAAACCCCGCGAAAGCCTGTGACCTCACCTTACGTCTTTCATCTTCAAATCTTCGATTTGACATTTTAGCACCCATTTGCATCACACGAGCGTGTGAAATCAATTTATATGAGACCAAAAGCTTCCTTCCATACGTAATCTTGCTCTGAACACATCTACTATCCAATTTCATTAATATCTGCGGTCTTGCCTTCCCACTGATTAACTGTCCTCGACTACGGCTACCAAGAAACTCAGACTCACTTTCCGCCTTCTCCTTTTGTTATTATTTACTGTGCTCATACTCAAGTTTGCCCGTCGTTTTACATTGGACCAACCTGTCCAAAATCTGTCCACAATGGCATGGCGCAGCTCTGGTCGAACAAATGCGGATCTAGTGAATAACCTACAGCGGCATGGTGTATTCAAAAGTGATCGGGTTAGATTGGCCATGCTCGCGGTAAGCAAGTCGTTAAAATTTTGCTCCTAAACTCGGTCGATGTATCTGATTATCTAAATGTGCAGTTTGGACTGACTATACGTGGTTTCGCAGGTTGATCGTGGCAACTACGCGCCCTCATTCCCATATGAGGATTCGCCGCAACCCATTGGACATCGAGCCACCATCTCCGCGCCGCATATGCATGCTTCTGCTTGCGAATCGTTGCTTAAACACCTCGAACCCGGCTCCACAGTGCTCGACGTCGGCTCCGGTTCCGGCTACCTAACTCATGTGTTCGCCGAGCTAGTTAAGCCTGGTGGCAAAGTCATTGGCATCGAGCATATCCAGGCACTAGTGGATGTGGCAAAGGCGAATATGGCAAAGAGTAAAGAAGGAAAGGAGCTGCTTGAGAGCGGTGTGGTAGAGTTTGTTAAGGGGGATGGACGCAAGGGTTGGCCAGAAGGAGCGCCCTTCGATGCGATACACGTTGGCGCTGCTGCAGCCGAGCATCACGAGGCTTTGGAGAAACAACTCAAAGCTCCTGGGAGGAAAGCATTCCCAACTGATTCAATTGGTATGCTAATGCACTGAAGACTATTTGTGCCCGTTGAAGAAGGCTATATGCAACACATCTACGTTGTAGATAAGCAAGAAGACGGGACAGTCAAGCGTGAGAAGCTCTATGGCGTCCAATATGTTCCTCTGACCGATGAGCCTGTCGATTGACTAGCACGACTGCGGGGCGTGTGGAACAGAAAAGTGGCTCGAAATCATTCATAGGGAGAACGGACGCTTGAGACGTTGGCACTCTTATAGGTTATGCAACCGATCCCTCCATTTGAATTGATCTGGAAGAGACGCTCCAATCCGATAAAGTCATTTGACATTCAGTACCAAGGCGTGGGATGGAGAGACGATGGGTGTACGATAAAGGAAAACGTTGGCCCGGGCTGTATGGAAGTGGATCAAACAGATCCAGTCATGCAAACGACTCGAAGCTTTCACGCTTTTGTTAATTCTTCTGTCGTGTTACTGCAACATCTGTAGAAGTTCACTAGTCTGCCAATGTGATATTGTAGAGTAGTCTGAAGTTGAGACTGAATTCTCATCCGTATTTCGATTCATAAGCTACGATTTCTTGACATCGATCTTCACCACCATATCTCCACCAAGTCTTGCAATCTCGTTCAAGATTGCTGCTTTGTTTATCTGTACGTCAACCTGTTTCTCACCGTCTTCACTAGCTCCTTTCTGTGCTGCAACGACAGGAATCGTTGAGTATCCAAGCTTCAATTTCCAGGCCCGCATCTCCGTCTGAGGATCCCAGAGCCCGGCAATGACATCACCACCATCTTCATCGTAGAACAAGACCATGGCATCACCATAGATATCCTCTAAGTCGCGAATGAAGAGTTCGACAGGATCGTACCCCACGGCTTCCACCTGCTCGTCGTCAATCTGAAGCTCCAAGTTCTTGAACGCAGTCTTCTTCTGGCCGGCCCTGTTGCGCCCAACGACCTTCCTATCCAGAAAGACGCAAAAGTCGTAGTCGCCCAAGCCCGACGCAAAGAGTGTCGCAAAATCGAGCTCCGGGCCCGCACTCTTGACCTCGGCGACGGCGGCCCTCGCGAGCGCGGTCAAGCGTGTAGCCACGACCTTCGGCGGGCGCGCGCCATCCGACCAGGCGGTGCCGTCGCGGTCGGCGCCGCTGGCGACGAACAGCGCAACCCTGTTGAGGGCCGGGTCGATCTTGCGCCAGGCCGTGAAGCGCGTGGTCATCGCCGCGACGTCGGCTTCGCGCAGCGCGTCGCCCTCCGCCGACACGTCGACGAGCCACGGCTCGGTGCGCCAGTCCCAGCGCGCGAGGAAGGCCAGCGTGCGCAGCAGTGCGGTCGTTGGGCTCGATGGCGCGGCCCAGGGGTACGGGTTTGTGAACGTGCGCGCCGCGAAGAGCTCGATGAGTGACGGGTGGAAGTGCGGGCTGAGCAGGTGCGAGGAGAACCACTTCTTTACGAGTCTGATCGATGGAGATAGCATGGCGTGGCGGGTGCAGAGAATCTGGATGGCTTGAGTATGTGCTGGTTCTTTGAGGAAGACTCGTTTGTAGGCTGCGAGTGCTGAGGAGGCGTCGGCTTTTTCGGCGGAGTTGAGCGTTTTGAGTGACATACGACGCTCGAGTAGTGTTGCTTCACGGTCGTGGTGGATTCGAAGTCTGAAGCTTGCACCGCTGTTGTATACAATGTCAAGGAAGCCTTGATTCAGCGTAGAATTACCGTCGTTCTCAAGACCTACTCGCGCATGTAGCTCCTTAACTGAAGTTGATAGCAGATCCGCCAGTTTCAAAAGAAAAGCAATTTTAGTTCGTTGTATCGCTTTTAAATCGTCTGGCCAACGTGTTGATCCTTCAAACTGGAGGATAACGTCTGCAGGCTTGTCCATCAGCAAGTACCCAGCCTGCAACGGAGCCTGGACGGACGAATAGGATAATTGAGGAGAACTCGCTTGAAGCTGGCGAATTTGCAATGGCAGACCATCAAGTCCACGGATATCTCCTTCAAGGCTCTGGAATGCCGACATCAGCGTCTGGAACGGAGCGAGTCCGTTTTGTTTCCCAAGAGTTTTCTGGCCCAACACCAGATAATGCTGATTTCCGATGAACCTAGCCTTCTGTGCCACCTCTTGATCGATATGCTTCTCCAAGACGTATAATATAACTTGCTCTAATACTGATCGATGACCGTCTTTGTGTTCCCACACGAGGCATTCTAAGATACTGCCATCTTTGAAGCGTCGTAGCTCAGCTTTGTCTCCCCAGAACCGCCTAAACGCTGCGGCCTCTTTCTGTTCTTCAGCAGAGGGGCCATGATCTACTGTTCTATTTGCTTTGACAGGATCGACAACTAAGCCGATACTGAGGACTGAACTTGTATCGATAGGGTTTGATTCCTCATCCACATCCCAGTTGTTTTCTTCCGGCAGCTGAATGGATATCAGATGCACACGATCCATTAGACCTTTAGCCAAAGCATTGAAGAGCTGTTGCGATCGATGAAGTAGAGTTTCGGAAGCTTGTTGCTTCTCGTTTGTAGGCACCAAAACATTAATTGGCAGGTTCAGTAGGTAGTCGAATTTCATCAACGGTGAATCCAATTTCATGATGAAAGTTGAATCAAACTGGTCGAAGACGGTGTCGTTGAGGGCTGAAACAGACACTCTGGCTTCATGTTGGAGAAGTTTGTATGACCACGGCGTCATCTTGAACAGAACATTGAGACTTCTGGAGATATCAAAGAACACTGGCATGCCGTTGCTCTTCGGGAGATCAACTCGTTCGCCTCCAATGAATGCCGGTACCTTGGTGAGATCCTTTGAAGAAAGATATTGCAATGTAGCTTTGAACAGTTGATAGCTGCTGTAGCCCGACGAAAAAACTGGTGTATCTTTTGGTCCACCTCCTTGTAAGAGCAATGCAATCATGACCGCCCATTCGAAGTTTCCAAATCCTCCTAAGCGCATGCGACCGGCGAAGCCTCTCTGCTGAAGCCATATGCGACCGAGGATGCAAGCGTCTCTATATCCATCGCATGTCTTGGTTGCATTGTGCTGTAGTCTGAGATACGAGCTTACCAAACTATCAACGCGGAGTGATGCGTTATAGAATGGTGTAGGCTGCGGCTTGGTTGGTTCAGCGCTGGTATCGTTGTGTTTTGGTCTGACGCAGTTTCTCGATGGCAGAAGTTTCGCTGTTGGGAAGATGTTGTCTTCGATAGCAGGTAAGATGACAATACGGTATCCTCTGTGATCAAGGCTATCCTGTGATGGTTCTGCAATTAATATTGGAAGCAACGAATTTCCGTGAAGGTAATCGAAGCTCAGTTGAAACTCAAAGGTCTTGTTATCTCTAATACCGGCAGCAAGACATGTGAGATAGTATGCTCGTTTGTAAAAGTATCTGTAATTCAGGTAGTCCTTTTCTTGGAACAATGCTGATGGCATAGTAACAACGACATCGAGGACCAGATTCCCTCCTGTCCTTGAGCCTGTATTGAGAGGATAGCTTCCGGTGATGTTGATATGCGCTGGGGGAGCATATTCTAGTTTGTAGTTGGCATCATGAGGTGGCTTTGGGTTGGGGAATGGCGTCTTCACTTTCGTTTCCAGTGCCAATTTTTGGGCTGCTTCATGTAATACCTGCGGAGCTCTTGCTGGTATCTGTTCAATTATTCCTTTCAGTGTTCTCAAAACCGGCTCGATCGCTGACGCACTCTGGGTGGGTGGCTTGACTTGTGCAAGAAGCTCATCTACTTGCAGCTTGAATATATTCGACTTGTAGACTTCTCCAACGAATGCTGAACCTTCAAAACCGTCTATTCGGTGCCGACTTGACAATGTGTCATTTCTACTGGGTTTGACATCCAAAGTGGATTTTCTTCTTGCGGCATCCCGGCGATGTATACCGCCTCCTCTTTCTTCCGAGTCGCCATTTGGTGTGTCCGAATCCTCTTCCAAGTCCTTCAAGCTTGTATTGTGTTCCTGGCCCTCATCTACGTCGTCGCCGCCGTCATTGTCGTCATCGTCTGAAACTGAATCTTGGTTTTCTTGTCCCAGCAGTTCCTCTCGCAGCGTGTCCGTCGCCTTTTGACCATGAATGTGACGGGTGGCATCGTGCGACACTTTCCGTCGCTTTGCCGTTCGGTAGGACTCAAGCATTGAGAATGCTGTGATATCGTTGTGTGTAGGAAACGCAAATTTGCGGCAGCTTCAGAAAAGCCTTTGCAGGGATTTGGGCAGTTGGAATTTTTGCGCATCTGCTGGCGAACAGGGGCCTGCACGGTAATCGATAACCTTACCGTAATGGGTATCTGGAGATTTCCGCTGTCGGAGCAAAATCTACACTTGCAGGGCGGCAAAGTTCGACTTTCTTCACATTACAGTTACGGCGGAAATTGTCGCATTCTTCTCCAAACTACGAATAGAGAGCTTCTATCCATCGCCATGACCGCTATCGCGACAGCCGTCAACCTCGACGTTGGAGAGACAGTTCCGCCGCAGACTGCGCACGTGAGTCACCATTGATATCCCAGTGTTTGGGAGGGTCCAATTTCTAATCCATACAGGCCGTCAGTGTGTCTTTGCCCACGTGGAGCGCCAATGTCGCCTACGAAGAAGGTCAGGAGTGGGTTTTAAGTAAGATGAAAACCGGATACCCAAGGTAAGATGTTTACGTTCAGTAGCATTGACGATGGCTGAACTTAGACCTTAGATTCTTCATTAATGTGGCTATCCAAAGGTTTATAGACGCCATTATCCACAAGCATGGTCGCCAAAACGAGAGGGCGATATTACTTCCTTCAAGAACTGTGTCGGACCGCTGCGTGGCCTTCTTCCGACAAAAAGCACCGTCTCTGGATCAAAACAAGGTCCGCACTATCGAACTTGTTCTAAATGAGCAATGTGCGCACTCCATGGATGTGAAGACGACAGCCCCGAATATTTTTGCAGTTTTGTTTCCGGGAGAGAACTACAGTATCGCGAAGGCTTTCTGGCAACACTCTGGGGACGGTGTATCAAGCCGACGAGCGGCGTACTGCCATCAATTGTTCGACGAAGGTCTTCTGGTGGAAAGCTCTGAAGCTGAGAGTGCGGCGTTGTTCTGCAAAGGACCTCGTCGGTATAGAAACATCCTCAATGGTCGACCCACAAGTCCAACGTCCAACTCTGCGGTTTCGCGGAGAAGCGACATCCTGTCAAAAGCTTCGGGAGAAACTCGTGATCCAGCTCAATACGTTGAAGAAAGATTTGGGCGAAACCTAGACTTTTCTCTTGCTGACAAGGCAAAACTGGCTATACGAAGAAGAATTGCAGGTGCTTTGACAGCTGATGTTGATTTGAAAGATGCTTTGGAAATGCAAAGAGAGACTTCAACTCCGAGACAAGTTTCGGGATTCTCAGAAGACGATGTTTACCTCTTCCCGACAGGCATGAGTTCGATATTCAATGCACATCAAGCTATACTAGCTGCGAGAGGCGAGTTGAAAAGCATATGCTATGGGTTCGTGTTTTCCACAACTGTAGATTGATGAATCAATGACGAAATGCTGAAATCGATAGGTTCCCGTACATTGACACATTAAAAATTCTGGAGAAGTTCGGGCCTGGATGCTTATTTTACGGTTTCGGTTCCTCTGCTGACCTTGACGACTTGGAGCGAAGACTTCAGCGGGGAGAGCGATTCGCAGCCTTGTTCACCGAATTTCCTAGCAATCCTCTACTCAAGTCGCCGGATCTCCTTAGAATCAGGCAACTCGCCGACAAGTACGACTTCGGCGTAATAGTG
>Ga0335074_10015069_pt1 | contig 10852 bp, 11 predicted proteins | sample Lox_Sample_23_FD_206715 | JGI IMG/M metagenome (GOLD analysis project Ga0335074, IMG submission 206715) | Soil microbial communities from Loxahatchee National Wildlife Refuge, Florida, United States - Lox_Sample_2.3 | ecosystem: Environmental > Terrestrial > Soil > Wetlands | place: USA... | reverse complement strand
ATGGAGTGGGCTGACGTCCCTGCCCTTCATTTCGCATTGACGGAGCTGGTACTGCGTCGAGCCAAACTGGAGTCTTTAATCGCGGAGGTAGATAATGCGCTCACTCATGGAAGGTTTTTGTCAGTCGAAGACCCGCGTCGTGCGGAGCTTATCTGCTAGCATAGGCCTTCCTCGCGTAGTCGCAAAGGGCTCCTCAGCAGTGACGAGATTTGCGCGCTTTGGTGTTCGCTGTTGTGGCAAAATGGGCACTGGGCTTCGGGTTCCGGGAGTCCGGACGCGGACCCGCTTGTTCTGCGTTGTTGTAAGGCGCAGATTGGACGTGCGTTGCCAAATGAACCCTCAACCGCTCTCCTTCGTTTACCTCCGCTTTTCGCCGCGATCCGCTGCCGGCCCGGAGTCGGGAATACCGTTGCTGGTTGCCCTGAAAGACGCGACTCTGGAAGTCTTCATCCGATCCGGCTGGGAGGACGGTGTTGCGGCAGAAGATCGAGAATATCTGGAAGAATTGATGTCGGACTGGCGGAAGCTGTCTGCTGGCGCAATCCCGGGTCTTCTGGAACAGCTGGCTGAGCTCTCTGTCGGGCCTCTCCGGGCGATCGAATCAGGAATTCTTGATGCCAGGAAGAGGACCCAGCTGCTCGAGCAGGTGCATTCCGGCCAGCCTATCAGGTGATGGCAGACGGAAACCTCGTTGCGCCCTCGATCGATGATCGTGCGCGATTAGATCGCGTCGACGTGTGCGGATTTCAGGTTTCCATTTGGCGGACACTTCGGTGGCTATACATACCGGTCGCCCTGCTTTGTTTCCCGAGTCGTCATGCAAGGTTAGCGGCCATATGAACTGCTTTCCACCCCGCGGAATGGCTAGCCAAATTGCACTAGCTGCGTCTTCGCCGTTGTATGCGGAGGCCCATTACCCCCGATCAGCCAATGCATCATGAGAGGACTTAGGCCACCATCTAGTGAACCGGCGCTTTGAGTTGCGGGCTGGGTCTGAGGATGCTTAAGAGGCAACCTGCAGTGTCGGATGGAAGATCAGCCAGAGGCAGACTGACGGCTAGTTCCGCTCCCGCGGATTGCTTCGCACATGCGTAGAAACTGCTCGTAAGCGGAAATGCAGATGCCTCGGTGGGCACTCGGTCTCCGATCATTGAAGACAGTGCCAGAACCAAGTGACGAACCAGGCGGAAAAAATAATCCACGCACTGGCGACCGTGACCTCAAAGACCAGGGCAAGCACCAACCCCCGCGTGGCTGCCAAGCTGCCGTCAAAGCGCTGCTGTTGCTGGCTCTTCGGCGATTTGCGTTGAAAGAGAGAAATGGCAGAATGAAGACGGTCATTTATGCAGTCGTATCTCGTAAAGCCTTTATCGATTGTATGCGAAGCCACAAAGTGTACCCCTCGTCCCCGTTTAGGGTAGTACTCGGATGGCAGTACACGAACCAAGTTCGTACTACGGACAGCACTTTTGTAATTCACAGCGAACGCTCCCTTTCCGAAACGAGAACTCTATGTTGCAGTTATGAGGTTCGCGATAAGAACGCTGAAAATCATCCTGATATGTACGCGAATAAGTGCGAGGTAGTTGGTCTTCGATCCGACGTACACGCATGAATGTGCTAAACCGGACGAGGGTTAAGCAGCCCTCCCGAAATGGCACGGTTGCAACTTAAGTCGCAGCCGGTTTGTGACCGCTATCACGAGGATACCGGTGAAAGTTTCGATAAGATCTTCGATATTGGCGGGGCGTGAATCGCCCTTTGTTGTACGGCTTTTTGCTTACTTCTGCAAATCCGGTTCTCCGAGGAGAGATTCCCGTGCCCGTGCCAGCGGACTGTCATGATGTTGTCAGGGCGTTTTCCCCGTGCCCTGCTGCTTTGCTGTCCATCCGCGTTCAAACGGTCCACAGGCGATTGAATGGCGCTTGTCAATCTCTGCTGGTCACGGGCTCAGATGGGCAACTCTACGCGCTGAAAATGATTCATCCAGCGTATACACGCTCGATGCGAGCCTCGGAAGCCCTTGCTGGGCTTTTGGCCTCGCGGATTGGTCTGCCCGTCGCTGAGTGGCGACCGATGATCGTGCGGGATGAAGTCGCCTGCTGGAATCCAGATTTTCGCTTTGAATCGGCAGTCGGTCCCGTCGTTCCAAAGGCCGATTTGTCGTATGGGTCGCGCATCGTGACCGCTGTCGACGGCGAAATGCCATACGAGATTATCCCCCGGTCGTGGTACGCGTGGATCGTGAACCGCGAGGATTTCGTCGGGATGGCGATCTTTGATTTATGGGCGCACTCACTCCATCACAGGCAGGCCGCCTTCGCGAAGGTTCCGGAAGGGCTCAGGGCGGTTTTCATCGACTCCTGCCACGCATTCGGAGGTCCGTCAGGACAGAAAGGCCTGCTTCCGAGAGAGGTCCTGTATTGGGATCGCAGGGTCTATGCCGGATGTTGGACGGAGGGGGTAATCGAAAGGTGGGTGGGAGCCATTAAAGGCATCTGCGGTGCGGAAGTTCACGCGCTCATCGACACCCTGCCATCCTCATGGGTCACTGATACGTGGCGACATGGTGTCGCGACACTGCTTGAGCACTCGCGAGCGGTTCTTTCGTATACAGGCGCTGCCGTGAAAGGCCTGGAGTCACGGTCCTAGCCGATCCGTATCTCAAGAGAAAGGCAGCCAGATTCGGCTGCCTCTTGCATGCGGCGCGAAAACACCTCAGGAGGCTTCTGCAACAATTCGCGAGTCAGTTAACCCAATAGGGCCGGAGCTTACGGCGTGCCCGTTCCAACCTGAGAGGCACGGACAAGTCGTCCACGACCTCATCGTCTTTATCCGCGACTGCAGACTCCGCAAGGGCGTCGGAGCGCTCGGATCCAAGAGCGCGCTCTCAAGACATACTAGGACCCGACAAATGTACAAAATATTGTGCCATCGGCCTGCGTCCCTATGAGGTAAATGTTCTATCTGTGGTTTTTGTTCGCGCCTTTAGTCGCGTATCTGGGCACTCCGACACGCCTTTCGTTTCTTTGGGATAGGACTCATCACTTCGGGCTTCCTTCAAGCGCGCCACGAGGTTCACAATCGCGAGTGAGCAGCCCGGCTGGCATCCTCCTCCTTCTAATTGACGGTGATGGTGAAGGTTGACGGTGATGGTGAAGGTCTGGGCGCTGGTGACTCCGTCCGCGTTGGTGTAAGTGGCTGTGTAGACATTGCTCCCGGAGCTCAGCGGGATGCCGTAGATGGCTCGGGATGTGGAGGTGAAGCTGCTGGGGCCGGCCCAGCTCCAGGTGCCGCCGGTCTGCGGCCATGGCGCCAGGTTCACCGTGGTCCCCGGGGTCACCGTGATACTGGAAATCTGCTGCCACGCGCCACCGTTGACCTCTATCCAGGGAGTGATCGCCGTAGGATTGACGGTGATGGTGAAGGTCTGGGTGCTGGCCACTCCGTCTGCGTTGGTGTACGTGAGGGTGTACACGTTGCTGGGCGACGTGAGAGAAATAGCGTTAAGGGCACGGGTCGTCGCGGAGAAGGCGTTCGGCCCCGACCAGCTCCAGGAGCCCCCGCTGATCTGTTGCGGACCGATGTTCACCGTGTCCCCACGTTCACCGCGACGTTGGAGATTTCCTCGCTCCGGGCTCGCCGTGTGCGAAGCCGTAGCCGCCGATCACGATCGCAATTAGCGACGCGACCTTGGCAATCGTCCCGGTGAAAAGAGTCTGCAGGGCGGGCGGTGAAGCCGGTATCGAAAGGCGAATTGCTTGTCTGGGTTTGGGCTGCGAGCGGTAGCAGGAGAATCGTGAGGGCGCGGACGGCGCGGACATCCACCTGAACAGGGATGAGGGAGAATCGGATGAAAGGACGGATCAGGATCACTTTGCACCTCCGCTGGCAGCGAAAGCCATCAGCCATGGCGCAAGGCTAACGTCGCGGAGCTAGCGAGTCCAATCACTTCTGATGCGACCGTTATTCCCTGCGGTTATAACGAGCACCGCAGCCTGCACTCCAAAGGGATTCCTCGACTCAACCCCACGATATGCAACTTGGCGGCCAAGATTGTCGGTGAAGGTAAATCGCTAGCCTTCTGTGGGTCTTCACCGGCGCGCTCTTCGCCGTCGTCGTGTCTAGACGCATTTGGCGAGGCCTGAGGCAGTCAATTTGCCTTGTATCATCCATTCGGCAAAGACTTGTCAGGACTCAAGGGCCACATCGGGCGGTTGTGACGACCGAGGCGCCTGCCGCGCTTTGGACATCGCGGTGACCTCTTCATCGGGGGGGTGGTGGCGTCTCCTGTGTCCACAGGGTTAATCGTCTCTTTGCTGCCTCATTGCCACGCGTTGCTGCCTGCCGATAGAGCTTGCCAGCACGTTCCAGATCTTTAGGGACTCCTTGGCCGTTCTCGTATAACCAACCCAGATCGAACATCGCGGAAGGATTGCCGGCATCTGCGGCCAACTGAAACCAATGCGCGGCTTCATGGAAGTTCTGCGATACGCCCATGCCAAGCGAGTACATGGCACCGAGATGAAGCATTGCCTGCGGATCACCTGCATCAGCAGCCTTCACATACCAGTGAAAGGCGTCTGTGTTGTTGGTCGAGACACCGGCACCATTCGAATACATTTCGCCGAGTTTCATCATCGACTTGCTATCACCTGCGTTTGCGGCTTCGCGAAACAGCTGCAGAGCTGTTACGTACCTGCCACCATGCAAATCTTCGACAGCTCTTGCATACAGCAGACCAGGAAGCGGCGAACTGGTCGTGGCTGGAGACGGCGTGTTGGCTGAACCTTGAGGCGTTGTCCTGGCTGAACCGGGCAGCGGCGTGTTGGCCGAGATCGATGGTTCAGAATTCGCCGTACGAAGCAACGAAGTCAATACTGAAGATTTGTAAACCACGCTGCCGAGACAGAGCGCAACAACGAGGACGCCAATCCCAGAGAGATATCGCGTGGCCGCCCATCTACGTGTTTTAGCCTGCCCTGGCTCCGCCACGGAGATACGACCCAATCCGGATGCCAACGCCGCGACCAAATCCCCGCACGAGGGATAACGCTCCTCCGGGCGCTTACTCAGAGCGCGGTAAAACACCGCATCGATCTTCGATGGGAGTGCCCGGTGTTTTGCGTGCGCTGATGGACGTACACCGTAAGCGATCGAATGCATGACCGCAGGGGACGAATCGGCTGCAAAAGGTCTCGTCCCGGTCAGCATTTCGAAAGCGATTACAGCCAAGGAAAACTGATCCGATCTTCCGTCGGCAGAAACCCCTTCAATCTGCTCAGGTGACATATAGCTCGGCGTTCCAGCTCCGAAGCCTGTAAGGGTCTGTTCGTGGATCGAGAGGATCTTCGCGATGCCGAAATCGACAACTTTTACGGTCTTTTGATCCTGGAGCAGAATGTTCGCCGGCTTTACGTCACGATGTACCACACGATTTGCGTGGGCGTAATCAAGCGCGGATGCAATCTGCCGCAGGATCCCCACGCTTTCCAGGGGTGCCGATCGGTTACCGGAGTCGAGCAACGCCTGCAAAGATGTTCCCCAGATACGCTCCATGGCGATATAAGCCTGACCTTCGTGCTCGCCAAGGTCGTATATTGTGACGATTCCAGGATGCGAAAGCGAACCCGCCAGATGGGCTTCCCGGAACAGCCGTTCTCGCAGAAAACCTGCATTTTTATCGCTCGCCAGGGTGTCCAACTGGATGACCTTGATCGCAACTGGCCGGTGAATGACGGGATCGTAGGCTCCATAGACGATGCCCATTGCGCCACGGCCTATCACTTCCGTGATTCGATAACGGCCGAACTGCCTTTCGCGCGGCTCACTGCCTTGCAGAAAACCATGAGCGTCGTCGTGCGCACGGAGCAGGCGCTCTACATGGCCCAAAACCTCAGGGTCTTCGCCGCACTCTTGTTGAAGAAACATCGGCCTTGCGGATTTCGGGCGGCTCATTGCCTCGTCGAAGAGAAAACGAACTCGCTGGTACAGCTCAGGTTTCATGGCAGCAGACCATTCTCAGATAGTTAACATCCTCCAAGCGTCATGATTTGATACATAAGCCACGTCGGTCATCTCGATCCACCACCTAAATGGTTGTGCAACCAGGAACGCGCGAACTCCCAGTCACGCCGGACCGTGATCAACGAAACATCGAGTATTTCGGCAACCTCTCGCTCAGTATGACCCCCGAAATAGCGAAGTATGACAACCTCCGCTGTACGAGGATCGAGCTGTTGCAGATGGCTGAGGGCCTCGTCGAGGGAGAGCACATCAACAGTTTGCTCACCGGCGCCAATCTGGACATCGTCGAGGTTGACCCGCACCGCGTCTCCGCCCCGCTTCCCAGCGAGTTCAGAACGCGCATGGTCGACAAGAACGCGTCGCATCTGTTCGCTGGCGAGAGCGAAAAAGTGGTTTCGATTTGATATCGTGAGCGGGCCGGCTCCCATTAACCGCAGGTAAGCCTCGTTGATGAGAGCCGTTGCCTGAAGTAGATGTCCCGCGTTTTCATGTGCGAAGCGATTGACGGCGATTCGGTGCAATTCCTCGTAGACCAGTCCCATAGCCCGCTCCGCAGCGTCGCGATCCCCCTGGTGCATCCGGTTCAGCAGAGCCGTAAGCCGCGACGGATCGGCTCCAGGCCGATTGTTGGCAGCAGTCTCCATGTGCGTGCCAGTATAACTTCAGAATCGGAGGGATTAGCGCCTATTTAAGCTATGCATTATCAATGGCTTAGCGATTCCAGCGGGGCAATGACTGGTCGCAGTGCTAGAATCTGTGCGATTTCCCCCGGCGTAAATGAGCATTTCTGCGGACTGTATGCGCTAATCGATCCAGAGGACGAATATGCATCGCGGAGTACATTACCGGCGAGTCCGCCTCAGACGCAATGCCGTCGCCCGATGCGTCAAGCTAACTCTGCTCCTTCTTTTCATTGTGGATGCACAGATCGTGGCGTTACCGTTGTTGGCATCAACGGTCCAGTCAGGCGCCACTACCGCTCAGCAAGTTTCTCTCGGCCAAACCATCGATCAGGTCACCGCGATTCTCGGCGAGCCTGATCAGATCGTGGATCTGGATACGACGGTCATATATGTTTACAACGGCCGCAGAGTCACATTTAGCAACGGCAAGGTAACGCAAATGGACGCGGGCTTAAATGCGCCATCGCCGCGCTCTTTCGATACAGGCGGCGATCGGCATGGCTATTTCGAAGACGTTTTTTCTCAGGATTACAACTCCCATGGAATGCTTGCTCTGAACCGGACCCTGTGGACCGCGGATTCCGAATTGCTGAGATCCATTTCAGGCATTGCCAGTTCGCCAAGTTCCGCATGGGTCGCACCGAAACTGAGCCTTTCTTCGGCGGGCTTGCGAATGTCAGGGATCACCGATGTATACAGATTCACCGGGATCCAGTCCCGGCAGAGTGTTCAAGCACCCTTCACGCTTAGCGCTGCGGTTACAGGCACCGTGTCGCACGGCAACGCGTTTGAGCTCTTTCTTGTCAGTGGTGACTTGCGCCGGATGGTTTCAATCGGCGGCAATCTCAACCCTGCATCTGGTTACCAAGGGATCTGGGAGACAGTGCGCGGTGACGGCAATTCCCAGCCCGCCGTCCGCATCTACGACACTCCAGCTTGTGGCACATTGTATCTGATCGATATCACCGTCGATGCGCGTGGGCAGGCCACGATCAGCGTTCGTACACCGGCGCCCTCGCGCGGCGGCCGGGCATTCGTACTGGCTGCAGAAGGGATCGAAAATCTGGGTGAAGGCCCCTTCTATGTTGTTTTGGCGCAGCGTGAAGGGTTGCCCTATTCAGTCGGTCGCAATGAAGCAGTTTGGCGGAATGTCTCGGTCGCCGCACCGTCGGTGCCCGAAAGACAGGATCTGCACCTGAGAATCACCAGTGTGGAGAGCTCCGGTGCAGTAGTGGTTAACGGTCTCGATAACCAGCGGCCGACTCGGCGTGGATTCACTTGGATTTGGGGTGACGGCGCCACCACGCAAGGATGGTTCCCTCAGTCTCATATCTATGCTGACACAAGCAGGGACTACACTCTTCGGGTTATTTCACATGAGGATGATGGCGCAACTGGAACTGCGCAGTTACTCGTTCATTTCCAGCCATCTGAAGTTGCGATTGCCCTCGGAGCAGGGCCGGACTGCCTCAGATCAGGCGGCCCAGAAATCAACAATGACATTCACGGTGGCATCCGGATTATCGGCGGGTCAGGCAGTCTCTTCGGGCTTTCCTCGTTGGCCAAAACGATCGTAGTTTCCACTGGCGCCAGCCTCTCGGGTTCTGTTCGCCTCCGAGTAACCAACGGTGGCAGTGCCTCCGCAGTCGCGCCTCTGATTGGGACGGTCTCATGGGGCGATCCCAGCCATGCATTCTGGACAGTCTCTTCCTGGGTTCATCCTGGAACCTTTAGTATTGATGCACCTGTAGATGTGACTGCGCCGGCGATGCCCGGCCGATATCACCTCGTTTTCGCGATGGCTCTAGAACTGAGCGGATCCAACGTCGCCTCAGCCACGAATTGGGCTCTGCGTCGCGATGTCTGGGGTGACGGCAACGACATTGCGCGTATCAGCCCAGCACAGATTGGGCAGGCGCAGCGCAACGGCTGCATGGTTGGCAGCTGGCTCACAACCGGTGGGTATCGACTAACCTCGATCCCCGCTGACGTGATCACGGTTGAGGTCCGGTGAGAGGTCCCGTCGATAGGCCGTATGGGACACGCTCTGGTAGCGGAGGGTGGGCACCGCGGATGCATTCAACAGGGATTTTCATATTCTGGACATGAGTCGCAAACTGGCGCTCTGGCCCCGCGCGCCCTTGACCTGCCCCCTGAGTCCGTACAGGTAATTCTGTAAATCTATCCCGCCGCCGGAGCTGTGGGAAAGTGGAAAGCGCCGGCGGCGCTTTCCAAGTGGGCGAAGCCCGCGTCTTTTCCATAGCTCTGGGTTCGAGCCACACGAGCAAACTCGGCAGGAGTTCGATAGCCGAGGCTGCAGTGTGGACGTTGCTCGTTGTACTCTGTCTGCCAACTCGCGACCTTCCTGCGTGCGTCGAACAGGTTGGTGAACCAACTCACCTGCAGGCACTCCTCGCGCAGGCGACCGTGCACGCTCTCCACATGCGCGTTCTGCGTCGGCTTGCCGGGCTGGATGTGGCGCAGCTCGATCTTCCACTCCAGCGCCCACGCCAGGAAATGACGACTCGTAAACTCCGGGCCGTTGTCGCAGCGGATCGCCAGCGGACGGCCGCGCCGGGCGATGATCTCATCCAGCACCCGCGTCACGCGACGGCTGGCGAAGCCTGTGTCCACTTCCAGCGCCAGACACTCCCGCGTGAAGGCATCCACCACACTCAGCACGCGAATGTTCCTGCCGGCGGCGATCACATCGTGAGCAAAATCCAACGCCCACTCCTGGTTGGCGCCGGTGAGCGCAGGCCGCGGCGAGCCCACGCGCACACAGTGCCTGCGCTTCTTCCTCTTCAGGCACAAGCCCGACTCACGATACACCCGCCACAACCGCTTGTGGTTCACTCGCTCGCCCTCTCGCTCTACCAGCACCTGCAATCTCCGATAGACGTAGCGCGGCTTCTCCCTCCCCAGCCGCACCAGCTTCTCCCGCAGCGACTCATCTGACCGCCGCGTGCAATACCGATAACTCGACACCGCAATCCCCATCAGCCCGCATACCCGGCGCTCGCTGGCTGCATACTGCCCGCGCAGCCAGCTGGCATCCGTCCTTCGGTCTACGAGCTCAGGCCGTTTTTTGCAATCACCGCCTTCAGCATCTCCTTGTCCAGACTGAGATCGGCCACCAGCCGCTTGAGGCGCGAGTTCTCATCCTCCAGCGCACGCAGAGGCTGCGCCTCGCTGACCTCCATCCCGCCGAACTTCGACTTCCATGTATAGATCGTTGCCTGGCTGACGCCGCACTCACGGGCCACATCATCCACCGTGCGCCCAGCCTCGACCTGCTTCAGCGCAGCGATAATCTGCGCTTCCGTATGCCTGCTCCTGACCATCTTCTTCCCCCTCCGCTTCCAGAAATCCTAATCACTTCTGTGCGGATCCAAGGGGGGCAGGTCACCCTGGCTTTGCTCTCCGAGCGAGCAAGGACCGCTCCCCTCGCAGCCTGATCGCGAAAACCCGCGGATAGCTCCCCCAAGACCTATAACGCATTCCTCACAACATTCCTCCTCGGACCATGAGCACTTCTCTGCGCCGGATTCGCTAATCAATGCAGAGGGCGATTGTGAATCTGGAGACGTAGTGAGCGGTCTTCAGACCGAGCTGCACTGATCGCGTCCACACGCCCGGGAGGACACCATGGATTTCTTTGTGAGCTTGTTTCACTTCGCGGTTTTCCTCGCGATTGTTGCGATCATTGTGGCGTGGGTTTCCTACAACAAACTCCAGCGCGCCGCCCAGAACGTAAAGGAGAGGGGCTCCAACATTCAGATTGCCCTGAGCAAGAAGATCTCCGAGATCAACCAGCTGCTCACCATGGTCAAGGGTTACCAAGAATTCGAGCAGTTCACGCAGCTCAAGGTCGCTACCGTCTCGGATGTCGCGGGTATGGCTGCGGTCTACCAGCAGTCGAATACCACTCTGGCAGCGATCCAGACCGCAGCGCAGCGTTTTCCGGAATTGTTGACCAGTACTCAGTACCATCGCTTGATCGACTCCATCCAGAACTGCGAGGCCAACATTCAGGATAACCGCATGAGCTACAACCGGTCAGTCAACGCTTACAACTCCATCTGCTTGGCGATCCCCGTGGTCTTCTACTCCCGTCTGCTTGGTTTCCCTTCTGCGCCGTA
>Ga0335074_10015068_pt1 | contig 10852 bp, 6 predicted proteins | sample Lox_Sample_23_FD_206715 | JGI IMG/M metagenome (GOLD analysis project Ga0335074, IMG submission 206715) | Soil microbial communities from Loxahatchee National Wildlife Refuge, Florida, United States - Lox_Sample_2.3 | ecosystem: Environmental > Terrestrial > Soil > Wetlands | place: USA: Florida... | reverse complement strand
GGGACATGGCCCCGTTGGTCGACATGACTCGGCTCGACTCCATTACCAAATCGGTGACCGCTGACTTCAAGCACCCAGTCATCGCCGACGCGCAGATCCGCTGCGGCTACTCGGTGAGCTGGCTACGACAGCGCTCATACGGCTTGCGGATCACCCTCTCGGACGAGGATGGCGAGGCGCTGGCCCGGATAGACCTAGCCAATGTCTTTATCGACCCCGGTACCGTGCAGCCAATCACCCCAGGTGACCGGATCATGGCAGCGCTCAAGCTGCTCGGCATACTGGACCAGTCAGGAGCAAGCTAGCGCCGGGATAAGATCATGGCCCATCGCTGGGGATGTCCGCGGTTACGCGCACTGGCCGGAATCCCACGGTCAGGTAGCGCTGGTCCTCACCGATGCGGCTTCGATACGTGGGGCGGCACAGGCGGGAGAATCTGATGCACGATCCGCCACGTACCACGCGCTTGCTGGCCGGTGCCGTGCCACTGTCCTGCCGCGTGTCCTCCCATGCATCGAGGCACCATTCCTCGACGTTACCGAACAGGTCGGCCACGCCGTCCGAGGTCGTGGACCCCGGGAAAATGCCGACAGGACTCTTCCGGCGCAGGAACGCACCCGCCCAGTTGGCCTCAGCCTCATTCCCGGCGCGCATGCGATCACCCCAGCGGAACTGACAAGAGGTCACATCGCGCTTCGCCGCGTACTCCCATTCGTGTTCGTAAGGCAAGCGGCACAGGTATTGGCTGTCACCCTGCCCAGTAACCCAGTTGCAGTAGGCCACACACTCATGCCAGGAGACCCCAGCGACCGGAGCGTTCGGGACCGATAGCTGCAGATCCCAGTCGAGCGGGGCAGACGCCTCGGCCTGCACACGCCAGCGCCAGCCCTCCTGTGCCCAGTACCGGGCCCCCTCGGGCTCGTAGCCGTCAGCGCGCACGAACGCCTGGTACTCGGCCACAGTCACCGGGAAGCGTCTAATAGCAAACGGGCCGATCTCCTTAAGCGTCACCGGAGCCTCCCACGGCGCGGCGTCCGCGTCGTAATTCCGGTCATCCGGCTTCTGCGCCTGCGCTCCCGTCCAGAACTGGGCCGATGGCATAGGGATCCAGCTGTCGACTGTGTCTGCCAGCCGCTCGTCACCCATGACGCCATAGGCAGCCGCGGCGGCGAACCGCACGTCCAGCGGCACCTCGCCGGGGTCATCCATCAGTTCGCGCATCGAGCTGACCGCCTCCGCCCATCTCGGCGCGCCAGACAGCCGATAACCGGACCACCCGAGCTCGAGCAGGATGCCCCCGCCTAGCGCAACCCTACTCGCGCGAACGCCAAGTTCTTGGCCCGCGCAACTCGCACCCAGCAGATCGAAGAACAGGTCCACCCGCTCGCTGCCTCCAAGCAATAGCAGCTCGCCCGGCACGAGTGCTGCCACACTGTGCCACTCCGGGTCATCTAGGTGTGGAGCCAGCTCGCTCCACCATCCCTCCGCAGGATCGTCGGTCTTAGCGGCAATCCGGCTGGCGGCCAGGTAGTCCCTGAAGGCCTCGTGCATGCCGATGTCGCCAGGACCGCGGCGCATCAGCAGGCAGCCCGCCGACACCGCTGTCTCGAGGAATTCCCGTACCTCACGGCGGTAGCAGTCCAGCGGACGCAGACAATCAGCGGCCCAGCCGATGCCGACCCGGCTTTGCGGTGTCTCCTCCTTAGCTATCATCTGGAACGCCAGCTCAGAGAAGATCACCCGTACGTCGCGGCCGCTGCGGACATAACCACGCAGTAGCCGCTGTTTCTGGCTGATCTGCCACTCCACCGCGCCACGCAGCAGGTCTGCACGGCTGTCAGGCAGTCGTCCACTGTCGAGATATGCAATAGTCATCGCGGTCAGCAGCAGAGGGCTCCTGGCCAGGCCGGCAAGGTCAGGCGAGTCGCGCACCGCGCGTGCGAGCGGCTCCCAGCGGTCTCGGATTTCCTCCTCCGTGAGCCCGGGATAGCGATCCCGGGAGAACGCTTGGAGGAAATACTCGACGTCCTCGGGACGGAGCTGGTCCACGTCCACCCGCTGGAACCCAGGCGGCGTGCCAGAACCGGACAGCCCTGTCTCGGTGCTAGTGACAACGAATTTCGCCCTCGGCCAGCGTCGAGCGCAGACGCTGATCGCTTCCGCTAGGGCGACACGGACTTCGGGCGGTGCGACCTCGTTCAGACCGTCGATGAGCCACACGACCTGTTCCGTGCGCGCAAGGATGTCGAGGTCCTGGATCGGCACCTCCACGCCGAGGTCAGCGAAGCGCACACTGAACAGTTCAGGCAGGATCTGCCACGGCAGCCGGTCCTGCTCATCGAGCCGTTCCTCGGGGATGGCGGACGAGGTCACGAGGTCGACGTAGAGCGGGATACCGAACTGCCCGGACCTCAGATAGCTCATGCACAGGTGTGCCAAGAACGTAGACTTCCCTGAGCCCGGATCGCCGACGACAAGGTTCGCTCTGGTACGGCTAACGACGGTTGCCAACGAGGGTCGGCCCGCGTCAGTTCGCTGGCCGGGTGGCGGTCGCTCCTGCATACGCGGTTTGGCGTACAGCGGCGTATATGCCGCGAGCGAAAACGAGCTTAGTGTGTGCGAGTTATAGCCGCGCAGGTCTACCGCGGATACCAGCTCTGTAAGGCAGTCTCGGTATGGTGCCACCCAGCCCAACGATGACCCGGCCGAAGGTGGAGAGTTGCCGATCTCGTCCCGATCCAGCTCACCATGCGCGGCGCGGAGCCGCTCTCGCAGTTCCGGCAGTCCGCGGTAGCTCGCATTGCGAGCCTGAATCTGCTCGGCCAGCCGTTCCGCAGTTTCGATGTCGTCAGCCTCACGCCGACGCAATAGTGCGCTGGCATACCAAGCTTGGATCTCGACCAGCCAGTCGGAGTACTGCTTCAGGGCGAATGGCTCCCTAAAGTACTCGTGGGCCGCTAGCGGATCGCCTCGCCAAAGCTGAAGGGCCTCGGCTGCCTTCGCGATCAGTTGGCTGTCGGCTCCGTGGCTAGAACTGGCGACAAGTCCCCGCATCTCGCGGTACAGGTCCTCGAAGCGGTGCGCGTCCACTTGTGCACGGCTCAGGTTCTCGATGAGGTAAAAGGTCGACTTATAGCTGACGACCAGGCCGGTCCGACGCACAGCGCTGAGATGGCTTTGCAACGCTGACGGCGCCCGTGGCACCCCTTCCATCGCCTCGCCGAGCTGAGCCGGCGTGCGACCGGTCTTCAAGTTGAGCACCAAGGCGACGCAGGCGGCACGGGCCAGGCGCCCGAACCCATGTACCTCGGATAGCGGCAGTGTGCGGCTCCGGCCCAGCTCTCCAGCTGACCCGAGATCGGCGACTTCGATCTCTAGATTTCCGAGCAGCCGGACGTACGTGACGTGCCACGGCTGACTGATGGGCTCGCGGAGCCGGGTCCGAGGGTGCGGTCCCGCTCGGTCAGGCATCAAGCTGTCGTCGCCCTGAAGTTCGGCTGGAGGCTGATTATCGCTGCCCAGCACTTCTCCACCGGCATCCAACTTGCCTCCCGGCTCACTCCACGCGCTCGTGATGGCCTGGATATACGAGCAGTCGCGGCAATGAAGCCCAACCTGACCTAGCAGGAAGGGGACGACGATGAACCCATGGCCGATGCTACGGATCGCGCCACGCTCCATCAAGAGGCCTGCCACTCCCGATAACACTGAGCTACTGAGCAAGCTCGTTGCCGGAGGCACGGCGCTAGTGGCGGGACTGCTGCTTCCGCTCGTTCTAGCCGGGTGTGGAGCGACGAGTCGTTCCGATGTCGTCGTCGTGATCGCCAGCGGTACCAGGAACGAGCCTGATCCGGTGCTGGCCACGCCGGACCTCGCGATCCTGCAGCGGGCCGCCAACAGCAGTTCGGCCGCCTTTGCCGAGGTAGTGAACGAGAACACCGGGCAGCCGGTGAAGTTGCCACTGACGCCGCTTCGCCCGGATGGTGAGGTGGATTTCGGCCCAGACCGCGCCGAGCGGCTCGCGGCGAACCTGGCTCGGGTACAGGCCTTCGTCCGCCGTGCAGCGGCCGACGTGCCATTCGACCTGCTCTCGTTCATGGCCGAGGCGGTACGGGTCAGCTCGAAGGCGGGGACGCTCATCGTAGTGTCGTCGGGGCTGTCCACTGCCGGAGGGTTCAGTCTTCAGCAGGTCGGCTGGGACGCTAACCCGGATGAGGTCGCGAGGGAGCTGAAACGCGCAGGCCTGCTCCCTGACCTATCCGGCTGGCACGTCATCTTCTCTAACCTGGGGACCACGTCCAGCCCGCAGCCCCCGCTGCCGCTGCCGCAGCGCAGTGAGCTGACCTCGTATTGGCTCGCGATCTGCCACGAGGCAGCCGCGACGTCATGCCAACTGGACGCGGTCACCAGGCCCGACCCGCCGACTCGCAGCAGCAGGCTGGTGCCGGTCGTACCCGTCCCGAAGGTCACACTGTTCACGGGCCCAGGTGGGTCGGCCAGAGTAACCATCCCAGACGACACGTTCTTCGCGTTCGACAGCGCGAAGCTGCTGCCGGGCGCCGACGCCGTTCTCGGTCCGCTAGCCACCAAGGTGATTGCAGCGCATCTGGACGTGTCGATCACCGGTTTTGCCTCTCCGGATGGCGGGACCGCTGCGTTCAATGAGCGGTTGTCGCTGCTGAGATCACAGTCCTGCAGAGCCAGGCTGATCGAGCTTGGCGTGCCGCCGAGCCAGATCATCAGCGTCGCCGGCCGGGGCACTGCAGGCACGCCCGCGGCCGTCTGCTTCCGCCACGGCCGTCTTGACGAGACAGTCTGCGCCAAGTTTCGGCGCGTTGTCATCGCGCTCCGCCGACTTCCGCGACCCACATCCTGATCGACAGCCAAATGGGAGGTACCGGCAAATGGACGGCAACAAGAACAGCAACGAGGCCATGCACAGCGCTGACCTCATTGCAATGCACCAGCCCGCTTTCGCGCCAACGGCCGACGCGGATGCGGCCGGCGCTCAGCCGGACACCGCATCAGACACTAAGACGCCACCCACCATTCCGCTCAAGCCTGATCTGGCCAAGCTGACCAGGCGACAGCGGGCCGCACGACGGATCCGCACGCTGGCAGTGAAGGCGGACTATCGGCTGCAGGACCGGGTCAGGCACCCTGACGGCGGGGACAGCTCGGTGGCAGAGGTCATCAAGGCGGAGAAGGAGCAGCGCGCGCAGATCGAGCGGGAGACAGCCAGCGGTTCGGATAAGCATCGCCGTGTTCAGCGGTGGGTCCGCTGGATGCCCCGTCTGGTCCTGTGCTTTGATTTCGGCCTGCTGATGTACTTCTTCGCCGGGATCACGAATGTGGACTGGTCCAGTCCGATGTCGATCGCGATGGCATTCGCACTCATCCTCGCCGCCATGGTGACACTCTTGTCCTACGGCTACCTGGCGTTCACCGGGCACCGCCTGCGTACGCACAAGGACCACGCTGGAACCGTGCACCGTGACGAGCTCGATGGTTTCACCAGGCTAGTAGTTGCCGTCGCGGTGGTGGTGATCGGCGTCATCGCGACGCTGATGTACCTGCGAATGCACACCGAGGTCGGCTACGCTCTCGGTAGTGGCTCCGAGATTACCGCGCTCGCGATCGCGGCGGTGCTGGCAGTCATAAACGCGGCAGCGAACTTCCTGGTTGTGGCGGTCCATGCACTCGACGGCTCCGATCAGGTCGCTCGGCTCGAGAAGCTTTCCGCGGCCGCCCGACGCCCGTATGCTAAGGCGCAGCGCATGCGTGAGGAAGCCGCGATCCAGAACGCACAGGATGAGTAGCACGAGTGCTAAGAGCAGCCGCGTGAGGGGTCGGCCAGCGAACGACTGGCCGGCCCTTCCGGCATGCCGCGGCCGAAATGCGCCTCGCTCGAATGGTGCAGCTCATGGGTAGCACAGCACCATCTGTTACATTTGGCTGCCACGCCGTTGGTGAGGACCTTGTCACGCCATGCCTGAAAGCCAAGCATCGCCCTTTCCTCACGGCTCGACCCCTATTCCCGCAGCCTTCATCTCGCTACTCGTCAGCGAGTTTAGGCTTAGCAGCGGCGACGAGATCCTGGAAATAGGGTCCGGCGACGGCTATCTGGCGAGGGCGGTCGCCCCGTATGTCGCTCGTGTAGACGCGCTCGACGAATCGCCGTCAACGCTGGCGGTTGCTCGTGAACTGGGTCGGTCGGATTCAGGAAGAGTCCGATATATCGCAGGCAGAGCCGAGGAATTCGTCCCAGCTAGCAGCTACAATCTCGTGCTCTCGCTCGAGGCGCTCCATCTAGTGGCGGACAAGGCGATCGTGCTCCAGCGCGCTGCATCAGCGCTCGCCGCCGACGGTTCGATCTGTGTGGCGTGGGTTGAGTACTTCTGGGAGACACAGTTGTTCCCCAGCTACCGCGCTGCTTTCGCCGACGTGGGTATCGACTGGGGGTCGCTGCCGAACCTGGCAGTGCTAGATCTGAAGGCGCTCACTGACGCTGTCCTGCCAGATATGGCAGTGGCACACGGCTCCCGAGTGACCCAGGTGCCGCAGCGGTTTTCGCTCGAAGAGATAGCCAGTTTCCTCTCGTCTACCAGCAAGGCGTACGGGCTCTCACCGGCCGACCGGAATCAGCTGCGAGAGATGCTGCTCCAGCGGTTCCGGCGCACAGGCGCCCCCGATTCGGTAAGCGGTCACTCGCGTTATGTAGTGAGTTACTGCACATTTTCCGGACCACGCCGATAAAGACAAAGCAGGGCTGGCCTCATCTGAAGCGCTGGCGCGCACCGGGATCGACCCCGCCGCTGACACGGACGCCGAGGAGGGCCGCTGCGGCGCGTGAGCTGGCCATCGCGGTTCCGGCTGGAGCCGCGATGGCTCGGGAGACGGCGCCAGGAACGCACGAGCCGCCAGCAGGCCACGCTACCTGTGGCCGGAATAAGTTCTCACGCCTGCAACGGCGCCGTCACTGCGAAAAGTAGGTTCTCATGTCGCTGATGGCTTGGGAGTTGTCCTGCTACAGCACCGCGTGAATACCCGCCTGCCGCGCACCTTCGACGCACGGCTCGGAATCATCGAGGAACGCTATCCGTGCTGGCTCGACCTGGAGACGCTCGCAGGTGAGGGTGTAGATCCCGGGGTCGGGCTTGCTCGTGGCGCGCACGTGGGAGTAGATGATCTCGTCGACAAGGCCCTCGAACCCGTAGGTAGCTGCTCTCGTTCGCTGGCACCGACGAAGCTGTTGCTCAGGATCCCCGTGCGGCATCGCGGACGCAGCTCGCGAACGTACCCGATCAGCTCGGTGTCGGCGCAGTCCCAAGGTACTCACGTCGGTCACGCCCAGATTCCGGTTGATCTCGAGCGCGCCGCCGATGTCGAACACAACGACTGGATGGTCGTGGCCATCATCATGCCGACTGCCCACGGCAAGCGCCCAAACCGACTGGCCAGAGTCCATGTTTGTCCGGAGCTCACCGCGTCAGCCACAAAATGAAGCGTTTCAATGCCGGAGCCGCGGGAAGCGGTCGTCGCTTAGTTAAGCCTTGCCGCAGAGCGAAGGAAGTCCCGTCATGGACCAGACCGCGAACGGGCAGCAGAACCCCGGCGTGAGCAACCGGACGCACTGGAAAAACACGATCCTGGCGGGCCTGGCTAACTACATCGACGCCGGGTCCATCGTGGCCGGCGCCGCGGGCCTGGTGCTGTGGGCGAGCATGTTCCATCTCAGCTCGTCGTTCGTCGGTCTCATCGGGGCGATCAGCTCCAACGCGATCTCGGCTGGTGTCGGCGCCCTCATCGGCGGCAGGCTCTGCGACAAGCTGGGCCGCAAGAAGATCTACCAGTGGGACATGCTGGTCTACGCGTTCGGGCTGCTGTTCATCATCTTCGCCGCGGCCCCGTGGATGCTCGTGGTCGGCTACGTGATCGCGGGCCTGGCGGTCGGCGCCGACGTCCCGGCGTCCTGGACGCTGATCGCCGAGCTGGCGCCGAACGGCCAGCGCGGCAAGCACAGCGGCGTGGCCCAGGTGCTCTGGTACTCCGGGCCGGTCGTCGTGCTGCTGCTCAGCCTGGCCATGTCGCCGCTGGGCATTCTCGGCATCCGCATCGTGTTCGCCCACCTGTTCCTGCTCGCGATCTGCCTGTGGTTCGCCCGCCGCAGCATGAAGGAGTCCGAGGTCTGGGCCAGGGCCGAGCAGGCGGTCCGGGAGCGGGCCGCCCGGGCCATGCGGCAGCGCGAGGGAGAGGTGGCCGTCACCTCGTTCGGGCACGCACGCGAGCTGTTCAACCGCCGCAACATCGGCGCCATGCTGTTCCTCATCGGCATGTACGGGGTGTGGAACCTGTGGGCCGGCACGAACGGTTTCTTCCTGCCCTTCATCCTGCGCACGGTCGGGTCGGAGAGCCAGGCGATGAGCGTCGCGATCCAGTGCCTGTCGTTTGTCGCGGGCATCGTGGCGATCTATTTCGTCTTCATGCGCCTGGTGGACCGGGTGGACCAGAAGATGCTGTTCGGCGCCGGCGCGCTGCTGCAGGTGGTCGGGATGTTCCTGCTGGCCATGTTCCACCTGACGCTGCCCATCGCCCTGGGGTACGTGATCCTCACCGGCATCGGCGGCGGCTTCGGCCAGCAGTCGTTCTTCCAGCTATGGAGCGGGGAGCTGTTCCCCACCCTGCTGCGCAGCACCGCGCAGGGCCTGATGTTCGCGGTCGTGCGGATCGGGCTGGGCTTCTGGAGCCTGTTCGTCCCCACGCTGACCAAGAGCGGGTTCTCCACGCTGGCGTGGCTGCTGACCGGCTTCGTCGTGTTCAGCGGCCTGGTCGGCTTCATCTTCGCGCCGCGCAACCAGGGCAAGACGCTCGATGAGATTCAGCAGGAACGCCGCGGCGCGGCGCCCAGCCGGGGGACCGCGCCGGTTCCCGGGACCTCATGAGGGCGGGAACCATGATCGTGCCACCGCTGCAGCCAGTCCGGCTGCGCTGTGCCCACCGGGAGAACCCCCTCGGCGTCGACCCGGACCGGGTGCGGTTGAGTTGGGAGCTGCAGGGCTCGGGCAGCGGCCGACGGCAGCGCGCCTACAAGATCCTCGTCACCACGGACGCAGGCACCGCGTGGGACAGCGGCATCGTCGAATCGTCCTCCTCCGCCGACATCGCCTACGCGGGAAGCCCGCTGAACCGCGGCAGCCGTTACGCGTGGCAGGTACAAGTGTGGGACGAGAACCGGGCCCCCTCGCAGTGGAGCAACCCGGCCCGGTTCGAGGTCGAGCTCGACCCGGCGGACGGCTGGCGGGGATCGTGGATCGGGCTGGGCCGGATCCGGGAGAACTTCAGCCCGCCATCGGAACCCGGGCCGCCGGACATGGTTGCGAGGGCCCTGACGCCGGTCCCCTACCTGCGCCGCTCGTTCCAGCTCGGCCAGCCAGCAGGCAGCGTGGTCTCGGCCCGGCTCTATGTGACCGCCCTGGGCCTGTACGAGGCGCGGCTGAACGGCAACCGGGTTGGCGACGCCGTCCTGGCGCCGGGCTGGACCGACTACGCACAACGCGTCGCGTACCAGACCTACGACGTGACCGGCCTGCTGCGCGACGGCGAGAACGTGCTCGGTGCGCTGATCGCCGACGGCTGGTACTCCGGCTTCGTCGGGTTCGACGCCAAGCGGGCCGGCGCGCACTACGGCACCGCCCCCGAGCTGCTCGCCCAGCTCGTGATCGGCTTCGCCGACGGAACGGACCAGTGGGTGGTCACCGACGGCGGCTGGCGCGGCCGGTTCGGCGCGATCCGGCACGCCGACCTGCTGATGGGCGAGCGTCACGACCTCTCGCGGGAGCCCGTCGGCTGGGACGCCGCCGGTTTCGACGCGGCCGGCTGGCGCGGCGTCCGGTCCCGCGAGCGTGATTCCCGCCGCCTCGTCGCCGATCCCGGGCCGCCAGTCCGGGTGACGGAAGAGATCTCTCCCCAGAGCATTGAACGCGACGCCGACGGGCGCCACATCGTCGACTTCGGCCAGAACCTGCCCGGCTGGCTAAAGATCCGCGTCGGCGGCGGCACCGGCCACAGCGTCCGCGTCCGGCATGGCGAGGTCCTGGCCGAGGACGGCAGCCTGTACACGGAGAACCTGCGGACCGCGCGGCAGACCGACGAGTACGCCGGTTTCCGCGGCGCGGTCACGCTCGAGCCCCGGTTCACCGTGCACGGGTTCCGTTTCGCGGAGATCTCCGGTTACCCCGGCGAGCCCGGCCCCGGTGACATCACGGCGCGCGTCGCCCACTCCGATGTTCCGGCCACCGGGTCGTTCGAGTGCTCCGAGCCGTGGCTCAACCAGCTGTTCTCCGCCATCGACTGGGGGCAGCGCGGCAACTTCATCAGCGTGCCGACCGACTGCCCGCAACGCGACGAGCGGCTGGGCTGGCTCGGCGACGCCCAGATCTTCGCCCGGACGGCCTGCTACAACCGGGACGTCGCGGCGTTCTTCGACAAGTGGCTCGACGACGTGGCCGATGCACAGCTCGCCTCCGGCGCCTTCTCCGACATCGCGCCAAGCCCGCCCGCTCTCGACTGGGCCGGCGCACCGGCCTGGGGCGACGCCGGCGTGATCATCCCGTGGACCCTGTACACGATGTACGGCGACCGGGGGATCCTGCAGCGCCACTTCGCGTCCATGACCGCCTGGATGGAGTACCTCGAGCGCACCAATCCTGACTATCTGCGCACCCGTGAGCTGGGAAACAGCTACAACGACTGGCTCGCGCCGGGCGACGACAACACGCCGCCCGAGCTCCTCGCCACGGCGTACTGGGCACACGACGCCGCGTTGATGGCGGAAATCTCGCAGGCCATCGGG
>Ga0335074_10015067_pt1 | contig 10853 bp, 12 predicted proteins | sample Lox_Sample_23_FD_206715 | JGI IMG/M metagenome (GOLD analysis project Ga0335074, IMG submission 206715) | Soil microbial communities from Loxahatchee National Wildlife Refuge, Florida, United States - Lox_Sample_2.3 | ecosystem: Environmental > Terrestrial > Soil > Wetlands | place: USA... | reverse complement strand
CGTACGATACGAATCATGCGAGTGCTGCAACTTTCCGAATGAAAACGGCAGTCGACGCGAAGAGCATGACGAGAAACATACCTTCGCCGGCAAGAAACGCCGCTCTTGGCAAATGCAGAACGACCCAACAGTCGAGCCACGCAACCAGCATCATCGCGAGCACCTTGACCAGCGCGAGAAAGTCACGAGCCACGGGCTCGATGCGCGCGCTGTTCTCGGGGGTCACTTTCACGGTCAAATTGAGTGAGCTTACCGGCAGGCGCTGCGCGTAGGTAATGACGGCGAAGACCACGATCGGCGTAACCAACAGCATGGCCGAACCAGGTTCCCCACGCACGATGCCGATCACGCCCGCGGCGAGGGCCAACAGAAAGAAAGCAAACGCCAGAGGGTCATAGAGTCCGCGCTTCATTCCGGCTCCATTGCACGGTAGGCTGCGTCGATCACGCGCGCATCGATTCCAAGCAGCGACGCCAGCGCAATCGCGTCGGCTTCCCGCACGCGATCGCCGCTGACCTCTTCCAACGTATAATCCATCGACGCGGCCAACGTTTCAAGTGCCCGTCCGAGATCCTCGTCGGGGGGCGCCTTGAGGATGCCGCGCAAGCCGCGGACGGCAAAGTGACGTGTTCCCGCCGCCTCGGCCACACCGCCGAGGTGGGTCGCCACCAGCCCGCAAGCGCCGAGCTCGCGGAGGCGTTCGATCGCGGCGACAACCAGCGCTTTGCCCTCGCGGGGCGTCGTGGTGCGCGCAAACTCGTCGATGAGCACTAAACGGGGACGCGCGTCGCGTGCGAGCACGTCGCGCAGCTGTACGACTTCGCGCGCAAACGACGAGAGAAGCGAGCCGTCTCGTTCGGCGTCGCTGCCGATGCCGAGCCAGGCAATGTCCGCGAAGAGCCCCAGTCGTGCGCGCTGCGCGGGCACCGGGAGTCCGAAGGCCGCGCACACGGCAGCGAAACCGCACGTGCGAAGGGCCGCGCTTTTGCCCCCCATATTCGGACCGGTCAACACGGCCACGCCGGCGAGGTCCAGATCGATCGGCGTGCACGCCCGCCCTTCGCGCTGCAACTCCACTTCGAGCGGTAAGAAGCGGGCACTATCGAGCACGAGCGTCGCGGAGGGCTCGAGGCGGGCAACGGTGCAGCGATGCTGCTGTGTGAAGCGCGCGGCCGCGGCCAGCACGTCCACCTCCCCGAAGGCGCGCATCGCCGCGTCGAGCGCCGTCGCATTCGCGCGGATCACGCCGGAAAGCCGCTCGCGCACCAATGCTTCCGCGCCTGCCACTGCCACAGCCGCTTCGTCGCGCCGGCGCAACGCGGCGAGCACCGCATCGTCCGCGTCGAGTTCGCAGAGCAGATACGTCGGCGTCTCGCGCACCACGCGAACCCCTGCCGGCACTGGACCGCGCAAGTCACCCCGCATGACGATGAACTCGGGCAGCGAGATCTCGCGATCGAGCGCGGCCGCAACGGCGGCGCTCGCGCGCCCGCGCGCGCTTTCATATTCGGCCTGGGCGCGTGCCAGTGTCTCGCGACTCGACCCAAGCGATGCGTCGAATCGTTCGTCGAGATAGAAGCCCAATTGCCCCGCGCGCCCGGCTTCGAGAATGCGAGCGCAGATCCGCACCGGCTCACCCAAAGTTCGCGGCAGGTCGTCACAATGGATGGTTAGCGCATCGAGCCGCTCGCAGGCATCGAAGAAGCGCTGCAGCTCTAGGAGCGCAACGTCATCCAGCGGATCGCCCATCGATGCACGCGCAACGGCTGCGCTCGCGTCGGGAACGTTGCGGGCAACATCGCGCACCTCGTCGAGCGAGGAGGGCTCGAGTACCGACGCGACCCGGCAGATGCGGGCAGCGCGTTCGCGCGCCTCGTCCTCTTGACCGGGAACGAACGGCACGATCGCGCCGAATTGCGCGTCGCCATAGACGCCCGCGGGCGCAACCGCGTCGCGCAGCCACGCAAAACCGATCGCTTGCGCGCTAATGCCATCGAGTAAACCCGCGGCGTTCATGCCGCGTATTCCGCGGCATACACGTCAAACACCGGCAGCCCGGTTGCGCGAGCCACATCGTGCGCGAACGATCGAGGTTCGAACGCCCCGTCTGCTCCGATCGATGCAACCGTCACGGCAATTACTTTCAATGGCCGCTCGCAACGGATCGTCAATCGATCGAATGCGTGCAACGCGGCTTTGCCGCCGAGGGCAATCTGCGTCGGATCGCGCACGACGACCGCGCGCGTCTCACCTTCACGAAGGAGCTGCGCGACGATAGCCGGCGTGAGCGCGCCCTCGATCCTGCGAGCCTCGCCTCCATTAAAACGCGTGGTGCGCAAACGCACGATAAGCGCGCGCACGCCGTCGATGGCCTCGCTCATCGTTCGTGCCGCGCCCGCGCCGCAAGACACGACGATCGCGTCCTCGCCGCCGGCAAGTGCGGCGATCCGATCGACGGCGCCGTCGACCAGCGTACGGGGTGCAAGCGCACAAAGGTCGCGCACGACCCTACGCAGGTTCGACGCGTGCGGTGGTCCGATCAGCTCGTAGAATGCACCGTCGCGCACGCGAGCGTAGACCAGCGGGCCCGCGGCGGTTTGATATGGCGTAAGCGCCAGCAATTCGCTTGCCGGGGAATGCGGAAGCACACTAGCGGCCGTCGCGATGACGGTCGCCGGCTCGAGCCATAACCGCGGCTTTGGCGCAGCGTCGCCGATGTCGGCCGCTTCGCCGTCGCGTCCGATCGAGGTCAATGCGCAGGTGATCCCCTCTTGCATGCAAGCGCCGTAAATGGCCCGCATTGCAACCGTCTTCCCGACGTTCTTTCCGGTGCCGACGATGAAAAGCGAACGCGCGCCACTTTCCGTCCATAGCCGCAAGATCGATTCGCCGATTCGCGCACGCATAAGCGCGCGATTTCCCTAGCCGGCGTGCAGAACCTTGAGCGTAACGAACGCGACGCCGGTAAGCGCGAGCAAAACGCCGGCCAGCATTTCCGCGCCGTCTTCGATCCGCGTTCCGAGAAGACGTCCAAGGCGAAAACCAAGCAGCGTCGCGGTTACCGACACGGCGCCGATGACCGCCAAACTAATGCCGATCGGGACGCCTACGAAGCGCAGCGAAAACCCGATCCCGAGCGAGTCCAAGCTGATGGCAAGCGAGGTGACCAGCAGCGTCCACCCGCTCTGGACTTGGGCTGGCCCGCGTTCGGCCAGGTTGCTGCGTGCCTCGAGGATCATGTACGCGCCGACCGCGATCAGTGCCCCAAAACCCACGTAGCCGGCGGAATCGCCGATGAGGCGGCCCGTCAGCTCGCCGAGCCCCAGGCCGACGCAATTCATCAATATCTCGGCGCACGGAAAAGCGATGGCGATACGCAGGCGTTCGCGCGGGGTAGCTCCGCGCACGCCGAGGCCGATGCTAACGGCGAATACGTCAAGCGCGAGCGAGATCGCGATGAAGAGAATCTTGATCAGAAGATTTGTGCGCTGGAGAGCGAGTCGCGCTTCGAGAGCAAGTGCGTTACAGCGGAACGCAATTGCGAAATCGTGAACGGCTTATTCAGAAATAGATTGGCGCCGGCGTTCTTGGCGCGGCCGTCCATTGCGTAGTTGGTGTGGCCCGAGATCATCAAGATCGGAACGCCCCGCGTGCCCTCTTTTGCCCGGAGGCGCTCAACCAGATCGATACCGGAGATTCCCGGCAGCATGAAGTCGCAAATGATGATGTCGAATGGTCCCTGCCGGTCGACTGCGACAAGAGCACTCTCCGCGTCATTGCACATGACCATCTCATACGGGCCCTTGCGCAGGACCGTATCGATGAGCGTGCAGATTGCGGGATCGTCGTCCGCAATCAGCACCCGCCAATTGCGCTGAGTCATGTCCTCAGCCATTCGGGTATGCCACCTTCACGCCTCGGCCGCTGATGTGTGGGTTTCGTAAATTTTCGATAATGTCCGGCCTTTGGAGGCCGATTCCTGCGCCCGCGTCGTACTCTAGCCGCGACATGGCCATCATCGATCGACTGCTCGCCCCGGGATCGGGTTTTCAGAAAAACTTCTTTTTTCTAGCCAAACGCTTCGTTGCGGGGGAAACGATCGGCTCCGCCATCGACGCGGTTCGCGCCCTCAATACGGCGGGCATGACTGCGACCCTCGACTTCCTCGGGGAAGACGTGCTGGAGCGCGACGCCGCAATCGCCACCCGCGAGGCCTACATTGCGGTTCTCGAGCGGATCCGCGAGACCGGCGTCCAGAGCAACGTCTCGGTCAAGATGAGCGCGATGGGGCTACTGATCGACGATGCATTTGCCCTCGATAACCTCACGCGCATTTTGCATTTCGCACAGCGCAACGCGGATCCGTTTGTGCGAATCGACATGGAAGGCTCCGCGGTAACGCAGGTCACTCTGGATCTGTTCGAACGCGCTTACGCGCATGACAAGAACGTCGGCATTGTGCTGCAAGCGTATCTCAAGCGCACGCCTGCCGACGTCGCCCGCATGATCGAGCTCGGCGCGCGCGTTCGGCTTTGCAAGGGGGCCTACAACGAGCCCGCCGAGATTGCAATCAAAGAGATGACGGAGATTCGCAAGCAGTACCTTTCACTTGCCAAGGAATTGCTTGACCGCGGGAATTATCCGGCGCTTGCGACCCACGACCGCGAACTCATCGGCGAAATCCGGTCGTACGTTCGCGAGCGCGGCATCCCGCCCGCGCGATTCGAATTCCAGATGCTCTTCGGGTGCCGTCCGCAGCTGCAGCGCGAACTCGTCGCCGACGGCTATCGCGTGCGGGTCTACGTGCCGTATGGAACGCACTGGGCCGGCTACTTCTTCCGCCGGGTGATGGAGCGCCGGGAAAACGCCGTCTTCGCACTGAGCTCGCTGTGGTCGAAGTAGGCGTGCGGTAGCGTGCGGGCTGTCGTGCAGCGTGTGCTGAGTGCCAGCGTGCGTGTCGACGGGCGCACCACCGGGCGCATCGGCGCGGGGCTGCTGGTGCTGCTCGGCGTCGCGGTCGCGGATCGCGAAAATGACGCGCGGGCGATTTCCGAGAAAATCGCCAACCTTCGGATCTTTGCCGACGATGCCGGACTGATGAATCGAAGCGTACTCGAGACGGGCGGCGGGATTTTGCTCGTCTCGCAATTTACGCTTTACGGGGACGCTCGAAAAGGGCGCCGCCCGTCCTTCATTGCTGCCGCCAAAGAGCCGCTAGCAAGCGATTTGTACGAGCGCACGGGAACGGAACTCGAACGACTTGGTCTTCCGGTGCAATACGGCGAGTTCGGCGCCGACATGCAGGTCGAGCTCATCAACGACGGACCGGTTACGATCCTGCTCGATTCCGAGCGCGTCTTTTGATCAAAGCGTAACGTCGGCTACCCGTTCGACGCGGAGAACTTTATCCGACTCGCTCAAACGGCCCAACACATCGAAACCGCTGGTCACCGCACCAAATACGGTAAAAGCATTATCGAGGTGGTATTGCGGCGAGAGCGTGATGTAATATTCGCTGCCGGCGGAATCACGAATAGGCGTACTGGTCTTGTCGTCGTAGTTCAAGCCCATCGAAATCACATAGCTGTTCTGCTCGAGCGGGTTCTCTTCGGCCGGAATCGTGTAACCGGGCCCGGGCGCATTTTTCGCATCCTGTTCGCCGGTTTGTATGACGAAGTCGGGTACGATTCGAAACCAGGGATTATCATCTAAGAACCCACGGTTCATCATGTTTAGAAAGTTGGTGACCGTCAGCGGCGCCCACTCAGGATAGAGCGCGACATAAATGTTGCCTTGCGTGGTGACGATACGCACGCGTGGGTGCGGGCCATGCGCGGGACCGAGCATATCGCGAGCGGTTTGCGGAAGAAGCAACGGAGAGGCAGGCACGTCATATGGCCGGGGCGCTCCCCGCGGCGGCGCCACTCGAGCAAACGCCGGAAGCGACGCAAATGCGTCGGGCTTCGGCGCAGGTGTGTGCACGAACGCGGGAATCGCGGTCCAGTGTTCGGTCATCTTGCCGCCCTGCAACACGCGAATCGATTCCGCCGCCTGCTCTTGCACTCGCCACGACGGATCGTTCAAAAGCGGCTGCAAATCTGCGACAAGTCCGCTGCCCTTGCGTTTTCCGTAGGCGCGAACCGCTTCGATGCGCACGATCTCGTCTTCGTCGGCAAGCGCCCCGCGTAAAATTGAGATCGGGACGTTCGCGGCGTAATAGCGGAAAATCGTCCACATGATCCGCTCACGCACGCCGGGATCGTGTTCCCGCCCAAACCTTGCAACTAGCTGCGGGCCGATCATCTCGCGATACGGAGTGCCGGCGAAGAAGCCCAGCGCGAGGGCGGCTTTCCCGCGAACCTCGGGGGTCAGGCGCGGAGCCGAATCCAGCGTCGCAACCAGGCCCAAGGCTACCGGCCCCTCAAGCCGGCCATCGAGGTGCTTACCTTCCTGGTAGCGGCCAAGGGCGTCGATCGCCGCGACCTGCACCGCGCCGGATGGATCCCGCCGCAGGGCGCGCAGGATTGCGGGCGCATCGTTGCCGAGCCCGATGAGCCCTAAGCCGTAGATGCTCAGAGCCCGGACGGCGTCGCGGGGGTCGGTCAGGTGCCCCTCGAGCAACGGTACCCCCGCCTCCAGCTTGGTTCGGCCGATGGCTAACGCAGCCCGGGCCGCCGTGGCATCGTCGGCCGAGGCCAGAAGGACGGCAAGGCGCCCGTCTCCCAGCGAGCGCTCCGATTCAAGGCGCACGATGTCGGTACTCGTGGCCGCCGGAACGGCGCCGACCAGGACAACGGCCAGCACCATAAGGGCTAGCAAACGCAAACTATACCTTGATTCTTGCATCGTCCCCCAACCAAAAGCACCGAACCTGCGTTCTAATATATGCATGACGAGTGCCGTCCCTCTGGGCGGCAACCCAATAGTGGAAAAGAGAGCAAGCATGGCAACCCCGGAAACCCCAAAGAAGACCAGCGGCATGTCGGTCCGCGAAGCGGGTCAAAAAGGCGGTCAAACCGTCAAGAAAAAGTACGGCCCCGAGTTTTACGAGCAGATCGGCCGCAAAGGTGGGCTTGCGACAAAGCAGGCTCACGGTCACGAGTTCTACGAGCAGATCGGTAAGAAGGGTGGAAAGAAAGGTGGCGAAGCCACGCGCGATCGCTACGGCCCAGACTTCTACGAACGAATCGGACAAAAAGGTGGCCAAAAAGTCAAGCAACTCATCGAGGAAGGCAAACGCGCCGCCGCTGCTCAGGAAGCAGAGCGCGAGAAGCGCGCAAGCTAGTTTCGTAACGCTGATCGCGGCGAGTATCATACTCGCCGCCGTTGCCCCACTCGCGCCGGTGCTGGTCGAGGCGTACCCGATGACACCTCCCCGATCGTCATCTTCGCCGATCGCAACACCGGTCTTCGCCCCAAATATTTTACCGCTCGGCTCGAGCCTCGGGTTTATACTCGATGGCACGATTTCGTCGTCGTCGTCCAAAACCGGCGAAATCGTCAAAGCGCATCTCGCGCGTCCGCTCGTCGTAGACGGCGTGACCGTCGCACCCGCCGGCAGTCCCGTCGAAATAAAAATCGCCGATGCATCGCCGGCATCGAATCCCGACATCTACGGCTTCGTCGATATCTATTTTCGCCCGCTAGCTCTTCCCGATGGTCGAATGATTCCTCTCCATGCTCCCGCCTCGCACCTAAACGTGAGCGTTTCGGCCGGACACGCGTCGACCGTCGGCGTCGAAGACACGATCGGCGACATCTGGGCACCGACCATGCTCCTTCACGTCTTCCGCAAAGGGCGGAATTTCGTGCTCGAGCCCGGCGCGCGGATCAACGCACTTACCGACGCTACGGTAGTGGTTGCGCGCAGCGGTGCTGTGGGAATCGAAACGCCCGCGCCGCTCGTTCTCGACGCCGAAACGCCGATCTCATCCTACCGTGCCGTGCCGATGGCCACGCCGAATGAGAGCTACCGGCCCGCGCTCACGCCGCCAACGCTTACGACAAGCACTCCGAATCCGAACAACCCCGTACCGCCAAGTCCCAATTAGAAAAGGAGTCACCGTGATTCGTCGCTTCTTCACCATGTTGGTTGCGTCGCTAACAGTGTCATCATGCATCGCTCTCGCGGCCGGCACGCTTTCACCCAAACCGCAGGGCGCCGAAGTTGCCTTCGTGTCCGGCATTCAGAGCGATCTGAACGCGCGCTTTGCTACGATCGCGCAGGCCGAAGCCGCCGGCTACTTCCGCTTTACAAATGAAGACAACACCGGATCGATCAGTTATGCAAATCTGCAGTGGACCTCGACCGATCCGCAGCATCCGAGTCAGCTCTGGTATAGCGTCGACGGTAAGCTACTCGGCGCAGATTTCTCGCAACCGTTCGTGGCGGGCAGCCCGCCGAATCTCTGGGGTGTCAATCCGCAACGTTGGATCCACTTCGGCGCGCACATCCACTGGGTGATCGATGCCGGCGGTAAAGAGACCTACGGCGCAACCAGTGTGGCGAAGTTCAAAGCCGCCGGCGGCGATCCCGACAACCCGCAGCCCGCAACCGTCGTGGCCTTAGGAAAAGCAAAAGACGTCTCACAAGTGAAGCACGTCTTTCTCTTCCACAATATTTGGGATCTCGAGGTCTGGGTCATGAACAACCCCAACGGTGCCTTCGCGGAGATGAACCCGCTGGTCCATCCCTCGGCAAACGCCCAGAGCATGGAGTAGCGAATAGCGCTAGGCATTGTGGCGTTTGCTAAGGGAAGGCTCGAAGTTTTGCGCCATCCGCAGGACGCGATATTCCTTTGGGAGTGGCGCGGAGGAGCGGTTTCGCGGGCAATGGCTCGTGGTGCTTCCCTCGACTACGCTGCTTCGCAGCTACGCTCGGGATGACAAGAGCGCGGCGCTACTCGTTAGACCAGTAGTCTTTGAGCGCTTTGCCTCGCGAGGGGTGACGAAGCTTGCGCAGAGCTTTAGCTTCGATCTGTCGGATGCGTTCGCGCGTGACGCCGAATTCCTGGCCAACTTCTTCGAGTGTACGCTGATGGCCGTCTTCCAGACCGAAGCGCAGGACGAGCACTTTGCGCTCACGCTCGGTGAGATTTTGCAGTACGTCCGCCATCTTCTCCTTGAGCAACATGACCGACGCGGCTTCGGCCGGCGCGACCGCCTCCTGGTCTTCGATGAAGTCGCCGAGGTGTGAATCTTCCTCTTCGCCGATCGGCGTTTCGAGGGAGATCGGCTCCTGCGAGATTTTCATGACCTCTCGGACCTTCTCGGGCGTGAGCGCCATCGCTTCGGCGATCTCCTCAACCGAGGGTTCGCGACCCAGCTCCTGGAGCAGCTGACGCGACACCTTGATAAGGCGGTTGATCGTTTCGACCATGTGCACGGGGATGCGAATCGTGCGTGCCTGGTCGGCAAGTGCACGGGTGATCGCCTGACGAATCCACCACGTCGCGTAGGTCGAGAATTTGTAGCCTTTGCGGTAGTCGAATTTTTCGACCGCGCGAATCAACCCGAGATTTCCCTCTTGGATGAGATCCAAGAAGAGCATGCCGCGGCCAACGTATTTCTTAGCAATCGAAACGACGAGGCGCAGGTTGGCCTCAGTGAGTTGACGCTTGGCCTCTTCGCCGTCGGCGACGGTCCGCGAATCCGCCGTGCCGTTCTTCTGCAGCTCGAGTTCGCCCGCTTCTATGCGCATCGCAAGCGATTTTTCTTGCTCCATCGAGAGCAGCGGTACGCGACCGATCTCCTTGAGATACATCCGGACCGGGTCGTCGAGCGAGAGCCCATCGGGAATCGGCTCTTCTTGCTCTTCCTCGACCTCGCCCTCAGGCTTCTCGTCTTTCTGCTCGTCGATGATCTCGATACCGGCGGCCGTTATCTCTTCGAAGAGGCCGTCGATCTCGTCGGGGTTGACGTCATCAAGCGCATCGAACGCCGAGTTTATTTCCTCGTACGTGAGCGAGCTACGCTGCTTTCCGCGCGCGATCAGCTTTTTCTTCAGCTCGTCCAGTGTAAGAACCGGCTGCGCTTCGGCAACCGCTGCTGCGGATTTCTTGCGTGGCATGTTTTTGACGTCACCCCCCTTCTTCGTAATTGTTGCAGCGACTTTGCGCTGTGGACCCCCTTTGGGGATTCCTCTATTTAGACTCGTGATTTTCGGTTTACTTCTTTAGCTTTAGTTTAAGGCGCTCGAACTCGTCCATGAGCTCGCCGGGGATAGATTTCCCCATTTCGAACATCTGATCAATCGAACGGGACAGCTCGGCGTACCGGATCGCCTCGTCCTCGAGCATCAACCGCTCGACGATGCGGTCCAGATGCATGCGGCGCTGTTCGGTATCGTCGTAGCGTACCGTCGAACTGCGGTCCCGCTGCCCGAGCGAGGCCAGCAGCTCCCGGGCCTCATCGTCGTCCTCACAGGCTGCGAGCGCGTCGGCTGCGGTTCGCATTTCGCTTGCATATCCGAGAAGAAGCTGGTAGGTACGGCGATACACATCATTACGAAAGCGCTGCGGCCCGATACGATCCGCGTACTCGAGCACGAGCGCGGGATCTTCAACGGCAATCCCGAGTACGTCGCGTTCGAACGACAGCGGCTCGAGCGCGCCGAACCTTCGGCTAACTGGTGCGTGCCGGCTCCCCGCGGTGCTCGTTCCGTCAAAACGGGGCGAAAAGTTAGCGCCGTTGGCGAGGAAGCGGCTATTTCGGAGGTCATCGACGTTCACCTTCAGCCGTCCGGCGACGTACACGCGCCATCGATCCCATTCTTCACGCGGGGTTAACTCGCGGATAAGCGATTCGGCCTTCCGCGCAATGAGGGCCGGCGATTCGAATCCGCTGCGAAGGCG
>Ga0335074_10015065_pt1 | contig 10853 bp, 8 predicted proteins | sample Lox_Sample_23_FD_206715 | JGI IMG/M metagenome (GOLD analysis project Ga0335074, IMG submission 206715) | Soil microbial communities from Loxahatchee National Wildlife Refuge, Florida, United States - Lox_Sample_2.3 | ecosystem: Environmental > Terrestrial > Soil > Wetlands | place: USA: Florida... | reverse complement strand
CTGACCGAACTCGGCCAGACCCTGCTCACACCACTCGGAGCCCTCGCCGACTGGGCCGAGACGCATCGTGGCGACATCCAAGGGGCACGCAACCGGTATGATCGCCAGGCCGGGTAATCGAATCGAGTGAGGATTCGGCAGGCTTCACCATCTAGGGGCGGCCGGGCCGACCCTGTCCCCTGCCTTTCTTGCTCCCGGGTCTTGAGAACCGCCTTCACCGAGCGTTCCCGCAAATCCTCCGGATCTTTTTCCGCTGCCAGGTGTCGGTAGCGGGAGCGCGCCCGCGAAGGCGCCTGTCTCAGGCGGCGGAGCGCTCGCTGAGCGGTCGGCGGCGCAGTTGCGTGTTCTGGATCGCCGGCGGCACGTATGCCTGGTCGAGGGTTCCGATGTCGGTTCCGGGCGGGACGATCTCATCGATCCGGTCGAGGACATCGTCGGAAAGGACGATGTCCACCCCTGCGAGAAGGTCGTCGAGTTGGTCCATGGTGCGGGTACCGAGCAGGGCGCTGGTGACACCCGGGTGCGAGATCGCGAACGCCATCGCGAGGTGGGGCATCGACAGTCCTGCTTCCTCGGCGAGCGGGATCAGCCGCTCCACCGCGTCCAGGCGCCGCTCATCACTGAACGCCGTAAAGAATTTCGCGCGAGTGACGTCGTTGTCCTGCCCGCGACGGACCCGACCCGTGAGCATGCCCTGACCGAGTGGTCCCCAGGCAAGGACGCCCATGCCGTACTGCTGCGCGACCGGAAGAACCTCACGCTCGATGCCGCGGTTCAGGATCGAGTACGGCGGCTGCTCGGTACGGAATCGCTCCAGGCCGCGCCGTTCCGCCACCCAGTGCGCCTCCACGAGGTTCGATGCCGGCATCGTCGAGGTTCCGAACGCGCGGATCTTGCCGCTGCGGACAAGGTCTGTCAGCGCTGAAAGCGTTTCCTCGATATCCGTGTCGGGATCGGGTCGCTGGATCTGGTACACGTCGATGTGGTCGGTCTGGAGGCGGCGCAGCGAGTTCTCGACTGCCGTGATGATCCACCGCCGGGAGGCACCCTGCTGGTTCGGGTCGGTACCCATGGGGCGGCTAACCTTCGTCGCGAGGACCACGTTGTCACGGCGGCCCTTAAGTGCCCGGCCGACAATCTCCTCGGAGTCTCCGTACGCGTCAGCGGTGTCGACGAGGTTGATGCCAGCGTCGAGCGCCTTGTGAATGATCCGGATCGAGTCCTCGGGGTCGGGGTTGCCGACCTGAGTGGCGAACATCAGCGCGCCGAGCGCGTAAGGGCTGACCTTGATGCCTGTTCGGCCAAGGTTTCGGTACTTCACGAGGGTTCTCCAAACGTAGCGTGACGCAGGCATCAGGGTCGGCCGACTGCAGAGCCCGCGGCCGACCCGCCGAGCGGGCATGTCCGGCCGAGCAGGAACGTTCCGCCGAGCCGATCCTCAGCTGCGAGGCCACCGAGAGCTCCATTCCCCGCTAACTGCTTCCATGGAATGGATCTTACCCGTCCGCGATCTGGTTCGCCACTCGTTCCCTAACCACGTCACAGGCGTTGAGCCGCGATTTGCGGCTGGCCGACGGTGGTCATGCTGCCCGCTGGTATCCGTTGATGAGACCGCCAGGGACCCTGGTGGCTGCGGTCACACAGCGGACCTGCATAGCCATCCCAGCCGCCTCACGGGGAGTAAGCGAACCGAAGCATCGTGACCGTACGATGGACAGGAAGAACCACTGGCATAACTGACAGCCGGGGAACTGCCGATGGTCGCGCTGATCCTGGCCGCGGGCCTGTCGGACCACAGCGCATGCTCGGCGTAAAATTCGCCGTTCGCGGAGAGGAGAGGACTGTGGCTGACTCGCCGACTGGGTTCGCCGAGTTGCTACGGAAGCTGCGCGCCACGGCCGGGCTGACGCAGGAGGAGTTGGCTGGCGAAGCGGGTCTTAGCTCGCGGGCGATCGGCGGTCTCGAGCGGGGCGTGGTCTCCGTCCCGCAGAGGGAGACGGTGCGGCTGCTGGCCGACGCGCTACGCCTCAACGGCCCGGACCGGGCTCAGTTCGAGATGGCCGCGCGGGGCCACCCATGGGCCGTGCGTAATGGCTCCAGTAAGGTGGCGGCGGCGACGCGAACGCTGCCGAGCGACATCGCCTCGTTCACCGGACGGCAGGACGAACTGCGGGAACTGCTAGACGCGACGGCGGGCCGGGCGACGAGCGTCCACGTAATCGGCGGGATGGCCGGCATCGGCAAGACAGCGTTCGCCGTGCACGCCGGACACCGGCTCGCGGACCGGTTCCCTGACGGGCAGATCTTCCTGCCGCTGCACGGCCACACGCCGGGGCAGCAGCCGGTCGGCGCGGCCGGCGCGCTCGCGAGCCTGCTGCTCACCCTCGGGATCCCGGCCGCCCAGGTCCCGGCCGATTTCGAGGGGCGGATCGGGCTGTGGCGGGACCGGCTGGCCGAACGGCAGCTACTGCTGATCCTCGACGACGCAGTGAGCAGCGAACAGGTCCGCCCGCTGCTGCCCGGCGTGGGCGGCAGTATGGTGCTGGTCACCAGCCGGCGCCGCCTGTCTGCGCTAGAGGACGCGCGGGCGATCAGCCTGGGCACCCTGTCGCCAGAGGACGCCGCCGGGCTCCTGGTCCGGCTGGCGGTCCGGACCGGGCTGAGTTCCGCCGACCCGGCGGTAGCCGAGATCGCGCGGCTGTGCGGCTTCTTGCCGCTGGCGATCGGGATGGCGGGCCGCCAGTTGTACCACCACCCGGCATGGACGCCGGCCGGGCGGGCCACCGAGCTCGCGGACGCCGTGGACCGGCTGGGGCTGTTGGTCACGGAGAACGTGTCGGTCGCCGCCGCGTTCGACCTGTCCTACGCGGACTTGAACGCAAGCCAGCAACGGCTCTTCCGGCGGCTCGGGCTCCACATCGGCACTGATATCGACGCCTACGCCGCCGCCGCTCTCGATGGCACTGACCTGGCTGCCTCCCGCCACGGCCTGGAGTTCCTGTATGACCAGTACCTGCTCGCCGAGCCGTCCCCGGGCCGGTACCGGATGCACGACTTGGTCCGGGAGCACGCCCAACGACTGGCCGACCGCTTTGACCGGGACAGTGACTGCGAGCAGGCGACGGAGCGGCTGCTGGATTACTATCAGCACGCCGCAGCCCGCGCCAACGGCCTGGTGGCACGGCGGGCGCGCCCTGCCTCCACCCCCCCAGTTCGAACATTGCCGACCGCGGTTCCTCTGCTGACCGCTCGGGAGCAGGCGCTGGCATGGACCCGGGCCGAGCGGGTCAGCCTGCTGGCTTGCCTGGACCGCGCGACCGAAACCGGCCAGCTCGCCCGGGTCGTCGCGCTGACCGCTGGCCTGACCGGCCTGCTGCGGCACGACGGCCCGTGGGCCGAGGCCATCACCCGGCATGTCACGGCGGTGCGGGCCGCCGTGCATGTTGGCGACCAGCACGGTCAGGCCGAGGCCCTTAATGACCTGGGGGACGTGCGGCGGCTGACCGGGGACCATGTTGGCGCGACCCGGGACCTAGCGGAGGCACTAGGCATCTACCGCGACCTCGGCGACCGGTACGGCCAAGCTAACGCCCTCACCGGCCTAGGGGCCGTGCGGCGGCTGACCGGAGATAATCCGGGGGCGACCCGGGACCTAGCGGAGGCACTGCGCATCTATCGCGACCTCGGCGACCGGCTCGGCCAGGCCAATGCCCTCACCGGCCTTGGAATCGTGCGGCGGCTGACCGGCGAAAATCCGGGCGCGACCCGGGACCTAGCGGAGGCACTAGGCATCTACGTCGACCTCGGCGACCGGTACGGCCAGGCCAACGCCCTCACTTTCCTGGGGAGCGTGCGACTGGAGGAGGGGGACTACCAGAGCGCGGCCCGGGACCTAGCGAAGGCACTGGGCATCGCCCGTGACAGCGGCGACCGGTACGGCCAGGCCAGCGCTCTCACTTTCCTGGGGAGCGTCCGGCGGGCGACCGGGGACTATGCAGCTGCGGCCCGCGACCTAGAGGAAGCGCTGGCCATCGCCCGTGACATCGACGCCCACCTCAGCGAGATCCAAGCCCTTAACGAGGTGGGGCTGCTGCAGGCGGCCCGCGGTGACCTTCACCAGGCCGAATCGTCTCACCAGGAGGCTCTCGACCTGGCTCGCCTGACCGGCAATTCCTGGGGGGAGGCGTGTGCGCTGGCCGGGCTGGGCCGGTGCGCCCTAACTGGGGGCCACGCTGCCGAGGCAGAAGCCGGGCTGCGGCGAGCACTGGAGATCTTCCAGCGGCTCGGTACGGCCGAGGCCGGAAACCTAGCCGCCGAACTGGACGCCTTGTCTGGGCAACTGTCCGGACAAGGACATGCCGGACACCGAGCGAAGTGATGGCCGCGGCAAATGCAGGCGAGCCCGGCCAGCAGGACCCAGCGGGACGCGAACCGGGATCCCTACAACGGTTCTTCTGCCGACAGTGCCATGCTGCCGTTCCAAGGCGGCTACACCACCGACGTGCACCAGACCAAGGCATAGACAATCACCGCACGCGACTGCGCTCACGCGATGCCGGCATCGGCGCGGCAGTGGCAGTTTCCCCGACTGCCAGTTCTTCCAGTGGTTCTTCCTGTTCACTCCGCCGTCACGATGCTTGGATAGGGCCGTAACCCGTGAGGAGGCAGCCATGTGCCCGCTGCAGCGGCGCGGAATACGGTTAGCGCGGCTGACGGCGCGTGGGTGCGACGACATTGAACAAGTGTTTCCGGTCCGGGATCCAGAAGGGAGTGAGGTACCTGTGGCCCGCAAGAGCTCACCGACTGGGGACGATTCTGCTGAGTCCGGAGCTTCCCGTCGGCTGCGTTCCCTGGAAGAAGTGGCCCAGGCAGTGCGTGGCCTCGTCGGCTCGCCAGAGCCGGCCGTTGTCCTTTCCAGTCTTGCGAGGTCGAGCAATCCGGCGTTCAGCGACGTATGCTCCGTCGAACTCAGTGAGGGGGTCGAAGGCCTCTTTCAGGTGACATTCCCGACGGCCGATGAGCAGACGTTCCCCGCCAGCTCCGGACTTCTCCCTGCCACCGGTGGTGCTCTGGCGGTCACCGGGAACACGGTCTGCACGCCGTTCCAGGCGGCGTCGGCCGCAGGCTACCCCGCTTTCGCCGGCGTGGTCTTGCACTCGTGGGCTGTGCACGCTCCGACCGAGGATGATGCGATCATCGCCTGGCTGCTGGTTGACCGTGCCCTCACGATCGTGCGCCAGGAACGCCTGGCCGAATCGGCCGCGCGAGCTGACGACCGCGCGGCCAAGCTGGCGCATGAGCTGATCACAAGTCGTGTGGTCGGCGAGGCAACCGGCATCCTCATGACGAGGTACAACGCGACGAGGGAAGAAGCATTCTCGCTCCTTCGCCGCGCAACTCGTTCGAATCAGCATAAACTGCATGAAGTCGCCCCCGATCTGGCACACGCGCGCGGCGACATCGGAACGGCGCACTTGCGGCGTACAAACGGCCCAGTACACCGAGCCAATCTGCGAAGCGTGGAGGCGGACAGCTAGTTCAGGCGAAGCTGCGCACCGTCCTCCCGCGGCGGCCGTGCCTGGTGGCCATCACGCGGCGCGGCGGGCGGTCAGCTCAGTACCGCTGGCCGGCGAACCAGTGTCTATCGGCGTGATGATGTAGGAGTACAGGCCTAAGTACTGTATAACTTAGGTCTATACTTCGCTCATGACTGCTGCATCGGGCGCGGCGCTGAGGAAGCCGCCGCACGTCTTCGACCGTGACCGCGAATGGGACGGCCTGATCAGGTTCGCCACTTCTCCCGATCCCGACGTGCGCCTGGGGATCGTCAGCGGGCGCCGCCGCCAGGGCAAGACGTACCTGCTAGATGCCGTGGCCAGCGCCGTGGACGGCTTCTTCTACACGGCGACCGAGGACACCGAGACCGATGCGCTGGCCAACTTCGGACGCGCGCTCGCCGAATGGACCGGCGGCGGACGGTACGCGTTCGCGAGCTGGGAAGAGGCCCTGGACCTGCTGTTCACCGCGGTCGCCGGCAAGCTCATCGTCATCGACGAGTTCCCCTACCTGACCAAGGCGAGCCCGGCGCTTCCGTCGCTTGTCCAGCGCGCGCTCGAGCCCCGCGGGATCGCGCGCCGGAGCGGGTCACGGCTGCTGCTGTGCGGTTCGGCCATGGCGGTGATGGGGAGTCTGCTGAGCGGCAGCGCCCCGCTGCGCGGCCGGGCCAGCCTGGAGGTGGTCATCCGGCCGCTCGGCTACCGGGACGCCGCGAGCTTCTGGGGGATCACCGACCCGCGGCTAGCCGTCCTGGTCCATTCCATCGTCGGCGGGACGCCCGCGTACCGCCGCGAATTCGTCGCCAGCGACGTGCCGTCGGGCCCGGACGACTTCGACTCCTGGGTGCTGCGGACCGTGCTGAATTCCCAGGTACCGCTCTTCCGTGAGGCCCGTTACCTCCTGGCCGAGGAGACCGAGATCCGCGATCCCGCGCTCTACCACGCCACGCTCGGCGCTATCGCGGCCGGCCGGAACACGCGGGGCGGGATCGCCGACCACATCGGGCGCAAGTCCCCGGACATCGGCCATCCGCTCAGCGTGCTGGAAGATGCCCAGCTCATCGCGCACGAGGCTGACCCGTTCCGCAAGGGCAGGTCCGCCTACTACATCAGCGAGCCGCTGATTGCCTTCTACGAGGCCGTGATGCGCAGAGAATGGACCCGGCTTGAACGCGGCGACCCGGCCGGAGCGTGGCGCAACGCGCAGGCGACGTTCTTGTCTCAGGTTGTCGGCCCGCATTTCGAGTCCTTGTGCCGCGAATGGGCGCTGGACGCCGGGGACGGCACGTTCAGCGACTGGCCCGGCCTGGTCGCGGCCGGGGTGGTTCCCGACACCGCCAACCGGACCCAGATCCGGGTCGACGTCGCCGTTCTCGGCCCGGAAGCCCCCGGGGAACCGCAGCGGGTCCTGTCACTCGGCGAGGCGAAATGGGGAAAGATCATGACCCCCGGCCACACCAGCCGGCTCCGCCGCGCGCGCGACCTGCTCGCGGTCAAGGGATACGACACCAGCACAACCAGACTGACCTGCTACAGCGGCGCCGGATTCGACGATGACCTGCGAGCCGAGGCACGCCATGACGACTTGATACAACTAGTCGGCCTCGACACGCTCTACGCATAGCTCCCGATCATCTGCCGGAGCTTTCGTCCCGAACGGTCCCGTGCTTCGCGTCGGCCGGACACGCGAAGCACGGGACCGTTCGACATGATGAATTTGACTTTCTGTCCCTGCGGCCCCGGACGACGTGGCGCTCGAGCTGGCCGAAGCGGGTGAGCGCACCGCCTGGAGCTTGCCGCCGATCGTGCCGCGCTTGAACTGCCGGGGGCACCTGCAGGGTAGCGGCTGACATGGGCTGCGGTCCCCTGACTCAGTCCCCTGTCCCGGGTGGATGCAGCTGGCAAATTAAGATACTTACAAATATAATGATGTGTATCAAATAATCTCGTCTTTCCGGCTGAAGGGAATCCCTGGCATGACCGCCGATGCCCCCCAGGACCCGGACATGCTCAGCGGTGGCGCGTCTGAGGATTTCCCGCACCTCTTCTCGCCTATCCAGGTTGGCGGGATGCACCTGCGCAACCGGGTCATGGCGCCGCCGCACGCGTCAGCGATCGGGAACCTATGGGGCCCACCGGCCGAGGCGGAACGGAACATCGCGTACTGGCGATCGCGGGCGGAAGCGGGCGTGGCCTGGATCGACGGCGCCACCGGGCATGTGCGCAACACTTATATTCCCGGATTCGAGCCCTCGGGGCCGAGCGCGGAAACCATCGGATACTTCCGGCTCCCCTACTACGTCGAGCGGGCCAGGCAGCTGAGCGATTCGATGCACGCCGCCGGCGCCGTGGTTTCGGCCCAGCTGACAATGATCGCTGGTGTGCCGCACGCACCGTCGGCCAGGCGCAGCGATCCGATCACGAACGCCGCGCCCCATGTGCTTAACACCGAAGAGATCGACTGGTTCATCCGGGAGTACGCGTGGTCGGCCAAGCAGGCGCAGTTGGCCGGACTCGACGGCATCGAACTTCATATGAACAACGACGACCTGCTCGAATGGTTCCTGTCACCGCTGACCAATGTCCGCGAGGACGGTTACGGCGGCAGCCCGGAGAACCGGGCGCGCTTCATCGTGGACATACTCACCGCGGTACGCGATGCGGTCGGCACCGGCATCACCCTTGGCGTGCGGATGAACCTCCAGCAGGAGCTACCGGGCGGCCTTACCCCCGACGACGCAATCCAGACAGCCCAGTACCTGGAGTCGACCGGTCTGATCGAGTTCTTCCACCTGGTTGTGGGATCGTCCTGGGGAAGCCCGAGCTACATCCCTCCGCACACATTCCAGCCCGGTCAGTGGGCCAAACTATCTGGTGCGGTCCGCCGGGCCGTGCATCTGCCGGTAGTGCACACCGGCCTCGTCAACAATCCCCAGCTGGCCGAGAAGATCCTGGCGGCCGGGCAAGCCGACGTGGTCGGGATGGCACGCGCCCATCTCGCCGACGGCGAACTGCTCATCAAGGCGAGAGAAGGGCGGCTCGACGACATCCGGCCCTGCGTCGGCGGCAACGACTGCATCAGCCGGCGGTACGTGGAGAACTTGCCGTTCGGCTGCGCTGTCAACCCGGGGACTGGACGGGAACTCGACCCCATGCCCGCCAGGACGGGTGACCCCAAGCGTGTACTGGTGCTTGGCGGCGGACCGGCAGGAATGGAGTTCGCCGCGCTCACGCGCGAAAAGGGTCATGAGGTAACGCTCTGGGAACGTGACGATCAGCTGGGCGGGCAGTTGCGGATCGCGCTTGCCGCACCCGCCTACGAACGGTTCGGGCAGTACCTTCGATGGCAGCAGCGGCGGCTGGCCAGACTCGGCGTCGACGTACAGCTCAAACGTCTCGCCACGGCCGAAACTGTCGCGGCCGACGCTGCCGACGTGATCGCCGTCGCGACCGGTGCGCGATCGCGTACGCCCGCTGTGCCGGGAGCGGGCGCCGACTTCGTCTTCGACATCCGCGAGGTGCTGAGCGGAGGCGCCAGTCTGGGCAAGCGGGTACTGATAGTCGCGGAGGACGACCACATGCCGCCGCTGAGCGTGGCCGACTACCTGAGCGAGCGCGGGCACGACGTGACGGTGGTTTACGGCACGGCGGGTCCCGCGCAACTGCTCGGCCGTTACATCGTCGGTGGGATCCTCGCGCGCTTGGACGATAAGGCCGTGCAATTCCGTTTTATGGAACAGCTTGTGCGTATCGACCCCGGCGCCGTTTCTACGCGCAACGTTTACTCACGACGCGAGCGCCGGATCGACGGCATTGACTCGGTCGTCCTCGCCTGCGGCGGCGTCTCGAACTACGACCTCTACGAGGAACTTCGGGGCCGCCACCCCGACATTCACGTGCTCGGCGACGCGTTCGCGCCGCGACGGCTGGTCTTTGCCACCCGTCAGGCGTACGCGCTCGCGCGGACGGTGTGAGCAGCCGGAACTGGTCACGGCGGAACCTTGACAGAGCCCCAACGCAAAGATCTAGTATAACGATTATAATGAGACGGTCCTTCAGCTTCACGATCCCCGGTTAGGAGTGCGCTGATGCGCGAAGGCGCCCTCGATCAAGCCCACCCGTTCCACATCGGCGTGACGGTGGCTGACCTTGATACGGCCCTTTCGTATTACACAGCCCTCGGCACGACCGACTGGGCCACGTCTGGTTGGAAGACAGCGGTCTACTTCGACGCTCTGAACGGCCGGGTTGTCGAAGTGCGCTCCCGTGTCGCCTTCGGACGGCTGAACGACGGGGCGGCGCTTGAGTTCATCGAGGTCGACCGATCCGGCCCGGTGCCCTACGTATGGGATATCGAGAATCCGGCCTGCTCGCCGCACCTCGCCTACTGGGTCGACGACCCGCGAGCCGCCGCGGGCGAGTTGGTCCGCCGCGGCAGCCGGCTGCTTCAGGCCCGCGCCTCGAGTCGGCAACTGCTGGAAATGTCCTCCGTCCCTGACGCGGCGTGGCTACCCGACGCACTTGACTCCTGCTATCTGTCGGGGCCTGGCGGCCTCTTTGTCGAGCTGGTGCCGCGATCAATTTTCGCGACCCCTCTCCCGGCGACATTCGGCCCGGAAATCCAAACAATCCTGCCGGCGCCAAACCGTGAGAGGGCGACGGAATAGCATCGGAGAGCTAGTGATGATCAACGATCAGACCTTCGGGCTCCTCCACGACAAGGTCGCGGTGGTGACAGGGGCCGCATCAGGCATTGGACGGGGAATTGCCGAGCGGTTCGCTGCTGAAGGGGCTTTCGTGATTGGCGCCGATCGCCAGGTGACCGTAAGGGAGAAGCGGGAGAAGTACTGACGCTCGCGGACGAGCGGACGCACGTCTTGGTCGAAGAGAGAAGCATCATCTCGGCGTATCTACTGTCGAGTTACCTCAGCGAGATGCTGATGGGCTGGGGAGGGCCGTCGGTCGCGTCACCGCGTTCAGCTACCGCGCCCGGCAGCCCGTATACGCCGGGACGCTGGTGCACTGCTGGGGAAGGCAGACGGACGTCGGGGCGGGACGGGTTTCCGTGAAGTCGATCTTCAGGTCGGCATCACTGCCGACGGGCGCGACGCGGTAACGGGCACCGCCCGTATGCGGCTGCCGGACGATTTCGATTTCTGAGACTCAGGGCCCTTGACGAGGTTGGCCGGCCTCTAGGAGCGCAAGCCGCGCCAGGCGAGCGAGCCTCCGTCGATCAGGTACTCCGCGCCCGTGATGAAGGTGGCGTCAGCGGAAGCCAAGAAGCACACGAGCTTCGCG